>ENA-ORLY01000565-ORLY01000565.1-human-gut-metagenome-genome-assembly--contig:-NODE-565-length-51241-cov-15.921976_pt1 | contig 51241 bp, 51 predicted proteins | sample MGYA00243071_ERZ508832 | MGnify/ENA primary metagenome ERZ508832 (study PRJEB26277, sample SAMN04329777) | human gut metagenome | biome: human-associated habitat | host: Homo sapiens | place: USA... | reverse complement strand
GAGCTGGTGGTGCTGCTGCAGTGCATCCGGGAGCACTTCGGCAAACCGGTACATATCACCAGCGGCTACCGCACCGCCGAACATAATGCCGCCGTGGGCGGCAGCAAGAGCAGCCAGCACCTGCTGGGCCGGGCGGCAGACTTCTACGTCGAAGGTGTGCCGGTGGCTACCGTTGCCGCCTATGCGGAGACTCTGCTTCCCGGGCGCGGCGGCATCGGACGGTATCCGAAGGATGCAAAGCATCCCAAGCGCATGACCGGCTGGGTACATATCGACACCCGGACGAATAAGTCCAGATGGAAGGGGTGAGACCGATGGAGACTGTTCTCGCAGCGCTTATCACCGGGGCCGTGACTCTCATCGGCGTACTCATCGCCAACAGCCGCAGTCAGGCTGTCACAGATACCAAGCTTGAGGAGTTGACCCGCGAGGTGCGGGCGCACAACAACTTCGCCCAGCGCGTCCCCGTGCTGGAAGAGCAGATGAAGGTAGCAAACCACCGCATCGCCGATTTAGAAGCAAACGAACATACAAGAGAAAGAAATTAAGCTATGAACGCACATATCATTACCAACCCTACCAACCCTACCAACCGCACCGTCTCCGCCGGTACTTTGACCCGCACTGCGGTGCTGGGCCTCGCCCTGACAAATCAGCTGCTCAGCGCCGCGGGCAAGCCTTTGCTGCCCATCGACAATGCCCAGCTCGAGCAGCTCATCTCCACCGGCTTTACCGTCGGCGCTGCGCTGGCCACATGGTGGAAGAACAACAGCTTCACCTCCGAGGCCATCGAGGCGGATGCATTCATGGCAAGGATGAAAAAGAGAGTGCGGTGAGAGCTGTATAGTCTAATAATGCCTCCTTCAAAATTTTTTCGAAGGGGACATTATTATATGGTATGGAAAAGAAATGAGGTAATGAAGCAAGAAAACCGCCTGGATTCTGACGAATCTAGGCGGTTTTTGGTGGAGCGGGCAATGGGAATCGAACCCACCTCCTCAGCTTGGAAGGCTGATATACTAGCCGATGTACGATGCCCGCATATTCTATTTTGCCGGGATGCAAGCAGTATTATAGCATGATTCGCGGCAAATGTCCAGCTTTTTTTGCCCAAAGTGCAGAAGGAGAAGAAACCTTTGCCGATGAGCTGGCGTTTGCCTGTTTACTTTGGAGCAGTTTTATTGTAAAATAGATAAGAGATAAAATCGGCGGCGCACAGCGCGGCCAAATCTGATACAGGTGGTGTATGTTATTATGGCATTGAAATATCAGCGTATCCTTCTGAAGATCAGCGGTGAGGCCCTCGGCGGCGAAAAGGGGACCGGCTTCGACGAGCCGACCATGGACGCGATCTGTGGAGGCGTAAAGAAGGCCCATGAGCTGGGCGTTCAGATCGGCATCGTTGTGGGCGGCGGCAACTTCTGGCGCGGCCGTTCCAGTGGCAAGATGGAGCGTACGCTGGCCGATAAGATCGGTATGCTGGCAACGGTGATGAACGCCCTGGCTGTCTCTGACAAGCTGGAGCAGCTGGGTGTGCCGACCGAGGTGTTTACCTCCATCACCATGCCGCAGGTGGCCCCGGCCTTCACCCGCAAGGAAGCTCTCCACGCAATGGAAGAGGGTAAGATCGCCATCTTCGGCGGCGGTACGGGCAACCCCTTCTTCTCCACCGACACGACCACTGCTCTGCGCGCCGTTGAGGTGAGTGCAGACATCATGTTCAAGGCCACGATGGTGGACGGCGTCTATGACAAGGACCCCCATAAGTACCCCGATGCCAAGAAGTACGAGACCCTTACCTTTACCAAGGTGCTGGAAGACCGTCTGGCTGTTATGGACGGCACTGCCGCCACCCTCTGCCGGGACAACAAGCTCCCCATCCTCGTGTTCGACCTGGCCGACCCCGACAACATCGCCCGCGCTGTGCAGGGTGAGAGCGTGGGTACGCTGGTCTACGAGGGCTGAGCATACTGCCCCGCTTCCGACAATAGAATATGCCAGACGCCTTTTCGCGGCTGGTGAGAATTGATAACAAACAGGAGACAAGGACAATGAGCAGCAACACCAAGGCATTCGAAGACAAGATGAAGAGCGCAGTCGAGCATCTGGAGCGCGAGCTGAAGACCGTGCGCGCAGGCCGTGCCAACCCCGGCGTTCTGGACAAGGTGACCGTGGATTACTATGGTTCGCCCACGCCCATCCAGCAGGTGGCTTCTGTGGCTGTCAGCGAGGCCCGCACCCTGACCATCACCCCGTGGGACCGCACTCTGCTGCGCGCCATCAGCAAGGCCATTCTGGCCAGCGATGTGGGCATCAACCCCATTGATGACGGCCAGACCATCCGTCTGAACTTCCCGGCTCCTACCGAGGAGCGCCGCAAGCAGCTGGCCAAGGAAGTCTCCAAGATGGGCGAGGAGGCAAAGGTCGCTGTCCGCAATGTCCGCCGCGACGCTATGGACAAGGCCAAGGCCATGAAGAAGGCTGGCGAACTGACCGAGGACACCCAGAAGACCATGGAAGAGGACGTCCAGAAGCTGACCGACAAGTACGTGAAGAATATCGACGCTGCTGTGGAAGAAAAGCAGACGGAGATCATGTCCGTCTGATTTTGACTGCAAGCAAGCAGGGAGGTGCCGTGCGCTGAAAGAAGGTGCGCGGCACTTTTTGCCAGACTGAAAATAGAGGAATAAGATCATGGAACATCCAAAGGATTTTGCAAAGGGGCTGTCCATCGGCATCATCATGGACGGCAATGGCCGCTGGGCCAAGAGCCGCGGCCTGCCCCGCACCGCTGGCCACAAAAAGGGCGCGCAGGTCTTTCAGGACATTGCGAACTACTGCGATGAGCTGGGTGTGGAGTCGGTGTATTTCTACGCATTCTCGACCGAAAACTGGAAGCGTCCCGCCGAAGAAGTGGGTGCTATCATGCGGCTGTTCGGCGAGTACCTCATCAAGGGCTTCGACTACAAGAACCGGAACATCCGCATCTGCTTCATGGGCGACCGCACTGCGCTGGACCCCAAGCTGCAAAAGCTGATGAACGAGCTGGAGACCGACTCGGCTTCCAAGACCGGTCTGACCGTCAACATCGCCGTCAACTACGGTGGACGGCCTGAGATCGTCCGGGCGGCCCAGAGTCTTGCGGCCAAGGTGGCTGCGGGCGAGATGAAGCCCGAGGACATCACGGAAGAGGCTCTTTCGGCCCAAATGTACACCGCCGGCCAGAAAGACCCCGACTTCATCCTCCGCCCCAGCGGAGAAAAGCGGCTCTCCAACTTCATGCTCTGGCAGGCAGCCTACTCGGAGCTGGTGGAGATGGACGTTCTGTGGCCTGATTTCACCCGTGATGACCTCGATGCCGCCATCATGGAGTTCAACCGGCGCTCCCGCCGCTTCGGCGGACTTTGAGCGCAGCAAACGATACGCAAGATGCCGCGCGGCGTGCGCGGCCCCCGGAGAGCGTCCGGTATTTCCTCAGGCGCTGACGCTGCAGACCCTGCCAGAGCAGGGGAGCGGCTCCCGGACGAAACAAAGGAGAACATGAAACTATGAAAACACGAATCATCACAGCCGTGGTGGGCCTGATCGTTCTGGCAGGCGTCCTGTTCACCTTCGATACGCTGGTGTTCAATCTGGTCATCGCGGCCATCACCCTCATCGCCCTGCATGAAATTTACTCTGCGCTGGGTTTTGAAAAGCAGGACTGGCCGCTGCTGGCCGTTCTGGTACCCTACACACTGCTCATCATGCTGTCGAGCTACAGCGTCTGCCGGGCGATGGTGATGCCCGCTTCCTTCCTCGTGGTGCTGTTCTATGCCATCTACCTTGTAGTGCGCAACGGCGTCATCAGCTACCAGAAAGCCAGCGGCCTCGCCATGTTTTCGGGCATCGTGATCTTCTGCTTCTACTCGTTCATCCGGCTCAAGGAGATGCTGCCGGTGGAGGAATATGGCTACGACGCCATCTTCTTCATCCTGCTCATCCTCTGCTTCGCCTGGGGCGGCGATACCTGCGCCTACTTCGCGGGCCGCGCCTTTGGCAAGCATAAGCTCTGCCCGGTGGTCAGCCCCAAAAAGACGGTGGAGGGCGCTGTGGGCGGCGTGCTGGGTACTATGGTATTCGGTGTGCTGGTCACGGTCATCTACTCCATCGCAGCAGACCGGATGGAAGAGTTCACCCGCTCCAATATTGGCGTATCCATGTATGTCATCATTGCGCTGCTGGCCTGCGTGGCTGCGGTGCTGGGCATCTACGGCGACCTGTTCGCCAGCGTGGTCAAGCGCCAGTGCGGCATCAAGGACTACGGCACCATCTTCCCGGGCCACGGCGGCATCCTTGACCGCTTTGACAGCGTGATGTTCATCGCGCCCTTCGTCACGATGGTGGTCATCGCAGCATTCTACGATTAAAATCAGCAGGAGGTAGATTCTTTATGGCTAAGAAAATCACGCTGCTGGGTTCTACCGGCTCCATCGGCACCCAGAGCCTTGACGTCATCCGTGCTCAAGGGTATGAGGTGTTCGGCCTGTCGGCCCACAGCCAGACGGATAAAATTTTGCAGCAGATAGAAGAATTCCACCCGAAATATGTCTGCATGACCAGTGAGGCCGGTGCCGAAAAGCTTTCGGCTGCGCTGGCTGGCCGCGCCGATGCACCCAAGCTCCTGACCGGCCCGGAGGGCCTGAAGACCCTCGCCGCGATGGACGGCCCGGACGTGGTGCTGAACAGCGTGGTGGGCATCGCGGGCCTCGGCGCGAGCCTTGCCGCCATCGAGAGCGGCCATGACCTCGCCCTCGCCAACAAGGAAAGCCTTGTCACCGGCGGCCATCTTGTCACTCAGGCCGTGGCGAAGCACGGCGTCAAGCTGCTGCCTGTGGACAGTGAGCACTCGGCCATCTTCCAGTGCCTGCAAGATAAGGAGAGCGCCAAGAGCCTGACCAAAATTCTGCTGACGGCCTCCGGCGGCCCCTTCTTCGGCATGAAGACCGAAGAGCTGCGGGGCAAGACCAAGGCCGATGCCCTCAAGCATCCCAACTGGAACATGGGTGCAAAGATCACCATCGACAGCGCCACTTTGATGAACAAGGGCCTCGAGCTCATTGAGGCTGTGTGGCTGTTCGGTCTGCCTCCGGAGAAAATTCAAATCGTTGTCCAGCGCCAGAGCATCGTCCACTCGGCGGTGCAGTACAGCGACAACTCCATCATCGCCCAGCTGGGTGTGCCGGATATGCGCATCCCCATCCAGTATGCGCTGACCTATCCGGCCCGTGTGCCGGGCGTCGTGCCGGAGCTGGACTTCACCACCCTCAAGCTGCTGACCTTCGATGTGGCCGACGAGGAGACTTTCCGCTGCCTCGCCGCCTGCAAGAAGGCCATCAAGAAGGGCGGTCTCGGCCCCTGCGCCGCCAACGGTGCCAACGAGGAGGCCGTCAAGCTCTTCCTTGAGGATAAGATCGGCTTCCTCGACATCGGCCGTCTGGTGGAGGCTGTCGTGGACAGCGACAGCTTCGGCGGCGACTACAGCCTCGCGGATGTGTATGAGTGTGACCGTATGGCCCGTGCATTCGTGAGAGCACACCTGTAATATAGGAGAAATAATGTCAGTTTTCATCACCTTTGTTGCTGCGCTGCTCATCTTCGGCGCGGTCATCGCTATCCACGAGTTCGGCCATTTTGCAGTGGCAAAGCTCTGCGGGGTCCAGGTCAACGAGTTTTCCATTGGCATGGGTCCGACCCTCATCAAGACCTATCGCAAAGGCACGCAGTATACCCTGCGGCTCCTGCCCGTAGGCGGCTTTGTGGCGCTGGAAGGGGAGGAGAGCCCCGAGAGCGAGCAGGCCGAGGGTGGAAGCGGGGACGATGACGGCCCGGACATCCCGCCGGAGGTGCTGGCGCAGCGGACAGGCAAGCCGCTGAACGAGGCGGCTGTCTGGCAGCGGATGCTGGTGATGGCGGCAGGCGCGGTGATGAACTTCGTGCTGGGCTTCGTGGTGCTGCTGCTCCTCATCTCACTGCGCAGTGAGCCGATCACCAGCAAGGTCATCTATGCCGTGGAGGACAATGCCCTCTGTGGCCAGACCGGCCTGCAGGCCGGCGACGAGATCGTGGCCGTCAACGGGCGGCACTGCTTCGTGGCCAACGATATGCTCTACGAGCTTATGCGCACCGAGAGCTACCGCGCAGACTTCACCGTCCGCCGGGACGGCAAGCTCGTGGAGCTGCCGGACGTCCAGTTCGACACCTGGCAGGATGAGCAGGGCCAGACCCACATGACACTGGGCTTCACAGTCTACGGCCTCAAAAAAACACCGAAGAACGTCCTGAAAGAGTCGGCCAACAGCGTCATCTACTATGGACGCATCATCTATACTTCGCTGGCCGACCTTCTGCGGGGCCGTGAGAGCATCAACGACCTGTCCGGCCCAGTGGGCATCGTGACCGCCATCGGTCAGGCCGCAAGCTACGGCTGGGAGGATGTGGCTGAGCTGCTGGCGCTCATCACCATCAACCTCGGCATCCTCAATCTGCTGCCGTTCCCGGCGCTGGACGGCGGCAAGATCGTATTCCTGCTCATCGAGGCAGTCACCGGCCATGCAGTGCCGGAAAAAATCCAGAGCAGTCTGACCGTCGCAGCCTTTGCGCTGCTGTTCGGCCTGATGCTCTTTGCAACGTACAATGACATCGTCCGGCTCGTGACCGGAGCAATTTGAAAGGGGTAAAACCATGCGGCAGCTGAAACGTGAAGTGAAGATCGGAAATGTGACCATCGGCGGCAAGAATCCCATTGCCGTGCAGACCATGCTGAACGTCCCGGTGGAGGACATCGAGGGCAATGTGGCGCAGGCAAAGCGCTGCGAAGCGGCAGGCTGTCAGATTTTGCGCGTGACCTGTCCCAGCGCGGCAGACGCCAAGTGCATTGAGGCTGTCAAGAACGCCGTGAATATCCCCATCGTGGCAGACATCCACTTCGACTACAAGGCTGCCATTGCCTGCGCCGATGTGGGTGTGGATAAGATCCGCATCAACCCGGGCAACATCGGCGACGATGACCGCGTGAAGGCGGTCGTGGATGCCTGCCAGCAGAAAAATATCCCCATCCGCATCGGCGTCAACGGCGGCAGTCTGGAAAAGCACATCCTCGCCAAGTACGGCGCACCTGTGCCGGAAGCAATGGTGGAGAGCGCTCTGTACCATGTCCGCCTGCTGGAAAAGTTCGACTTCAACAACATCGTCATCTCCATCAAGAACTCCAACGTCCCCCGCATGATGGAGGCATACCGCCAGCTCAGCGCTGTGACCGACTACCCGCTCCATGTGGGCGTCACTGAGGCCGGCACTTACCAGATGGGCCTGCTCAAGAGCGGCATGGGCATCGGCGGGATGCTGCTGGAGGGTATCGGCGACACCATTCGTGTCTCGCTGGCTGCTGACCCTGAGAAGGAAGTGGAAGCAGGCTACAATATCCTGCGCGCTGTCGGCTTCCCGGTGGCCGGCCCGGAGGTCATCACCTGCCCGACCTGCGGCCGCACCCAGTACCCCTGCACTGAAATCGCAAATGAGGTGGAGCGGCGGCTTCAGGGTTGCAAAAAGTCCATCAAGGTGGCTGTCATGGGCTGTGTCGTCAACGGCCCCGGCGAGGCCCGTGAGGCTGACATCGGCATTGCCGGCGGAAAGGGCGAGGCAGTGCTGTTCGTCCACGGCAACCCCGTCAAGAAGCTGACGGGGGATAATATCCTCGACCAGTTCATGGAGGAGATCTATAAGCTGTAAGCTCAAGAACAACCTGCTGCCACGCCCTTTTCTAGGGCGCGGCAGTTTGTGCTGTTATCTGATAGAAAAGGAGTACCACTGTGACACCACTTGTTTCCCAGCTATGGCCGCAGTTTATGGCGGACCCGGACTTTGCGGCCTGTTTTGGCCGCGTGGTCGTCGAGCACGCCCAGATGCTGCGGCAGGAGCGGCAGGTCATCTTTACGCTGCGCAGTTCTGCCCCGCTGGACAAGGGGCTGTGCGCCCGGCTGCTGGCCTCGCTGGCACCGGATTACGAGGGCTTCGAGCTCCGCATCAACAATCTTTTCGGCTATGCGACGCTGGATGAAGCCGGTCTGCGGGAAATGATGGAGGAGATGAAGCGGGATGGTGTCCCCATCAACGGTTTCCTCGACCGCTGCCGCATCACCATCACCGGTCAGAACATCACCATCGGCGTCTGCCACGGCACGAAGTTTTTGCAGGAGATGCAGTTCGAGCGCCTGCTGGCGGAGCGCATCGCCGCCCACACCGGCGTAAAGCCCAAAGTGACGCTGGAAAGCAGCGTGGGCGAGGCCGAACAGCGCCAGATGGAAGAAAAGCTTGAGCGGAAAATTGCGCCGCCTGTCGTCAAGTTCGAGAAAAAGAACACTGCCCCCTCCATCAAGGTGGAGGGTCTCGACCTCACGGACAAGCCCGTCACCATCTTCCACGGCAAGATGTTCACCCCGAAAAACCTCACCCCCCTCAAGGATTTGGGCGGCGAGGGCGGCAAGTGCATGATTTGGGGCGACGTCTTCTTCACCGAAGTGAAGGGCAACTTCCGCAAGATATACACTGTCTCCATCACCGATTACACCGGCTCCATCAACCTGAAGATCCGTGCGCAGGAAGGGGAGGACTGCTCCAAGTGGGAGTCCATCCCCAAGGGTACGACGGTCGTGGTGCGCGGCGACTGTTCCTACGATAAGTACGAGCACGACTATATCGTCTGGCCCTATGACGTCCTCTTTGTCGAGCGCAAAAAGCGGGAGGACAACGCCCCCGTCAAGCGGGTGGAGCTGCATCTGCATACCAAGCTGTCCAGCATGGACGCCTTCTGCGACCCCGGCGGCATCGTCAAGCTGGCCCACCGGATGGGCCACCCGGCCATTGCCATCACCGACCACGGTGTCTGTCAGGGCTACCCCGAGGCTATGCTGGCTGCAGACGCCATCCACAAGACAGACCCGGACTTCAAGCTCATCTACGGCTGTGAGGCCTACTTTGTCGATGACATGATACCCTGTGTCTACGGCGTGAAAGACGAGCCGCTGAACGGTGAGTTCTGCGTCTTCGACACTGAGACGACGGGCCTCGACCCCGGCGTGGAGTACCTGACAGAGATCGGCGCGGTCATCGTGCGGAACGGGGAAGTGGTGGAAGAATTCGATACCTTCGTAAAACCCGGAAAGGCCATCACCTCCAAGATCACCGAGCTGACCGGCATCACCAACGAGATGGTAGCCGACGCCCCCAGCGAGGCCGAGGCACTGAAAGCCTTTCTCGACTTTGTAGATGGCCGCATCCTTGTGGCTCACAATGCTCACTCCTTCGACATCCGGTTCCTCCGCGCCGCCGCCAAGCGGAGCGGCATCGAGTTTGAGCCGACCTATATCGACACCCTGACCATGGCCCAGGCCATGTACCCCGGCCTCCACAACTACAAGCAGGGGACCATCAACAAGCATCTGGAGCTGCCCGCCTACGAGGCCCACCGCGCCTGCGAGGACTCTGCCGCACTGGGCCGCATCTTCTGCGTCATGCTGAAAGATCTGGAGGAAAAGCAGGTCACCGCCGTCAGCGGCATCAACACCGGCCTCGGCGGAAACCGCGAGGTGCTGAAAAAGAAGTACTATCACCTCATCATCCTCGTGCGCAACCAGATGGGCCTGAAAAACCTCTATAAAATCGTCAGCGAGGCCCATGTCAACTACTTCTTCAAGAAGCCCCGCGTTCCCCGCAGCCTTCTGAACAAGTATCGGGACGGCCTTATCCTCACTTCTGCCTGTGAAGCAGGAGAACTTTACAGGGCTGTCGTAGAGGGCCGCTCTTACGAAGAATTGAAGAAAATTGCATCGTACTACGATGTTTTGGAGGTCCAGCCCCTGGGCAACAACGCCTATATGGTGCGGGAGGGCAAGGTGGAGAGCGAAGAGGTCATCAAGGACTTCAACCGCACCGTCATCAAGCTGGGCGAAGACCTGCACAAGCCCGTCATCGCCACCGGCGACGTCCATTTCACCGAGCCGGAGGACGCCATCTACCGTTCTGTCCTGCAGGCGGGCAACGGCTTCAAGGACGCGGACAACCAGCCGCCCCTGTTCTACCGCACCACCGAGGATATGCTGAACCAGTTCAGCTACCTGCCCAAGGAAAAGGCCTACGAGATCGTCGTGACCAATCCCCGCAAGATAGCAGCCAGCATCGACGGCAACGTCCGTGCCATCCCGCGCGGCACCTACCCTCCCAGCATCGAGGGCGCAGAACAGCAGCTCCGGGATGCGACCTGGGAACACGCCAAGCGGGACTATGGCGACCCTCTGCCCGAGATCGTGGAGAAGCGTCTGCAAAAAGAGCTGGACTCCATCTGTGGCCACGGCTACGCCGTCCTGTACGTCATCGCGGTCAAACTGGTGGCCTACTCCAACGCGGGCGGCTATCAGGTGGGCAGTCGTGGTTCGGTCGGCTCGTCAGCTGTGGCCCACTTCTCCGGAATCTCGGAGGTCAACAGTCTGCCGCCCCACTACCGCTGCCCCAAGTGCAAGTACAGCGAGTTCATCACCGATGGCAGCGTGGATGACGGCTTCGACCTGCCCGACAAGAACTGCCCCCACTGCGGCACCCGGATGCTGGTGGACGGCCACGACATCCCTTTCGAGACCTTCCTTGGTTTCTACGGCGACAAGGAGCCTGATATTGACCTGAACTTCTCGGGCGAGTATCAGTCCAACGTCCACCGCTACACGGAAGAGCTGTTCGGCAAGGCCAACGTGTTCAAGGCCGGCACCGTCTCCGGTATTCAGGACAAGACGGCCTACGGTTACGTCAAAAAATATCTGGATGAGCGGGGGAGAACGGTCAACCACGCGGAAGAGAACCGCCTGACGCTGGGCTGTACCGGCGTCAAGCGTACCACCGGCCAGCATCCCGGCGGCATGGTCGTCGTGCCGGATACCTATGAGATCTACGATTTCTGCCCCATCCAGCATCCGGCGGACGATGTGGCGGGCGGTCTGCTGACTACCCACTTCGAGTTCAAGTACCTCCACGACACCCTGCTCAAGCTGGACGAGCTGGGCCACGATATGCCTACCTTCTACAAGTATTTCGAGGAGTACACCGGCATCCCCGTGGACAGCATCCCCATGAACGACCCCAAGGTTTACAGCCTGCTCACCAGCCCGGAAGAGCTGGGTGTGACGCCGGAGCAGATCGACAGCCAGACCGGCACCTTCGGCATCCCCGAGATGGGCACCAACTTCGTGCGCGGAATGCTGGTGGAGGCCCGTCCCAAGAATTTCTCCGAGCTTATCCAGATCTCGGGCCTGTCCCACGGCACCGACGTCTGGACGGGCAACGCCGACGAGCTCATCCGCAGCGGCACCTGTACCATCGCGGAGGTCATCGGCTGCCGTGACAGTATCATGCTCTATCTGCTGCGCAAGGGCCTCGAGCCGAAGATGGCCTTCGATATTATGGAGGCCGTCCGTAAGGGCAAGGTGGCCAAGGGCGGCTTTGCGCCCGGCTGGGAAGAGGCCATGCGGGAGCACGATGTGCCGGACTGGTACATCGAGAGCTGCCGCAAGATAAAATATATGTTCCCGAAAGCCCATGCGGTGGCCTACCTGATGTCGGCTATCCGCCTCATGTGGTTTAAGCTCTACCACCCGCAGGCGTTCTATGCGGTGTACTTCACCGTCCGCGGCGATGACATCGACTATGAAGCCGCTGTGGGCGGCGCGGCGGTGGCCCGCGCCCACATGAACGAGGTGAAGCGCCGCCTCAAGGAAGAGAAGAACGCCAAGGATGAAGATGTGCTCGTCTCGCTCCAGCTGGTCAACGAGATGCTGGTGCGCGGCTACGAGTTCCTGCCCATCGAGCTGGGCAAGAGCCGGGGTTCGAAGTATGTGGTGGAGGACGGCAAGGTACGCCTGCCCTTCTGCTCCTTGAAGGGTCTGGGCGGTGCCGCCGCCGATGCGCTGGAAAATGTGACCATCCACGGCGAAGAGTATCTCTCCATCGAGGAACTGCAGCAGGCCTCTGGCGTTGGCAGCAGCATCATCGACCGCCTGCGTCAGGTGGGCGCTCTGGGTGAGCTGCCGGAAAGCAGTCAGGTGAGCTTCTTTTAAAATTGCAGCAAAAAACGACCTCTGCAGCCGGATGGACCGGAAGCAGAGGTCGTTTTGTTATACGATTGAGTTTCTGAACAGGGAAGAGGCTTACTCCACGCTGATCATATAGTAGTAGACCGGCTGACCGCCCCGGATGTGGCTGACCTCAACGTGGTTGGGGCATTTTGCCTTGACGATCTCGGTCACCTTCTCAGCATCCTCGTCGGAGACGTCGCAGCCGGAGATGATGGTGACGAAGCTGGAATCCTTCTTGCACATACCGCGGGCCAGACGATAGGTGGCCTTGGTGATGTCGTTGGAGGTGGAGACGATCTTGCCGTTCTCCAGGGCCATGATCTCGCCCTTTCTGATGCGCTTGCCGTCGTACTCGCTGTCGCGGGCGGCGTAGGTGATGAGGCCGGTGGAGACCTTATCGGCGGCAGACATCATGTTGATGGTGTTGGCCTCCACGGTGGCAGAGGGGTCGAAGTTCAGCAGAGCGGTGATGCCCATGGGGACGGTACGGGTGGGCAGGACGACCACCTGACGGTCAGCCAGCTTCTGGGCCTGCTCAGCAGCCATGATGATGTTCTTGTTGTTGGGCAGGACAAAGACGGTCTTGGCCGGGACGCTCTGGATGGCGGCAAGGATGTCCTCGGTGGCGGGGTTCATGGTCTGACCGCCGGAGACGACAGCGTCAGCGGCCAGGTCGGTGAAGACAGCCTTCAGGCCCTCACCGGCGGCGACAGCAACGAAGCCATAGTCGCGGCTGGGGTCAACGGCAGCGTAGATGAACTCGCTGGCGGGGTCGGGCTTCTTCTCGGCGGAAGCCTGCTTCTCGAGGCTCTTGCCCTGCTTCTGGCGGGCCAGGAACTGCTCGTGCATATTCTCGATCTTGAAGTTGGTCAGGTAGCCGTACTTGATGGCCTCGCTCAGGATCTTGCCGGGGTCGGCGGTGTGGACATGGAGGTTGATGACGTCATCGTCCTCAATGCAGACGACACTGTCGCCGTTGGACTCGGCGAAGGCGCGCATCTTTGCGGCGCTTGCACCCTCGTTCTTATTGATGAGAAACTGGGTGCAGTAGCCATTCTTGATGTCCTCGACCTTCATCAGGTCGTCGGTGAAGACGCCCTTGCCGGCGTTTTCGGTGGAGAGCTTGGCCTTGTTGGGAACAGCCTCACCGCCGGCCACGATGGCCTCGCCGTGGAAGACCTTGCCCATACCCTCAAAGATGATCATGATGCCCTGACCGCCGGCGTCCACAACGCCAGCCTTCTTCAGGACGGGCAGCAGGTTGGGGGTGTCCTCCAGAGCCTTCTGACCGGCGGTCATCACGACGTCCCACAGCTCGGCCACGTCCTCTTTGCCGCAGGCAGCAGCTTCCTCGGAAGCGATGCGGGCAACGGTCAGGATGGTGCCTTCGGTGGGCTTCATGACAGCCTTGTAAGCGCCCTCGACGCCCTTCTTCAGCGCAGCCACGATGTCGGAAGCGTCAGCCTCCTTTTTGCCCTCCAGAGCTTTGGAGAAGCCGCGGAACAGCAGGCTGGTGATGACGCCGGAGTTGCCGCGGGCGCCGCGCAGCATGGCGGAGGCAGCGGTCTTTGCGGCCTCGCCCACGGTGCAGCTGTCGTCCATGGCCTGCAGCTCACGGACGGCTGCACCGACGGTCATGCCCATGTTGGTGCCGGTGTCGCCATCGGGGACGGGGAACACATTCAGCTCGTCCACGCGGGAGCGCTGGTTGTTGATGTTGTTTGCGCCGGAAATAATGGCGTCGCGCAGGATCTTACCAGAAATCATTGCTTTTTACTCCTTATATCTTCCCGGTACCCCCGGGCGGGCTTTGTCTCATCAGGCAACCACGTCATCGACCGATACGACCACGCGGGCGACTTTCAGGCCGGTGGCCTGCTCAACCTCGTCCTTCACGCGGTGCGAGATGGAACGTGCGGCGGTGGAGATGTTCAGCCCGTAGCTGACGGCAATGTGCAGCTCGATCACGAGACGGCCCTCTTCCTGTGTGACACGGACGCCCTTGGCAGAATCGTCCACGCCGCGCACGGCGCTGCGGACACGGTCGGTCAGATCACGGGGGGCCATTGCGGCCACGCCGTAGCATTGTTTGGTTGCTTCGCCCACGAGCGTGGAAAAATACTCGGCTGAGAAGCTGACATCTCCCAGCGGAAAACGGGAAGTGATCATAGTCGCTCTGCTCCTTTTATTCATTATGATACCCCGGTCCGCACGGCGGCGGGGCGGTGCGCGGGCCTAAGAAGGCGGCGGACCACTTTTATTATACAACTTTATGAGGAAGCTGTACAGCACATAATTGCTGACAGAAAGAAAAAAGTCAGGCGCGGCTTACCCGTCTCGGTCTGTTTCGACACCACAAAGCCGGTATACTGAAAGACAGACAGAGCCGCAAAGGGCCGCGTTCCTGTTGTTAGTATAGCACAAAATCCTTCGCAGTGCATCCATTTCGTGAATATTTATCCGACAAAACAAAAGGTGATTGTGAATAAAATATAAAAGATGACGCAGACATCTTTATCTTACTATGAAAAAGTGCTAAAATCTAAGGTGGCAAGAGTAAGACTGTATCCGGCGCAGGATGCAGGGGCATTCGACTGCCAAGGTGCTGAAGACAGGAATTTGCTGCGGCTGCACAGGAGCTGCGGCCCGGCGGCGGAAAAGTTCACAATAGGAGTTGTTTTCATGAATATTCTGTTTTTCCTTTCCCCCAAGCAGGACCTGATGTATGTGTACGATGACTTCACCCTTCGCCAGACGCTGGAAAAATGGGAGAACAACCGCTACGCATCCATCCCGGTGCTCAACCGCAAGGGAGAGTATGTGGGGACCCTGACGGAAGGGGACATCCTCTGGGGGCTGAAAAAGTTCCACGGCCTCGACCTTGAGGCAGCAGAGGACATCCCCATCCGGGATTTTGCCCACAAGCGGGACTACAAGGCCGTCACGGTCACCACGAGCATGGACCAGCTCATCGAGGCGGCCATGAACCAGAACTTCGTCCCCGTCGTGGATGACCGGGGAATGTTCATCGGCATCGTCCGCCGTCAGGCCATCATCCGCTACTGTTACGACCGCTCCCGCGCTGCCGCCGCAGAGCAGCGCAGAAAGCCCGAAAAGCAGGAAAAGCGAGTCCCGGTTTCTGCCGGGGTGCAGTAAAACAGGAAAAGGCCCCGCCGCTCTGCATGAAATGTGCAGGGCAGCGGGGCTTTTCTATGCCTGTGGGAAAGGGAGAGTGGTGCTTCAGCCCACGGTGAGGCTGGAATCGGTGAACCGGTGGGTCAGGACAGCCTCGGCGTCCTCGCCGCCCATGGCCAACAGCTCATCCACCGAGAGGGTGGTGGAGCAGAGGATGGTCTGGAAGGTGATGGTCTCGATGCCCTCAGCCCGCAGCTGACGCAGCGCGGCCAGCGAGATGCGGAAGGAGGCTGTGAACCGTCCGACGCAGACGGTGAGGGTATTGCCGCTCTGGGTGCTGGTGTAGGAGATGCGCTGGCCGTCCTTGTCGGTGACAGTCAGACCGGGGAGGGGAGAGGCGGGTGCGGACGGGGCGGCAGAGCCGCCGTCAGAAGAGGAAGAAGAGGAAGAAGAGGAAGAAGACTCCACAGGGCGGGGGATGGAGACCTGATTGACCTTGCCGTTGGCATCAGTGGCAGTGACTTTTGCGCCCGGGCCCAGCTTGTCCTTGATGGTGTTGAGGTCAAGCTCATCGCCGTTCTGAGAGAGGGCCCTGCCGCTGGGACTGCCAGCCTTGGCGGTCAGCTCGAGGCTGCCCGACAGATCGATGCCGCTGCTGCAGATGCCGTCGCCGCCGTTGCCGCCGTTGCCGCCGTTGGCAGTGACCGTACCGCCGGAGATGGCGACGCCGCCGCTCCAGATGCCGCCTCCGCCGTAGCCGTCTTTGCCGTCTCTGCCAGTGGCGTTGACCGTACCGCCGGAGATGGTGAGGCCGCTGCTGCTGCCGATGCCGCTGCCGATGCCGTCGCCGCCGTAGCTGCCGCTGCCGCCGTCTGCGCTGCTGCCGCCTTGGGTCGTCAGGCTGTCATTTTCGCCGCCGGTGATGGTGAGGCTGCCGTTACTGGTGATGCCGCTGCCGCCATAGCGGCCGCCGTTACCACCGGTGAGATGGTTTTCGCCCTTCAGGGTCAGCGTCACGTCGCCATTCGAAGTGAGAGCGTGGCCGGAGTTGGCCTCGATGTTCACATCCTTGAGTGTGACCTCGACCTTGTCATTCTTACCGTTGGCGTTGATGGTCACGGTGTGGGAAGAAGCGGTGTCCTTGTTCTGATTTGTGATGATGGTGTTGGTGTCTTTCTCGTCGGTAGTCTCGCCCTGTGAGACCTTGTTCGTCCCTTCGATCTTGCCTGCTTTCACGGTGATGTTACCATTCTCGATGTACCATGTCTTTGCAAAAGCCGGGGCGGCAAGGGTGGTGAGCATTGCGGCGGTCAGGATAAACGCTGCTGCCCGCTGAGAGGCCGGACGGGGTGAATCAATCCCCCCCGTATGGAGAGGGTGACCCAGAACACGCATCGCAAGCTTACGATAAGACAGCATACAAAAACCTCCTTTGAATGGTGAAAAACAGGGGGGGTCTAATTACCCTGAATGTACCACATCTGCGGAGAAAAATCAATAAAACCTGCGCGAATCACCCTGTTTCCTGCGTGAATGGAGAAGTTCGGACAGATTTTGGCTCTCCCCTTGGGGGAGCTTGCGCGGAGCACCTGAGAGGGCAAGGACGCTGACAGAGAGCTTTTTTGCGCCTTTTTGCTCAAAAAACTGCCTAAAAGTACATTTTATTGGATTTTTATTCTGCTATACTCCTGTCAGAACAAAAAGACACAGGAGGGAAGAGGAATGAAAGACGTTGAACTGCGGTATGTGGGCGGTCATGTGGAGGTGTATACGGGGACGGGCGCGTTCCTGTTCTCGGCGGACACCCTGCGGGAGGCGATGGAAGAGCTGGATGCCGCCTGATGCATTCCCGGGAATGCCGGGAAACGTCGGAGCAGAGGTTAGAAAATACTAATGTAAAATGAATGTAAAATTCAAGAAAAGAACCGTCTAAGAAGGCCCGGAAATCTTAAAATTCCGGTCAAAAAAGTGATTTTCCTGTAAAATAATGCTTGTTGAGCCGGGGGGTTCGATGCTATAATAAAAAGGACGGCGTTTTGCGTATGGAGAGCTAAGCACAGCCGTCTTGTGCAATGGAGCAATAGGAAGATTTTAGGAGCATTGTTTTATGGACATTACACACATCACCTCTCTGCTAGGCGGTATTGCGCTGTTCCTGTATGGCATGTCGATCATGGGTGCCGGCCTCGAAAAGCTGGCCGGCGGCAAGATGCAGGGCGTATTGCAGAAACTGACTTCGTCCACCATCAAGGGCGTCATTTTCGGCACCCTCATCACCGGCGTCATCCAGTCGTCGGCCGGCACGGTCGTCATTTGCGTCGGCCTCGTCAACTCCGGCATCATGACCCTTACGCAGTCGGTAGGCGTTATCATGGGTGCAAACATTGGTACTACGGTCACCGGTCAGCTCATCCGCATGGCGGATATTTCGGGCGACAGCCTCATCCTGACCCTCATCCAGCCCAAGACGTTTGCGCCGGTGGTGGCGTTTATCGGCTGCATTTTTTATGTATTTATCCGCAACGCGAAGAAAAAGAACATCGGCCAGATCATGCTGGGCTTCGGCATCCTGTTCACCGGCATGAGCCTGATGGACACCGGTGTGTCTCCCCTGCGTGAGAGCGCAGCATTTCAGGAGCTGTTCGTCACCATGACCAACCCCATCCTCGGCGTTCTCGTGGGCGTGGTGGTCACGGTCATCATCCAGTCCTCTTCGGCCTCTGTAGGTATCCTGCAGGCGCTTTCCAGCACCGGCCTCGTCACCTTCAGTTCGGCCATCCCCATCGTGCTGGGTGCCCACATCGGCACGGCCTTCACCCCGCTGCTGACCATCGGCGGCTCCTCCAAGGACGGCAAGCGCGCCGCCCTCATCCACCTGTACTTCAACATCATCGGCAGTGTCATCCTGCTGGCGCTGGTCTATGCAGTCCAGTTCACCATCGGCATCCCCATGTGGGGCGATGTGATGAATAAGAGCAGCATTGCAAACATCCACACCATGACCAGCGTCATTGCGATGCTGTTCTTCCTGCCCTGCAGCGGCGTGCTGTCCAAGCTGGCCATGATGACCGTGCCGAACAGCGCGGAGGAGGCGCAGGAGCTGAGTATGCCTGTGCTGGATGAGCGTCTGTTCAAGAGCCCGGCTGTGGCTCTGCAGCAGGCTAAGAACGCGGTGGTCAAGATGTCCCGCCGCGCAGCCCGCAACGTCGGCCTCGCCACCCCGCTGCTGCTCAAGATGGACGAGGATGTCGTGAGTGCCATCGATGTCCGCGAGAACCTCATCGACCGGATGGAGGTGGACATCTCCAACTACCTCATCAAGCTGGCAGACCAGGAGCTGGGCGACGCGGAGAGCCATGAGGTGACCGAGCTGCTCAACTTTGTCACCGAGTGCGAGCGCATCGGCGACTATGCAGTCAACATTAAAGAAAAAGCGCAGGAGCTGACCGACAAGGAAGTCACCTTCAGCGAGAAGGCACAGCAGGAGCTGAAGCTTCTCGACAATGCGCTGGAAAAGATACTGACCCTTACCACGGACGCCTTCGAGTTCGACGACGCCCGGACCGCCAGCCAGGTGGAGCCGCTGGAACAGGTCATCGACATCCTCGTGGAGCGGCTTCGTGCGCAGCACATCAAGCGCCTGAAAGATGGTGCCTGCTCCATTGATACCGGTGTCGTCTATCTCGATGTGCTGAACAATGTAGAGCGTATCTCGGACCACTGCTCCAACATCGCCGCCCGTCTGGTGGGCATGGAGGCAGGCGAGGACTACGACTCCCATACCCTCAAGAACATGATGCACCACAACCCCACCAAGGAATATATGCTCAACTACGAGCAGTGCCGTAAGGACTACCTTATCCCGCTGGAACAGCTCGAAGCCTGATTCTGATAAAGGATAAAAACAGTGCAGACCTCCCCGGGGAGCGTCTGCACTGTTTTTGTTTATTCGCCCAGGTCTTCCAGCAGCGCCCGGAGGGCCGTTTCGCCGGTGACGTAGAGGCCCTGCTTGAGCCGGAGGGCATCGGCCTCAGGCAGAAGATTGACATAGATGCCGGTGCGCAGGAGCCGCTTGTCGGGCAGTCCGTTGTCGGAGCAGGTGTAGACGACCACCCGCCCGCCCTCGTCGCAGAGGTAGAAGTCGGTGCCGCTCTGCCCGGCGGAGCCCTGCGCGGCCAGACCCGGCTCGGAGGCCGGCGTCTCTTCGCCGGAGTCGGCAGGGAAGGGGAGACTGGGCAGGGCCATCCAGAACAGGCTGAACACGATGGTAAAAATGCACAGCGCATAAAAAATGCAGAGCCAGACCTTGCGCATGGCAGTGGACTCCTTTCGGCTGAAATGGTGTTTCAGACGGTAGTATGTGCAAAAGAAAACTGCCTCAGACAGGGATGCAGAATTTTCACACCCGGATGCTGTACTTTGGCGGGGCAGATGTGCTATACTAACATCGTATCCCGTCGATTTCCCCCTTGCGGAAGCGGGCGGTGCGGACTATAATGTATTATTATGGCTGTGGGCAGTCTGGCCGCAGCAGGAACAGCAAACGGCATCGTCAGAGGATGCTTTGAGATGCAGAACAGTGAAAATTGCGATAGGAGGCGATCCTTATCTCAAACAATGAAAGACGGAGACTCCACAGTGATGGTGCGCTCCGGGAGCAGCGGCCCGCAGCGGAGCAGAACCGGCGGGTCCGTGAGCCCCGCGAACCGCAGGAGCAGGGAGAAAAGCACGGCCATCCCGTTCTCGGATTCCTGGGCCGGACCATCGTCACCCTCGTCTGTCTGGGCATTATGGCGGGCAGTCTGGTGGCAGTGGGCGCTGTGTACTATGTGGTGCAGGCTACGGCCAGTGACGGCGACCTGCTGGACCTCGACAACATCGAACTGAGCCAGTCGAGCCTTGTGGTGGCCACCGACCCCGACACCGGCGCACAGGTGGAGTACGCCACCCTGCGCTCTTCCAACAGCCACCGCGTCTGGGCGGACCTCGAGCAGATCCCCACCAACCTACAGTATGCATTCATCTGCACCGAGGACAAAGACTTTTACAGCGAGCCGGGCGTCAACTTCAAGCGCACCATCGGCGCGATGATCAATGAATACCTGCTGCCTATCTACAGCTCCAAGCAGGGCGCCTCCACGCTGGAACAGCAGCTCATCAAGAACCTGACCAGCGACAAGAGCGCCAGCGGCATCGAGGGCGCACTGCGCAAGCTGCGCGAGATCTATCGCGCCCTCATCCTGAGCCGCAGCTACTCCAAGGAGACCATTCTGGAAGCCTACCTGAACACCATCAGCTTCACCGGTACGATCCAGGGCGTCCAGACGGCGGCAAACGAGTACTTCGATAAGGATGTCAGCGAGCTGACCCTCTGGGAGTGCGCGTCCATCGCGTCCATCACCAAGAATCCCACCAACTATAACCCCTACACCAACCCCGAGAACCTCATCAACCGCCGGAACTTCCTGCTCTACAATATGTGGCAGCAGGGTGTCATCTCGGAGGATGATTACCGCAACGCCGCTGCCCAGCCGCTGGTGCTGGCAGAGACGGACAACACGAAGAAGAGCAGCTCCACTACCTCTTACTTCACCGATGCCCTCTTCAACGAGGTGGTGAAGGACATCATGGCCAAGGAGGGCGTGGACGAGTCCACCGCCCAGAGTATGCTCTACACCGGCGGCTACACCATCGAGGCAACGGTCAACCCCAAGATCCAGACCGCGATGGAGAACCTGATGCTCAACACCGACGACGCCTACTTCCCGGCCGGCTGGCATGAGGAAGAGGTGACCAGCATCTCCGACGACGATGTGCAGGTCTACAACGAGGACGGTACCCCCAAGACCCGCACTGGCGATGACGGTACGGTCTATTATTACCGCAATGTCCGCACGCAGGCGGCGATGGTCACGCTGGACTATGACGGCAATGTCATCGCCATGGTGGGTGGTCTGGGCGAAAAGACCAAGAGCCTTTCCCTGAACCGCGCCTACGGCGTCACCCGTCAGACCGGTTCTACCATCAAGCCCATCGGCGCCTATGCGCTGGGCATCGAGTATGGTCTGGTCAACTGGTCTACCATGCTCAACAACTCGCCCCTCTACCTCAAGCAGGACATGGTCATCCGTGACGAGGACTACTGCCGCCGGAACGGCCTCATGGGTCTGACGGACAAGCAGCTGAAAGCCTACCCCAACGCATGGCGCAGCTGGCCCCGCAACTACGGCGGCAACTACGGCGACGGCTCCGACCTGCCGCTTTGGAACGGCCTCGCACGCTCCCTGAACACCATCGCCATCCGCGTTGGCGACCTCGTGGGCGCGAACAACATCTTCAACTTCGTCTACAATACCCTGCAGCTCAGCACGCTGGACCCCGTCAACGATGTGGGCCTTGCACAGATGGTCATGGGCAGCCAGACCCACGGCGTCACTCCGATGGCGCTGGCGGCGGCGTTCCAGATCTTCTACGACGGCGAGTACACCACGCCTCACCTCTATACCCGTGTGCTCGACCGGGACGGCAACATCTATATGGAGAGCAACGACACCAGCTATCAGGCTCTGACGCCCCAGACGGCCTACGTCATGAACCGTCTGCTGAAGAACGTCCTGTTCTCCAGCGTTGGTACGGCCAGCGGCCGCTACCCCAACTCCAACGGTATGGAGGCCTTCGGTAAGACCGGTACGGCCAGCGATGAGAAAGACCTGTGGTTCGTGGGCGGCACGCCCTATTATGTCACCGCTGTGTGGTGGGGCTACGATGCGCCTTACGATATGACCAAGACCCTCGGCAAGCAGCAGGCCAAGACCCGCACCTGCGTCACGGCTTGGAAGGCCCTGATGGAGCAGGTCCAGGCAGACCTGCCCTATAAGGCATTCCCGGCGGCTGACGGCGTCGTGGAGCGCAGCTACTGCACTCAGAGCGGCCTGCTGGCCAGCGGCTCCTGCCCGAGCACGGCAGTGGGCTACTACCGTGCCGACGACCTGCCTGACGTCTGCAATTATTCCCACGGTCAGGCAGCTGTCGCCAGCGAACCCCTCGCGCCTGAGCCGGACACCACCAACCTGGACACCGACTGAGGCAAAAATCATACTTTTCAGCACATCGGGTTGCAGATTCGGTGCGCTGAAGGGGTACTTCACGGCTCAAAACTGGATAATCTGACAAAATAGCATCCGACCTCTTGCAATGCAGGGAGTCGGATGCTATTATATTTTCTGCAAGAACACTTGTGTTTGAGAGGTGAACAAGTTGGAACGCCGTTTTTATCTGGTGGATGCGCAGGTCCTGCCGGAAGTTTTCCTCAAGGTCGTCCGGGCCAAGGAGCTTCTGGCCAGCGGAGAGGCACGCAGCATTTCGGCTGCGACCCGCAGTGTAGACCTGTCGCGCAGTGCATTTTATAAATATAAGGACTGCATTTTCGACTCGGAGAATGGCCGCGAGGTCATCACTGTCATGGCGACCCTGCGGGACGAGACGGGTGCATTGCAGAGCCTTCTGGCCGGCATCAGTGCCGCCGGTGCCAGCATCGTGACCATCAATCAGTCTACTCCGGAGAACGGAGCCGCGCTGGTGGCTGTCACCATCCGTACCGACACCATGCAGATGACCCCCGAGGAGCTGACGGAAAAGCTTTCGCGCCAGCGGATGGTCGTGGGCGTACACTGCGGATACAATCTGTGACAGTACATTCATAGAAAAAGGAACGAGGGCAGTATCATGGCAAAAATCGCGATTCTGGGCTTTGGCACGGTGGGCAGCGGCGTGTACGAGGTGCTCTGCCGCAACGCCGCAGGCGTCTCCCGCCGCGCAGGCGAACCGGTGGAGGTCAAGTACATCCTTGACCCCAAAGACTTCTCGGATCATCCGGCTGCACAGCTGTTTATAAAGAATTTTGACGCCATTCTGGAAGACCCCGAAGTGAAGGTCGTCGTCGAGACCATCGGCGGCACCCGCTTCGCTTACCCTTACGTCAAGGCCTGTCTCGAGAGCGGCCGGAGCGTCTGCACCTCCAACAAGGAGATGGTGGCCACCTACGGCGCAGAGCTGCTGGCTCTGGCCAAGGCACACAACTGCGCCTTCCTGTTCGAGGCTTCCGTGGGCGGCGGTACTCCCATCATCACCCCGATGCACCAGTGCCTCGCGGCCAATGTCATCACCGAGGTGGAAGGCATCGTCAACGGCACCACCAACTTCATGCTCACCAAGATGGTGCGGGAGAATCTGGGCTTTGACGAGGCTCTGAAGATCGCTCAGGAGCTGGGCTACGCCGAGACGAAGGACCCCGGCGACGATGTGGACGGCCGCGACGCCTGCCGCAAGATCGCCATCCTGTCCTCGCTGGTCTGCGGCCACCAGATCTACCCCCAGAACATCCCCACCCGCGGCATCCGCGACATCACGGTGGATGATGTGGCTGCGGCAGAGAAGCTGGGCTGCGTCATCAAGCTCATCGCCTGGATGAAGCGGGGCGAGGACGGCAGCGTTGCCGCCGGTGTCGAGCCCTGCCTCGTGCCGAAGGCAAACCAGCTGGCCGGTGTTGATGACGTCTTCAACGCCGTCCTCGTCAAGGGCGATATGCTGGGCGACGTGGTCTTCTACGGCAAGGGCGCGGGCAAGCTGCCCACCGCCAGTGCTGTCGTGGCCGACGTGGTGGACGCCCTCAAGAACGGCGTCAAGGTCCACGACAGCCTGTTCTGGCAGCCCGCCGAGCCGGTGGAAGGAATGCTCACCGACCCCGCTCCCGCCGCATACTATGTGCGTGTGGAAGGCATCGCCCCGGCGGTGGCCGAGGCCATCTACGGCAAGGGCCATGTGGTGGAAGAGCATTTCGACGGCTGCTCCTACTTTGTGGACAGCGCCGACGGCAAGGCTCTGACCGAAGCAGCCCGCAAGGTAGAGGCCATGGGCGGCAGCGTGAAGCTGGTGCTCCGTCGCCTGCCTGAGGACGCCTGAGCGTGAGAGAAGAGGGAACTGCGATGAAGATAAAAGTTTCCGTCCCGGCCACCAGTGCCAACATCGGCTCCGGCTTCGATGCGCTGGGTCTGGCTGTGACCTTGTATAATACCGTGACGTTCGAAGAGAGCGACCATCTGGACATCTCGGCGGCGGACGGCACCCGCATCCCCCGCGGCGAGACCAATCTGGTCTACCGCTCGGCCAAGGGTCTATTCGATAAGGTCGGCAAGACCATGCCGCCCCTCAAGCTCGTCCAGACCAACGCCATCCCGATGGCCCGGGGCCTCGGCTCGTCCTCGGCCTGCATCATCGCGGGCCTGCTGGGTGCGAACCGGATGCTGGGCGATGTGCTCAACACCCAGGAGCTGCTGACGCTGGCTACCTCCATCGAGGGCCACCCGGACAACGTGGCACCGGCCCTTCTGGGCGGTCTGACCAGCAGCGTTTTCGAGGACGGCGTCGTCTACTCCGTCAAGCGGGATGTGGACGAGAGCCTCTGCTTTGCAGCCATCGTACCGGACTACAAGCTGCTGACCGAAGCCGCCCGTGCGGCCCTGCCCAAAGAGGTCACCCACAAGGATGCGGTGTATAACCTGTCCCGTGCAGCCCTCATCCCGGCGGCATTCTGCGAGGGCCGCCACGACCTGCTGGCCATTGCCACCGAGGATAAGCTCCACCAGCCCTACCGGATGCCCCTGATGCCCGGCTCGAAGGAAGTCTTCGATATGGCGCGGCTCTGCGGTGCCAAGGCGGTGTACGTCTCGGGCGCCGGCAGCACCGTAATGGCTGTGGCCGAAAAGGCCAACGCCGAGAAATTTTACTCCAAACTGGAAAAGGGCCTCGAGCTGCTGGAAGGCTTGGACGGATGTGAAGCATTTACACTGCTGCGGCTGGATGCCGACAACACCGGTGCGACAGTGGAATGATAAACAGGACCGGAAGTGCAAGACCGCTTCCGCCCGGTGTACCCCTCACACACTGAGGGAGCAAAAAGAGGAGAGTGACAAGATATGGCGTTGATCGTACAGAAGTTCGGCGGTTCTTCGGTGAAGGACCGGGACCGTATCTTCAACGTGGCCCGCATCGTGGCCAACACCCACAACGCGGGAAATGACGTGGTCGTGGTAGTGTCCGCACAGGGCGACACCACCGACGACCTCATCACAAAGGCAGCAGAGATCACCCACAACCCTTCTGCCCGTGAGATGGATATGCTGCTGGCAGCAGGCGAGGAGATCAGTATCGCCCTGCTGGCTATGGCTCTGAACGAGCTGGGCTGCCATGCCACCAGTCTGACCGGCTGGCAGGCAGGCTTCCGCACCGACCGTGCCTACACCAAGGCCCGCATCACCAAGCTGGAGACCGAGCGCATCTCTTCGGAGCTGGAGCGCAACCGCGTCGTCGTCGTGGCAGGCTTCCAGGGCCTGAACAAGCTGGACGACATCACCACGCTGGGCCGCGGCGGTTCCGACACCAGCGCTGTCGCCATCGCAGCAGCGCTCCACGCCGACCGCTGCCAGATCTTTACCGACGTGGAGGGCGTCTACACCGCCGACCCGCGCAAGGTGCGCAACACCCGCAAGCTGGATGAGATCACCTTCGACGAGATGCTGGAACTGGCATCCCTCGGCGCACAGGTGCTCAACAACCGCAGCGTGGAGCTGGCTAAAAAGTATAATGTGGAGCTGGAGGTCCTCTCCAGCCTGAACCCCGTGCCTGGCACGGTCGTCAAGGAGGTTGTAAAAGACGTGGAAGGTATGCTGATCAAGGGTGTCGCAAAGGACACCGACGTTGCTGTTATTACGATCCTGAATGTTCCCGATGAGCCGGGTACCAGCTTCAAGATCTTCGGCCTGCTGGCCCAGAAGAATATCAACGTGGACATCATCCTGCAGTCCACCGGCCGCGACGGCAAGAAGGACATCAGCTTCACCTGCGCGGAGAGCGAAGCTGAGACTGCCCTGCGCGTCCTGCGCGAGAGCGCAAAGTTCGACCAGGTCACCTGTGACGAGACCTGCGCCAAGGTGTCCATCGTGGGTGCCGGTATGCAGAGCCACAGCGGCGTGGCCTCCAAGATGTTCGAGGCTCTGTCCAACAACAACATCAACATCAAGATGATCTCCACCAGTGAGATCAAGATCTCCTGCATCATCGACCGTGAGGACGCTGACAAGGCTGTCAGCGCCATCCACGAGATGCTGTTCGACTAAGACGTGGCTTCAAAGCCGCCGTGCCGTGCGTCCTGCGCCGGTGCGGCGGCTTTTTGCGTACACAATTTTTTTACAGCCCCTGCCGTTTACACCCAGATAAAAGGGGTGTATAATATTATTATGTGCCTGTATCCAGGGCGAACGTCAAAAACAGGAAGGAAGCTGCATCATGGAGCAAAATCGACCCGCACCCCGCCGCGCTCTGTCGCCGAAAGAACGCCGCCGGAGACACCGTATCCGCCTCGTGCGCAACTGGACGGTCTTTCTGCTCAGCTGCGGCGCGGTCATGGCTGTGATGACCGGCGGCATCCTCTGGCTGCTGCCCAGGGCCTATGCCCTCATCGCACCGCCGACGGCCTTCGAGGCTCGGGAGTATGAGGGCGGCGCGGAGACGGACCTTTCGGATAAGCGCCTCATGCTGGTGAATGCAAACCTTCCCCTGACGGAAGAGCCGACGCCGGAGCTGGCCGTGGCCGATGATGCCACCGGCGTTTCGCTGGAAGCCGAGGCTGCCGCAGCCTACCGCGAAATGGCCGAGGCCGCAAAGCAGGATGAGATAGAGCTGGTGCTGACGGCAGGGTATCGGGATGCCGCCGCCCGCCAGAGCGCCTATGAGGCTGCTGTCCAGAGCTACCGGGAGTCCGGCTGCTCGGAGGAAGAGGCCACTGCCAAGGCTGCGACCGTCCAGCCTGCGCCGGAGGCCAGCGAATATGCCACCGGCTACGGTGCCGACATCCTCGCGGCAGACAGCATGGAGAAGGACACCGGTTTCGCCGACACCCGTGCCTATGAGTGGCTGGAAGCCTATGCCGCAGAGTATGGCTTCATCCTGCGTTGGCCGCAGGAGCGTCAGGCCGCTACCGGCATGGTGTTTGAGCCGTGGCACTGGCGGTATGTGGGCAGGGACAACGCCCTCGCCATCCGCGCCTCCGGCCTCTCGCTGGAAGAGTATCTGGCGCTGGAACAAACGAAATAATACAAAAGGACGATAGAACATTGAGACGATTCCAAATCGCGCCCGGCGTCCACCTCTCGTATGACGCCGCGCAGAAATTCAACCGCTGCCGCATCAGCATCCACTTCGCGTTCCCGGCCCGCCGCGAGACGGCCACGGCCCACGCGCTGCTGCCGCTGGTGATGGAGCGGGGCTATGCCGACTGCCCCGACATGACCCAGATGACCAAAAAGCTGGCCCGCCTCTACGGCGCCGACCTGACCGTGGACGCCCGCCCCATGGGCTGCAGCCACAACCTCTGCGTCAGCATCACCGGCATCAAAGACCAGTTCGCACTGGAAGGGGAGAAGCTGACGCAGGAGTACGCCGCACTGGCCCTCGGCACGGCGTTCCACCCCTATTTTGTGGGCAGCACTTTCGACCCCGAGGCCGTGGGCATCGAAAAGCAGATGCTGAAGAAGGCGCTGGAAGACGAAGTGAACGACAAGCGCCTTTACTGCCAGCGGCAGGCCAACCGCGAGTTCTTCGGAGACAGCCCCGCCGGTGTCCGGCAGGAGGGCTACTTAGAAGAAGTGGACGGCCTGACGCCCGAAGCGTTGACCGAGGCATATGATGAGATGCTGCGGACGGCGAACATCGAGCTCATCGTGCTGGGCTGCGACGAGGCCAGCACCACCGCCGTGAAGGACGCCCTTCTGGCGGAACTTTCGGCCATCGACCGCGCCCCGCTGCCCCGGGCGGAGAACATCGCCATGCCCCGGCGGGAGCCGGTGCGGAAGGTGGAGCATTTCGACACCACACAGGCCAAGCTCTGTATGCTGTTCACGCTGGGCCAGCCCATGCAGCCTGAACAGCTGGCCGCTGTCCGGCTGGCGATGGCTCTCTACGGCGGCAGTGTGACCAGCCGCCTTTTCCTGAACGTCCGGGAGCGCGACCATCTGTGCTACTACTGCTCGTCGTCCTTCCAGAGCTTCACGGGCAGCATGGCCGTCAACAGCGGCGTCGAGCACGCCGACGCGGCCCGCGCTGAGCAGGCGGTGCTCAAAGAGCTGGCGGATCTCTGCGACGGCCCTATCACCGACGAAGAGCTGGAAGACTGCCGCCGGGGCCTGCTGGCCGGGATGAACGGCCTGGAGGATACGCTGGGCGGCATCGAGACATGGTACTATATGGAAGTGCTGCGGGGCGGCCCGGTGCAGACGCCGGACGACGCCCGCCGCGCCCTGCTGGCTGTGACCAGGGAGGATGTGCGGGATATTCTGAAGCAGTTCACCCTGTCGGTGAGCTGTCTACTGACGCGGGAGGAGGGAAACGAGAATGGCTGAGAACACCCAGAGCGTGCTGGAACGCACCGCCGCTGACCAGTGGAAAGTTCTGCCCTCGGGGCTGACCGTACTCGTCCGCCCCATGCCGGGCTACTCCGGCACCCATGTCATTTACGCCACCCGCTTCGGCTCCATCGACCGGGATTTCCGGCTGGGGGAGCGGGAAGTGCATCTGCCCGCCGGTGTGGCCCATTTCCTCGAGCACAAGATGTTCGAGGATGAGGACGGCGATGCCTTTGCAAAGTTCGCCAAGACTGGCGCGAATGCCAATGCTTTCACGGCCTTCGACCGCACCTGCTACCTCTTTACGGCCACGGAACAGCTGGACGAGAGCCTTGACGTGCTGCTGGGCATGGTGGGACACCCCTACTTTACCGAGCAGACCATCGCCAAAGAGCAGGGCATCATCGGGCAGGAGATAAAGATGTACGACGACAGCCCCGACTGGCGGCTCATCACCGGCCTGTGCGAGTGTCTGTATCACAGCCACCCCATCCGCAGCGATATTGCGGGAACGGTGGAGAGCATCGCGGAGATAACGCCGGAAATGCTCTACGACTGCTGCAAGGCGTTCTATGCGCCGGGCAATATGGTGCTGGCCGCAGCAGGCAACACCAGCATGGAGCAGATCCTGGCTGCCTGCGCCCGCCACGGCCTGCTGGACGAGCGCCCGGCGGAAAAGGTCGAGCGCCTGCTCCGCCCCGAGCCGATGACGCTGGCAGCGGCCGAAAAGACCATCGCCATGCCCATCGCCAAGGCCTGCTTCGGTCTGGGCTTCAAAGAAGAGCCGCTGCCTTTCGGCGACCTGCGCAGCGAGATGCTGTACGAGCTCATCCTCTGCTGTGTCTGCGGCGGGATGTCGCCGCTCTACCGCCGTCTCTACGACGAGGGCCTGACCAACCCGGGCTTCGGCGGTGAGGTGCTGCGGGTGGACGGATGCTGCTGCATCCTCTTCACCGGCGAGAGCGACCAGCCCGACACCGTCCGGCAGCTTCTGCTGGACGAGATCGAGCGGGTGCGCAAAGAGGGCGTGGACCGGGAGATCTTCACCCTCTGCAAGAACGAAAAATACGGCCAGCTCATCGAAAATCTGGAAAACGTCGAGGATTCGGCCAGCCAGATGGCAGATTTTGCACTGGCAGGTCAGACTGTGGCCCAGCAGATCACCATGCTGGCGGGCCTGACGGCAGAGGACGCCGACGCGGCATTGCAGCACATCCTGCGGCCTGAGCGGATGGCCGTGATGTACATTGAGCCGGACGGTACTGCCGTTGAAGAGGACGAAGAAGAGGAGACGGAAGAATGACGAATCTGGTACAGTTCCCGGGCCTCGGCCTCAGCTTTGAGCTGAGCCGGGTGGCCTTCAGCATCGGCGACATGGATATTTATTGGTACGGCGTCTGCATCGCCTTCGGCCTCTGCCTCGCATTGGTCTTTGCGTTCCGCCGCTGCACAGAGTTCGGCATCGACGCCGATTCGATGGTGGATGTCATCCTCATCGGCGTGGTGCTGGGCATCGCCAGCGCCCGCCTGTATTATGTGGCGATGGCACCCTATAATTACGATACCATCTGGGATGTGCTGGCCGTCCGCGACGGCGGTCTGGCCATCTACGGCGGCATCATCGGTGCCTTTGTGTTCGGCGGCCTGGCCTGCAAATGGCGGGGCGTGCCGGTGCTGCCCATGTTCGACCTGGCCGGCATGGGCTTCCTCATCGGACAGGGCTGCGGCCGCTGGGGCAACTTCTTCAATCAGGAGGCTTTCGGCTGCAACACCACCCTGCCCTGGGGCATGTTCAGCGAAGCAACGGAAGATTACCTGATGGGCAGCACCGTCACGGTGCCGAAGGGCGTCACCATCGACCCCGCCATGCCCGTCCACCCCACCTTCCTCTACGAGAGCATCTGGTGCTTCGTGGGTCTGGCTCTGCTGGCGGCATACATCAAAAAGCGGAAGTTCAACGGCGACATTGCCCTGCGCTACCTTGTCTGGTACGGCGCAGGCCGCTTCTGGATCGAATCTCTCCGCACCGACAGCCTGCTGCTGGTGCCGTCGCTCGGTCTGCGCGCTTCCCAGCTGGTGGCGGCTGCGGCCGTCGTGGGCGGTGTGGCACTGGAAATTTTCCTGACCCGGAAATATAAGTCCAAGCCTCTCATGGTGACGCTGGCCCTGACGGCAGAGAACCGCAGTCTGCTGGCGAAGGTGCGCAAGGCAGAGCCGGAATTTACGGTGGAGAGGGAAGAGCTGGTGGCTTCCAGCCCCCGCAAGCTCTTCCTCGAGCGCACGAATGCCTATAACGAGCGGGTGAAGCAGCAGCTCAAAGAGAAACTGGCAGAGAAAAACTGAAAATATTTCCGCAAAAGCGGGATTTTCCTCTTGAAATCCGCACATTTTTTTGCTATACTATTCTAGCCGCTTGGTGTGGGCGCCTCAAATGGCCCCTGTGAGGGCCTGCCTTTACGACCAGCGAGTACAACGAAAAGGAATGAACAAAATGTACGCAATCATTGTTACCGGCGGTAAGCAGTACCGCGTGGAGCAGGGCGACATCGTCTACATCGAAAAGCTGGACGTTGAGGCCGACTCCGAAGTGAAGTTTGATCAGGTTCTCGCTATTGGCGAGGAGGGTTCGGTCAAGGTTGGCGCTCCTGTTGTTGAGGGCGCTTCCGTTTCTGCCAAGGTCATCAAGAATGGCAAGGGCAAGAAGCTGAACATCATCACCTATCGCGCAAAGAAGCACAGTGCTCGCCGCATGGGCCATCGTCAGCCCTTCACCAAGGTTGAGATCACTGCGATCAACGGCTAAGTAGGAGGTATATTACAATGGCACATAAAAAGGGCGTAGGCAGCACCAAGAACGGCCGTGATTCTGCGGCTCAGCGTCTGGGCACCAAGCGTGCAGATGGTCAGTTCGTTCTGGCCGGCAACATCCTCGTTCGTCAGCGCGGCACTCACATCCAGCCGGGTGAGAATGTCGGCAAGGGCAGCGATGATACCCTGTTTGCTCTGGTCGATGGCACCGTTCGTTTCGAGCGCGTGGGCAAGAGCGGCAAGAAGTGCAGCGTCAAGCAGTAACTTCTTTCTAAAATCTGCAACACAGAGAGCCGGACCCTCGTGGCCCGGCTCTTTTTGATGAATTTCTTCTTCCTCGATCAGGATCCCCTATTAGGGGATCTGGACGCGCCAAAGCGCGGACTGAGAGGTTATTTTCAAATAAAAGCGCAGAGAATAAGCGCTGAGAAGAATTTTTTCTGAGAACAGGAGGGCCTGTATGGCAGCACAAACCAATTTTATCGACATCGCCACCATCTGGCTCCATGCCGGCAAGGGCGGCGACGGCGCAGTGAGCTTTCATCGTGAGAAGTTCGTGGCCGCCGGCGGCCCGGACGGCGGCGACGGTGGCCGGGGCGGCGACATCATCTTCGTCGTGGACGACCACCTCACCACTCTGATGGACTTCCGTTATAAGCGCAAGTACACCGCCGACGAGGGCGGTAAGGGCGGCGCAAGCCTCTGCCACGGCAAGAACGCCGAGAATCTCGTCATCAAGGTGCCTCTGGGGACGGTCATCAAGGACGCCGAGAGCGGCCTTGTCATCGCTGACCTGTCCGACCACACCCCCGTCACCATCGCCAAGGGAGGACGCGGCGGCTACGGCAATGCACACTTTGCCACCCCCACCCGCCAGATCCCCAAGTTCGCAAAGCCCGGTATGCCCGGCGAGGATATTCAGGTGACCCTCGAGCTGAAGCTCATCGCGGATGTGGGCCTCATCGGCTTCCCCAACGTGGGCAAGTCCACCCTCATCTCTACCATCAGCGCCGCAAAGCCGAAAATTGCAAACTACCACTTTACCACGCTGGTGCCGACGCTGGGCGTCGTGTCGGTGGGTGAGGGCGCAAGCTTCGTCTGCGCCGACATCCCCGGCCTCATCGAGGGTGCCAGCGATGGCGTCGGCCTGGGCCACGACTTCCTCCGCCATGTGGAGCGCTGCCGTCTGCTGCTGCACGTCGTGGACGTCTCCGGCAGCGAGTGCCGCGACCCCATCGAGGACTTCGAGCAGATCAACGAGGAGCTGGCAAAGTTCAGCCCGGCTCTGGCCGAGCGTCCCCAGATCGTGGTGGGCAATAAGTGTGACCTTGCCACCGAGGAGCAGATCGACACTTTCCGCAAGTATGTGGAAGAGAAGGGCCTGACTTTCGTCCCCATCTCCGCCGCCACCATGCAGGGCGTCAGGGAGCTTCCGGGTCTGGTCTACAACCGCCTGAAGGACATTCCCGCCGTCCCCGTGTTTGCCCCCGAGTACAAGAAGCCCGAGGCAAAGGCCGGTGGCCGCGAGTTTACCATCAAGCGGATGGAGGCTCATGTCTGGAGCGTGGATGCACCCTGGCTGGAGTATATCCTGGCCGGCAGCAACGTGGACGACTACGAGAGCCTGCAGTATTTCCAGCGCCAGCTGGGCGAGAGCGGCATTCTGGACGCTCTGGTGCAGAAGGGCGTGCAGGAGAACGATACCATCCTCATCGGCGAGTATCAGTTCGATTATATCTTCTAAGAGGTCAACGGGCTTGCCCTCTCAGCCTCACGCGGTTCGGCAGCTCTTCCAAAGGGAGAGCCGGAACGCAACGGTCAGGCTTCTGCCTCTCCCTTTGGGAGAGGTGGCATTGCGCAGCAATGACGGAGAGGGCAAGGACGCTGATGAAAGGAAAACCGTTCTATGAACGAACCCGAAAAGATCGACCCCCGGGAGCTGAGCCCGCTGGCACTGGCCTTCGTGGGCGACAGTGTGCTGGAACTTCTGGTGCGGCAGCGGCTGGTGGAGCACCACCGTCTGTCGGCGGGAAAGCTCAACGCCGAAAAGGTCAAATACGTCTCGGCCCGGGCGCAGTTCCGGGAAGAGCAGCTGTTGGAGCCGCTTTTCACCGAGGACGAGCTGGCTGTCTTCAAGCGGGGCCGCAACGCCAGCAAGGCCAGTGTGGCCAAACACGCCTCCCCGGAGGAGTACCGCGCGTCCACCGGCTTCGAGTGCCTGCTGGGCTGGCTGTATCTGAACGGCCAGCTGAGCCGGGTGCATGAGCTGTTCGAGACGCTGTGGCAGTCGTTCGACCCCAACGAAAAATAACCGGAACACGCGAAAGCCCACTGCTTTCCGCACTGGGAAACAGTGCAAAGAGAGCAGTGGGCTTTTTGTTGTCCCGCCAGATGGTCCGTTCGGGCGGGGCGGCGCTCAGCGCAGAAGCTTAGCGGCTGTTGCGGGCGGAGTTGTGAGCCGAGTTCTTGCCGCCCTCGTCGTCGGCACCCTTGGTGTACTGGTTGGGGTGCTTGTGCTCGTTGGTAGCAGAGTTCTGGCTGGAATTGGTGGTGCGGTTGGTGCTCTGATTGCCGGTGCGGTTCTGAGTCTGGTTCTTGCAGTTGGTGCTGCGGTTCTCGCTGCGATTTTCCATCGTATCGTCGCTCCTTTCGATTTCGGGAGGTGTTCTGTGCTCCCTGCCCATAGTTTGACCGGCCGCGGCGGCTTTATGCACCGCAGCCCGAAGGAGGTCTCATAAAAATGTCTGCCGAATATTTTGAAGCCCGGGAACGCGCCCTTCTGGGTGAGCGATACGATACGCTCTACGCTGCTCCGCAGGAGACAGCGGCCCGCGGCGTGACCGTCTCTGCCCTCCGCACTACGCCGGAAGAATTTGCGGCCCGGGCAGACTTCCCGCTGCGGCCCTCGCCCTTCTGCAAGGCGGCGTTCGTGGTGGAACAGCCCGACTTCAAACCGGGCCGCCATCCCTACCATCACGCAGGCGTCTTCTACTCGCAGGAGCCATCGGCCTCGTCGGCAGCTCCGCTGCTGGGCGTCAAGCCCGGGATGCGGGTGCTGGATCTATGTGCTGCCCCCGGCGGTAAGAGCAGCCAGCTCGCCGCCGCTCTGCAGGGGCAGGGCCTGCTGGTGAGCAACGAATATGTCGCGGCCCGTGCAGAGATTTTGAAGAGCAACCTCGAGCGGATGGGCGTGTCCAACGCCGTCGTGCTAAACGAGACGCCCGCCCGCATCGCGGCGGCACTGCCGGAGTTCTTCGACCGCGTTCTGGTGGATGCGCCCTGCTCCGGTGAGGGGATGTTCCGCAAAGAGCCTGCCGCGCTGGCCCAGCACTGCGAAGCGCTGGTGAAGCAGTGCGCAGAGCTGGGCGCGGACATCCTCGACAGCGCCGCTGCGGCCCTCGCGCCGGGCGGCGAACTGGTCTACTCCACCTGCACCTTCGCGCCGGAAGAGGACGAGGGACAGGTGGCCGCATTCCTGCAGCGCCACCCGGAGTTCATGCTGGCCGATGTGCTGGGCAATGTGGACTATCCTTTCGGCAGTGAGGGTGAGGCCAACCGCACCGGTGGTCTGCCGCTGGATGTGAGCAAGGTGCGCCGCATCTGGCCCTGTCAGGGCGGTGAGGGCCACTTCATGGCCCGGCTCGTCAAAGCCGGTACGCCCCGGACTCTGCCGGCTCCCGGCGAGTACACCCCCGAAGAGCAGCTCTGGCTGGCCGCTGCCGCCGAGGCAGGCAAAAAGGCCAAGGGCAGCAAACCACAGAAGGCTGCAAAGCCTGCGGATGCCCGCAGTGCCCGGCGGGAGAACAGCCGGGCTTGCCGAGAGGCTGTGCAGGGCCGCAGTTCCCGCAGCCGGGAGGCTGGGGCAGGGGATGCATCGCCCGTCCAGAGCCTCGCTGCATGGCGGGAATTTGCGGAGGAATATTTCCCGGAGCTGGTAAAGCGCCCTGCCGTGGTGCATGGCGGCGGCGTTCTGCTGCCGGCGGCTTTTCCGCAGACGAATCTTCACGTTTTGCGTGCAGGCGTCTTCGTGGGCAGTGTGCAAAAGGGGCGCTTCGTGCCGGAACATCATCTGTTCACGGCTTTCGGCGCGCTCTGCCAGAACCGTGAGGAACTGACCCTCGCCGACTCCCGAACCGTGGAATATCTCTCTGGCCGGGAGATAGAAGCTCACACCGCTGCCGATGGATGGTGCTGTGTGACGGTGGACGGCTGGCCGCTGGGAGGCGGCAAAGTGTCCGGCGGCAGGGTCAAAAACCATTATCCCAAGGCACTTCGTCTGCTGTAAAACGTAGTTTTTGGCAGAATAAACCGGAAAACCATCGGTACAAGGCTTGAACGCCGGTGGCTGTTGTGATAAAATAATAGAGTTAGATTTTGTGTGCTGCCACAATGCGGGCGACCACAGCCCGTCTGCCCGCAGGCGGAGATCACTGATAAAATACAGGAGGCTCTTTCCCATGTCTGGACATAGCAAATGGAACAATATCAAGCGCAAGAAGGAGAAGACTGACGGCGCAAAGGCAAAGGTCTTTACCAAGATCGGCCGCGAGATCAGCGTTGCCGTCCGTACCGGCGGCCCCAACCCCGCTTCCAACAGCAAGCTGGCTGACCTGATCGCCAAGGCAAAGCGTATGAGCGTGCCGAACGATAACATCCAGCGTATCATCAAGAAGGCCGAGGGCGGCGATAAGACCGAGTACGAGGCAATCACCTACGAGGGTTACGGCCCCGGCGGCGTTGCGGTCATGGTCGAGACTCTGACCGACAACCGCAACCGTACCGCTGCTGACCTGCGCCACTACTTCGATAAAAACGGCGGCAACCTGGGCGCTATGGGCTGCGTGGGCTTCCTGTTCAGCCAGAAGGGCGTCATCGACATTTCTCTGGAAGACAAGGATGCCGACGAGGCTATGATGGACGCCTTGGATGCCGGTGCTGAGGACTTCGATGCAGGCGAAGATGCCGCTGAGATCACCACCGACCCCGAGAACTACTCCGCTGTCGTCAAGGCAATGGAGGAGAAGGGCTACGAGATCCTCTCCGACGACCTGGCCATGGTCCCCATGACCACCACCCGTCTGACCGACCCCGATCAGCTCAAGCTGATGGGCAAGCTGCTGGATGCTCTCGAGGATAACGATGACGTCCAGAACGTCTGGCACTCTCTCGAGAACGAAGAGGACCTGCCGGAATAATGCTCTATAAGTCTGAATAAGGACGTAACAAAGCCGCTTTTTGTGCTGCGAGGCACAGAAAGCGGCTTTGTTGTTTGATAGTGGCTCCTAATATTGGGAGTGTCTGTAAAAGATAAAAACGCTTTTTGCCGCTTATTTACAATTCTGGATCTATTGCAAGCTTAGACGGTGGCTGTTAGACAAAAGCTGTTCAAAAAATCATTTATAGCAATTCAACTTTGTAGAACAAAAATAGAACAAGGCAAAGAGGGTGACAAATCGGCGGCTATAGAAAGGGTATATGTTTGAGGAGGAAAACTATTGAAGTAATGGTAAAATTATGATAAAATTGGTCGAGGAATAAATCATAATATGAAAATAGGCAGGGGTTATGGCTCTGAAAGAAAAAAGCTCAGAAAAACGATAAAAACAGAATGAAATCTCAAAGTAAAAGGGGTTGACTTTTGCAGAGTGCATGCAGGAGTCTATTAAAGTTGTGCGAAACTGAAAGATGAAAAAAGAAATCGCGATTTCAAAAGTGTTGATGGAATGACACATTGAATATGAAATGCCTTTGGTCAAAATACCGGAGAAAAGGTATTTCAGATGTGTCCATAAAAGCTCTGGTGGTCGTCATGCTCGAAAAGCTCCGTTTATGCGGTAGTCGAGCGATTTTAGCGGGCAGAGATGAGCGGTGAGGCAGAGCAAAACATCGAATCGTAAGTGAGGTATCTTTTGCGTTTGCACAGGAAGTTATAAAGCTTAGTGGTACTGGCAATAGGCAGATCATTATTGACGGTACACTAGGGGGAATGGGTAAAGTTGCAGGTAATTTGAATACAGAGCTTATTGTAGATTATCTTGTTCGTAAGAAGCATTATGATTATGAATTTGAAGATATTCTCGATATGATTGACGATTATATTTACAAATATAGTTTAAACCATAAGTGGGGATATTCAACGCCAGCTATGCTTGCAGGTGTTTACAAATCACACCCGAATAATATCATTTATCTAACAGAAAAATTTAGGCTGGATACAAAAGACATAGGAAAAATTTTATCTATGATTGATCCGGGAACAAGACAACGGTATGACTATGATAATATTCAGAGATTGTATACGGAATATGTAGCTGACAAGGTTGATGACCGTAATCAAATCGATTTGTTAAAAAAACAAATCGAAGGAAAAGAAGTATTTATTATGGTTCCTGGCAATTCGCTCAATACATATAGACCAGAAATTGATAATTACATTTCGGAAAACAAACCTGTGGTCATAAGTGTAAATTTCGTTGCAGATTATTCAGAAGCAATGTCGTTTTTTGGAAATGCAAAACGATATTCTCGCTTAAAAGGAAAGAGAGAAGGGCGAATGGTTATCATTTCATCTAATATAAAGTCTGATACAAAAGAGGATATTGTGGTTAACTATCACAGTATTATTAATCGTGGATATAAATATTTTGAAAATTCTACAATTATGTTATTGAGTCTCTTAAAGAGAGTAAATCCGAAAAGGATAACAATGGCTGGTTTTGATGGTTTTGATGAATGCTCTGAAATGAATTATTCCGATACCTCTTTCCAAAACGAACGCCATATTGCAGAATTTAAGGAGTTAAATGAAGAACTAACAAAGATGTTTGAAGAAATTGTTGAGACAATGACTCCGGGATGTAGCTTTAGCATGATCACACCAAGTAAATTTGAAAAGGTTATTGAAGATCACTGCATATTGCGAAGCTAAACAGTTCATTCCAGAATTGAACGACCACTGAATAAGGCGTAAGCAGAACAATCTATTGTTCTGCTTGATTGTTACAATCAACAGTTTGAGATTAAGTCAATGGGGCATTATGCCGGCTTTACTCCTTGCCATTGACTCGAATCGAAGACTGTGGTAAGATGACCGTTTGATTTCGGAAAGTGGCCGTTCTAAAGCGGAATAGTGACCGCTGAACTCCGTAAACTGCAGATTACGGCATTTTATAATTTATTGAGCCAGTGTACGGTACTAAAGCAGTATCTAATATAAGTACGTGCGCTGGTTTTTAAATTATAAGCTTGACAGACGAGTAGAGGGGAGAACATAATTTTGAGAGCAGAGCAGAGCAGAGCAGAGCAGAGCAGAGCAGAGCAGAGCAGAGCAGAGCAGAGCAGAGCAGAGCAGAGCAGATATCTATATGCTGTTAAGGCAGTAGCAGCACTTTTAGTAGTTGTTTTGCATTTGAAGGTGAATTCTGCATTATTAAATGGGATTTCTCGTTGTGCGGTTTTGACTTTTTTTATGATAAGTGGCTACTATACTTCGATTGATTCTCAAGATATTCAAAATATTCTGGTGAAAAGAATTGAAAGGTTACTAAAAATTTTGTTGAGTGCTTCAAGCATATATTTGCTTAAAGATTTGGTATTCTTAGCTATTCATCATCAAAGTGTATCGTTGTATTTAGTTGAAGAATTCTCGGCTTATAGAATCCTTAAAATGCTTATATTTGATGATTCCTTAATAAGACAGCATCTTGGGTTTATTGTGGCAATGATATATCTATATTTTGTGTTGATATTATCTGATAAATATGGGGTGCTGAATAGAATTGTACAATTTCAAATGCCTTTGATAACTATATTGTTTATTGCTAATTTATTAATAGGGGAAATACCACATCTAATTGGCTATGATACTCCTGTCTGTTTTTCTAGAAATTGGTTGATTACTGGAATGCCTGCATTTTTGCTTGGAAATCATATCCATAAGAGTAACAAAAATCATAGCAGATATTTTGTCATTGTTCTTTGTATTCTTGGTATCGTAGAATCATGGATGGCATTTAGAATAATTGGTAAGGGCGATACTTATTTCGGCTCTATTTTAGTGGCATATGTATTGGTTTATGGTGTGAGATTGTTTTCAAAAATCAGGTGTGTTGCTTTAAGTTATATTGGATCAACATGCTCGTTATTTATTTACTTGTATCATATTTTAATTGGAGAGATTCTCACAGGAGTTAGACATAGAGTAATGATTGTTTATATATCCTGCATTATACTCTCATTAATATACAACCGCATTTTTAGAATTATAAAAAAATATGGTAAAAGAGCACTTGAATAATATTGGGAAAGGAAACATAATCTTGACAGACAGACAGACAGACAGACAGACAGACAGACAGACAGACAGACAGACAGACAGCCGTGGATAGATATTGCTAAGGGAATTGGAATATTACTAATTGTTCTTGGACATATTCTAGAATCAGGTTCATTTCGTATATGGATATATTCCTTCCATGTCCCACTCTTTTTTTGTATTTCTGGGATGACATATCGTTTGTCTTCTAGATTCCAAAGTACCCCTTGGAAAGAACAGATAAAATCAAAATTTAAAAGGACAGTTATTCCATATTTTGTATTCGGGAGCCTTAGCTATTTATATTGGCTGTTAATTGAAAGAAGATTTCGGGTAGATACTAACGTCTCGGTTTATAAACCACTATTTGGGATGTTTTGGGGAAGCGGCAGTGACAATCTTACATTTAATGCTGCATTGTGGTTCCTTCCATGCTTATTTATAGTTTTTTGCTTGTTTATATTTGTTGAATCACATTATACGGGAACAGTCAAAATTATTTGTTATTTGATTTTAATTTCGATGGGTGTTCTAATCGAAAAGTATCTATCTACTAGACTGCCATGGGGAGTAGATGTGGCTCTTTTTGCTTTGCTTTTTTTATTGGTGGGATACTATATGTATTCATATTTAGAAAATCTAAATGGTCTTTCGCTGTACTTGAAGATATGGTTTGCAATTGTTTCGTTGTCCATTAATATTCCGGTTGCCTTGTGGAATGGCGTTACCGGAATGGCATCTGTTATATACGGAAATGTTGTTCTATTTATAATAGCTGCTGTAAGTGGATCTGTGGCTGTCATTGAAATTGCGCAGATTATTAAATCCAATACAGTACTTGAATTTTTTGGAATAAACTCGATTATTATAATGTGCATTCATGAACCAATACGACGTATTGTGATTAAGCTTTTTTCTGTCCTTATAAGGGGTGATGTTTCTACTATTCGAGATAATGTGTTGTATTCTTTTTTTGTGTGCTTTATTGTGATTTTAATAGTATGTCCAGCATGCATTATCGTCCGTAATAAAATGAAATGGATGTTAGGCATTAAAAGTAAGTAGAGAAGAGGTGCTAACAGTATGGTTAAATACTTAGTGATGGATGTCGATGGAACATTGACTGACGGTAAAATTTATATGGGAAATGATGGTGAAATGATGAAGGCATTTAGCATCAAAGATGGTTGTGGAATTCATGATATTGCCATTCCTTCAGGTATTGTACCGGTTATTATTACTGGTCGAAAAAGTAAAATTCTTGAAAATCGGTGCGCAGAAATTGGAATTACAGATATTTATCAGGGGGTATCCAATAAGGTTGAAAGACTGAAAACCATAACTGAAGAATTAAAGGATGTTGCTTATATAGGCGACGATATTAACGATTTATCAGCAATGATGATTATTAAAGAAAACGGGGGCATAATCGGCTGCCCTAAAGACGCAGCGGTGGATGTGACAAAATTGGCAAATTTCATATCTTCACATGATGGGGGAGATGGGGCAGTAAGGGAATTTATCGAGTGGCTTGTCAGAGATAGCCAGATAGATTTGTAATTTCTAATGAAAAAATAGAAGGATCGGGTTGACATAAGATGTTCATGGGAGGACAATTTATAAGCAAGCAAGCAAGCAAGCAAGCAAGCAAGCAAGCAAGCAAGCAAGCAAGCAAGCAAGCAAGCAAGCAAGCAAGCAAAGAGATTATCATGGCTTGATGCATTAAAAGGCATAGGAATCATTCTAGTTGTAGTTGGGCATATATACTCGAATAATAGAATTAATCACTGGATTTATTCTTTCCATATGCCGCTGTTTTTCTTAACAGCGGGCTGGGTATATAAAGAAAAAACAATTTTAATAGACATAAAGAGAAGAATTCAGAACATTATTATCCCGTATTTCTCATTCGGTATTCTAATTCTTATTTATTGGCAAGTGTTAGAGAGAAGATTTCGGGATTCGGATATGAGCTTAATGGACGCTCTATTTGGCCTATTTTCTGGTTGCTATGATAGGCAACGGCTGGAAGAAGATACTGTGGTATAGTGGAAAGATGGCATTTATCTTTTCGGTAAGCATTGAGATGCTGCAATTATTGCTTCGCTTAGGTACGTTCCAGCTATCGGATATCTTTTACAACACAGTCGGCGGAGTAGTAGGTGGTTTGGCGTACTATGTGGCGATGAAGGCAAGAAAGCGTCTGTAAAACTGGATGAAATTGTGATATACTGGGAGCGGATGCTCCCTACGCTGCTCGTAATAATCACACACCTCTCCGTGGTGAGCAGCAGGCAACGGTCTATTATGATCGGCGAAGATGTGAGAAGGACTAATTTGTCGCTTATTGTTTTATTTGGAACTTGGCTGAGTTGCATGAAGTTAAAATTCGAAACCAATGGATTTGTCAAAGACATTGAGATTGATGGAGGTGCTGTGATGAACAGTCTGATTGTAACATATACGTGGGTTCAGATGGGATTCCCTACGGGTGTATTTGGGGTTCGTAGCCAACACTTACATGAACAAAACAGCTAAGCGAAGAATAAAGCGTTAATAAACGAAACTACACCTAGAGGCCGTACCTCTGGACCCCACTTTAATAATTATTGCACACATGCGTGTGAATTATTATATTGGAAAGTGAGGGATGATTTGCAATGGAAAAACATAAATTAAAAGATTTCATTGATGCTACCAAAGAAGAAGCTGGAAATGTTGCAGTGAAAGAGGTTTTGCCAGCAGTAGTAAAAGAGGTAGGTGGATTTATAGTCAGTGAGGGTGTAGGAATGCTGGCTAGTGAAATCGTTGGTGCGGTAGTTCCTGTCGCAAATAATATTCGTCTCTCATATAAACAGAATCGTTTGGAAAGAAACGTAGTTGAGGCTTTGCAAATTGTTCAAAGAAATCAAGATGAACTTGAAAATAAAATTGTGAAATTACAACAAAGTAATTTGGAATATCAAAGACAGATTACAGAAGCATTGCTTGATAATATTGTCGAAGAACCACAAGAGGCAATGGTTAAGTATAATGTCAATGGATATGTTAACTTGCTGAAATCAGATAACACAAATCTGGATATTGTATTGATGTTTTTTAAGACACTTTCACAGTTAAGCGATTTGGATATTCGTGTTTTGAAATCGTATTTGTATCTTGGAAACGATGGAGAAAGTATTTTGGACATCTGTAAAGACATTCACGTTGATTTTGAACAAATGCGATTCATCAGAGAAAAGCTCGAACGATTTGGACTTTTGCAAAGTAAAAACGAGGAAATTAATGATAATAATCTTGAAGAGATTGTTAAATACCTCCAAAACCTTGAAAAAGAAAGCAAAAAATCTAAGCCAGGAAGTGTAAAGATTCCGAAGCTAAAAAAGGTGTCAGGTTCAGATAGCTATAAAATCACACCGTTGGGAAGGCAGTATCTTACATTGATTGAAGCGTGAGTATGCTGATGTGGTCTTGTGTAAAAGGAGGAAAAGATGGCAAATGGATTACTTTTGCAGTATGTGAATAAACGTAAGAATGATTATAAACATTTTATGGGAGTATCATCGCTTCCTTCATTTGAGTTGATTTCAAAACATATTTCGCTTTCTGATGCGAATGCGTCTGGATGGGGAGCATGGGCAACTCATCGATTTGATTTTCAAAGTCAGTCGCATTCTATTGAAGTGTGGGAAGATCTGTGGAAACCACAATTGCATGGCGATTATGTCATATTTCACGAATTGACGCATCTGCTCGATACGGAGAATCTCGTAAATGGGGATAAAAAGAAAAACGCCATGATGCGTGGCTTTCTGGAATATCATGCAAGCCAAATTGAAACTATTAAAATTTTGGGATATGAGAGCATTGGCGAAAATATTTCTTTCTCTATGAAACAGCAAGTGGAAACTGTTGTATCAATCAAGTCAATGCAGAACTTTGTAGAGGAGCCGGCCAATACTGCAAAGTCGTTACTTAGAAGAAGCGACTTCCCTAAAGATTTAGAGACACTTGTAACAACAGCAGCGTTGATATTCAACTATTATGGTAGACGTTCGATATGCTTAATGTATGCTCAGGATTATCGAGAAGATGTAGATATTATGGAGTTTTCTGAATTTATAGGAACAGCACAATTAGCTGCTTTGGATACATTTTTGAAAGGTTGGCTTAATGCCGCGCAAATTGATGTGCTAGGACAGTTTTATTTCGGAATGATTGGCACAAAAATAAAGGAATATGGATTGGTATAATAAGAAATGCTCAGGAGTTGAATCTGTGATTTTATAATGCTATACTTAAACAACTATAAAAGGAAAAAGGTTATCGCCATGCCAAGAACGAAAGGCAGCAAAAACCGTCCCAAAACCAATATCAACAAAGATTACGCATCCCAGATCACAGAGAAGCAGGAGACGATTGTGTCTCTGAATACCGAGATTGCATCCATCCAGAAGGCAATTGAGGAGCAGAAAAACACTCTGAAAGAGAAGAAGTCTGCTTTGAAGAAGACCGAAAAAGAAGTGGCATTCCTGGAAGCGAAGAAGGCAAAGGCTGATGCTAAGGCTGCTGAAGAAGCTAAGAAGACCGAGGCAGAGGCTGTGCTGAAGAAGTTGCTGGCAAGTGGCATGAGCGCGGACGAGATCCTTGAAAAACTGAAATAAACAAGAAGCCAAGAAAAAATAAATGCCGTGTGGACAAAACTGAACTCCAGGAGTTCACACGGTATTTTTTGAAGGCTGCTATATAGTTTATAACGGAAATAAAAGAAGAACAAAACAAATGGAGTGTAAGGATAATGAATTTATCAAAAGTACATCATATCGCAATCATCGTATCTGACTACGAAGCTGCTAAGGATTTCTATGTGAACAAGCTGGGATTCTCTGTTATCAGAGAGAACTACCGTCCAGAGCGTAAGGACTGGAAGCTGGATCTGCGTGTCAATGAATACACAGAGATGGAGATTTTTGCAGAGGAAAATCCGCCGAAGCGTGTGAACCGCCCGGAAGCCTGTGGTCTGCGTCACCTTGCCTTCTGCGTTGATAGCGTGGAGCAGACAGTGAATGAGCTGCTGGAGGTAGGAATTGAATGTGAGCCGATTCGAGTTGACGATTACACCGGCAAGAAGATGACATTCTTCCATGACCCGGATGGACTGCCGCTGGAACTGCATGAGTAAAATGAAGAAAACAAGAAAACCAGGCGGTGGCCGGAAGAAGCTGAAGCCGGAGTACGATGCCGGGAAGAATCTGAAAGAGCAGATGGATGCGGCTGTGACGCTTTATGATTCTGAGATGTCCTTGCAGGCCATCGGCGATGAGCTGGGATTAAATCCCATCAAGGTACGGAAGCTGCTTATCACGGCAGGTGTGTATGAATCAGAAGTGGCGGAGAAGGTGCAAGCTACCTTTGAAGAATACCGTGAAACACAAGACTACAAAACCTCCATACTCTCAACCGCAAATATCTTGAATCTTTCCAAAGCTTCCGTTACTTCATATCTTCCGTATAAAAAAGGTGTGTACTTCCCCAGTACAGAAAAAGATAAGATTAGCGTTGGAGCAGAGCGGCAGCGGAGATACAGAGCGATGAAGCGGTGGAGGGCTGATCCGACAGAAGAAAACTTCTGGGGTGTGGTTCTGACCTATGCTGGAGTGAAATTTAAGACCTACTCCGGGTTGCCATTTACTTATGAGGTGAGGAAAGGTAGAAATGGCGAGTACACGAAAGAGCTGTGAATTGACAGGCGGGAGAAGAGTAAAAGTCTAGCGTGGAGTTCAGTGCTGCTGGCGTTGAAGAATATTAAAGGGGAGGTAATAGACCGCCCGAAAGCTCTGGGTGATATCCGGGGAGTGACCGACATATACGGAATGTTCTATCGGTTCGGACTGATCGATGTGCCGGACAAGGTAAAGGAGAAGATGGGCAGTCCAAAAGACCGTAAAAAATAGGTTGATATGTACAGAAGTGTGCGGTAATATGTGCCATAACTGAGGATGTGAATCTCAGTTGGGAAGGATGGTAGCATTATAGAAAAATTGAAAGAAATGCTGGAGAAGTATTTGAAGAAAACGGAACCAGAGTATTACCCGCCAGTGGAGAACCTGCTGGATCTGATCTACGAGCATTACACGGAGAATAATCCAGTAGAGAAAAACACAGTTGCCGGGAAAACTGCAAAGGCCAAGGAAAAGGAGCTGGAAGAGTGGCTGAGAGGGCTGGATGGAATGGATAGGCTCGTAGATGACTACGTCGGAGATAAGATTCCGCTTTGGGAGAAGATCATGGACCGGCAGGGAACGGTGTGCTGTGCATGGGAGAAGACTGCTTTTGAGGAAGGCCTGAAAGTCGGAATTCGGCTCATGATGGAAGTATATAGTTTGTGACGGAAATAAAGTAAACTCCTGGAGTTCAAAAAAAGCCCTCACTTGTTGCGGCGAGGGCGTGTGTTCTTATTTTTCAGGCTTTTCAGCTTTTTTCTTCTTTGGTGCAATTTTGTGGCCTGAGTAGATTGCCATGCCCATGCAGACCAGAGAGCCACAAGCGAAATACTTGTGAGTCTGCATCAGCTTCTTGCAACCTGTGTAGAAGCACCCTGCCATGCAGGCAAGTGCGCCGAGTGACCAATATTTATGTGCTTTCATTTTGTGTGTCCTCCTATATCTTCAAATGCAATAATGGTCGGAAGCTCTTTGCCGGTATCGTTTATAAATCCTGTGTAAATTCGTAGTTCTTTATTTATCGCATCCACAGAATCCCGTATTCCGGCTATATTCTCATAGTAGCCGTCCGTGAAATATTTAATTGTGACCTCTTGTCCCTTCCGAAGCTGGCTGATCTTTTGGTTCGGAGTTTGCTTGCCTTCTTCAGACAGCTCGATTCTGTTTCCTTTAAGATGATCTCTGCCTTCAGAAGCAATCTCATCCTCATAGCTTGGACGGAATGAATAGGCTCGTAGATGACTATGTTGGAGATAAGATTCCGTTATGGGAAAAGATCATGGACCGGCAGGGGACGCTGTGCTGTGCATGGGAGAAGACCGCTTTTGAAGAAGGACTGAAAGTTGGAATTCGACTCATGATGGAAGTATACTGTATGTAACATATAGTTTGTGATGGAAATAAAATGAACTTCTGAAGTTCAAAAAAGCCCTCGCTTGTTACGGCGAGGGCGTGTGTCCTTATTCTTCAGGCTTTTCAGCTTTCTTCTTCGGTGCGATTTTACTGGTGAATTTGGGTGGCAAGAAGATTGCTTATATTGTTGCTGCTCTGATGAGCCTGATTTATGTTGTTCTTCCGATGCCGGAACTCCTGTGGGGGATTAACCGTGTGTTCAAGTATATATCTATGCTGTGGGTGTGTTCTTGGCAGGAAGAAAAACAAAGATTGCGGATAGAAAGATAGGGACTGGAATAGCAGCGATCGTTCTAATTGCGGTGAACTTCTTATTGTCTTATCTCACTCTTACAACGGGAATTATGTGGTTTGTAACCGCTTTGAACGGCGTGGCTGCTGCGATTCTGATTTCTCAGTTCATCAAGGAAAACAAAATTTTGCAATACTTTGGTCGAATCTCTCTGATCGTTCTCTGCATCCACGGTCCAGTGTATCGGATTGTGGTGAAAGTTGTATCAATTCCGTTGCACATGGGTACAGATGCAGTGAGAGATAACTTTCTGCTTGCGATGATTGTAGTAACAGTTACAATGTTTATTTGCAGCGTGGCTTATGAGGTTGTTATGCGAATTGCTCCGTGGATGGTTGGAAAGAAAAAGAAGAAAACTCTTTGATAGCTGGTATGGCGTAATCTACCACGAAGATGTCGCTGTTGTAAAGGACAGTTTCGATAAAATGTTAAAAAAGGCGTGTACAAGGCTGATTTCTTTCTGATCTTGTGATATACTGGGGGCGGTAGCTCCCTACGCTGCTCGAATAATATCACACCTCTCCGTGGTGGGCAGCAGGCAACGATCTATTATGATCGGCGAAGATGCGAGAAAAGAAAAATAATATTAGAAAGAAGGCTTAGACGGTGTCAAATGGATATAACGCAAAGATGGCTTTTATTAATAGTTTGCAGTCTGAAAAAATATCAGAAAACCTGAATGTCATTTTACAAAATACAGAAGCGCAAGATGATTTTTGGAATCTGTGTAAGTCGTATGCTGAAATTGGTTTGAATGCACCAAAATATCGAACGCCAGGAACTTGTGATGTACAAGGTGTGTTTCAATACGCAGATATTGATACTGCAAAAGATAACACAGTGGAGTTTATTCAAAAATATAATATTGATGATGTGGATGAGTTTTTTGATCTTGTAGAAAAAATGTATATCCATGCAGTTGAATTCAACGATAATAGACATGGAGGACTGGTTAAGCCAGAACCGACATCAATGAGTGGTTTTGCTGGAAAATACTATAATTTTGCAGAAATGCCGGATGATGTATTTGAAGAATTGAAGAAAAATAGCTTGGATAAATTGAACATTTGATTTTAGAACTGACTATTCTAGGGGATAATGAACAACCGAATAAGGAAATTCAGTTAATGTGGTGTATTTTGCTGATTCTGCTTCCGATTGCTTTGCTGTTTGCTGAAAGTTTCATGAACAATCTTCAGTCAGTGAGTATTGTTGCGGCATTTCCGATTGGCGCGGTAATTGTGATGATTGCCATCAGCTTTATGAAGGATGCTAAAAAATACATGAAAAATTTGGAAAAGTCGGCAAAAGAAAAAGGTGAGAATTAACTGGAGAAATATGTAAGTCAGTAGTATAATTGGATAAAAGGCCGTGTGGTTATCCCACACGGTAGCTGCTCAAATCTTCACACACCTCTCCGTGGTGAGCAGCAGGCAACGGTCTTATGACTGGCTGAGATGTGAAAGTGGTTAATATTTAAAGGATGCTCTGACTTGTCAAGGAAATGAGCGGTCGATTGTAATAGGTAGAAAGCATATATGAGATTAAAGAACAGATTAAATGAAATGTTACGTTTTTTGTCATTTGCGTTTTATCCCAAAACAACGTTAATTGCATGTGTGATATTTTCGGTAATCGTTGTTACAATACTTGGTGCGGCGATGGTGCTGACGCCAGAAGGATCAGATTTTTACAATATTGTATTTGCTTTGACTACGGGTGCGGTTGCGTCCTTTTTCGTATCGTTCGTTGTTGAACTGAGCAATAATTATAGACATAACAAACTGGCATGGTATGAGTTAAGAGAGTATTATTCGACTGTTATGGACTATGAAAGCCATAAACAAGTCATGATGAAATTGACTCCGTACCAGCGTGCCGAGAAGAAGGCACATGAAGAATTTGTTGCCGCAGGTGGCATATAAGAAATTGATGAATATGACCAACCGAAGGATATTATTCAGATAACATGGGAACGGCTGCCAAACATGATGCCTGTATTTAAGCAGACGCTCAATGATAAAAAGCAATTTCTGAGCGATATAGAAATTGATGAACTGGAAAGTGTTATTTCAGAATATAAACAGATCCAGTCCTTTATTTACAGACGAATTTTGATGTCTCCAATGTACTATGATGCGCTTAACCACCCAGATGAGAATTATTTGGCATCAATATATCCGAATGATATTCTAAAAAATATGCCGGCATGGATAAGAAAATTCCTGTCTAGCACGGAAAGCCAAAAAGCCTGTGAGCGATATGTAGAGGCAATTCTTTCGGATTTTACACTGCTTTCACAGTATATGCAAAATTACGAAATATCGAAAAAGGGAATTGATGCTTACAAAGATGAACCGGACAAGGCAGAAGCAGAGGTGGAACCAGAAGATATAGATTATGAAGATGTTGATTTTTCTGAGCCGGAGGATGAAGAAACATTCAGAAGGCAAAATGAAATCATGGACAAGCAAATGAAACAGGAAGAAATACCGTTTACAAGTTGGGCGATAAGCGAGTCTTGTCAAAAAATAGGTAAAAGCATAGACGTTCTTGAACAAAGCATTATGAAAAAACCTTATTATGGAATGATGATAAAATATTTTAGCGATTCTGCAAACGAACCAATTGATGATATTATGTCGATTAGTACATATGAGTGCGAAAAAAGACGGTTAGATAAGAAACTGAAGAAACAGATGGAATTGAATGAAAAATAAGAATGTCGTCTAAACATAGACCCTTGGAATAACAATTTATTAAATGAAATTTTAAATTAGAAAAATGTAGGAAAGGGAGAGGAGAATATATGGACCAAGAATTGTTCAACCCACAGTCTTCGTCCGTGAGCTCCTCCCGAATCTTGTACACACCGTCTGCGTTTGCCCGGACATCGTTACTGCATCTGCAAGAGGTCGGATCGTTGCAGGCTATCCACCAGCATACATCGACCAGAACAAACCTGACCTCATTTCTTTGCTTTGTTGTTCTGTCAGGCACCGGAAGCCTTACCTATGAAGGAATGACCTATGAGCTATCAGCCGGGGACTGTGTGTTCATCGACTGCCGGAAAGCCTATAGCCATTCCACCTCGGATGACCTTTGGTCGCTTCAGTGGTGCCACTTCTATGCGCCATCTCTTCCAGCTGTATATGAGAAGTACAAAGAGCGTGGAGGTCGGCCTGTGTTCCACCCGGCGGATTCCGAGATACTGACTCTTCACGGACAGGCACAATTTTTGGATGTAAGAGGTTGAGAAAATGGATATTAAAAAGGAATATGAGCGCTGGCTGGCCAAGGCCACCGCAGACGCCGACGTGGCCGCTGAACTGAAAACGCTGAACGATGCCAAAATCGAAGATGCGTTTTACCGTGACCTTGCCTTTGGCACGGGCGGTCTGCGCGGCGTCATCGGTGCAGGCACCAACCGCATGAACATCTATACTGTGGCAAAGGCATCTCAGGGCCTGGCCGATTATCTGAAAAAGAACTTTGCAGAGCCGTCTGTGGCCATCGGCTATGACAGCCGCATTAAGAGCGATGTGTTTGCAAAAGTGGCCGCCGGAGTGTTCGCGGCCAATGGCGTCAGGGTCAACATCTGGCCCGTCCTGATGCCGGTGCCGACTGTGTCGTTTGCGACCCGCTATCTGCACACCTCGGCGGGTGTCATGGTCACGGCTTCTCATAACCCCAGCAAGTACAACGGTTATAAGGTCTATGGCGCTGACGGCTGCCAGATCACCACCGAGGCTGCTGCAGAGATCCTGACCGAAATCGAGAAACTGGACATCTTTGCAGATGTCAGGACCAGCGGCTTTGAAGCTGGCGTGGCAAACGGCAGTATCCAATACATCCCGGACGAGGTCTACACCGCCTTTGTGGAACAGGTCAAGGCTCAGTCTGTCCTGTTTGGCGAGAAGGTCAACAAGAACGCAGCCATC
>ENA-ORLY01000564-ORLY01000564.1-human-gut-metagenome-genome-assembly--contig:-NODE-564-length-51264-cov-22.170766_pt1 | contig 51264 bp, 40 predicted proteins | sample MGYA00243071_ERZ508832 | MGnify/ENA primary metagenome ERZ508832 (study PRJEB26277, sample SAMN04329777) | human gut metagenome | biome: human-associated habitat | host: Homo sapiens | place: USA... | reverse complement strand
ACGATGTGGTCATAGCCGTACTCACGGATGACTTCCTCGGCCAGGTCGGGGAAGCTCTCCACATCCTCACGGTAGAGGGGTGCGGAGACGTCCCAGCTGCCGTCGGCCTGCACGTCCACGGTGAACTCAAGGCGCTTGAGGATGTCGATCATGGTCTGGTCCGGCACGGTGATGCCCAGCACGCCGCAGATCTTGGCCGGGGCGGTGACGATGTGCTTGCGCTCGAGAGGACGGCCATCGGTCAAATCGTATTCCAGCGTGGTGATGTCGCCGCAGTCCAGCTCCTGGATGAGGTGCAGGGCGCGGGCAAGGCCCAGCTCGGGAGAGTGGCGGTCAACGCCCTTCTCGTAGCGGGCGGAAGAGTCGCTGTTCTGGCCCAGAGCGCGGCTGGTCTTACGGACGGAGTCGCGGGCGAAGGTAGCGCACTCGAAGAGCAGGCTGGTGGTGTTGTCGTCCATGCCGGAGTTTGCACCGCCCATAATGCCGGCCAGAGCGACCGGCTTCTCTGCGTCGCAGATGACCAGATTGTTGGGGTTCAGGGTGAACTCCTTCTCATCGAGGGTGGTGATCTTCTCGCCTTCCACGGCGCGGCGGACAGTGATGCTGCGACCGGCGACCTTGTTCAAGTCGAAGGCGTGCATGGGCTGGCCCATCTCCAGCAGGGTGTGGTTGGTAATATCGACCACATTGCTGATGGAGTGCAGGCCGCACAGGGCCAGATGGCGCTTCATCCAGCGGGGAGACTCGCTCATCCGGATATTGCGGACGTAGTGTGCCATGTAGCGGGGGCAGAGGTCCGGAGCCTCCACCTTCACGCTGATCGGCTCGTCGGCGTCGCAGACGGTGTTGTAGTCCATGGCGGGCATGTGCAGAGGCTTGCCGAGGATGGCGGCCACCTCGCGGGCGATGCCCAGCACCGACTGGCAGTCGGGACGGTTTGCGGTGATGGAGATGTCGAAGATGTAGTCATCCAGACCCACCACGGGGGCGATGTCGGTGCCGGGGACGGAGTCCTCGGGCAGGATGAGCAGACCGTAGACCTCAGAGCCCGGGAACAGGTCATCGTTCAGGCCCAGCTCCTCGCCGGAGCAGAGCATGCCGTTGGACTCGACGCCCTGCATCTTGCGGGCCTTGATCTTGATGCCGCCGGGCAGGGTGGAGCCGTCCAGGGCAGCAGGCACGCAGTCGCCCAGCTTCATGTTCGCCGCACCGGTGCTGATGCGGATGTCGTGGCCATACTCGCCGCAGTCCACGACGCACTTGGTCAGATGGGTGCCTTCCTGAGGCTCCATCTCCACGATCTTGCCCACGACGACCTTGCTGATGCCGGCGTCCAGCGGGATGAGTTCCTCGACTTCAAAGCCGCAGGAGAAAAGCTTTTCTTCAAGCTCCTGTGCGGTAACGTCAATATCGACGAGTTCTTTTAACCAACTGAAAGGTACTTTCATTGTTTGCTCTCTCCCCTCTTATTCGTGGAACTGCTTGAGGAACTGCAGGTTGTTCTCAAACATCAGGCCGATGTTGTTGATGCCGTACTTCAGCATGGCGATGCGCTCGATGCCGATGCCGAAGGCGAAGCCGGAGTACTCATCCGGGTCGATGTTGCAGTTCTCGAGGACTTTGCGGTTGACGACGCCGCCGCCCAGCACCTCAATCCAGCCGGTGTGCTTGCACAGGGGGCAGCCCTTGCCGTGGCACTCGAAGCAGCTCACATCCACCTCGACGCTGGGCTCCGTGAAGGGGAAGTAGGAGGGACGCAGGCGGGTGCGGGTGTCGGCACCGAACATCTTCTGCACGAAGGTGTTCAGAGCGCCCTGCAGGTCGCCCAGCGTGATGCCCTTATCCACGACCAGACCTTCCATCTGGTGGAACATGGGGCTGTGGGTAGCGTCGGAGTCAGAGCGGAAGACGCGGCCCGGGATGAGCACCTTGATGGGAGGCTTCTGGCTGTCCATGGTGCGGATCTGGCCGCCGGAAGTCTGGGTGCGGAGCAGGAACTCATCGGACAGGTAGAAGGTGTCCTGCATATCGCGGGCGGGATGGTCCTTCGGGACGTTCAGGCGGGTGAAGTTGTGGTCATCGTCCTCGATCTCGGGGGCGTCTGCCACAGCAAAGCCCATGCCCGAGAAGACGTCGATGATCTGGTTGGTGACGAGGGTCAGGGGGTGCAGACCGCCCACGGCGCGGGTCTTGGCGGGCAGGGTGATGTCCACCGTCTCGGCGGCGTTGCGGGCAGCAAGCTCAGCCTGCTTCACCTTGTCGGCAGCGGCGTCATACTCGGCCTGGACCTTGGCCTTCAGTTCGTTGATGATCTTGCCCATGGCCGGCCGCTCTTCGGGGGCGACAGAGCGCAGATTCTTCATCAGGGCGGGGATCTTGCCGTTCTTGCTCAGATATTCCTGCCAGAAAGTTGCCAGCGTTTCTTTGGAAGAGACCTGGCCCAGGCTCTCTTCGGCCTGCTTTGCCAGCTCGTCGATCATTGCTTGCATGGATGTTCTCTCCTTCTCATTCGTGTTGTTCAGCGGACAGCAAAAAAGCTCCGTCCCCTGCCCCGGCCTCCTGAAAGGCCCGGCAAAAGGGACGAAGCTCATAAAATTCACAGCTCCGCGGTACCACCCGGTTTCCGCCCGGCTCTTTCGCAAGCCGTGCGGCGCTCAAAACGCCGTAACGGGGCGTACCGTCCGGCCCTACTGTCGTTCAGGCCGGCCGCTCGGGAGCGAACTTCAGCCTGCGCCCGCGCGGAAGCCCTCTCAGCCGGTGAAGCTTCTCTCTTTGCTGCGGTGCGCCTGCCTACTCTCTCCGTCGCTGCGTTTGGAGTATTCAGGTCGTGGTCATTTTGATAACCGAGAACCATCTTATCACATTTTGGGGCGGTTTGCAAGCACAGCGGGCAGATTTTAAGGAATATCCGCATTTTTCTTGCCTTTCAGTCGTTATTATGGTATGCTGAACTCAGCGCTTTACTGAAAGGAGGGTACACCTGCGATGGGTTGGAACGGCTGCGTTTTCTTCAAAAAAGGAAACCCCTAAGCTTTTCCGGCTCGAAGTGTACCCTTTTATACCTTTCAGCAGAGCGTGGAGCATGATTTATGCGCCCCGCAGCTTTGCTATGGGGCGCTTTTGTTTTGCCCTGAAAATTTATAAAAGGGTGCGCCATTCATCGACAGCTTTCTGCTACCAGAATAGGCTGTCCTTCGTACAACCTCTCAGTCTCGCATGCGCTCGACAGCTCCCCTTGTAGGGGAGCCTCTGGCGAAGAGATGAAGTTTCCCGTCATGCCAAAGCCTCCCCTCGGTAGAGGAGGTGGCATCGCGCAGCGATGACGGAGAGGTTTACTCATGAAAGGGTGTTCCCCCATGAACCATAAACTCAACCTGAAAAAGCAGCTTGCCTGCATCTATACCAACAACTTCTTCTCCGGCCTGCGCATCACCGACGCCGTGTGGGTGGCGCTGCTGGCTGCGCGGGGCTTCTCGCTGTGGGAGATCGGCGTTGCCGAGAGCGTGTTCCACATGGTCAGCCTCACCTTCGAGGTGCCGAGCGGCATGGCGGCTGACCTGCTGGGCCGCAGGAAGACACTCGTGGCCGGCGGGGTCTGCATGGTGCTCTCCAACCTCCTGATGGCCTTTGCGCCGGACCTGTTTTTCATCTGCCTGGCGATGGCGCTGAGCGCACTGGCCAACGCCATGTTCTCCGGCACCGCCTCGGCCCTCACTTACGACAGCCTCAAGCAGTGCGGACGGACAGACGACTACCTCCGTGTCTCCGCCAACTGCTCCCAGCTCTCCATGCTGGCCACGGCTGTGGGGTCCCTCGCCAGCACGCTGGAACGGTTTCTCCGCTTTTCCGGTTTCTACCTGCTGAGCGCCGCCTTTGAAGGCACTGCTGCTGCCGCCACCGCCCTGATGACCGAGCCCATCGTCACCGAGACGCAGGCCCGCCGGGAGAAGCAGACCTTCCGCGACCTGCCCGGCCAGCTCGCGCGGCTGGTGCGGGACAGCATCACCGCTCTTCGCGCCACCCCGCTGGCTGCAAAGCTCATCGTCTCTGCCGCTGTCCTCTGCATCCCCAGCTACCTGACCAAGATGTTCGTCCAGCAGCGGCTCGTCGAGCTGGGCTGGCCCACAGCGCTGCTGTTCGTGCCGATGCTGCTGAGCGGGCTTGCCTCCATGCTGGGCGTTGAAGCGGCCCGGCGGCTCCATCCAGAGAGCCTGCGGCGGTTTTACGCCGTCTGCGCCCTGCTCTGCGGCGGCGGCTGTGCGCTGGTGGGTGCCGCCCCGGTGCTGGGCTGCATCTTCGGCTGTATGCTGGTGCAGGGCGTCATCGACGCCTATCTCCTGCATGAGGACCAGAAGCTCAACGATGTCATCCCCAGCGACCAGCGTGCCACCCTCATCAGCGTGGACAGCATGGTCTACAGCCTGCTCATGATACCCGTCAGCCCCCTCGTGGGCGCGGTGGGCGACGCCTTCGGGCAGGCCGGTGCTGGCCTTGCCGTGCTGGGCGTCCTCGTGGCGCTGACCGGCACGGCGGCGCTTGGCCGAAAGACGCGCGCCTCCTGAGCAAAAAACGCACTGCCGGGTTTCTTGACAGCTGCCCGGCAATGCGCTATAATAACGATAGAAAAGGCACTGTGACAAGCGGTTTGGCCTCTTCAATGGTTTAGATTTCTTTTTCCGAAACCGTCACCTTGGCAGAGGTGGCGGTTTTACTTTTTGATTCGCAGTGTGAACGTGAGTCCAAACAAGTGAAACGTCAAAGTAATCGGCATCTTCTCACCCCCTTTCGGAAGTGAGAGACCAAACCGCCTGCCGTATGTACAGTGCCTTACCGCCTTGCGGCGGCAGTATCAGTGTATCATAAACACTGACAGAAAACAAGAAAATCCCCCACGAAAGTGGGGGATTTCCTGTTTCTACTCGTTTTTACTTACTCAGCAGCTCATCTACCATCGCGTCCATCTGCGCCTCAGCGGCGGCGTTGGAAGCAGAGCGGAGGGTAACGACGGTGTCGCAGACGGTGATGTTCTTCATGCCGTCCAGCTCGGCGCGCATGAGCTTTGCAGCCATAGGCGCCCAGGTGCCGTTCTCCATCAGGGCGATGGTGCGGCTCTGGAATGCCTTGGTCTTGAGGTGGGCCAGCAGGTTCTCCATCGGCGGGAAGAGGAAGCCGTCATAGGTGGCGCAGGCCAGAACGGTCTTGCCGCAGCGGAAGGCTTCGGTGACGGCGTAGGAGACGTCGGTGCGGGTCAGATCCATCTCCACCACTCTGGCACCCTTGGCGCGGAGCTTCTCGGCCAGAATGTGGGCGGCGGCGCGGGTGTGGCCGTGGATGGAGGCGCTGGCGACCAGCACCTTCTCCGGCTCTTCGGCCTTGTAGCTGGACCACAGATCGTAGTAGTTCAGGTACTTGCCAAGGTCGCCGGTGAGGACGGGGCCGTGGAGCGGGCAGATGGTCTTGATGTCCAGCGCAGCGGCCTTTTTCAGCAGAGCCTGCACCTGCGGGCCGTACTTGCCCACGATGTTCAGGTAGTAGCGGCGGGCCTCGCTGGCCCAGTCGGCCTTCTCGTCGAACTTTGCCACCGCGCCGAAGCGGCCAAAGCCGTCGGCGGAGAAGAGGACTTTTTCGGTGGACTCATAGCTCACCATGACCTCGGGCCAGTGGACCATGGGTGCGAACACGAAAGTCAGGGTGTGGGCGCCCAGCGAAAGGCTCTCGCCGTCCTTCACGACGACGCGGCGCTCCTTGGCGATGGCCTCTGCGCCGAAGAACTGCTCCATATACTGGAAGGTCTTGGCGTTGCCTACCACCTGCATCTCGGGGTAGAGGGCGGCGAGGCGGGCCACATTCGCGCCGTGGTCAGGCTCCATGTGGTGGACGACGAGGTAGGCGGGCTTCTCCCCTGCCAGTGCCTCGGTGACGTTTGCCAGCCACTCGTCGGTAGCGCGGTCGTCCACGGTGTCGAGGATGGCGATCTTCTCATCCCGGATGACGTAAGAGTTGTAGCTGACGCCGGTAGGGACCGGGTACTGGCTCTCAAACAAATCGATGGTGGTATCGTCCACGCCCACGCCCAGAATGGCGCTGCTGATGTTCTTTACGCTCATAAGCACATTTCCTCTCTGTTATTGGTGTGTATGGTCTGCCATGGCTGGCAATTATTTTAGCAATCGTTCTCAGTATAGCACAGTCTGCCGCCTTCGTCAACTATTTATCAGGCCGGATGGCCGAATGACGTTCTACTGCGGTAGGTTCTATGATAAAGTTCCAAATATATATCTTAGATACGTTATAAATCAAACTTTATCAGCTTGATAAAGTTCCCCCTGTTGATAAAGTTCGAACTTTATCAGCTTACCCGAAGTTCATCACATGGATAAAGTTCGTTTTGTCGCGCTGATACGTCATTATTCAGGAACTTTATCCGATATTTCGCTGGTCTCAGAGAGTGCTTTCGGCAGCTCGTTCATATCGTCTATCTCGAGCAGGGCGCTGGCGCTGGCCTCGTCGAGGCTCTGGACGCTGCGCAGCTTCCGGCTGATGGCCCGGCTGCGGACGCCGATGAGCTGGTCCAGCTCTTCGTCGGTCTGGCGCAGACGCTGCTGCATCTTGGCGAGGCCCTGCCCGAACTTGTCGAACTCCGTCTTCACCGCGCCCAGCAGCTGCCAGACCTCGCCGGAGCGCTTCTGGATGGCGAGGGTCTTGAAGCCCATCTGCAGGCTGTTCAGCAGGGCCGCCATGGTGCTGGGGCCTGCCACGTTGACCTGATAGTCCCGCTGCAAGACCTCCAGTAGCCCCGCGTTCACCACCTCGGCATACAGGCCCTCAAAGGGCAGGAACAGGATGCCGAAAGCCGTGGTATAGGGCGGCTCGACGTACTTTTCCCGGATGTCTCTGGCCTCGCTGCGGAGCACCAGCTCGAGGGCGTGGCGGGCATCCTCCACGGCCTGCGCGTCGCCGGAAGCGTAGGCGTCCTGTAAGTGGGCGTAGGTGTCGCCGGGGAACTTGGAGTCGATGGGGAGCCAGACGCTGCCGCCGTCGGCACCCGGCATCCGGATGGCGTATTCCACCCGCTGGGTGCTGCCCGGGATGGTGGCGACGTTGGTGTCATACTGCTCCGGGGCGAGGATCTCTTCCAGGATCGCGCCCAGCTGGATCTCGCCGAGGATGCCGCGGGTCTTGACGCCCGAGAGCACCTGCTTCAGGCCGCCCACGTCGGCGGCGAGGGACTGCATCTCGCCAAGGCCCTTGTACACCTGCTCGAGCTGCTGGTTGACGGCCTTGAAGCTTTCCGTCACCCGCTTCTGCAAAGCGTCCTGAAGCTGCTCGTCCACCGTGTGGCGTATCTCGTCCAGCTTGCGGGTGTTCTCAGCCTGCAATGCCGTCATGCTCTCGACCATGGCGCGGCGCAGCTGCTCCATCTGCTGGTTGTTGGCCTGCTCGAGGCTCTGCAGACGCCGCTCCAGGATGCGCTGCTGGCTGTCCTGCCCCTGACCGAGGGTGGTGCTCATGCCCTGCACAGCCGTCTGCAGCGTCTCGCTGACGCTGCGGATGGCGGCGTAGTTCTGCTGGGCGATGGCGTCCTGACGGGCGTTGAACTCTCTGGCCTGAGCGGCCAGCTGCTCTTCGAGCCAGTCTTTCAGCTCTTCGCAGTCGGCTTCGTCCAGCCCACCGGTGGGGCGTCCGCTGCGGAAGAGCAGCAGCGCCATCATCAGGCAGATGGCCACCAGCAGGACGGTATACAGCATTGCGAGAAATTCCATTTATTCTACTTCCTCAAACTTCAAAACTTCTTTGGTGGTCACGGTATCGTCACCGTACAGGCCCACGCCGTCGGCCTCCATCTCGCCGCTCTGGTTGTCGTAGGGGTCGCTGCGGAAGCCCAGCATCGGCGGGTCGAAGGGCGCTTCAAAGGCGCTGTTTGCCACCATGCGGCCCGTATCCAGACTGCCGAAATAGTGGCGGCGGAGCACTTCATCGCCCCGGCGGGCCATGGAGGCACCGTAGGAGCAGTCGGCATACATCCAGCCCCTGGGGGCGACGTAGAACCGCGCCCAGTCGTGACAGCCCGCGTCCCCCGGGGCCACTGCAAAGCCGCTCTCCCACCGGGCCGGGATGCCCGCGATGCGGCAGAGGGTGATGAAGGTCAGCGCCATGATGCCGCAGTCTCCCCGGCGGCTACGGGCGCAGTTCTCGGCGATGGACTCATGGACGAAATAGGACGGCTGGAAGTGATACCGGACGTTCAGGGTGACATAGTCGTAGATGCGCTTAGCCTTCTCCGCCGGGCTGGCGATGCCCTCGGTGAGCTGAGTCGCCAGCGCCCGCAGGTAGGGCGTAAAGACGATGTGGGGCGCTTCCTCGCCGGTGTAGAGATCGGGCTGCTCCGCGTCGGGCGTGAAGGAAAGCGGGTCGGCATAGACTGCCGTCTCCCGGTAGCTGTACTCGGCCCCAAAGGTACGGTTCTCGGTCAAGTCGGCCTCCCAGCAGACGGTGCGCTGGGGCGCGTCCTCGGCGGCGATATGGCCAGGCGTCTCGGTGAAGCGATCCAGCGTGATATGGCTCTGGGACAGGCAGGCGGCAGGCAGGGCCAGCCATGCCCGGACGTGGACGGCGTCTCTGCCCTCGGCTTTCGCCTTTTCCAGCACGGCGGCGAAGGCTTCGTCGGACATCCGGATGCTGGTGCGGAGGGTGATGTCGGCGCTGGCGCTCCCCTCCCGCTCCATCTTCTCGTGGAGGCGGTGGCGCTCTTCGTTCTTGTTGTTGGGGGCGTCCGGCGTCAGCTTCCGGGCGGCGAGGTCGGCGTGGGTGGCCAGCAGCGTCTCGGCAAACCGGGCCTGATACCGCTTCTCCCCTTCCACGAACCGCCAGTCCATCCGGCCCTCCCAGTCGAGCTTCTTAAATTCCTCTGCGGTGAAGTCCCTGACCCGCTCCTGCATCCGGGCGATGGCCTCGGCTTCCGTCCAGCAGTATTCCCCGGGCAGCCGGCGCATGATCTCCTTCTGGACGGTCAGGGCCTCCCGCAGGGCGTCCACACCGTGGGGCGTGGGGTTCTCGGGCGGGACATACCCCTCCGGCGGGGCGATGCCGTTGGACGCCGGGCCGTTCTGGGTCTTTGTCCAGTCCTCGGCCAGCAGCCGGTCGATGCGGGCGATGGCCTCCTGATAATATCCGGCCGCTTTCAGCCGGGCGATGTCGTCGGGCAGACCCACATTCAGGCTGCGGATCGATCCATTCCAATCGTACATATTCTCTTCCTCCTGTTATTCCGAAACGCTCTGCCAGAACTCGGCAGCACGTTCCACCCAGTCCTCGGCGTCCGTCCCCACGCCGATGCCGATGCCATGTTTGGCGTTGTCGTAAACTTCCACCCGGTTGGGGACGCCGCTGGCTTCCAGTGCCTTTGCAAGGGTCGGCCCCTGCAGGGGGTAGACGAAGGCTTTCAGCATGAGGTCATTCCTGCCGTACCACAGGAAGGTGGGCGGATAGTCCGGCGTCACGAGCTTCGAGACGGTGTAGGAATAGTAGCGTCTTTCCAGCCGGTCGGTATCCATCAGGAGATGGTAGGCAGGCTTTGCCTCAAAGAAGTTGTTGATGGGGTAGGCCAGCAGCAATACGCCGGGCTTCGGCACACCGTAGCGGCCCCAGCCCTTTTCCTCATTGCCGAAGACGCCTGCGAGCTGTCCGCCAGAGGAGTAGCCCAGCAGGGCGTAATCTTCCGTAGAGACGCCGAAGGTGTCGGCATTGTCCATCACGAAGCGGATGGCCCGGGCCAGGTCTTCCAGTGGAGCGTCGTCCCCGGCCTCCCATCCGATGCGGTAGCGCAGCGAGAAGACGGCATAGCCCTGCTCATGCAGCTCCCACGCCGTGGACACGCCGCCCCGCAGCTCACCGCTGTAGTAGAGCGAGTTGCCCGACAGCACGATGGCAAACTTGGCCCCCGGCTGCTGGGCCGGGCAGTAATACAGCTCCGCATGAGCGCGGGCAGGCACGGCGGCGATCTCCTCTTCCGAATAGAGCGGATAGGTCACCCGGGTGCCGTCGTGGTAGACCTGAGCCAGATAGTTGAGGCCCGCTGCGCAGGCTTCGGCGGAGGTCTCACCGACCACCTCGGTCAGCGTCTCGTCGTCGCGGCTGGTGGAGAACATTTCGCAGTCCCGCTCCCACACATAGGTGTATGTATAGAGGCCGCTGGCCTTGATGTCGGGGTCGTCGCGTATCTCCTTCATGGTGGTCTGGGGGGTGATGCTGGCTGCTGAAGCCGGGACGGCGAGGACACCGAGCATCAGCGCAGAGGCAGCGATTCGTTTCCAATCCATCTTCATTTCTCCTTTTTCAGAGCAGCCTTCATTGCATTTTTCGGCAAAGAGGTCTATAATAGTCCCTGCCCTGAACGGGTATTTACTCTATTGTATCACAATGGTGATGATTGTCAAAAAATTTCTGCCCGGGAGGGAGCCTTGTCATGCTGACCAATTACCACACCCACACCACCCGCTGCGGCCACGCCGAAGGCACCGAGGAGGAATACATCCTCACGGCCCTGCGCTGCGGCTTCAAGGTGCTGGGGTTTTCTGACCACACCCCCTGGGCCTACGCGACGCCGGGCTTCGTCAGCCGCATCCGGATGCTGCCCTCCCAGCTGGACGATTACGTTCTGACCCTGCGCGGGCTGCGGGAGAAATATGCCGACAAACTCCACATCCGCATCGGCCTCGAGGCGGAGTATTTCCCGGCCTATCTGGGCTGGCTCAAGGAAGAGATGGAGCGGCTGGACATCGAATATCTCATCCTCGGCTGTCACTACGACACCACCGACGAGCAGGACGCCAAGGCCAGCCGCTTCGGCGGCAGCACCTCTACGGCCCACGGCAGACGGTATGCCGAACAGGTGGTGGAAGCGCTGGAAACGGGGCTTTACCGGTATCTGGCCCACCCCGACCTCTTTTTGAACCGGGTGACGGCCTTCGACGCCGACGCCGAGAAAGCCTGCCGGGACATCTGTGCCACAGCGGCGCGGCTGGACATCCCCCTCGAGTACAACATGGCCGGACTGACTTTGCAGAACCGTCCCGACGGCTCTCTGGGCTACACCCGGGACGAATTCTGGCGCATCGCGGCGGAGTACCCCGTCAAGGCCATCATGGGCTGCGACGCCCACGCTCCCTCGGAGCTGGACGTCGTCCCCTCCATCGAGGGAAAGAAAGCCTTCCTGCACAGCTTGGGCATCCCGGTGCTGGACACCCTGCCGGGGCTGGAATAAGCGGCCATTGCGCGGACAGGCTGCATCTGCTATACTGAGATAAGAGGAATGATGCAGGGCGCATTGGGGCGCTCTGCCGGGGAAGAATATCATGAGCAATATCACCATCCGGCCCATGGAGCCGGAAGACTGGAATGCTGTGTCCGAGATCTATTCAGAGGGCATCGCCACGGAGCACGCCACCTTCCAGACCACCTGCCCGCCCTACACAGCGTGGGATGCCTTTCACATCAAAGAATGCCGCCTCGTCATTCTGGACGGCGGCGAGCTGGCCGGTTGGGCCGCACTGCGGCGGGTAGACCCCCGCTGGTGCTACCGGGGCGTGGCCGAGGTGAGCATCTACGTCGGCGAGAAGTTCCGGGGCCGAGGCCTCGGCTCCCGCCTGCTGACGGCCCTCTGCGAAGAATCGGAGAAAGAGGGCTACTGGACCTTACACTCCACCGTTTTGCAGGACAACACCGCCAGCCTCGGCCTCCACACGAAGTGCGGCTTCCGGGTGGTCGGGCGGCGGGAGCGCATCGCCCGGGACTGTCATGGCCGCTGGCTGGACACCTACCTGATGGAGCGCCGTGCCAAAGCCGACGAGCCTGCGGGGTATAAGAAATTATAAAAAATGAGCTGCTGCACGTTACGTACAGCAGCTCATTTTCGTATCAGACAAGGCCTTTACCACTCGTTGTCCGCCGCGTCCGTATCGGCCACCCGGGTGCGCTGGAACATACTTTCCAGCACGGCGCAGTATTTGTCGGCCAGGCAGACGATGACCGCCTCCCGGCAGGTGGGGACATGGCGGAAGGTCAGGGGCCACATATGGCTCGAGATGATGTTCTGCTCTTTTCTGGTGATGGCGAAGCAGCGCTCGGCATTGACGCAGGCAGAGCCGGGATGGGCAAAGCCGTGCATCTCGAACAGGCGGCGCAGACCCCGGAAGGAACTGCGCTTGTGCCAGTCGTAGAGATAGAAGTCATGGAGGAAGGCCCCCACGGCCAGCGACGTCTCATCCGCGCCCAGATGGAAGCGGCGGTTGAGCCAGAAGCTCACCAGCACCACATTCTTGCAGTGCTGGTAGGTGGTCACATCGCCGTGCTGGATAAATTCCCTCATCCGCTGCACTTCGGGGTGCTGGTCATATTGGGCCAGAATGGCGGTGAGGCACTGACGCTCCGTATCAGAAAGCTGCATTGAAAAGTTTCCTTTCATAAAGAGGTTAAACCTCTCCGTCACGCCTGACGGCGTGCCACCTCCCCTATTGAGGGGAGGCTTTGGCATTTCGTAAAGCTTTTTCTCTTCGCCAGAGGCTCCCCTCGGTAGGGGAGCTGTTGAGCGAAGCGAGACTGAGAGGTTAACTTCTCAGCTGCACCGGGTTGGAATTGCCGAAATTCTCGGCCTCGGTGGGGTTTGTGCGCTTGAGGTCCAGGTCCACGAGGTACTGCTTGCCGTCGCCCAGCTCCTCGAGCTGTGCCAGTTTTGCCTTGGCGGATGCTTCGTCCGGATACCACTGGATGAGGAAGAAATTCTCCGCCTCCACGCCGTAATACAGCCACTGGCCGTCGGCCCGGAGCAGGTCGTCCAGATGGTCTACCTCGTCGCCGTCGGTCAGGCCGAGGCCCTCTTCCGCGTAGACGTTTTCCGGCTCCACCTGCAGCACTTCGATGACCTGAATGGCGCTCTGCAGATATTCGTCCTGAGCGATGCTCTTGTCGGAGAGCTCCCAGCCCGTCAGGAATGCCTGCATCAGCAGGTCTTTGACCGAGATCTTCTTTTCCATGTATGTTTCCTTCTTCCTCGTTTGTTTCCGCTGACCAGTATACGCTCAAATCTTGGGCAGGTCAACCATAAATTTATGAATTTTTTGTAGGAATGTCCAAATTCAACTCAATTTGAATCCAAACGTCTCCCCCAGCCACTCGAGGCAGAGAGCCACCCAATGGGCGCGGTGAGGGTCGGCGGCATCCACTTCGGCGGTACTGATGCTGGTGCCGTGAGCGCCCTTCTCGAACAGATGCGCCTCGCACGGCACGTCCGCCCTCCGCAGGGCGGCCAGCAGGAGAAGCGTGTTCTCCACCGGAACGGTCTTATCCTCCATGGTATGCCAGACGAAGACCGGCGGTGTGTCGGAGGTCACCTTATCCTCCAAGGTGAACGCCTGCTGTGCGGCAGCATCCTCGCTGCCCGCCAGCTGGACGAAGCTGCCCCGGTGGGCAAACTCCCCTGCCGTGATGACCGGGTAGCCCAGGATCACTGCATTGGGCCTCTGCTGGGCCGTCTCACCCGGAATGTCCAGCACCGCGCCGGACAGGGCCAGATGTCCGCCCGCCGAGAAGCCGCAGACGGCGATCTTATCCGGCAGGATGTGCCACTCTCCCGCATTCTGCCGCAGCAGAGCCAGCGCTTCGTTCAGCTGTCGGAGAGGCTGGTAGTTCTGCGCCCCTTCCCCCACGCTGTAGGTCAGCACGGCGGTGTGATAGCCCGCCGCCGCAAACTGCAGGGCCACTGGGTCGCCCTCCCGGGGGCTGACATGGTTGTAGCCGCCGCCCGGCACCACCAGCACCAAAGGCCGCTGCTTCACGGCGGGCATGGCGTCCAGCGACGCCCGCAGGGAAACCGTCAGCACACCGCCGCCTGCAAGTTCCAGCTCTATCTGCTGCATCCTTCATCCTCCTTATAAACAGGTCTGTCATTCCGGCCCATTATACGGCTTTGGCGCGGGAAAGTAAAGGCGGCTTTGGCCCCGAAAGGAAAGTTTTTTGAACTTTTTATGAAACCCCTTGATTTTTGTCTCTCAGCGGTGTATATTAGCACTCGGAAGTTATGAGTGCTAAGTTTTCACGAGTGGTTTTCCGCTCCGTGTGCCGGCACTCTCCACAGGCAGATCCTGATGCGACACGCGCCCGGGCAGTTCCGCCGCCGGGACGCTAAAATCTGATAAAAAGAGGTTTTGTATTATGGCGAAAAAAGAATTTCAGGCCGAGAGCAAAAAGCTGATGGACATGATGATCAACTCCATCTACACCAACAAGGAAATTTTCCTGCGCGAGCTGATCTCCAACGCTTCGGACGCCATCGACAAGCTGTATTATAAGAGCCTGACCGACACTTCTGTCGGCATGAACAAAGGCGATTTCCGCATCCTGCTCACCCGCGACAAGGACAGCCGCACCCTGACCATCTCCGATAACGGCATCGGCATGACCCGGGAAGAGCTGGAGCAGAACCTCGGCACCATCGCCCACTCCGGCTCCTTCGACTTCAAGAAGGACAACAAGGACGAGAACATCGACATCATCGGTCAGTTCGGTGTCGGCTTCTACTCTGCCTTCATGGTGGCTGACAAAGTGACGGTCATCTCCAAGGCTTACGGCTCCGACGAGGCCTGGCAGTGGGAGTCCAGCGGTGCTGACGGCTATGAGCTTGAGCCTGCTGAGAAGGAGACTGCCGGTACCGACATCATCCTCCACATCAAGCCCGACACGGAGACCGACAACTACGACAACTTCCTCGACGAGTACGGCATCGTGGCCATCGTCAAGAAGTACAGCGACTATGTGCGCTACCCCATCCAGATGGAGCGCGAAAAGAGCCGTCAGAAGCCCGAACCCGACCCCAAGCCCGACGACTACAAGCCCGAGTGGGAGACCTACACCGAGCTGGAAACTCTGAACAGCATGGTGCCTATCTGGAAGAAGCAGAAGAGCGAAGTCACCGACGAGGAGTATGCAAACTTCTACAAGGATAAGTTCAGCGACTACGCCGACCCCGCCCGCGTCATCGTGAGCCGCACCGAGGGTACTGCAAACTATAACGCCCTGCTCTTCGTGCCCAGCCACCGCCCCTATGACTTCTACACCAAGGACTACGAAAAGGGTCTGGCTCTGTATGCATCCGGTGTCCTCATCATGGAGAAGTGTGCCGACCTGCTGCCCGACTACTTCAGCTTCGTCAAGGGCATCGTGGACAGCCAGGACCTGAGCCTGAACATCAGCCGTGAGATGCTGCAGAAGGACAATCAGCTCAAGCTCATCCACAACGCTCTGGAAAAGAAGATCAAGAACGAGCTCCACGCCATGCTGGCCAACGACCGCGAGAAGTACGAGAGCTTCTGGAAGGAGTTTGGCCGTCAGCTGAAGTTCGGCGCATACTCCGACTACGGGATGCACGCCGAGCTGCTGCGCGACCTGCTGCTGTTCTGGTCTGCCAAGGAGCAGAAGATGGTCACTCTGCAGGAGTACGTGGACAAGATGCCCGCCGAGCAGAAGTACATCTACTTCGCCGCCGGCGACTCCACCGACCGTCTGGCAAAGCTGCCTGCCGCTGAGCTGGTCATGGACAAGGGCTACGACGTCCTGCTCCTGACCGAGGATGTGGATGAGTTCTGCCTGCAGATCATGCGCACCTATCCCCGCAAGGATGCCGAGGGCAAGGACGGCACCGTCGAGTTCAAGAACGTCAACAGCGGTGATCTGGGCCTCGAGACCGAGGACGAGAAGAAGGCCGCCGAAGAGGCTACCACCGCCAACAAGGCTCTGTTTGACGCCATGAAGGACGCTCTGGACGGCAAGGTCAAGGAGGTCAAAGTCTCCACCCGCCTGAAGGACCACCCCGTCTGCCTGTCCGCCGACGGCCCGCTGTCCATCGAGATGGAGAAGGTGCTGTCCAAGCAGCCCGGCAGTGAGGGCGTCAAGAGCGACAAGGTGCTGGAGCTGAACGTCAACCACCCCGTCTTCGCTGTGCTGAAAGCCGCACAGGAGGCTGGCGATACTGAGAAGCTCAAGAAGTACAGCGCTCTGCTCTACGCACAGGCACAGCTCATCGAGGGCCTGCCCGTGGATGACCCCGCCGCTTACGCCGAGGCCGTCTGCAGCCTGATGCAGTAATTTTCCCCTGTGTTCCCGGGCCGGAGGGCGCTGCTCCCTCGCCTTCCGCCTGACATCATAATTTTCTTCCCTTAACAAGAAGGCCGCGCTCCACTGGAAAAGTGGATCGCGGCCTTTTCTTTTGCGCTGCCCGCCGCAGTAAGGTTTCTCCATATCGCGGCCCGCTCCCCGCCGGGACGCGGCAGCGGGAAGTTTTGGCGTAGTCACACAATGCTTTCCCGGTTTCGAAAAAACTTTTGTCTCAGTTGCAATTTATCCGAGATTTTTATTTTGCATCCCCGCCGGACAGCCCCGGCGGGGATTTTTTGCAACTTTTCATTGAAATGCAACAATAACACATGGTTTTTTCCAAACAAATCCTTTACTATAGGATTAGAAGCGGGCTGTATCGCCCACACGAAATAAAAAAGTATCTGTCTGTCAGGAGGAAGATTCCATGATGAAGTCCATTCCCGTATGGAAGCAGGAGCTGTCCGACGGCGTCCACGCCGCACGCCTCGCCTCCCTGTATTGCTGTGCTCCCGCCGAGACGGCCTCTGAAGCCGCCCGTTACGCCGCTGTGCTGGACGGGCTGGAAAAGACCTTCGGCTCCCACGCTGAGGCCGGCCTTTACAGCGCACCGGGCCGCACCGAGATCGGCGGCAACCACACCGACCACCAGCATGGCCGGGTACTGGCCGGCAGCGTGAACATCGACATGATCGCCGCCGCAGCCCCCAACGATAAGAACCAGCTCCGTGTCCAGAGCGAGGGCTATGATCTGTGCGTCATTAATCTGAATGACCTCGAGGCCCGCAAAGAAGAGGAGAACACCACCGCCTCTCTGCTGCGCGGCGAGTGCGCCGCCTTCACCCAGCGGGGCGCAAAGCTGGCCGGTCTGGACGTTTACATCTCTTCCAATGTGCCGAAGGGCAGCGGCGTCTCTTCTTCTGCCGCCTTTGAAGTGCTCATCGGCGTCATCCTGAACGACTGCTTCATGACCGAGAAGGTCTCCCCCATCGCCATCGCGCAGATCGGCCAGTGGGCTGAGAACGTCTACTTCGGCAAGCCCTGCGGTCTGATGGACCAGATGGCTTCCAGCGTGGGCAACATCATCACCATCGACTTCGCCAGCCCCGCAAAGCCCGTGGTGGAGCCGGTGGCTGTGGACTTCTCCAAAGCTGGTCTGGCCCTCTGCATCCTCGACTCCGGCGCAGACCACGCCGATCTGACCGACGAGTACGCCGCCATCCCGGCTGAGTGCCGCGCCGTGGCCGCTGTCTGCGGCGGTGAGGTGCTGCGGGATGTGCCGTTCGAGACCTTCCTTGCAAAGCTGCCCGAGTGCCGCAGGCAGTGCGGCGACCGCGCCGTCCTCCGTGCCTTCCACGTCTACGCCGACAATGACCGTGTGGCAAAGCAGGTGGCCGCACTCCACGATGGCGACTTCGGCACCTTCCTCTCCCTCGTGAACGAGTCCGGCTGCAGCAGCTGGGAGTATCTGCAGAACGTCATCCCCGCAGGCTACAAGGAGCATCAGGAAGTGGGCGTAACCATCGCAGCCGCCAAGCATCTGCTGGGCGATAAGGGCGCTGTCCGCGTCCACGGCGGCGGTTTCGCCGGCACGGTGCAGGCTTTCGTGCCTGTGGAGATGCTGGATGAGTTCAAGGCCGGTATGGAAGCCATCCTCGGCGAGGGCCGCTGCCACGTCCTTTCCATCCGTCCGGAAGGAGGCGCTGTCCTGTGATCTCCACTGCCATCCAGCAGCTCGTCAACTACGGTCTGGACACCGGCCTCATCCTGCCTGACGACGAGATCTACATCCGCAACCAGCTGCTCATGACCATGCAGCTCGACAGCTTCACGGAGCCGGAGAGCGACGTCTGCTACGCCGACCTCGAGAGCATCCTGAAAACGCTGGTGGATGATGCCGCAGCCCGGGGCGTCTGCGACGACAGCCCCACGGCCCGCGACCTCTTCGACACCCGGCTCATGGGTGTGCTGACACCCCGCCCCAGCATCGTCCGCGCCAACTTCGAAGAGCGGTACGAGACCGACGGCCCTCAGGCCGCCACCGACTGGTTCTACAAGTTCAGCCAGGACACCGATTACATCCGCCGCTACCGCATCAAGCGGGACGTCAAGTGGGTCACCAAGACCCCCTACGGCGACCTCGACATCACCATCAACCTGTCGAAGCCCGAAAAAGACCCCAAAGCCATCGCAGCCGCAAAGCTAGCTCCTCAGAGCGCCTACCCCAAGTGCCAGCTCTGCGTGGAGAACGAGGGCTATGCCGGCCGGCTGAACCATCCCGCCCGGGAGAATCACCGCATCATCCCGCTGGCCATCAACGACAGTGCGTGGAATTTCCAGTACAGCCCCTATGTCTACTACAATGAGCACTGCATCGTCTTTAACAACCAGCACACCCCCATGAAGATCGAGCGTGCCACCTTCCGCAAGCTGCTGGACTTCGTGGCCCTCTTCCCCCACTACTTCGTGGGCAGCAACGCCGACCTGCCCATCGTGGGCGGCAGCATCCTGAGCCACGACCACTTCCAGGGCGGCCACTACGAGTTCGCCATGGCCAAAGCGCCCATCGAGAAGAAGTGGGTTTTCCCCGGCTTTGAGGACGTGGACGCCGGCATCGTCCACTGGCCCATGAGCTGCATCCGCCTCACCTGCGCCGACGACGAGCGCCTTGTGGAGCTGGCCGATCAGATTTTGACCGCATGGCGGAGCTACACCGACGAGAGCTGCTTTGTCTACGCCGAGACCGACGGCGAACCCCACAACACCATCACCCCCATCGCCCGGATGCGGGACGGCAAGTTCCAGCTGGATTTGGTGCTGCGCAACAACATCACCACGCCGGAGCATCCGCTGGGCGTCTATCACCCCCACGCAAAGCTCCACCACATCAAAAAGGAGAACATCGGCCTCATCGAGGTCATGGGTCTGGCTGTTCTGCCCAGCCGCCTGAAAGCCGAGATGACCGATGTGGAAGCCGCCCTCGTGGCCCACACCCCCGCCGCTGAGTACGGCGAGAACATCCAGAAGCACGCCGAGTGGGCGATGGACATCCTCGCCCGCCATCCGGAGCTGAACGCCGAAAATGTCCACACCATCGTGCAGGACGAGATCGGCCATGTCTTTGCCGAAGTCCTCGTAGACGCCGGTGTCTACAAGATGGACACGGCAGGCCGCGCAGGCTTTGAGCGATTCTTAGCAAGTATCTGAGCATAAAAAGTAATGCCTCCCCGGCGGGGAGGCATTACTTTTTCGTTTATTGTTTGCCCAGCTGCCAGAACGCAACGGCGCTGGCGGCAGCGACATTCAGCGAATCCACGCCGTGGGACATGGGGATCTTGACCGTGTAGTCGCAGGAAGCGATGGTGCCGGCGGCGAGGCCGTCGCCCTCGGTGCCAAGCACGATGGCAAGCTTCGGCTCCTTTGCAAGCTGCTCGTCGTCGATGCTCACCGAGCGGTCGCTGAGGGCCATCGCGGCGGTCTTGAAGCCGAGGGAGTGGAGGATGTCCATCCCCTTCTCCGGCCAGTCTGCCGGGGTCTCGCCCAACTGCCCCCAGGGTACCTGGAACACCGTACCCATGCTGACGCGGACGGCGCGGCGGCAGAGCGGGTCGCAGCAGGAAGGGTTGATGAGGACAGCGTCCATGTTCAGCGCCGCCGCCGAGCGGAAGATGGCCCCCACATTGGTGGAGTCCACGATGCCATCCAGCACGGCCACCCGGCGGGCGTTTTTGCAGAGTTCTTCCACCGGGCGGGGTGCCGGGCGGTGGAAGGCGCAGAGCACGCCCCGGGTCAGCTCAAAGCCGGTGAGCTCTGCCAGCATCTCCCGATCTGCCGTGTACACCGGCGCGTCGCCGCAGCGGCTCAGGATGCCCGCTGCCGGGCCGGTGATCTGCTTGCGCTCCATCAGCAGGGACACAGGCTTGTAGCCTGCGTCCAGCGCACGGTCGATGACCTTGGGGCTCTCGGCGATGAAGATGCCTTTCTCCGGCTCGAGGCGATTGCGCAGCTGGTTCTGGGTCAGCCGGGCATAAGGGTCCAGCTCCGGTGCGTGAAAATCCGTGATCTCGATGATATTGGGCATACAGAAAGCCCCTCCTTCTCCTGAAAAAGCTGTTTTCTGTATTCTACCACAGTCTGCGCCGCATTGCAAAACAAAGCGCATCCTGCGATACCCGCCCGAAATCGTCATTATCTATAAAAAATATGGCATAGTTTTTGACAAAACGCCGGTTTTGCGTTATAGTATGGCATGGAATTATTTTCTGGATACAAGGAGGAGCTTTTATGCCATCTCTCAAACCTCACGGACAGATGTCCGAAGCCTTTATCACCGCTCTGTTTCTCTCCGTCTCAGGCGGCTTACAGGATGTTTATACCTATTTATACCGCGGCAAGGTCTTCGCCAACGCCCAGACCGGCAACATCGTGCTGATGGCCGTCAAGCTGTTTGCGGGCGAGTGGGGCGAGGCACTGCGCTACCTGATACCCCTTTGCGCCTTTGCACTGGGCATTTTTGTGGCTGAGTTCATCCGCCTCAAGCTCAAGCGGATGCAGTGGCTCCACTGGCGTCAGCTGGTGGTGCTGTTCGAGATCCTGATGCTCTTCGTCGTGGGCTTTTTGCCGCAGGAGCTGAATCTTCTGGCCAACTCCCTCGTCTCCTTCTCCTGCGCCATGCAGGTACAATCCTTCCGCAAGGTGAACGGCTATGCCTTCGCCAGCACCATGTGCATCGGCAATCTGCGCAGCGGCATGGATTCCCTCTGCGCATGGCTGGTGGGTGGCAACACCAAAGCCTTCGGCAAGGCGAGGCACTACTTCGCCATCATCTTCCTGTTCGCGCTGGGTGCCGGCCTCGGCAGCCTTGCACTGGCCCCCATGGGCAGCCGGGCCATCTGGCTTTCCTGCCTGCTGCTCTTCATCAGCTTCTGCCTGATGTTCCTGAAAGAGGACATTGAGGAGCTGGAAGAATTTGAGCACCTGGAGCACGAGGAAGCTCTCAAAAAATAATTGCGCCGAAGCCTGTCGTATGCTATACTATAGAGTGTTTGTGTGACCCTCCGGCCCGCCGCACCACCGACGTGCCGGAGAGGAAGTTGTAGAATCAGGAAGAGGAGCATTCCATGAAAAAAGGCTTTGACAACGCGAAATATCTTCAGATGCAGTCCCAGCACATCCGGGAGCGCATCGCACAGTTCGACAACAAGCTCTACCTCGAGTTTGGCGGCAAGCTGTTCGACGACTACCACGCCTCCCGCGTGCTGCCGGGCTTTGAGCCGGACTCCAAGCTGCAGATGTTGCTGCAGCTCAAGGAGCAGGCCGAGATCGTCATCGTCATCAGCGCGCAGGACATCATCAGCAGCAAGGTGCGCGGCGACTACGGCATCACCTACGACCTCGACGTTCTCCGCCTCATCGACGCCTTCCAGGGCATGGGCCTGTTCGTGGGCAGCGTCTGCGTGACCATGTACACCGCCGCCCCCGAGGTCGAAGCCTTTGAGCACAAGCTGAACAGCGTGGGCGTGCGCACCTTCCGCCACTATAAGATCCCCGGCTACCCCAACGACGTGGCCCGCATCGTCAGCGACGAGGGCTACGGCAAGAACGACTACATCGAGACCCAGCGTCCCCTCGTCGTCATCACGGCCCCCGGCCCCGGCAGCGGCAAGATGGCCACCTGCCTGTCCCAGCTCTACCACGAGCACAAGCGGGGCATCAAGGCCGGTTATGCCAAGTTCGAGACCTTCCCCATCTGGAACCTGCCCCTCAAGCACCCGGTCAACCTCGCCTACGAGGCCGCTACCGCCGACCTGAACGACGTGAACATGATCGACCCCTTCCATCTGGAGGCCTACGGCGTCACCACCGTCAACTACAACCGCGACATCGAGATCTTCCCGGTGGTCAACGCGATGTTCGAGCTCATCGCGGGCAAGAGCCCCTACAAGTCCCCCACGGATATGGGCGTGAACATGGCCGGCAACTGCATCGTGGACGACGAAGCCTGCCGCGAGGCCTCCCGCAACGAGATCATCCGCCGCTATTTCAAGGCCCTCTGCGACCACAAGATCGGCAAGAACGTGGACAGTGAGATCTTCAAGCTGGAGCTGCTGCTGAATCAGGCCGGTCTGGCTGTCGGCGACCGTGCCGTGGAAAAGCAGGCTCACGCCGTGGCCGAGCGCACCGGCGGCGCACCCGCTGCCGCCATCGAGCTGCCGGACGGCACCGTCGTCACCGGCAAGAACGGTCCCCTGCTGGGCGCAGCCTCTTCTGCCCTGCTCAACGCCCTCAAGAAGCTGGCCGGCATCGACCATGAGATCGACCTGGTCTCCGCCCGCGCCATCGAGCCCATCCAGACCCTCAAGACCAACTACCTCGGCAGCCGGAATCCCCGCCTGCACACCGATGAGATCCTGATCGCGCTGTCCAGCTCTGCCGCCGAGAATGAGACGGCTGCTGTCGCTCTGCAGCAGCTCTCCAAGCTCAAGGGCTGCGACATGCACTCCACGGTCATCCTGTCCAGCGTGGATACGGACACCATTAAACGTCTGGGGATGTACCTCACCTGCGAGCCCGCCTATGAGCAGGAAGACCGCAAGTATCACAAGAAATAAGCGCTCCGGCGCATAAGAAAAGCCGCACAGTACAGCGAAAAGCTGTACCGTGCGGCTTCTTTGTTTCTTCTGTAGTTTCTCAGACGTGGGAGAGACTGGGCGCACCGCCCGCGATCTCCTCGGCGGTCAGGGGCTTCGCCTCGGCAGGGGCGTTCAGACGCTCCTTTGCTACGGCCAGCATCAGTTTGATGCGGTTCTCCTGATTGACCTTGGTGGCGCTGGGGTCGTAGTCGATGGGGGTGATGTTGGCGCTGGGGTACATCGCGCGGATCTTGTTTACCATGCCCTTGCCCACGATGTGGTTCGGCAGGCAGCCAAAAGGCTGTGCGCAGACGATGTTGCCGTAACCGCCCTGTACCAGCTCGATCATCTCAGCCGTCAGCAGCCAGCCCTCGCCCATCTTGGCACCCAGCGAGATGATGCCCTCGGGCTTTTCCACCAGCTCCTTGAAGGGGCCGGGGGCGTAGAAACCGGCGTCGGCCTCGGCCTTGAGCATGGAGCGCTCCACGCTGTCCAGCCAGTTGAGCAGCTGGTCGGTACCCATCTTCATGGCCAGCTTGCCGCCGTAGAGGACATGGTCCTCGCCCATGTTGAAGATGCAGTACTGCACGAAGCCCATCAGACCCGGGAAGTTGACCTCGCAGTCCTGGCTCTCGAGGAACTTCTGCAGGTCGTTGTTGCCCAGCGGGCTGTACTTGACGTAGATCTCGCCCACGACGCCGACTTTGACCTTCGGCACACGGGTGACGGGAATGGACTTAAAGTCCTTTGCGATGAGGGGGAAGGTGTGCTTCATCTCACGGGAGGTGAAACCCTTGCCCGCCAGCAGTACACGGCCCAGACGCTCGACCCAGAGGTCTACCATTTTATCGGCAGCGCCCTTCTCGTTCTCATACGGAGCGACCTGATTGCGCAGGGCGCAGAGCATATCGCCGTAGAACACGCTGGCGATGGCCCGGCGGGCCAGAGGCAGAGTCATCTGGAAGCCGCTGTCCTTCTCGAGGCCCGAGAAGTTCAGGCTGGCCACCGGGATATTCGGATAGCCTGCCTTGACCAGCGCCTTGCGGAGCAGATGGATGTAGTTGGAGGCACGGCAGCCACCGCCCGTCTGGGTGATGAGCAGGGCCGTGTGCTCGAGGTCGTACTTGCCGCTGTTCAGCGCGTCGAGGAACTGGCCAATGACCAGCAGTGCCGGATAGCAGGTGTCGTTGTGGACATATTTCAGGCCCAGCTGCGCCACAGCGCTGCCGCAGTTGCCAAGGATCTCGCACTTGTAGCCGTCGTAACGCAGGGCGTATTCCAGCAGGCGGAACTGGGTGATGGCCATGTTGGGGATGAGGATGGTGTGAGTTTTCTTCATCTCCGGGGTGAATTTGGGGTAATTGTATTCCATAGGTTCCTCCTATGTTACTTCTTATCTTCGTCTCGCTCATCCAGTGCGGCGAACAGGCTGCGCAGGCGGATATTGACAGCACCCAGGTTTGTAATTTCGTCAATTTTCAGCTGGGTGTAGAGCTTGCCGCCCTCCTGCAGGATCTCGCGGGTCTCATCGGTGGTGATGGCATCCACGCCGCAGCCGAAGGACACCAGCTGCACCAGGTCCATATCGTTCTGGGTGGTGCAGTACTTGGCGGCGGCATACAGGCGGCTGTGGTAAGTCCACTGGTTCAGCACGCTGGTGGGGAACTTTTCCACGCGGTTGGAGATGCTGTCCTCGGTGACCACCGCCGCGCCGTGGCGGGTGATGAGGTGGTCGATGCCGTGGTTGATCTCCGGGTCCACATGGTAGGGGCGTCCGGCCAGCACGATGATGCGCCTGCCCTGACGGCGGGCCTCATCAATGATCTCGCTGCCCTTGACCCGGATCTGTGCCATGTGGGCTTCATACTCAGCGTAGGCAGCGTTGGCAGCCTCCTGCACTTCCTTCTCGGAGATGCCGCCGAAATACTTGGGCAGCACGTCCTTCGCCATCTTGTGGACGAAATCCTTCGGACGGTGGATGCCGACGTAGTCGTAGATGAACTTCTGGCCTTCCAGCTCGGGGCAGTTGCCGGCGAGGACTTCGGGATAGTAGGCCACGACGGGGCAGTTGTAGTGGTTGTCGCCCAGACCCTCGTCGATGTTGTAGGTCAGGCAGGGGTAGAAGATGGCGTCCAGATGCATCTGGGTCAGGGCCTTGATGTGGCCATGGCTGAGCTTGGCCGGGAAGCAGGCGGTGTCGCTGGGGATGGTAGCCTGACCGGCCAGATAGAGGCCGCGGCTGGACACCGGGCTGGTGTGGACGGCAAAGCCGAGCTTTGTCCAGAATGCATGCCAGAACGGCAGCAGCTCGTACATATTCAGGCAGAGCGGGATGCCGATGGAGCCGCGCTTTCCGGCCACGGGCTTATAGCTGGCCAGAAGCTGCTGCTTGTAAGCGTAGAGGTTGAGGCTGTTGTCCTCGCTCTTGCCGGTGACGGGCTTGTCGCAGCGGTTGCCGGAAATGAACTTGCGGCCATCGGCGAAGGTGTTGACGGTGAGCTGGCAGTGGTTGCCGCAGCCGCCGCACTTGACGCTGACGACTTTCTGGTCGAAGTTCTCCAGCTCTTCCTTGCTCATCATGGCGGAGGTGGTCTGGCCGTTCTTGCGGCACTGGCGCAGACCGAAGAGGGCCGCACCGTAAGCGCCCATCAGACCGGCGATGTCGGGGCGGATGACCTCGACGCCCATCTCCTTCTCGAAGGCGCGGAGGACGGCCTCATTGTAGAACGTACCGCCCTGCACGACGATCTTCCGGCCCAGCTCTTCGGGGCTGGACGCACGGATGACCTTGTACAGTGCGTTCTTGACGACGCTGATGGACAGGCCCGCCGAGATATTCTCGATGGACGCGCCGTCCTTCTGGGCCTGCTTGACCGAGCTGTTCATAAAGACGGTGCAGCGGCTGCCCAGATCCACGGGGCGGTCGGCGAAGAGGCCGAGGGCCGCGAACTCCTTGATGTCGTAGCCCAGTGCCTGCGCGAAGGTCTGCAAAAAGCTGCCGCAGCCGGAAGAGCAGGCTTCGTTCAGGAAGATGTTGCTGATGGCACCATCTTCGATCTTGAAGCACTTCATATCCTGACCGCCGATGTCGATGATGAAGTCCACGTCCGGCATGAAGTATTTTGCTGCCGTGAAGTGGGCCACGGTCTCCACGAGCCCGAAGTCGCAGCGGAAGGCGTTCTTGACCAGTTCTTCGCCGTAGCCGGTGGTGGTCACGCTGGCCACCTTGAGGCCGGGGTGCTCTTTATAGATTTTCAGCAGCTGCTGCCGGATAAGGGGCAGCGGGTTGCCGAGGTTCGGCTGATAGTTGGTGTAGAGGATCTGGCTCTGCTCGTCCACGACCACCAGCTTGACGGTGGTGGAGCCGGAGTCGATGCCGATATGCACCGGGCCGCACTGGGCGCCGAACGCCACCCGCGGCACGCTGTGGGACATATGGCGGGCATGGAATGCCTCATACTCTTCCTTGTTGGCGAAGAGGGGCGGCTCGCTGGCGTAGGTCGCCGTGGCAGCGTACTCATCCAGCGCAGCGGCCACGTCCGAGAGGACGAACTCCTTGTCGGCGTAGAGGGCAGCGCCCAGCGCGACGTAGAGCAGGCTGTTCTCGGGGCAGGTACCGGTAACGCCCAGTGCCTCGTCGAAGCTCTTGCGCAGCACGGTGCTGAAGGTCAGCGGACCGCCCAGATAGAGGATATTGCCCTGAATGGGGCGTCCCTGTGCCAGACCGGCGATGGTCTGGTTGACCACGGCCTTGTAGATGCTGGCCGCGATGTCCTCGGTCTTTGCGCCCTGATTGATGAGGGGCTGCACGTCGCTCTTGGCGAAAACGCCGCAGCGGGATGCAATGGTGTATGTACGGGTGGCCTGTTCGGCCGCCTTGTTCATCTCATCGGCACTCATCTTGAGCAGCGTCGCCATCTGGTCGATGAAAGCGCCCGTGCCGCCGGCGCAGCTGCCGTTCATGCGGACTTCGGTGCCGTTGGTCAGGAACAGGATCTTTGCATCCTCACCGCCCAGCTCGATGACGCAGTCCGTCGCAGGGACGAACTTTTTGACCGCCACGCGGGTGGAAAACACCTCCTGCACGAAAGGCACGCCGCAGCTGTCGGCCAGGCCCATGCCGGCGGAGCCGGAGATGCTGAGCAGCGCTTTCCGGCCATGCAGCTGCTCTGCGTCGATGCGGCGCAGCAGCTCCTGCGCCTTTTCCAGAATGTGGCTGTAGTGGCGCTCATACGTCGAATATAAAAGGGTATCGTTTTCATCCAGCACCACGCATTTGATGGTAGTGCTGCCGATGTCAAGACCTACTCTCACAGTTGTTTTTCCTCCTGAAGGACAATGCACTCTCCCTCTGCACACAGGACTCTCCGGCCCGGGCAGAAGTTGTTTGCTAACGAATCAAATTTCAGACTCGCATACACGGGTATTATAAACCAAATCCGGCTGACAATCAATCATTCGGGATTATTTTACACCTTAAAAACAGTAAAATCATCTTGCAAAGTTAAACATTTTGTTAATTTCGCATACTTTTCTGTGGATTTTGGGCTGTTTCTACTAAGATTCTTTACCGTCTGTCATTTTTCCTGCTCTCTTCCCTGTCCCGCACAAAAAGCAAAGGCATCTGCGCTGCGCCGTCCCGGGCAGCATTGCAGATGCCTTTTTGTCTCGTTCAATATCTCCTCAGCAGAAGGAGCTCCTGTGCCGCCCGGCTTGCGAACCGCGCTGCGCGGATGTCGTTCTCCTCGCTGGAGTGGAGTTCCATTTCCGGTGGGATGTCCTCGCAGGATGCCAGCGGGAACACCACCTGCGCCCGGGTGCCGCCGCCCGGCCGGGCCGTCAGCGTCAGCTTCCAGCCTGCACGGCGGCAGATGAGCTTACAGATGCGGAGACCCAGCTTTGCGCCGCTGAGAAAGCGGCGGTTGTTCTCGATGGGGTCTTCCTCCATCAGGCCGCAGCCGTTGTCTTCCACCCGGAGCACGACGCCGGTCTTTTTCTGTTTCAGGCTCACCCACACCCTGCCGCCTGCATCGCAGGCCCGCAGCGCGTTGGAGATGAGGTGGAGCAGCAGCTGTTCGGCCTCATCGGGGACGCCCATGACGGTGCAGTGCTCGATGCCCCCGCTCTCCGTCGTGAGCGCTATTTCCAGTGACCGCTGGATGTCCGGGGCCAGACGGCCCGCTTTTTCCAGCAGACTGCACAGGTCCAGAGGCTGCAGCTCGCTCAGCTCTTCATTTTCCAGCTGATAAAGCGTTATGGCATTGCGTACCGTGCGGTCCAGCCGGGCAGACTCTATCTGGATGTCCGAAAGTGCCTGCCGGGTGGGCAGGTCGGCCGACGCCAGCAGATGCATCTGCAGATATTCCCGGTTCTGGTCGATGATGCCAAGGGCATGAAAGCACACATCCCCAAACTCCTCCCGAAGGGAGCCTCCTGCCCCATCGTTTCGCCTGCGCATTCTGCTCTACCTCCGCGTCGTGTGATCAGCACCTCACTGCTGACTCAGTTTACTTTCCAGCGCATAAAGCAGGCGGCCGATAGTCACCTTCCTGCGCTCTAAGCCATACTCTTTTCGAAAATCCCGCCATGTCTGGGTACCGGTCTCGTCCAGCGTCTCCAGCAGCCGCCGGAGGGCGCTGTCCACAGCCGCCACGGTGAGATTGTATTCCTCCGCCACCGGCCCTAATATCTCCTTGCGGATGGCCAGACGGTGGTCAGAGCCCATCATCATCCGAAGCGCACCGGTCAGGTAGCGCTTGTTGGCATCGCAGGTGCTCAGACCCCAGCTGCGATAGATGCGCTCGCAGCGCTTTTCCAGACTCTCCGCCGGGCGGTGGGCCGGAACGCGCAGCTCCTGCAGCATATCTTCCAGTGTGGCCTGACGGATGAGGTAGCATGCGTCCTCCTGACTCAGGCTCTCCACAGCCGATTTCTCATTGCGTCCGTCGTCCCGCAGAAGCACCAGAGGCTTGCGGGCAAGGCCGCGTATCTTGGGCAGGAACTGGATGCTGTCCATGTCCTCCAGTCTGCCGCCCAGCACCAGAACGTCCACATCGCCCTGCTCGAGCCGTTCCAGCAGCGTCCGGCTGCTGCGGTAGCCCGTACAGCGGATGGCCGGGTTGCGCTCCTCAAGATAGCGTGTCCATACCCGCATCTCTCTGGGGTCATAGCTGGCCAGAGCTACGCGCCATATGACGTCCTGTTCCTCATAACTCACACGACGCGCCCCCTTCCCGCAGGTTTTCTGCCTGCTCCGCCTGCGGATACCAGCAGGAAATAGCATCCTGCCACAGCTCCGGCTGGACCGAGTTCTCATACAAAAACTGCAGCAGTCGTCCGCATTCCTCTTCCGGGGCCGGGACCCATGTACGGGCCGTGTCTGCCGGGTCGTCCGGAGCTTTTGTCCGGCTCACGGTCAGCCAGCAGCCCTGTCCCTCCGTCTCCAGAGAACAGGCAAGGGTATACGCCTCCTGATACGGTTCCAGCGCCGAAAAACTCCTCACCAATGGGACATTCTGTTTCATTCTGCATCCTCCTCACCCCATCTGCCCGGCCCATCCACTTATGCCGGACAAACTACTTCATACTATACTGTATAAAATTGTATGGAGCGTCGAAAGGAGTTGCAACGACAAATTTGCGTCAGTTTTCGTCGAATTTTGGGACACTGAAAATATTAACATGGATATTGTCTCAAGAATACCATCAACCGCTCCAAAAATCAAGACACATCTGCCGCATCCTCCTGGTTTGGGACGCTTTTCCGCGCAGGATGCAACGCTTTTCCATCCTTCGGCAGAAAACACAGAACTTGGCACCCGTTACGACATAAATTGTTCATATTCTTCTGATAAAATCAAACAGATACTATGTTTCCCTCTCCGTCCACAAATGTCGGGCGGAACAGGTCAGCAGACACTCCCCCGTTCTGCTGCCGGAAAGGCAGGCCAATGCTTCAGCTTATCAATATCGAAAAGAAATACACCACCGGCGATCTGACACAGGCAGCGCTCAACGGGGTCAGCCTCAACCTGCGCGACAGCGAATTCGTCGCCGTCCTCGGCCCCAGCGGCTCGGGCAAGACCACGCTGCTCAACATCATCGGCGGCCTCGACCGCTACGACAACGGCGAGCTCATCATCAACGGCATCTCCACCCGCCGCTACACCGACCGGGACTGGGACTCCTACCGCAACCACACCGTCGGCTTCGTGTTCCAGAGCTATAACCTCATCCCTCACCAGACCGTCCTCGCCAACGTCGAACTGGCCCTGACCATCTCGGGCGTGTCGGGCGCTGAGCGCCGCCGCCGTGCCGCCGAGGCGCTGCGGCAGGTGGGCCTCGGGGACCAGCTCCACAAGCGCCCCACCGAGATGTCGGGCGGCCAGATGCAGCGCGTGGCCATCGCCCGCGCCCTCGTCAACAACCCCGACATCCTGCTGGCCGACGAACCCACCGGCGCACTGGACAGCGAGACGAGCATCCAGGTCATGGAGCTGCTGAAGGATGTGGCAAAAGACCGCCTCGTAGTCATGGTCACGCACAACCCCGAACTGGCGGAGCAGTATGCAAACCGCATCGTCCGTCTGCGGGACGGCGCTATCACCGACGATACCCGCCCTTTCGAGCCGGACGACACAAAGCTTGCCCCTCCCATCCATAAGAACATGGGCCGTTCGTCCATGTCGTGGCTCACCTCGCTGGCCCTGAGCTTCAACAACCTGCGCACCAAAAAGGCCCGCACCCTGCTCACGGCCTTCGCGGGCAGCATCGGCATCATCGGCATCGCCCTTATCATCTCGCTGTCCACCGGCGTCAATGCCTACATTGCCGACATGGAGCGCTCCACCCTGAGCGAATACCCGCTGCAGATCCTGAGCAGCGGCGTAGACATCACGAGCTTTTTGTCCTCGGGCAGCAGCGGCGGCACCACAGCCACCGGCCTGCCCACCGACGAGGACGGCAAAAAGGACACCTCCGGCGGCGTGGAGGGAATGGTCTCGGTCCGCCAGCTCATCACCAAGATGGTGTCGGGCCTGACGTCCAACGACCTCACTTCCTTAAAGAAATATCTCGACAGCGACGAGTCCACCATTGCGGATGACGCCACCTCCATCGAGTATTCCTACAGCGTCTCGCCCCAGATCTACCGACAGAACGCCGACGGCAGTGTGCATCAGGTCAACCCGGACTCCACCCTCTCGATGCTGGGTCTGGGAAGCTCGGGCTCCGGCTCCACCTCCGTCACCAGCAGCCTGATGAACAGCGTGGGCAGCAACACCAGCGTTTTCTATCAGCTGCCCGCCAACAGCGACCTTTATAAGTCCCAGTACGAAGTCAAGGCTGGCCGCTGGCCCGAAAAGCCCACCGAATGTGTCGCCGTGCTGAGCAAATACGGCACTGTGACCGACTACGCCCTCTACTCCATGGGTCTGCGGGACTCCGCTGAGCTGGACAAGATGATACAGCAGTTCGCCCAGAACCAGAACGTCGATGTCCCCAGCGATTTCCGCACCTACAGCTACGACGAGCTGATGGGCCTGAAGTTCAAGCTGGTGAACAGCGCCGACACCTACGTCTACGACGACACCTACGGCATCTGGAAGAGCAAGGCCGACGACAAGGACTATATGCAGCAGCTGGTGGAGAACGGCGAGGACATCACCATCGTGGGCATCGTCCAGCCGGACTACACCGCCTCCGCTTCTATGCTCACCTCCGGCATCGCCTACCCCGCCTCCCTGACCGAGAAGGTCATGGAGGACGCTGCCGACAGCGACATCGTGAAGCAGCAGATGGCTGACCCCGCCACCAACGTCCTCACCGGCGAGAGCTTCGGCAAGGCTGAGAGCCTCCGCGACTTCGATTTGACCAGCCTCTTCTCCATCGACACCGACGCCCTCAAGAATGCCTTTTCTTTTGATGCCAACGCCCTCGACTTCGATTTGAACGGTGCCTTCGACCTCAGCAGCGGCAGTTTCGATTTGAGCAGCCTCATCGACTTCTCGGATCTCACCCTCGACATCGACGAGCTTCCCGACATCGACCTCAGCGATGCCTTTGCAGAGCTGGACCTCTCCGTCTCGCCGGAGGCTCTGCAGGACCTCGTGCAGAAGGTGTTCAAGGACTATAAGAAATATATCATCGGCAACGGCATCCTCAACTTCAAGAAGTGGAGCTTTTCTGCCTACCTCAAGTCAGAGCAGTTCCAGAAGCTGATGGCCGAGTCCATGAAAGACCTCGTTGACCCGGACAAGCTGCAGGGCCAGCTCTCGAGCGCTCTGCAGACCACCATTCAGACCGTGATGGAGACCTACTCCGACCAAATCACAGAGGTGCTGAAAAGTCAGCTGGACGCTGCCATCCAGAAGGGCATCGTCACCTTCCAGGACCAGATACAGTCCCAGCTCAAGACGGCCATCCAGCAGAACATCGGCAAGCTGAGCAGCCAGATGGAGAGCGCCATCAAGATCGACGCGTCGGCTTTCCAGAAGGCCATCCAGCTCAACATGACCGCCTCCGAGCTGACCGAGCTGATGCGCTCCACCCTCCGCTCCTCTTCCGCCACCTATGAGGCCAACCTGACGGCCTTCGGCTACGCGGACGAGGCCGCCCCCAGCCAGATCAAGATCTATCCGAAGGACTTCGCCAGCAAGGCCACCATTCTGGAAAAGCTGGATGCCTACAACGCCGGGATGTCTGCAAAGGGTGAAGACGAAAAAATGGTGCAGTACACCGACCTCGTGGGTACCCTGATGACCAGCGTGACCGAGATCGTGGACATGATAAGCAGCATGATGGTGGCCTTCGTCTCCATCTCGCTGGCAGTCTCCTCCATCATGATCGGCGTCATCACCTATATCAGCGTCCTCGAGCGCCGGAAGGAGATCGGCATCCTGCGCGCCATCGGCGCTTCCAAGCGGAACGTCTCCGAGGTGTTCAACGCAGAGACCTTCATCATCGGTCTCTGCTCGGGCGTCATGGGCATCGTCCTCAGCGAGATACTGCTCATCCCCGGAAACATCATCATCCAGAAAGTCTCCGGCACTTCGACCCTCGTTGCTTCCCTGCCCGTAGACGCAGCCCTCTTCCTCGTGGCACTGGCTACCCTGCTCACCATTCTGGCCGGCATCATCCCGGCCCGCGGCGCAGCCAAGTGCAACCCCGTCAAAGCCCTGCGCGCCGAGTAAACCCCAAAAATCTCATTCCCGGTATCCTTTCCGCTCCGGCGGCAGAGATACCGGGATTTTTTCGGCTTATTTTTGCTCCGGCCCGTCGGTTCAGCTTGTATCCATCCTGCATGAGAACGCCCTTTTTTGCTCTAAAAGTTACAAAAGAGTACGGTCGTTCCGGGAGATTCTGGCGTGTACCGGGAATTGCCGGAAATCAATTTGCTTTTCGCTCTGCGGGCAAATCAACCTGCACAAAGGAGAGTCGATTTGTTATGCAATTCTGCCAAAAGTGTTTCAGGGTTATTGATTTATTCCACAAATTATGCCATACTATAGTCACTGAAACCGTTCCCGACATCGTTCCCGCACGATTTCAGTAAAAACCAGAACTTCGACCGAAAGAGAGGTGCTTCCCGGAATGCCGAACATGACCATCAAAGACATTGCCCGTCTGAGCGGCTGTTCCGTCAGCACCATCTCCCGCGTCATCAATGACCGGCCGGATGTGCGTCCCGAAACGAAAGAAAAGGTGCTTCAGATGATGCGGGAGTCGGGCTTCGTGCCGAACACCAACGCCCGGCAGCTGAAGATCCAGCAGTCCCGCAGCCTCGTCTTTGTGGTCAAGGGTACCCGGAACCTCTTCTTCTCGGACTTCCTCGTTCAGCTGCAGCGGGCCGCGACCCTCTACGGGTACAGCGGCATCGTCTCCTACCTGGACGAGAATGCCAACGAGATAGACGCCGCCCAAAAGATCCTGCGGGAGATAAAGCCCAAAGGCATGATATTTCTCGGCGGCAGCGTGGCGAACTTCCAGCAGGGCTTTGCGAACATCACCGTCCCCTCGGTGCTGACGACGCTGGTCTCCGACGAGCTGGATTTCCCGAACCTCTCGATGGTGGGCGTGGATGACCGGGCTGCGGCCCGCACCGCCGTCTCCCACCTCATCGCGCAGGGCCACCGGAAGATAGCAGTTCTCGGCGGTCCGACCACCAGCTACCCCAGTCGGATGCGCCGCCTCGGCGCACAGGATGCCATGGAGGATGCCGGGCTCACCTTTGACGACCGGCTCTACGGCCTGTCCAACTACGATTTCGAGTCTGCCTACCACGCCATGAACAGCCTGCTGGCCCGCCGGGCCGAGTTCACCGCTCTGTTCGCCATGAGCGATGTCATCGCTTTCGGTGCCATCCGGGCGCTGGTGAGCGCCGGGTTCCGGGTGCCGGAAGATGTATCGGTCATCGGCTTCGACGGCATCTCGATGTCCCGCTACTGCGTGCCGGTGATGACCACCATCGTCCAGCCCGGCGAGCAGATCGCGCTCCAGAGCATCGAGCTGCTGGTGCGGCAGATCGAGCATGGTGCCCCGGCCCAGAAGATCACCCTCCAGCCTGAGCTGCAGGTCGGTGAGAGCGTAAGGGCTGTCTGATTTATTTCGTCTCATTTCCGCTGCCAGGCGGAATGTGTATATCACATGATGAAGAAGGAGAACAATTATGAAAAAAATGATCTCTCGTCGTAATTTCCTGAAAGTCGCTGGCGCTTCTGCTGCCGCCCTCGGTCTGGCTGCCTGCGGTGGTTCCTCCAGCAGCACCGCTGCTTCCACCGCCAGTTCTACCGCAGCTTCTGCCGCTCCCGCAGCTGCCGGCAAGGTCTACTACCTGAACTTCAAGCCCGAGCAGGATCAGGATTGGCAGGATCTGGCCGCTGAGTACACCAAGGAGACCGGCGTGCCTGTGACCGTTGTCACCGCCGCTTCCGGCCAGTATGAGACCACCCTGATGAGCGAGATGGAGAAGAGCGAGGCTCCCACCCTGTTCCAGGTCAACGGCCCTGTGGGTCTGGCAAACTGGAAAGATTACTGCCTGGACCTGTCCGACAGCAAGCTGTACGGTGAGCTGACCAGCGACTCCTTTGCACTGAAGGACGGCGACGCCGTTACCAGCATCGCTTACGTCATCGAGACCTACGGCATCATCTACAACAAGGAGCTGCTGACCGCCGCCGGCTACACCCAGGACGACATCAAGGGCTTCGATGACCTGAAGAAGGTCGCCGACGACATTCAGGCCCGCAAGGCTGAGCTGGGCGTCGATGGTGCTTTCACCTCCGCCGGCATGGACGGTTCTTCCGACTGGCGCTTCAAGACCCATCTGGCAAACCTGCCCATCTACTACGAGTACAAGGCTGACGGCATCGGCTCCACCGACGCCATCAAGGGCACCTACCTCGACAACTACAAGAAGATCTGGGACCTGTACATCACCGACTCTACCTGCGACCCCAAGCTGCTGGCTTCCAAGACCGGCAACGACGCCGTGGCTGAGTTCGTGGGCAAGAAGGCCGTCTTCTACCAGAACGGCACCTGGGCTTACAATGACGTGAAGGATCTGGGCGACGACAATCTGGGCATGCTGCCCATCTACATCGGCGCTGAGGGCGAGGAGAACCAGGGCCTGTGCACCGGCTCCGAGAACTTCTGGTGCGTCAACAACACCTCCTCCGATGAGGACATTCAGGCTACTCTGGACTTCCTGTACTGGTGTGTCACCTCTGAGGCCGGCACCAGCGCGATGGCTGACAAGATGGGCTTCGTCATCCCCTTCAAGAAGGCTAAGGACTCCACCAACCCCCTCATCGGCATCGCCAACGATTACGTTGCTGAGGGCAAGACCAGCGTTGACTGGTGCTTCTCCACCATGCCTTCCGAGGAGTGGAAGAACGGCGTCGGCTCTGCACTGACTGCTTATGCAGCAGGCACCGGCAGCTGGGACGATGTGGTCACCGCCTTTGTGGACGGCTGGGCCAAGGAGTACAAGCTGGCCAACGGCTAAACGTTCTCCTTCTTCCGCAGTAGCTGGATAACGGGGAGGCGGGCGATGTGTTCGCCCGCCTCCCCTTCTTTTTCAGGAGGTATATCATGCAAAAGGCCATCAGTAAATATTGGCCGGTGTTCGTACTGCCCACCCTGCTGGCGTTCATCATCGGCTTCATCTGGCCCTTCATCTGGGGCATCTATCTTTCCTTCCAGCGTTTCACCACCGTGAGCAAGACCACCTTCGTGGGCCTGCAGAACTACATCAACGTCTTTTCGGACGAGACCTTCCTCCACGCCTTCAGCTTTACGGCGGCGTTCACTGTGGTGTCCACCGTTCTCATCAATGTCTGCGCCTTCGCCATCGCGCTGGTGCTCACCCGCGGCATCCGCGGCACCAACATCTTCCGCACCGTCTACTTCATGCCGAACCTTATTGGCGGCATCCTGCTGGGCTACATCTGGCAGATCCTGCTCAACGGTGTGCTGGCCAACCTGCAGAGGCCTCTGCTGGCGCTGGACGCCAAGGCCGGTTTCGTCGGTCTGGTCATCCTGATGTGCTGGCAGCAGATCGGCTACATGATGATCATCTACGTCGCGGGTCTGCAGAGCGTCCCCGGCGACCTCATCGAGGCTGCGAAGATCGACGGCGCAAATGACCGTGAGATCCTGTTCAAGATCAAGATCCCGATGGTCATGCCCAGCGTCACCATCTGCACTTTCCTCACCCTGACCAACAGCTTCAAGCTGTTCGACCAGAACGTGGCCCTGACCGCCGGTGAGCCTGCCAACGCCAGTGAGATGCTGGCCCTGAACATCTACAACACCTTCTATGGCCGCTCTGGTGCTCAGTGGAAGGGCATCGGTCAGGCAAAGGCCGCGGTGTTCTTCCTTATCGTCGTGATCATCTCGCTCATCCAGCTCAAGTTTACCCGTTCCAAGGAGGTGCAGCAGTAATGCCGAAAGATAAAAAAATGTGGGACAACATCCTCACTGTCATCATGAGCCTGCTGTGCCTGCTCTGGATCTACCCCATCGTCCTGATCTTGCAGAACAGCCTGAAAATAGAAGGCACCTTCACCACTTCCACCGTCTTCAAGCTGCCTACGGCTGAGACCTTCGCGGGCCTTAGCAACTACATCTACGGCGTCACCAAGATGGGCTTTCTGTCCAGCCTTGGCTACAGCCTCGTCATCACCGTGTCCAGCGTGGCCCTCATCCTGCTGTGCTGCTCCATGACCGGCTGGTACCTTACCCGCGTGAACAACAAGCTGAGCAAGTTCATGAATCTGCTCATCGTCTTCTCCATGGTCGTCCCCTTCCAGATGGTCATGTTCACCCTGTCCAAGACCGCCGACACCCTCAATCTGAACACCCCCTGGAACATCTGCATCATCTATCTGGGCTTCGGTGCCGGTCTGGCCGTGTTCATGTTCACCGGCTTCATGAAGAGCGTCCCCATCGAGATCGAAGAGGCTGCCATGATCGACGGCTGCAGCCCCATCCAGATCTTCTTCAAGGTCGTCTTCCCCATCCTCAAGCCCACCATGATCTCCACCGCCATCCTTGAAACGATGTGGGTCTGGAACGACTACCTGCTGCCCACGCTGGTGCTGGACATCAAGAAGTACCGCACCATTCCCATGGCCATTCAGTATTTCCGCGGCGGCTATGGCCGCGTCGAGCTGGCCCCCATGATGGCCTGCATCATCATCGCCATCATCCCCATCATCATCCTTTACATGACCTGCCAGAAGTACATCATCGAGGGTGTCGTGGCAGGCGCTGTCAAGGGTTAAAACAAGGAGGTTCCAGCCATGCGTGCAAGCGGCATTCTGATGCCCGTCTTCAGCCTGCCGGGTCCTTACGGCATCGGCACGCTGGGAAATGAAGCCTTTGCCTTCGTCGATTTCCTTGCGGCTGCAAAGCAGACCTACTGGCAGATACTCCCCATCGGCCCTACGGGCTATGGGGACAGCCCCTACCAGAGCTTTTCTGCCTTTGCCGGCAACCCTTACTTTATCGATTTTCGTCTGTTGGCAGCGGACGGCCTCCTCACCGAGGCTGAGCTGCCCGCGCCCCAGCCGGTGGGTCCCGTCGATTACGGTGCGCTCTACCAGCAGCGGCCCGTGGTGCTCCATAAAGCGGCTGACCGCCTGCTGGCTTCCCCCACCCCGGCCTATGAGGCTTTCTGTGAGGCCCAGAGCGGCTGGCTCGAGGACTATGCCCTCTTCATGGCCGTTAAGGCCGAGCAGGAGCAGGCCGGTCTCTCCGACTGGCCCGACAATCTGCGCACCCGGGAGCCTGCGGCCCTCGCCGCCGCCAAGGAGCGGCTGGCCGATGAGGTGGACTACTACAAGGCCGTGCAGTTCTTCTTCTACACCCAGTGGAACGCCCTCAAAACCTACGCCAACAGCCACGGCATCCAGCTGGTGGGCGACATTCCCATCTACGTCAGCCCCGATTCCAGCGACCTCTGGACCCACCCGGAGCTGTTCCAGACCGACGGCGCCGTCCACCTGACCAGCGTTGCCGGATGTCCGCCCGACGCCTTTGCCGCCGACGGTCAGCTCTGGGGCAACCCGCTCTACGACTGGCCCCGCCACGAGGCCGAAGACTTCCGCTGGTGGAAGCAGCGCATCAAACATGCCACTTCCATCTACGACGTCGTCCGCATCGACCATTTCCGGGGCTTCGAGAGCTACTACTCCATCCCCGCCGGGAACAAGACCGCTGCGGGCGGTCACTGGGAGAAAGGCCCTGACCGCGCCTTCATCGACGCCATGCACAAGGCTCTGGGCGAGGGCGGCATCATCGCCGAGGACCTGGGCTATCTGACCCCCGAGGTCAAGGCCATGCTGGCCGCAAGCGGCTACCCGGGCATGAAGATCATGCAGTTCGCCTTCGACAGCCGCGAGCCGGGCAACTACCTGCCCTACACCTACCCCCGCAACAGTGTGGTCTACACCGGCACCCACGACAACGTGACCGCCGAGGGCTGGCGTCAGAGCGCCAGCGCCGAGGATGTGGCCTACGCCTGCCGCTACCTGCGCTGCGCACCCGAAGACCTCACCGAGGCCATGATATGCGCCTGCCTTTCCTGCGTGTCGGATATGGCTGTCATCCCGCTGGCCGACTGGCTCCATCTGGACGCTGAGGCCCGCATCAACACCCCCAGCACCCAGGGTGCCAACTGGCAGTGGCGGCTCACCCAGCCGCTCACCCCGGCCCTCAGCGCTCACATCGCTGAGTTGACCGCGCTGTACCACCGTGTGCCGGGCGAAGAACTTTAAGCTTTCCCCATTTTTCTCCGATTCATCCTGATAGCAGCAGCGCCCTGCCTGCCGTCCTCTCACCGGACAGCAGCCGGGGCGCTGCTGTTTTTGCGTTTTTCTTCAAATTTCACACAACATTTTTTCGGAGTCTCCGGCCTGCTTTGCTCTTTATATTTTATCGTTTTTTCGTTTGTTTCGCTCAGATTTTCCGTTTCGGAGTCCCAAATCCCGTTCCGATTATGTTTTTTCGCTCTCTTGTTGTTTTTGGGCAATTATGCTATAATTCAGGTAACTTAGTCTCCGTCTGTGGACGGAGCGCATGTGCGAAAGGAGCATTCCCACTATGGAACTTACATATCAGAGCCCGCTGATGCCGGCTTCCTACACTGCCCTCTCTGCCGATGAAATGACCTATATTGATGGCGGTGCCATCCAGATAGGCTCTTATCTCATCGAATTCCATCCCGAGGCCCTGCTTCAGTCTGTGGTCAACTTCACGGTCAACTTTGGCCAGCTGATGGGCAAAGCCGCCCTCGGCACAGCCGTTGGCGGCCTCATCCTGATGCACAAGGATGGTCTGACTCTGTCCCAGTCGGTCTCCTATTACTGGGATGGCCAGAACAAGGCTGGCAAAGCTGCCACTGTGGCGGTCGGCGCTCTCGCTGGCTGGTACGGTGCAATGCAGGCTATCCAGATCTATAACACGGTCAAGTCCATCTTCATCGAGCTCAAGAATGCTTACGCGCAGACCAAGGCAAATATTGCCGCGTCCCAGCAGCAGGATGCCGGCATCACCGACCCCATCGTGGCTGCAGCTGCCTGAGTCTGTTTGATTTGACGGAGTGATAGAAAGGAGTCGTTTATGAAACGCATCCAGATGCCTTCTTCCTATGCTGTTGTACCGGACGGAGAAAAAGCCCTTCTTGGCGGCGGCGGCGCATTTCGTGACGCATGGACCTCATTTACGGACCATCTCCGTTTCACTGATTTCTTCTTTAGAGGTGGACTGCTCTCTCTCTCCATCTCGTTCATTCCGAAGCTGCTGTTCAATGTGGTCAAGGCCGGCTTCAATGCCGTGGAAGGCGTCCACACCTTCTTCTTCGGCGGACCGAGCAAGGCTGCAGAAGACCTTCAGACCTACAAGAACGATATGAGCGCTCTGCGTGCAGACGCAAAGTCTCAGCGCGGCTGATTTTTCCTGAAATCAAAAATGCCCTGCGGCGGTGGATCCTCACCATGCCGCAGGGCATTCTTTTTGTGTTTTACATGACCCGCACGGTTCCCTGTTCCCGCAGCGAGAGCAGATAGCAGCAGCCCGGGCCGAACAGCGCCTCCATCGCAGCGCAGTAGCGCTTTATCAGCGCATCCGGTACAAAAGCCTGGATCGTTCCGGCAAAGCCGCCGCCCTGCATCCGCCATGCACCGCCGGTGCCTGCAAGGATGCTCTGGCTGATGGCCAGCGCCGCCGACAGCCCCTGATGCTTCGGCGAAGAAGCACAGTAGACATTCTGGCAGCACTCAAAGGACGAGTGGCCGCTCTTCTCCACCAGCCGGGCAAAGGCGGCAAAGTCTCCTGCCACAAGAGCATCTCTCTGGGCAAGGGTACGGGCATTCTCCTCAAAATAGTGGATGGCACGTAGCACGGCGCGGTCGCCGCATTGTTCCCGCAGGCGGGGCAGCTCCTGCCAGAAGCGTTTCTCCTCCACCTCGCCCAGCACCCTGCCGTCCAGACAGGCCGCCACGGCCTCCATCTCGTTCCGGATGGCCGCGAACTCGCCGGTCAGCTCGCTGTGACTGGCGCGGGTATCGGTGACGCAGAGGGTCATGCCCTCGGGCAGGACGCCGTCGGCATGTATCTTCTCGATCTTCGGTGCCGTCGGGTCGGCAAAATCCGCAAAGAGCACCCCGCCCACGGCGCTGGTCAGCTGGTCCAGCAGGCCGCTGGGCTTGCCGAAGTAGGTATTCTCCGCAAACTGGCAGATGCGGGCCAGCGCAGGGGCGTCCAGGCCGCAGCCGTATTCCGTGTTGAGGATAATGGCCACGCCCATCTCAAAGGCTGCTGAGCTGGACAGTCCCGAGCCCCGCAGCACATCGCTGGCCGTGTAGGCATCGAAGCCGCCCACATCACAGCCCTTTCCCCGGAAGCCCTCCGCGATGCCCCGGATGAGGCTGGCCGAGTGGGTGCTCTCCCCCTGCTGCGGCTCCGCTTCGGTCAAATCAATGACGTCCAGCTTGTTGAAGCCACGGGACTTGACCCGGATGAAACCATCCTCGTTCCGGGACGCCACCGCCACAAGGTCCAGCGTGACCGCACCCGCAAGGCCGTAACCGTGCTGGTGGTCGGTGTGGTTGCCGCCAAGCTCTGTGCGGCCCGGGGCCGAATAGACCTGCACCTGCCGCTCCGGCCCATAGTAAAGCTCAAACTGCTCAAGGGCCGCACCATAACGGCTGCGCTGGCGGGCCAGGACCTCCTCGCTGCCGCCGTAGAGCACGGCCAGTGTGGCGTCCCACCTCCCTGCTGCGATTTGTTCTCTGAGCTGCCTGCTGGTTGCCATCCAGAACCCCTCCCTGCACTCTCTGCAATGTTCGGTTTGTTACCGCTATTGTAATGCATCCGCTGCCATTTTGCAATTTCAACCCGCAAAAAAAGTAATTTTCGGTGTCCAGCCCAAAGAATAAGATGTACTTTTGTTGAATTTGCGGGGGCAGATGTGGTATACTCAGGCTATAGAGCCAACAGGCAGGAGGGAACCGCAATGGCAGACGTCTACAAGCAGTCGTTCAAGCAGAACTACACCAACAACATCGAGCTGTCCATCTTCAACTGCGGTCTGGAGCGCTGTGCTCCGGGGCAGACCTGGGGTCCCGGCATCCGGGACCACTACCTCATCCATCTGGTCGTCTCTGGCAAGGGCGTGTTCGAGGTCGGCGGGCGCACCTACGAGGTCGTACCGGGCGATCTGTTCTTTGCCCGCCCCAGCCAGCTCATCCGCTATACTGCCGACGAGGCCCAGCCGTGGGAGTACAGCTGGGTCGGCTTCAACGGTGCCTGCGCCCACAAGCTTGCGGCGCAGCTGCCTTTCACCGACGCTGCTCCCGTCCACCACACCCAGGACCTGGAGGGGATGCGGGCGGCCCTGAGCAGCATCTACTCTTCCCGCGGCCTGCAGCCCCAGGACGAGGCCGCGATGGTGGGCTATCTCTACCTGTTCATCGCCGCCCTGATGCGGGAGACCAGCGAGAGCCGCCCCCACAGCACCTCTTCTTCCAGCCAGTATGTCCTGAATGCCATCAAGTACATCCAGTTCAACTACTCCCACGACATCTCCATCGACGATGTCGCCAAGAGCGTCGGCGTCTCCCGGAGCCATCTGTACCGGGTGTTCATGCTCAATGTGGGCAAGAGCCCCATCGACTATCTGACCGAATACCGGGTCAACGAAGCCTGCAAGCTGCTGCGCAGCGGCACACTGTCCATCGCCGAGGTGGCGGCATCGGTGGGCTTCCTCGACCAGTTCTATTTTTCGCGGGTGTTCAAGCGCGCCAAAGGTGTGCCGCCCAGCAAGTATATGACTTCGCAGGCTGACGCAGACGTCCAGCCCGCCCCTGACGAGACATAAGGAGAGATCATTCCATGCCTTTACAGAAAAACCAGCTTCTCACCCTCCGCATCGAGCGTCTTTCCAGCGACGGCAGCGGCGTTGCCCACTCGCCGGAGGGCGAGGCCGTCTTCGTCCCGGGTACTGCCCCCGGCGATGAGGCTCAGGTGCGTATCGTCAAGGACTGCGGCCGGTATGCCTTCGGCATCCTGGACAAACTGCTCACTCCTTCGCCTGACCGCATCCCGGTGGACTGTGCTGTCGCCGGCCCCTGCGGCGGCTGCAGCCTGCGGCACATGGACTACGCCGCCGAGCTGCGGTCCAAGCAGGAGAGCGTCGCCGACGCCTTCCGCCGCATCGGCGGACTGGATGTGCCGGTGCTGGATGCCCTTCCCTCCCCTGAGGTGGACCGCTACCGCAACAAGGTACAGTTCCCGGTGGGCCGCGACAAAAACGGTGCGCCCTGCATCGGCTTTTACGCCGGCCGCACCCACCGCATTGTTCCCTGCCCCGATTGCAAATTACAGCCCGGCGTTCTGAACGACATCGGCAACGCGCTCTGCAGCTTCTTCGCCGCCCACGGCATCCAGCCCTACGACGAGGAGAGCGGCAAGGGCCTTGTTCGGCATATCTTCCTGCGCCGGGGTACACACAGCGGCCAGATCATGGTCTGCCTCGTCTGCACCCGCCCGAAGTTTCCCCACAGCGAGGAGCTCGTGGCCGCGCTGCGGGAGCAGTTCAGCGATATTGCGTCCGTCCTCATCAACGTCAACGCCAAGAAGACCAATGTCATCTTGGGTGAGGAGACCGTCTCTCTCTACGGCCCGGGCTACATCGAGGATACTCTTTGCGGTGTGCCAGTCCGACTCGGCCCCCTCTCCTTCTATCAGGTCAACACACTGGCCGCTGAGCAGCTCTACGGCATCGCTGCCGAGTACGCCCAGCTGGAACCCTCGGACGTTCTGCTCGACCTCTACTGCGGCATGGGTACCATCGGTCTCTCCATGGCCGACCGCTGCCGGGAGCTCATCGGCGTGGAGATCGTACCCGAGGCTATTGACAGCGCCAAGGCCAACGCCGCCCGGATGGGCGACGCCGTCGCCGCCAAGAGCCGCTTCTTCTGCGCCGACGCCGGTCAGGCTGCGGCCCGCCTCGCCGCTGAGGGCCTGCGGCCTGATGTCATCATGCTCGACCCGCCCCGCAAGGGCTGCGACGAGACGACCCTTTCCGCCGTCGCCCAGATGTCCCCCCGCCGGGTGGTCTATGTCAGCTGCAACCCCTCCACCGCCGCAAGAGATGCCGCATGGCTCGAAGAGCATGGGTATCATGCGGAGAAGGTGCAGCCGGTGGACCTTTTTCCACGAACGAGGCATGTGGAGACGGTGGTCTTGCTTTCCAAGGGAGAGATCGACTCGAAAAAGGTTCGGGTTGAGTTCTCTTTGGAAGATATGGATATGTCCGAGTTCCAAGATGGAGCAACCTATCCGCAGATCAAGGCGTATGTTTTGGAGCATACCGGGTTAAAGGTTTCCAACCTTTATATTTCTCAGATAAAGAGAAAATGCGGACTGGAAGTCGGCAAGAACTACAATCTGCCGAAGTCCGAGGATTCCAGACAGCCACAATGCCCACCGGAGAAGGAAAAAGCAATCCGAGAAGCATTCAAATATTTTGGGATGATCTAACATCCAGCAAAATGGAGGTTTCTTATGGATAGATTGATTTCTTGTGAGTTCAACATGGATAACGCCTGTGTGGAGCTGAAATTCCTTGATGGCAGCATGATTTCTATTGATACCATCGCAGTGGAGAACGAGGTTGCCGACAATATGTATCAGCGGTCAGAACTGGACTATCTGATCTACAATGATCCGATTGGATATGCTGATTTGATACTGAACGGTAATCCCGAAACCTATTTGAAAACTGTAACTGAATACAAACCGCTTGATAGCTAACCAACACTTTGCCCGTGGGAAAAATTCTGCGGGCAATTTTTTTGTATCTTTTCTGTGAACTCTATTGATTTTGGCTGTCTAATGTGGTAGACTATGTGCGAAGTCTAATGGTGTAGACAAGGAGGGCGTGAATATGGATTTTCCGAAGATTCACGAAAGTGAATATCGTTTTTGTTTGATTATGTGGGAGCATGAGCCGGTTACTGCTGTCGAGCTTGTAAAGCTGTGCCAGGATCAACTCGGATGGAAAAGGACTACGACTTATACCGTTATCAAGCGTCTTGGAGAGCGTGGTGTGCTGAAGAACGACAATGGCACTGTTACTTCTCTCGTTTCCAAAGATGAAGCCCAGGCGTGTGAGATCGATGAACTGGTTGAGAAAAAATTCGAGGGTTCTCTGCCTGCCTTTATCGCTGCTTTTACAAAGCATCAGGCTATGTCCGAAGATGAGCTTGATGAGGTACAGCGCATGATCGACCGCATCAGGAAAGGAGGTTCACAATGAACGAACTCTTTTTGAAAATTATCAACATGAGTATATCTGCAAGCTGGCTTATCCTGGCTGTGCTGATACTCAGGCTTGTTTTGAAGAAAGCTCCCAAGTGGGTCAATGTTCTGCTTTGGGGTATCGTGGCTGTCAGATTGATTTGCCCGCTCTCTTTTGAGAGCGCATTAAGCCTTATCCCAAGTTCAGAAACAATTCCGTTGGATATTGAAATGGCGGCCAAACCCACAATAGACAGCGGTGTTCCGGCGATCAATAGTGTGGTCAATCCTGTTCTATCCTCATTTGCCCCACCACAGCATGTATTGACGAGTGCAAACCCGCTTCAGATTTGGATTCCGATTTTGAATATTATCTGGTTGATTGGTGTCGGCGCCCTTCTCTTGTATACCGCAGTTAGTTATTGGCGCCTATGTCGTAAAGTGGATACCGCTGTTCGCTACAAGGGCAACATTTTCCAGAGTGAGAATGTAAGTTCTCCGTTTGTCCTGGGCATTATCAAACCGAGAATCTATCTCCCGTTCAACATGAATGGTCAGGATCTGGAGCACGTTGTTGCCCACGAACAGGCGCACATTCGCCGCAAAGACCATTGGTGGAAGCCTCTTGGTTTTCTCCTGCTGACGATTCATTGGTTCAATCCTCTCATGTGGTTGGCTTATGTTCTGCTGTGTCGTGACATTGAGCTTGCCTGCGATGAAAAAGTCATCAAGGAACTTGGCAATGAGCAGAGAGCCGATTATATGCAAGCACTTGTTGCCTGTAGTGTAAACCGCCGCATGATCGCCGCTTGTCCTCTTGCCTTTGGCGAGGTAGGTGTAAAGGAGCGCGTGAAGTCTGTGATGAATTATAAGAAGCCTGCGTTCTGGGTTATTATTATTGCAGTCATTATTTGCGTGGGCGTTGCGGCCTGCTTCCTGACGAATCCTAAACAAGACCGCTATACATTGCGAATTGTTGTTCCCGCAGGAAGTCAAGAGGAATTTGTATATACGGAGGAGGAAGTCAGCACAGTCAGAAATTCAATCAAAATATGGTCTGGTGATGGATTGGGTGATACAGAAGTTCTTTTGTTCCCCGTTAATAAAACAGCAGAAACCGGATACACAGCCACTTATCTTACGCATGGTATGTCTGTGGAATTTGATGCAGAAAATGATACGTGGTTTAAGATTGGTGTGAATATGCAGAACCCCACCAATGAGGACATTATTGTTTATGTTTAAGTAGAAAATGTAGAAGTGCGTATTGTGGACGAGATAAATTCCGTAATAGAGTGGTTTGATTACCTTGAAACCCCTGATGAAATGAAATGGGACGGTAGTCTTGAAATCAGCCTCACCGAGTTTCCAGATGTGACCTTCCGTTGGACTTACGGAGAGATGCTGGCTGTTAAGGGTAGTAAAAGCACTTCACTTTATACGGGGATGCCAATCTGGAACGCCTATTTCTGCGACCTCACTGGCGACGGTTTGCCTGAGTTGTGTTCTTCAATCAGTTGGGGCTCAGGCATGATTGACAACCGTGTCATTATCTATGACTATGCAAACGGAGTAAGCTATGAGCTGTCTGACAGAGGGTATTTTGATTTCACTCTCAGACAGGATCATCAAGATGGCCGCTTGTATGTAGATAAAACAAAATATCATACTGATGAACTGGTAGAAACCGGCCGACTGGTTTTCAAGAATCATTGCATTCAGATTGAAGGTTTTTCCAACGAAGCGCATCAGGTGTTCCAAGCTGAAATTCTGGAAATTCATAATGGCAATTATCTTGTGAAGCCTGTTGAAGGTAGCTGGGAATTGAGTAGTGCAGACCGAATTGAAGTGTCGATCAGAAATGTGCATCCATCACCGGAACCTGAAATCGGAGATGTGATCGAAATTGAATACGCTGGTGAAATCCTTGAAACCTATCCTGCACAAATTGCAGATGTTTATGGTATCAAGGTTATTGAGAAAAACAAAGGCTTTACCCATCTGGCAAACGATGATTAGAAAATCACAAATATCGAATAATTAGTTTCAAGCAGATAAACCGCTGCAATTCTCATTCCAAAGGGGGGATGAATGTTGTAGCGGTTTTTTCTTTTTATGGTTCAAATGCCAGCATTGTTTTCGTTGGCAGTTTCTCGTTTTCACAGTTCAGAAGATACGCTATCACCTTGTTCGCAAAGCGATTTGTTTTCATGGTATCCCAATCAGCAAGCCGGATGATCTCTGCTGTGCCGTTCTCAAAATCCAATGATATTTCGCCCCATTCGCCGTCGCAGTCTGCTTGGTATTCGTAGATTGCGGCGGCGATTTTCTTTTTGCGCTTAGTTTTGGATTTCTGTTTCAACCGGACAGCATGGATTGCATCCTCGGCAACCAGAAGTTCCGTCAGTTTGTCTACTGCTTTCCGATAGGCTCATTCTGCACCGCTGGCTGTGCTGCCCTCAAACATAACCGCCAGTTCTTCAAAGGTGGGGCGGTCTTTCCATGAGCCGACACGCCCACAGGTCATGCAGATCGCAAGACGCTTTTCAAGCAAGGTCTGTTCCCGGTAATTCAGTTTCTCAAATGCCCGCTGCACCTTTTCTGCTTGTATGCCGTTCCAGAGGATGTCGGTATAGTTCCAGCTATCGTCAAGGGCAACATCTTCGCCTGTTTCCTCGCCATCCTCGTCTGTTACATAGAACAGTTGCTGATTGCGGATGCCACGGACAACTTTCAGATATTCTTCCGCAAGGGCAAGCTCGCAGTTGTACTTCTTGGAAAACTCGCTGACCGCATCCTTGGTGTTATGGTACAGCCATGCCATTGACCGCACCATTTTGTAATTGGTCAAAGAGGACACCGACCATTTTTCTTCGCCCATGCGGAAACGGAGCATAGCATCCCGGATAAACGGGAAAATGTAGGTAGCATACTCTGCACCCTTGGCAGGATCATAGTCCATCAGCTTTTGGAGCATTTGCTCCCGACAGGAGAGCTTTATATCTATAAAACGGTCTGTGTCATACAAATCGCCGCCATCCACGCCGAGAAAGAATTTGATGCGCTTGTTGAGCTGCGGTTCGTAGTGGTGCAGGAAGAACGAAAAATAAAGCAAATTCTTTTCCTGCAAGGCAGACAGAATATGTTCATTTGGATTGCTAACCGCTGGCGGTTCCGGCTCCAGTTGGAAGATGCGCTCTGCCACATAGGGAATGATGCCATCACCGTATGGATTGACAGCGTGTTTCGGTATGTATCCGGTCATATTCCATGTAAAATCATTCAGCATAGCGCACCTCCTTCCAGTTTAGTAATACTCATAAATATCCCGTGGTCAACTAATGGGTTATTTATTACTTTATTTTCTTTAACATACGGTGATAAATAGGTGCATTTGGTGCAGGAGTTGTGATTGGGACCAGAAGTCCCTCTTTGATAAATTGTTCCACACGCAAAGCAATCCACCCATCACCGATCCCTAATGGATTCTTTCCAAGAACCTGTCCAACAAGCACGCTTTCCTTAAACTCGTCGTCCAGTGTATCCAATTCTCGAAGAATAAATGTATCATACAGAGTTTCTGATACGCTGACCAGTTTGCCGTTTATAACAGCACGAAGAGGAGAATTTTCCTGTTGGAGTTCTCTCCAGCGGTTAGCCAAACTACGAAGGTAATTTGTTGGCAACTTCTTTCCAAGAGATGCCATCCGTCCCAAGTGATAAGGTTCAACTTCTCCCCAACCGTTATACTGGACAATGCATCCATCTGGTCTTGTTTCCCACATTGGAAGCTCCACAATGGTAACATCCAATTTTTCAAAGCCGATTGGTCGTAGTTGTTCCAGAAGCCAATACAATCCGCACACATCATCTGGTTCTCGTCCGACCCAAACACGAATCGGCTCTCCGTTTTGTGCTTTTTCCAGTAGCGTAGCATAGTTCTTTCGGGATGTATTGAGAAGTTCAGTTACGATTTCAGATGCCATATCGGGCAGTATGCTTAGTAGCAAAGATAATGCCGACTCACGCTCCAAACAAATTCCTGCTTCGGAGATGTTGCCCACAGACAATGCCAACGGAAGATTAACTATGTCCTTACGATTTCCCTCCAACGGTATAGCATTCTCCCAACCAGAACGCTCCCGTTCTTCTGCTTGATGCTGGAACTTTTCTATTTCTTCTTTTGAAACTGTCCCATCAGAGATAATTACACTGGTTGCTCCGCCTAAAAAACCCTTATGTCCAATCGCAACCGCCATAGTCCCTGCGGCACTGTCGCTAAATACTACTTCTAACATAACGTTGCTCACCTCTTAGCTAAATTCAAATTCTTTTTAGTGCTTCTTTCTTCAAAGCCGCCTGTCCCATTTCTTTTTCATAATCGCCCTTGGCATAAGCGACATTGCTCAATGCCTGGAGCATCTTATCTTTTGCCAGCTTTTTCATGACCTCCGCAAGATCTTCATCCAGAGTACCACGCTTTATATAGCGGTTTATGGTATTCAGCCGCTTCTCATAAATCTGTTTCAGCGGATGATCGTCCGCAAGTTCCCTCTGTTCTCGCCCTTTCAGATTGCCGATCTGCCGACAGGTGCGGTGCAGCTTGTCCCCCGGTGCATAGCCACCGCAGTATTTGGTGTGCCTTGCGTTGGTGGTCAGAAACCACTTGCCGCAGATCCGGCATTTCTTCGGTGCATGACCAACACATAAGCCCTCAAAAAGATCAGACCGGAACATCCCTACAAAGGATACATAGTGCATCCGCTTGACCAGCTTCGCAACTTTTTCGCCGGGACGGATGACGGATACATACTGAACGGAATTGTTCAGGGTAGACATCCAGGCATTGCCTTCCGTGATGGAAAACTCCGGCGGGAAATAGCTGCCGAACATTTTTGCAAAACCCTCTGCGGTGCGGTCTGCTTCGTTGCCGTCTGTTTTTTCTGCAAAATCAAGCATGGCCGTTTGGTATTCCCCAAGGGAGTATGCCAGATGCCCGAAAACTGCGGTATAGCGTTGGAGCATCATCGCATCGGTAAAGTTCTGGATTTCTTCAAATTGCAAAGAATTGGTTGCGGCTTTTATGGCAAACTCCACATATTTCAGCGCATTGTCCACAGTAAAGACTTTTTCAATCCGTTCTCTGTGCTTTGAGATATTCATATAGGAGAACGGCGGTGTTTGACTGAGAATATCAAGCATCGTCAGAGCAGCTTCCTTTGCAATAGGACAGAGTGCAGAAGCATCCTGTCCGGCGTTTAATATTCCAAGCAGCAGATTGATTTTCTCGCATTGCTCGTTTATTTTTGCAATGGTATTCACAGGAACATTCAGTGCATCACAGGCAAGCGTACCGACAGGAAATGTTTTGCTCTCATATATGACCGTATCCTGCCAGAAATCCAATGTCATCAATTCTTGATTCATGCTTGCCCTCCTGTCCTGTTTTTTCATTTTTCTAATTATATCATGTAAATGTAAAGAAATCTACGCCCTCAGATAAGTTGTCCTGTTTTTTGAAACAGGATTGTCCTGTCATTAGCCTGTTTTTTGAAAAATCCGTCATAACCATAATAGAAGGAGCGAAGCACCTGCCAATCACGGCGGGTGCTTCGTGCTTTCCAGAATATTATGAACGGAGGGTTTTCTATGACAATCTATGAAACCATCAAGGCGGCAATCAGCGTCAAGCAAGCCGCCGAACACTACGGGCTGAAAGTGAGCCACAACGGCATGGCTTGCTGCCCGTTCCACAACGACAGGCATCCGAGCTTGAAGCTGAATGAGGACTATTTTTTCTGCTTCGGCTGCGGAGCCAAGGGGGACGTAATCGACCTTGTGGCAAGGCTGTTCGATTTGAGCAGTTATGAAGCAGCGCAAAAGCTGGCTGCGGACTTTGGACTTGACCCAAAACCGCCCACTGCCGCAGCTATGGTCAAGCCGAAGCGTCCCTATATCCGTCAGTTACGGGAGGATGAAATGCTGTGTTTCCGGGTGCTGACGAATTATCTGCATCTGCTGGAAGATTGGAAAGTACGATACGCACCCAAGACACCGGAAGATGCTCTGGATGACCGTTTTGTGGAAGCCTGCCAGATGCACTGCTATATCGAATATATGGCAGATGTGCTGACGGTGGGTGATCTGGAAGAACGGGTGGCATTGGTGGACAAGCTGATGCAGG
>ENA-ORLY01000559-ORLY01000559.1-human-gut-metagenome-genome-assembly--contig:-NODE-559-length-51597-cov-4.216906_pt1 | contig 51597 bp, 51 predicted proteins | sample MGYA00243071_ERZ508832 | MGnify/ENA primary metagenome ERZ508832 (study PRJEB26277, sample SAMN04329777) | human gut metagenome | biome: human-associated habitat | host: Homo sapiens | place: USA... | reverse complement strand
AATAAAATTTTTACAAAATGAAAAGCCTAAATTAGTAATTCTAGATATATCTCTTCCAGATGGAGATGGATTTGATTTATATGAAAAAAATATAAAAAACAAAAATATACTAACAATATTTTTAACAGCAAAAGATGATGAAGACGATATAGTAAAAGGCTTAGAAGCGGGAGCAGAAGACTATATTACAAAACCATTTTCAATAAGAGAATTAATAGCAAGGATTAACAAAATACTTCTTAGAAATAAAAAGAATTCAATAATAAAAGTAAAAGATATTGAATTTGATATAGATAAAATGGTAGTATATAGAGATGGAAAAGAAATCAATTTAACAAGTTTAGAATTAAAAATATTAAATTTATTATTTATGAATTTAAATAAAGTAGTTACAAGAAATTATATTATAGAAAAAATATGGGAATGGACTGGAAATGATGTAAATGACAATACTGTAACAGTATATTTAAAAAGAATAAGAGAAAAACTTGTAACAGATATAATAATTACAATTAAAGGAATAGGGTATAGAATTGATGAAAAATAAAATTGAATTAAAAAAAGCATTAATAAAATATTTTATTGCAGTAATATTAATTTTAATAGTGTTTAATGTGTTTCAATATTACCAGTATAAAAAATATACAAATAATTTTAATAATAAAATTGCACAAATTGTATCAAAAGTAAAAGAAAAATATCCAGATTTAGATAATAATGAAATAATGCAAATAATAAATAGTAAAGAAAATATTGATACAGACCTATTTAAAAATTATGGGATTAATTTACAAGATGATGCAATACTAATAGAAAATGATAATTATTTTAAAATATTTTTAATATTGAATACAACAATTTTAATAATATTATCAGTATTAATTTTAATTATATTTATAAAATATAATCATTCAAAAGACAAAAAATTAAAAGAAATTACAAGATATATTGAAGAGATAAATAATAAAAACTACAAATTAGATATAGATGATAACACTGAAGATGAGTTATCAATATTAAAAAATGAGGTTTATAAAACAACTATAATGCTAAAAGAAACAGCAGAAAATTCTGTGCAAGACAAAGTAAATTTAAAAGATTCTTTATCAGATATATCACATCAATTAAAAACACCATTAACATCAATAACAATAATGATAGATAATATCTTAGAAAATCCAGAAATGAACAAAGAAACTAGAATAGAGTTTGTTAAAGATATAAAAAGAGAGATTATAAATGTTAATTTTTTAGTAAATTCAATATTGAAATTATCTAAATTAGATGCTAATTCAGTAAAATTTATTAACAAAAAAATAAATTTGCAAGATATAGTAAAAGAGAGTATAAAAAATGTTTCAGTATTATGCGATTTAAAAAACGTTGAAATAGTACAAAAAGAAGAGCAAAATATAAAAATAAATTGTGATTTTAAATGGCAGGTAGAGGCTATAACTAACATTTTAAAAAATTGTGTAGAACATTCAAAAGATAATTCTAAAATAGATATATCATATGAAGAAAACAAGATATATTCAAAAATAGAAATAAAAGATTATGGAGTAGGAATAGAAAAAGATGACTTGCCTCATATTTTTGAGAGATTTTATAAAGGTAAAAATTCTTCAAGTGAAAGTGTAGGAATTGGCTTAGCTCTTGCTAAATCTATAATTGAAAGTAATAATGGATATGTGAGTGTTGAGTCTGAAGTAAATGAAGGAACAGTTTTTGCGATAAAGTATTTTAAATAAAAAAGAGGGGGACCTAAAATAGGCCCCCTTGGATTGTTTAACTAACTATCATAAGATTTTTACCACTAGATGTAATTTTAAATGCAAAGACAGCTCTTTGAGATTGTATGAATTCAATTATTGATAATATAATAGGTAAGTATTGACTTGAGGCACAAATAATTAAATTTGAATCGTTCCAATATCCAGACATTCCAATTTTTTTTGCAACTGATAACATGTGCTGAGAAATATTTGTAGAACCATATTTTAAAATAATAATGTCATCTTGAATATCTAATAACAGTTCATTAGGTAGTCTGTGAATGATACAACTTGATTCTGCTCCAAAGGCTTTTTTTAGTGGTTCTATTCCAATTTGCTGTTTACTACAGGAAGAACAAGATAATTGAATACCTGTGACTCTTTTCCGAAGTTGTTCTCTGGTAGGTAAACAAGAAGGAAACTCGGGATCATTGGAAAATAAAATGATATCTTTTTCATCCAAACGAATCCATATCTTATCAGATAAATGTGTAAAATCCATAAAAATCCTCCCAAAATTATTTTTTTTGTTTTTCCAAAGGTAGTATAATTGAGGAACATCAAAGTAGATTAGTATTATTGTATGATATTGTTTATAATATTATGACAAGATAGAAAATTTATAAATTTATTATTGATTTAAAATAAGAGTTAAGGTAAAATATATTTTGTAATATAGATTTAAAGAGAGAGTAGGAATTTAATAGATAAGATTAAATTTTGAGAAAGGAACATAAGAAAATATGAAAGAAAAGGGAATCTTGCTTCCAATATACTCACTTCCAAGTAAATATGGAATTGGAGACTTTGGATATGAAGCATATGAATTTATAGATATATTAAGTGAGAATAATATAAAATATTGGGAGATATTACCAATAAACCAATGTAATAAACATCCATATTCTCCAATAAGTTATTATGCGTTAGAAGAGGATTATATTTCTTTAGATAAACTAAAAGAACAGGGATTAATACGAGATGCAGAGACAAGAGAAAATAAAGATAGGGTAATATATGATAATTTTAAGGAAAAATATTATAAAGAAGCATTTAATAATTTTGAGGAAAATAAAGAATATAAAGAGTTTATACAATTACAAGAAATTAATCAATATGCTGAATTTATAAGTGAAAAGACAGAGAAATCTAAAGAATATCATTTATTTATTCAATACATTTTATATAAACAATGGATGGAATTGAAGCAGTATGCTAATTCAAAGAATGTCTACATAATTGGGGATATGCCAGCATATCCAGTGTTTGAATCTGTAGAAACAAAATACCATCCAGAATGTTTTGAAATGGAAAATGGAGAATTTTTATTTGAAGCAGGAACACCACCAGATTATTTTAATGAGAATGGACAAAAATGGAACAATCCAGTATATAATATAGAAAATATAAAAAAAGATAATTACCAATATTTGATAAGGAGATTTAAATATTATTTAAAAATTTTTGATAAAGTTAGAATTGATTATTTCAGAGGCTATGATTCATTTTTTAAAATTCCAATAGGAAAAACAGGAAAAGAAGGATTTTATGCTGATGGAGTAAGTTATGGCTTTTTTAATGAGCTATTTAAAGACAAGGATATACATATAAAAGATTTAATAATTGAAGATTTAGGAGAAATTCGAGAAGAAACCGTTAAGTTGAGAAAATATTATGGATTTACAAGACAAAAAATATTACAATTTTCGATTGATTTAGATAACTTGTATGATAGAGACAATGAAGACGAAAATGTATTAGTTTTTCCTGGTAGCCATGATTGTAATACCATCTATGGTTGGTATAAAACCCTTAATGACGATTATAAAAATAAATTAAAAGAATTTTTAAGGAAAAATGAATGTTATGATATAAATGTAAATATTGGGATTATGCAATATTTATCTAAATGTAAAGCACAGATGTCAGTTATTATGGTGCAAGATATTTTAGGACTAGATGAAAATTCAAGGATAAATATTCCAGGAACAGAGAGTGATAAAAATTGGTCTTGGAAGCTGATGAATTTTGATAACTTAAAAGAGAGAATAAAAGATTATTAAATAAATATGGAGGGAATGACTAAAAATGAAAATAATATTTTGTGGTCCACCTCATTCTGGAAAAAGTGTATTTATTGCAAATTTAATAGACAAATTACCTTCAGATGCTTATACAATAATTAGAGCGTGTCTTGAAGGAAAAGAAGAAATATATTCAAGGGAACCATTTCTTTATGGAAAAGTAGTTGGACTTGAAAGAGGACAATTATTAAAAGATTCATCAATAATAGAAGCGATGGTATCAGATATAGTAAAAAAGAGTAAGTATGCAGAACACTCGGACATAGAACCTAAAGGATTGGCAGGGGTAATGATTGATGACACAGAGCTTGGATTTGAGTTGGGATATGGAAAAGAAATATTAACAGAAGATGGAACACCAATAAAAAAAGTAAGGTGGAGGCTGCTGAAAAAGTGCCTCCGAAAAACTACCATTTCTCTAAAGGATTATATTCATAATCTTAAGATTTCATATATTTCCTTATTACTTATTAAAAATTTCTATAATATCAATAAATTTTCCATTTTCATTCCAGAATTTATCACGCACAAGTGATAAAATTTCTTTTGTTTCGTTTAAAATGTCTAAATCGTTATAATTTGTCTCTTTTGTGATTGATAGACCATAGACTTTATCTGCACTTTTTTCTAATCTTTCTATAAATTTTTTATTGATTTTATTATAATATCTATCAGGTATAAATTCTAATATTTCTAAAGCTTCTTTACAAGCCCTACTATACCTTGTATCATTACTTCCATTAAGGATTTTTTCCATTACTAAAACATAATTTTTAGGGTTTGTATTATTGACTTCATTGTATTTTAAAAATAAATTATATTTTTTATTAGCTAAATTAATTTCTTCTATTTTATTTTCTATTACTAAATCTAATAATTCAGTATCCTCATCTTTATCTATCATTGCCATTAAAATTAAAATTTTTTTCCAATAACTAACATCATATTCTATTAAATCTGCTAAGATTTCTTTTTTTTGTTTTAAAGTTAGTTTTGATAATTTTTCAAATTCCATACTACTCCCTTCCTTTTTGTGATGCTTTCTTTCTAATTCATGTTTTTCTCTTTTTTCATATTTCCTCCGTTATTCGCATTATTATACCATAATTTGTCATTTTTTTCAAGGAATTTGTCTATTTTAAGCCCAATATTAAAAATCTATGATATAATTATAAAGATTTTTCTATTAAATAAAAAAAATTTCACAAAAAAGACATATAGTGTGTGTATAATATAAGCATATAATAAAAGCCATGAAAGATATCAGAGTGGTCTTTTTGGGAGGAAAAATAGATGGAAGGAACATATATTTTAGTAGTAGATGATGAATCAAGAATGAGAAAGTTATTAAAAGACTTTTTGTCAGTAAAAGGGTATCAAATATTAGAAGCGGAAGATGGAGAAAAAGCAGTAGAAATATTTGAAGAAAATAGAAATAAAATAAAATTAATATTATTAGATGTTATGATGCCAAAACTTGATGGATGGTCAGTATTAAGAAAGATAAGACAAGAGTCAAATGTGCCTGTAATAATGTTAACAGCAAGAGGAGAAGAACAAGATGAATTATTTGGATTTGAACTTGGTGTAGATGAATATATATCTAAACCATTTAGTCCTAAAATATTAGTAGCGAGAGTAGAGTCAATATTAAAGAGAGTATACGGAGATACTAAAGAAGTAAAAGATTATGATGGAATAATAATAGATCAAGAAGGAAGGACAGTAAAAGTAGATGGGAAGCCCATAGATTTAAGTTTAAGAGAATACGAACTTTTAAAGTATTTATTAGATAATGAAAATATTGCACTATCAAGAGATAAAATTTTGAATAATGTATGGAATTACGATTATTATGGAGATTCCAGAACAATAGATAGCCATATAAAAAAAATAAGACATAAATTGGGTAAAAAAGGTAAATACATTGAAACAATAAGAGGAATAGGATATAAATTCGAAATTAAGAAGTGAGGAAATTGTTGTGAGTAAGATAATGAAGCAAATAAAAACAGTAAGAGGGAAATTGTTTTTTACATTATGTATTGTAGTATTATCAATAATTCTATTCTTAATATTAGTAAATAGTTTTGTACTTGAAAAATATTATCAATACACAAAAAGTAACCAGTTAAAATCAGTATATGGTTTAATAAATTCATATTATAATGGAAAGACTGATATAATTGATTTAGAAGAAGAACTTGATAAAACATCTATAAAGAATAATTTTGATATTATCATAAAAGACCAAGATGATGTTGCGGTTTATTTATCTAATAAAGATTTCTTATCAAATGTAAGAGTAATTATAGATTTTTGGGGAATGAACAGAAAGCAAAAGTCTAATGTATTAGAAGAAAATGACAAATTGGAAATAAGAAATATTAAAGATACTGAAACAAGATCAAACTATATATTATTATCAGGAAAATTAGATAATGGGTATGGAGTTTATATTAGAATACCAATTTCATCAATTCAAGAGAGTGTACGTATATCAAATAGATTTTTATATTTAATAGCAGGTATAGTAATAATAATTGGAGGTATTGCAATTATATACATATCCAAAACCTTTAGTAGTCCAATATCAGAATTAAATAATATTGCAAAAAGGATGGCAAATTTAGATTTTAGCCATAAATATGTTGTTAAAGATGAAGATGACGAAATAGATTAACTTGGAGAAAGTATTAACCAGATGTCTGATAAATTAGAAAGTACGATTAATCAGCTAAGAAATACTAATATAGAACTGGAGAGGGATATAGAAAAAAAATCTAAAATTGATGAAATGAGAAAAAGCTTTATATCAGATGTTTCACATGAACTGAAAACACCTATTGCATTAATACAGGGATATAGTGAAGGACTGCTTGAAAATGTTAATACAGATCCAGAGAATAGAAAATTTTATGCAGAAGTAATATTAGATGAAACTAATAAAATGGATAAAATGGTAAGACAACTAATAGAGTTGACTAAACTTGAATATGAAAAAAGGGAATTTAATAATAGGACTTTTAATATTGTTGAACTTGAGAAAGAAATTGTTCGTACATCACAAGTTATGCTTGATGAAAAAGGTACACAGGTTGAATTTGAAACAGAAGATGTTATAGATGTGTTTGCAGATGATATGTTTATTAGTCAGATCATTACTAATTACTTGACTAATGCTATTAAACATGTGAAAGATGTTGACGGAGAAAAATATATAAAAATAACTAACAAAGTTATTTCAGATAAAAGCAAAGTTAGAGTTACTTTATTTAATACAGGTGAGAATATTTCTAAAGAAAACTTGTCTCGTATTTGGAATAGATTCTTTAAGGCTGATGAGGCTCGTAATAGAGATGATGGAGGAAGTGGAATTGGATTGTCTATTGTTAGAGCTATTATGAATAATTATGGTAATGATTATGGCGTTGAGAATAAATATAATGGTGTAGAATTTTTCTTTGAAATTGATCTTGCAATATAGTGAAAAAAATTTAAAATATTTAGATATATTCAAATAACCAAATTTTAAGAAAATAGCAAGTCTCCCTTGCTATTTTTGGCATTTTACGATAAAATATAACGAGAAAGAACAAGAAGGTGAAAAGCATGTATGTAAAAAGATTAGAAATGCAAGGATTTAAATCATTTGCAGATAAAACAGTATTAGAATTTATGCCTGGAATTACAAGTGTAATAGGACCAAATGGCTCAGGGAAAAGTAATATATCAGATGCCATAAGGTGGATACTTGGAGAACAAAGTATAAAATCACTTAGAGGTGCTAAGACACAAGATATAATATTTGCAGGAACACAAAATAGAAAGTCATTAGGTTTTGCAGAAGCATCATTGGTATTTGATAATTCAGATGGAGCACTACCGATAGAATATTCAGAAGTTACTATAACTAGAAAGATATATAGAAGCGGAGAGACAGGTTATTATATAAATAAGGTTCAATGTAGACTAAAAGATATTGTAGAATTATTTATGGATACAGGAATAGGAAGAGATGGATATTCTATAATTGGTCAGGGAAAAATTGACGAAATATTAAGTAATAAATCAGAAGATAGAAGACATATATTCGAGGAAGCAGCGGGAATTGTAAAATATAGAGCAAGAAAAGAAGAAACTGAAAAAAAATTAGAGCAAACAAGACTGAATTTATTGAGAATAAATGATATATTAATAGAAATAGAAGGAAATTTAGAGCCTTTGCAACAACAATCAGAAAAGGCCAAGAAATATCTAAACCTAAAGGAAGAGTTGAAGAATATAGAAGTAGGTTTATTTTTATATAATATAGAAAAATTAAAAAAAGCTTTACAACAATTTACAGAAGATGAAGAAATAATGAATTCAACATTAAACCAAGAAGAGGGTAAATTAGAAAAGCTTAAAATCTTAAAAGAAGAGTTAAAAGATAGCATAGATGAGATTACTATTAAAATAGAAAATATGCAGAATATTGGATTTGAAAGTGAAAAAGAGATAGAAAAATTAAACTCAAATATAAATGTTGCAGAAACTAAAATTTTAAATAATATAGAAAATGCAAAATTGTATCAAGACGAAATAGTAGAGTTAGAAGAAAAAATTGAGAATTTAAAACAAGAAATACAACAAAAACAATCTAAAAAAGATAATTTAAAACAGAATAAAGAGAAATTTGAAGATGAGTTAAAAGCAAAAGAAGATGAACTAAAAAGGATAACAGAAAAATTAAGTAGTAAAGAAATTGAAATAGAAAAACTAAAAAAACAAGTAGAAGAAAATACAGATAAAAAATATGAATTACAATCACAAATGAGTACACAAACAGCTAATATAGAAAATGCTCAAAAAAGGCAAAGACAGATTGGGCAAGAAATTGATAACCAAGTATTAGAACTTGATAGAATAAGAATGAAAAGAGAAGATATTGCTAAAAGCTTTAATCAAATAGAAACTGAAAGAAATAAAATATTAAAAGCGATAGATGAAATAGATAATAAAAAACAAGAAATAAACAATAAAATAAAAGAATATGATTTGCAAATAATTAATAATACAAATGAAATGAGAATGAAGCAATCAAGATATAATTTCTTAATAGAAACAGAAAAAGAAAAAGAAGGATATATCAAAAGTGTAAAATCACTATTATTGGACTGCGAAAAAATCAAAGAACTTGGAAAAGGAATGCATGGAGTATTAGCAAATATAATTTCAGTACCAAGCGAATATGAAACAGCAATAGAAATGTGTTTAGGCGCGAGTTTGCAAAACATAGTTACAGACACAGAAGAGGATGCAAAAAAATTAGTAGAACATTTAAAGAAAAATAATTTAGGAAGAGCCTCATTTTTACCAATTACAGCAGTAAAAGGAAGAAAAATTGAGAGTATTAAAGGAAAGAGAATAGGAGTAATAGGAATTGCATCAGACTTAGTAAAATTTGATAAAAAGTATGAACAAATTATTTTAAACTTACTTGGAAGAACTGTTGTAGTAGACAATATGCAAAATGCAATAAATTTAGCAAAAGAAAATAATTATTCATTTAGAATAATAACAACAGAGGGAGATGTAATAAATCCATCAGGAGCTATTACAGGTGGTTCCGTAAGCAAAAAAACGATAAATATTTTAGGAAGAAGCAGAGAAATAGAAGCACTTGAGAAAGAACTAAAAAAACTAAAAGAAAAAATTCAAAAATCAGAAAAAGATAAAGAAGAGTATATGAATTCATCTGAAGATATTATAGAAGAAGTACAAGCTTTAGAAAAACAATTACAAGAAATAAATATAACGTATGCAACGGAAAAACAAAGAGTGGTTTCGATAGATGAAAATATAGAACAAATTCAAAAAAGAATTGAAAAACTAAAACAAGAAAACATTAAAACAGAAGAAACAAAAAAAGAAATTATAAAAGCAAAACAATGCAATGAAAAACAAATAGAAGATATGAATAAGCAAAATGAAGAAGATCAAAAAATAATTGATGAATTTTCAAATGCTAATAAAGATAGTCAAAAATATATTGATGACTTGAATTTTGATATTACAAATTTGAAAATATCAGTATCTTCATTTAATGAAAGTGAAGTTTCAATTCAGGAAATAACAGAAATGATAGAAAAGGAAATTGAAACACATACAAAGAATAAGGAAAGCAAAAAAATCCAAATTGAAAATGCTAATAAAGAAAATGAAACTTTAAAGACAGAAATAGAAAATACAAAACAAGAAATAGAAAAAGTAAAGTCAAAAGTTTCTAATAGTGGTAATACAGTTGAAAAGTTGAAATTGGAGCGAATAGAAAAGAATAAAAAATTAAACCAAAAAGAAGATGAGCAAACAGATCAATTTAAGATAATTGAAGATTTAAAAGCACAAATTACAAAACTTGAAGTTAAGAAAACAAAGATAGAAGAGGACATTACAGATATTATTAATAAAATGTGGGAAGAATATGAGCTTACACCTAATAATGCTGGAAGTTATCCAAAACCTGAAAATGTATCATTAACACAAAGAAGAGTAAATGTGTTAAGAACAGATATTAAAGAACTTGGTAGTGTAAATGTAGATTCTATAGAAGAATATAAAAAATTAAAAGACAGATATGACTTTATGTGTGAACAAAGACTTGATTTAGATGATACAATGGCAAAATTGAGAAATGTAATTCAAGATATGACTGAAACTATGAAAAAACAATTTAGAGAAAAGTTCGAGGTTATTAATAAAAATTTTGGAGAGGTATTTAAAGAATTGTTTGGTGGAGGTATGGCAGAAGTGATTTTAACAGATGAAGCAAATATCCTTGAATGTGGAATTGATATTACTGTTCAACCACCAGGAAAAAAACTCCAAAATATGACATTGCTTTCTGGTGGGGAAAAGGCTTTTACAGCTATAGCTTTATTATTCGCAATTTTAAGAATTAATCCTGCACCTTTTTGTGTACTTGACGAAATTGAGGCTGCTCTTGATGATGTTAATGTTTACAGATATGCAGAGTATTTAAAGAAATTTGCTAAAGATACACAGTTCTTGGTTATTACTCATAGAAAAGGTACTATGGAAGTGGCTGATACTGTTTATGGTGTGACTATGGAGGAAAAAGGCATTTCTAAATTGCTTTCTATGAAATTGAAATAGAAAGTATGTTAAGATTACTTAACATACTGACAAAAATTAATCTATAATCTAAGACAATACTCTAAAAAGACCAATAAAAATTAAGACTATTCCTGATAGGTTTGAGAGTAAGTTAGAGGAGATTGTAAATTTATTAATTATAGTATTTGCGACGAGATTTCCACAATTTACGAAGAAAGTGTGGAAAACAGCCATTAAAAATGGCAAAACAAAACCACCAATACCAATCATTCCTGAGCCTAGGCTAACACAAGAGGCGTCAATAGCAACTGCTATACCTAATACAAAGGCTTCTTTGGCATCAATATTATTAGAACCATCTGTATCAAAATTTGTAGAAGTATTATTTTGGGATTTAAAAATATTGTAAATTCCAAGTAATATTAAAAGAGAAGAACCTAATATTGCAGAAACAGTAGGCGAAAATAATACAGAAATATAATGCCCTATGAATACAGAAAGCCCAGATAGACAAAATAATGTTGTAAAAATTATTATATTACCTGGTCTAGACATTTTAGTCTTTTTTATTCCATATGTAATTCCAAGAGCTAAAGCGTCTATACTAGCAGATAGTGCTAGTAAAATACATTTAATAATCATATTTAATCCTCCTTATAAATAAACAGTAAACTAAAATTAAAGAGTTATACTTTCATTGATATAATATGACTTTAAATTACAAAAAGACACAAAAAAAGTGTCCACATAATTTTATAAAGTGAACACTTTTTATTAAAAATTTTAATATTTAGACTTTTATTCTTCAATCAAACTATTTTAAATTTCTTAATGCTTCAACTCTATCTTCGATACTTGGATGGGTTGACCACAAATTTGAAGAAGATTTTTTACCTCTAAAAGGATTTACAATATACATATTTTCAGTTGCATTATTAGCAACATTTAACTGGTTTGGGTCGTTAGAGATTTTTTGCAATGCTGAAATTAATCCATCAGGGTTTCTCGTGAATTCTATTGCGGTTGCATCGGCTAAAAATTCTCTTTTCCTAGAAAGAGCGAGTTGCATAAGTTTTCCGAAGATAGGAGATAGTATTAAGAATATAAAACCAACTAACATTAAAATTGAATTTCCTCTGCTATCATTATCTTTATCTTTTGTGCCACCCCAGAAAGTGAGTCTTGTAAACCAATCAGAAAGCATTACAACAAATCCTACCATAACAGAAACTACAGCTGATAAACGTATATCATAATTTTTAATGTGTGCCATTTCATGAGCAATAACACCTTCTAATTCATAATATTCAAGTTTATCTAAGAGTCCAGTTGTAACACATATTACTGCATTTTCAGGATTTCTTCCAGTTGCAAAAGCATTTGGCTGTGCATCTTCTATAATATATAATTTAGGTGTGCATGATAGACCAGATGATACAACTAAGGCATCTAAAATATTTACAAGTCTTAAATTTTCTTCTTTAGTTGCAGACCTTGCTTTGTTTAATCTAAGTACAATTTTATCACTATAATAGTATGAACCCCAAGTTGATGCAATAGAGAAGATTAAGGCGATAATAATTGACATTGTTCCTAAATCTAATGCCATACATATATAGTAAACAATTAAAGATATAAAAACCAGAAATAGTAGAACTATAAACCATGATTTAATTTTATTTCTTTTAATGTCTTCAAACATAAAATCACTTCCTTCTTATTATTAATATGCTTAGAATTTATTTACGAAAAAACCGGTCCATTTTATAATATATTACAAAAAAGAACCGGAATTAATCATATATTATTTATTAAAGTCAACTTTAACATTTTTTCTAGCTTCATCACTTTCAGTTGCAAATAAATCTCTTTTTTGAAAATTAAACATACCTGCAACAATATTTGATGGGAAAAGCTCTAATTTTGTATTATACATTGTAACACTGTCATTGTAAAATTGTCTTGAAAAAGAAATTTTATTTTCAGTATTACGCAATTCTTCAGATAATTCTGAGAAGTTGGTGTTTGCTTTTAATTCAGGATAATTTTCTGAAACAGCCATAATAGTTTTTAGAGCTCCAGAAAGTTCTCCATCTAGTTTTGCTTTTTCTCCTACAGTTGAAGAATTTGCCCATGAAGTTCTTAATGAAGCGATTTTTTCAAATGTTTCAGATTCATGTGTCATATAACCTTTTACTGTTTCAACAAAATTAGGAATTAAATCAAATCTTCTTTGTAATTGAACATCGATTTGACTCCAAGCATTGTCTACTTTTTGTTTAGATTTGATTAGCCCATTGTAAATTGAAATAATCCAAATTACTAATAAAATTATTATTACTAATGCTATCAACATAAAGAAACCTCCTTTGTATTTTATTTACATTTATATATTAACACATTGCAGTATTTTTTACAACTGTTCTGGAGATTTTATTTCTTGAAAACTAATATTAATTAAAGAAATAAAAAATTTTTGTGAATTTTTTTGGTACAAGCAACATATAATATAATAAGTCCAAGATTTACCAAGGCTTACGGAAATTGGCAACACAAAAACAAAAAATTTGACAAAATAATATAAAGTGTGTATAATAAAAATGTCGTTAGAAGGAGGATAATGATTTTTATGGATAAAAGAGATGAGGCTTCTGTTTCTATTGTGAAGGTCATTGTTATTAGTTTAATATTGATATTAATATTTGGAGTAAGCGTAATGGCTACGGAAATAGACATTAGAAGCGTTCAAATAACAATGTCTAACGGATACACAATGACAGTTGTTACTACGAAAACAAGTGTAGAAGAAATTTTAGAAGATAATAATATTGTCGTAGAAGATGATGAAAGAGTAACTCCAAGCTTAGAAAGTGAAATAACTGAAAATAACAAAATTGTAATAACTAATAAATCTGAGCAAGAAGTACAAATTGCAAAAATCTCAGAAAGTGGTTTAGAAACTACATTAGATGAAATATTAAAAAGTTATTCACCAATAATTGAAAAAATAGTAGTAGAACAAGAAAAAATACCATATGAAACAATTACAAAAGATGCATCACAGGGATCAACAGATATAAAAAATAAAGTAATTCAACAAGGAGAAGATGGAATTAAAGAAATAACATATAAGATAAAATATCAAAATGAAGAAGAAATAGAAAAAATAAAATTATCAGAAAATGTTATTAAAGAACCTATCAACAAAATTGTTCAAGTACAAAAAAATATAACATCAAGAGCAGCTAACAATACAGTGACTAATGCAACACATACAGGTACAACAAAGATATTTAAAGTAACAGCATATTGTTCATGTGCCAAATGTTGTGGAAAAACAACAGGAAGAACAGCTTCTGGAACAAAGGCGACAGCAGGCCATACTGTTGCAGCATCAGGACAATTTTCTTTTGGAACAAAATTGATGATAAATGGTCAAGAATATACTGTCGAGGACAGAGGCGGAGCAATACAAGGCAACAGGATAGACATTTATATGAATTCACATGTTGAAGCTGTAGCATGGGGAGTAAAATATTTACCAGTACAAGTGGTTCAATAAATATAAAATTAAAAAATCTAATTTATTAGACAAGTAAGTTTAATAATTTAGGTTTTTTTAGTTTATAAAAATTGATTTTAATATTATATGGTAAAGGTTTTATTGACTTGTTATAAGGGAGACTTGAAATATATAAGCTTTAAATGAAATGACGAATGTGCATGAAAAAATTTTAGAAATTCTACGCAGATTTATGGAAAGAGTTCACGAGAGTGGAAGGGTGCCATAAAACAAGTTAGAATTTCTTAAATTTTGTAATAAGTCGAGGAATGTAATGAAAAGCTTATATATTTCAAGTCTCCCTTATAACAAGTCAACAAAACCTTATCGTGTAATATTTTTATAAAAGAATTTTCAAAAACTAATGCATTTTTTTGGAAAACATGTTATAATATAATAGCCAAGAAGTATGGGAGGAAAAATGAATCGAGATAAAATAAGAAATTTTAGTATAATTGCACACATTGACCATGGAAAATCAACACTTGCAGATAGACTAATAGAAAAGACAGGAGCTTTATCACAAAGAGAAATGGAAGAGCAAGTATTAGACAATATGGAAATAGAAAGAGAAAGAGGAATAACAATAAAATCACAAGCAGTAAGGATGAAATATAAGGCGAAAAATGGGGAGGAATATACATTTAATTTAATAGATACACCAGGACATGTTGATTTTAATTATGAAGTATCAAGAAGTTTAGCTGCATGTGATGGAGCGATTCTTGTAGTAGATGCAAGTCAGGGAGTTGAAGCACAAACATTAGCTAATGTGTATTTAGCAATAGAAAATGATTTAGAAATATTACCAGTAATAAATAAAATAGATTTACCAAATGCAAGACCGGATGAAGTTAAACATGAGATTGAAGAGATAATTGGAATTCCAGCAATGGATGCACCATGTATATCAGCAAAATCGGGATTAAATGTAGAAGAGGTGTTAGAAAGAATTGTAACAGATTTGCCAGCACCAAAAGGTGATGAAAATGCAAAAACTAGATGCTTAATATTTGATTCATATTATGATAACTATAAAGGTGCAGTGGCATATGTAAGAGTTATGGAAGGCAAAATGAAAGTTGGCGACGAAATAAAATTAATGGCAACAGGAAAAACATTTACTGTAGTAGAAGTTGGGTATTTTGCACCAGGACAATATATGCCAGTACAAGAAATACGAGCAGGAGAGGTTGGATATATAGCAGCAAGTATTAAAAGTTTAACTGATATACATGTAGGAGATACTATCACACAAAAAAATAAACCAGCAGATATACCACTTCCAGGGTATAAAAAGGTAACTCCAATGGTATACTGTGGATTATATCCAGTAGATGGAAGTGAATACGAAGATTTAAAAGTAGCATTAGAAAAATTAAAGTTAAATGATGCAGCTTTAGAATATGAACCAGAAACATCAGCTGCACTAGGCTTTGGTTTTAGATGTGGTTTCTTAGGATTATTGCACCTAGAAATAATAGAAGAAAGACTTGATAGAGAATTTGATTTAGGATTAATAACGACAGCACCGTCAGTAATATATAAAATACATAAAACATCAGGAGAGGTATTAGATATTTATAACCCAGCAGATTTGCCACCTCAAGTAGAAATAGCGTATATGGAAGAGCCAATAGTTACAGCAAATATAATGACTCCGAAAGAATATGTAGGAAATATTATGGATATATGTCAAAACCGCAGAGGAATATTTATAGACATGAAATATTTAGATGAAAATAGAGTGACATTAGTATATGAGATGCCTTTAAATGAAATAATTTATGACTTTTTTGATAGTTTGAAATCAAGAACTAAGGGATATGCGTCATTTGATTATGAATTTAAAGAATACAGAGAATCAAAGTTAGTTAAGTTAGATATTCATGTAAATGGTGAACCAGTTGATGCATTATCTTTTATAGTATTCAAAGACAATGCATATATTAGAGGAAAAAAGATGGTAGAGAAACTAAAAGGAGTTATACCAAGACAATTATTTGCAATACCACTACAAGCTGTTGTTGGAGGAACAATAATTGCAAGAGAAACAATTTCAGCTATGAGGAAAGATGTATTAGCAAAATGCTATGGAGGAGATATTACAAGAAAGAAAAAATTGCTTGAGAAACAAAAAAGAGGAAAAAAGAAGATGAGACAAATTGGTAGTGTTGAGATGCCACAGGAAGCGTTCTTATCTGTTCTTAAATTAGACGAAGAATAAAATTGAAAGGAGCAAGAATGGGAAAAAAAAGAAGTAATCAGCAAAGAACTGGAAAAGATAAAAGAGAAGAAAATAAAATAGATGAGAAAAAGTTTGACGACCAAATAGAAGGAAGAAATTCTGTATTGGAATTATTAGAAAGTGGAAAAGATATAAATAAAATATATGTGACAAGAGGAGAAAAACATGGCTCAATAAATAAAATTCTTGCAATAGCTAAAGAACGTAGAATAATAGTTGTGGAAAAAGATAAAAAGCAAATGGATGAAATGGCACAAGAAGAAAATTATCAAGGAGTTATAGCGATTGCCCCTCCATTTGAATATTCAGATATAGATGATATATTAAATACTGTAAAAGAGAGAAATGAAGAACCACTTATATTAATATTAGATGGAATAGAAGATCCACATAATTTAGGTTCAATTATTAGAACAGCAGAAACAGCTGGAGTACATGGTGTAATAATACCGAAAAGAAGAGCAGCATTAGTAAATAGTACAGTAAATAAAGCTTCAGCAGGGGCTGTAGAACATATGAAAATAGCAAGAGTTACGAACATATCAGACAGTATAGAAGAATTAAAAAAGGCAGGATTATGGATATGTGGGACAGATATAAATGCAGAAAAGTACTATTATAATCAAGACTTAACGGGGCCACTAGGGATAGTAATAGGAAATGAAGGAAAAGGAATAAGTGAAAAAGTAAAAAATAATTGTGATTTTAATGTGAAAATTCCTATAAAAGGAAAGGTAACATCACTAAATGCATCAGTTTCAACTGGAATAATAGTATATGAAGCTTTAAAACAAAGAACATTCGGAAGGTAAAAATAGTTATAAATTTTCATGAGTAAGGAGTAAAAAATGAAAAGTAAAAAAATATTAATAATTGTAATAGTTTTAATAGTGATATTAGGTTTAGGAGGAGCGACCTTTGCATATTTATTTATGGCTACAGATATTTTTAAAAGTAATAAAGAATTGTTTGCAAAATACATGTCACAAAATATAGAAGATTTTCAGAGCTTAGGAGATTTAAAAACGATTCAAACATATAAAAATTTATCAAATCAAGATAAGTATGAATCAAACACAGATATAAAAATGTCATATTCAGAAGGCGGAGAGGTATCTAATCCTGTGAATAATTTGTCAGCTAATTTAGATGTTCAAAAAGATAATGAGAATGAATATTTTTATGCAGATGGACAAATATTATTTAATGAAGAGGAATATTTAGAATCAGAAATAATAAAAGATAAAGAACTATATGGAATAAGATTTTCAGATGTAGCTAAGCAGTTTGTGTCAATAAAAAATGATGAAAACATAGATGATATTGCTGATGAAATTGGAATAGATAGTTCTGTATTAGAAAAGATAATCAATATAATTGATGGAACTGCAAAAGTTTCTGAAGAGATAATTTCTCAAGATGATGCAAAAACATTGAAAGAGAAATATTCTAATATGATAACTAAAACAATTTCAGAAGGAACATTTAGTAAGCAAAGAAATGCAATGATAACATATAATAATAATAAAATAAAAACAAATTCATATACAGTTTCATTAACCAATACACAAGTAGAAAGATTATTAGTAGAAATATTAAATAATATAAAAAATGAATCAGTTATTGTAAAAAATATCAAAAACGAATCGTTTGGAGAACAAATTGATGAATTAGTTAAGGTATTAACAGACGAAAAGGAGCTACCAGCAATAAAAATAACTGTATTTGAGCAAAACAAGAGGACTATAAGAACAGTTGTGGAAATAGGTGGAGACAAAATCATAATAGAAAATGCAAAAGGAGACGGAGAAAGAATATCAAAAATACAATTTACTAAAATTGTTTCTGAAAAAACAAATAAATATGATATAGAATTGACTAAAGAGACATTGGAGAATAAAGAAGATGTTTCTATAAATGTTAATGTTGAAGACGGAGAGGAAAATTATACAGTAAGCCTTTCTAGTGAAATGCAACTAACAGATGAAAACATAGAAACAAATATAATAATTGGTTACAAAAAAGATATATTAAGTATTAAAGCTGAATTATATAATGCGATTGACTTTACTAATGACTTTGAAGAAAGACAGACTTTATTAGAAGGCAATAATCTTGTGTTAAGTGATATGGAACAAGAAAGAAGAAAAACATTAATAGATATATTAAAGGAAAATGTACCAATTAAGACAGAAACTAGAGTAGAATTGCTAAAAGAGGCCTTGGGGTTGAGCAGTAATACAACAACTGAAGAACCTGTATCTGAAGATGAAATGACACAAGTTGAGATAAATAAATTTAATGCCAAATTTGAATTTTATACAGGAAATGAAGTAACAGCGGAAAATGTAAACGCATTATTAAATATAGTCAAAAATAATCTAGGAAGTTGCGAAATAACACCTGCTGAAGGTCAAGAGAATACTGAAGAAATGGACCCAGAAGATGTAAAATATGTAATAAAATTGAATATAGAACGAAATAGTACAAATGAAGACGGAATGAATCAAGTATTAGATATGATAAGTGATGAAAAGAAATATCAGATTTCAATTTCTTATAAAGAAGAAAACAAATTAATTGATTATATAACAATAGAAGAGGTTGAAAATTAAAAATTACTGAAAGGAGAACATATGAACCAGATTTTAGTGACAGAAAAAATATATGTAACACCAGAGTTAAAAAGAAAAAAGAAAGTTTATAAAAGCTTGTTTATACTATCTGTATTTTTAATAGTATCATTATTTTCTGTGTATATATATGCTGAATATGATAGAAGTAAACAAGAAGGAATATCTAATGATATTTTATCTTTTTTAACTAAAGAAGACGATACAACAATAAGTTCATATGATAATGCATTAGTAGTAAAAATAACTCAAGAAATGGAATTATCAGAAGAGGATACTGAGATTGGAAATGAAACATCACAATTACGAATGGCAACAGCTACTTCTACGTATGTTGCACCAAATGGGAAAAAGTATGATACTATTGGTATAGTTAGAATACCAAAAATTAAAGTAAATTATCCAATATTGGCTCAAACAACAAATGTAGAACTTATGAAAATTGCACCATATAAATTTTGGGGAGCAAACCCAAATGAAGTTGGAAATTTATGTATAATAGGACATAATTATAGGAGAAAAGGTGTGTTCTTTAGTGATGTGCCATCACTGGTTGTTGGAGACATAGTTGAGATACAGGATTTGAGTCAAAGGATCATTCAATATGAGGTATATGATATACATACAGTCGATCCTAATGATAGATCAGATACAACTCAATATACAAATGGAAAAAAAGAAGTGACATTAATAACATGCACAGATGATTCTAAAAACAGAGTTATAGTAAAATGTACTGAAAAAAAATAACAAAAAGTCCCTAAAATTCATAATATATATAAAATATTATGAAGGGGGACTTTTTTATGGCAAAAATATTGGTATATAATCAGGATACAAATAGAATGGAAACTTTTTTTAGAAATGAAAACGAATCTATGCCATATAATACAAATGGTACATTAAGAGTAAGGGAGTTTAGGGGGTCGAGTAAGAGCAATATTTTGTGGACTGATAAAAGAACAATGCAAGCATGGAATAGCCAGAGATATATTTATGGAGCACCTATAAAGGTTGGATTTGCTTTCAAAAGACCATATGAAGGAGGGCATGGAAGTCAGAGTCAACATTATGCTGGAACAGCTTTTGATGTTGGGCAAGGTTTAACTAATGCACAAAGAAGAGTTTTGAGAAGTAGTGCACAAAATTCCGGAGTTTGGACATATGTCGAGCCAGCATCGTTATCACCAACTTGGGTGCATTTTGACAGAAGATTTGGAAGTCCAGCCTGCTCATCTGGAGGATTTCCGTTAATAAGAAGAGGATCAAGAGGAAATTATGTGTGTATAGCACAAGATGATTTGAACACACTAGGGTATAGAACTGGTGGACTAGACGGAGTATTTGGGGAGCAGACTTATAATGCAGTAAAAAGGTATCAGAGTTCAAGAGGTTTATCCGCTGATGGCATAATAGGGTGTAATACATGGAGATCTTTGCAAGAAAATGTTGTTGGAACAGGCTCAACAAGTACAACTATAAATTAAAAAATACTTTTTAAAAGGAAAATATAGTAGAATTTTGAAAAAATTAAATAAATTTAAAAAAATGTATTGACAAAGCACAAAAAACATAGTATACTTAGTCATGTCGAAAGACATGGTCGCTTAGCTCAGCTGGGAGAGCATCTGCCTTACAAGCAGAGGGTCATAGGTTCGAGCCCTATAGCGACCACCATGTTTTACGGCCTGGTAGTTCAGTTGGTTAGAACGCTAGCCTGTCACGCTAGAGGTCGACGGTTCGAGCCCGTTCCAGGTCGCCATTTTTTTATGTAATGCCTTGATAGCTCAGTTGGTAGAGCAAAGGACTGAAAATCCTTGTGTCACTGGTTCGATTCCAGTTCAAGGCACCAAACAATATTTGTTTGTTTAAATTTGTGATTTTTAGTAACATTAAAAAATTTTGAAGTAGTTAATTAGATGGTAACTGCTTTTTTTTATATCTAAAATATTTGACATTATAAACTATTGCATAAAAAAAGAAATATGCTATTATCATTTTATAGAAGAGAGGTAATGATATGGAAAAAGAAAATGTATTAAATAAGACAATTTATAATTTTTCAGAAAGGGCAGATTAATAATATTACCTTTGGAAAACAAAGTATTATAGCAATCAATATTAAAGGGCTGAAAAAAATAATAGGAGAATAACAATGCCAAGTATTTCAACAATATTAATAGGAAACGTACAAAAGGCTATGGGAATGGTACAACTAATAACAGCTTCTATAGGAACAATGTTAGCTTTTTTAATATATCAAGCAGAAAAAAATAAAGGTTGAAAAAACTTAAAAAAAAATAAAAAAATAGCAACATTTTCCTTGCTATTTTTTTAATTCTATTGTATGATATATAGGTAGAAAATATATGAACCAAGTGAAAGGAATGAAAAAGGGTATGAAAAAAATAGTTGCAATAGTAATGTTACTGATGACAATAGTAATATTTGGATGTAGCCATGTATATGCGACTGAAAATATAATAGATGGACCAAATGAGAGTAAATTAATAAAAATAAAAGAAAATACAGCGAAATCACTAGAAGATTATAAACAAAAATACGGTTCAGATGCGTATGGATTAACAGCATTTATATTAAACTTAGTAAGAATATACAGTATACCACTAGGTTTTCTAGGAATTGCAATAAGTGCAATGTATCAATATGTAATAGGAATACGAAAATTAGATACACAGGAAAAAGGATTAGTAACAATGATATCAATTATAACGATATTAGTAATATGCCAAATTCTACCACTTGCATTTGCAATTGTTGTAAAGTTTGGAAGGGGGTAACAAATGAAAGTTTTATTTGCAGTAAGTAATGAGAATACATCACAGGCTATTATTAAAAAATATCAAACAGAATATAAAAGAATAATATCGTATAAAAATGTTTATTACTTTAATGCAATATTAAAAGAATTACAGAGAGATAAAACATATGATAGAATAGTAATAAGCGAGGATTTAGAACAATATGTAAATACAGATTATGAACAGATGGATAAATTCTTATTTGACAGGCTAGATAGTATTAGTGATGAAGCATCAAACCTAAAAGGAGAAGATATACCAATAATTTTAATTTGTACAGAAAGAAGAAACAAATCAGAACCTATATTGGTAAAACTATTTGGAATAGGAATTTATAATGCTATATTAGGGAATGATAGAAGTGCAAGTGAAGTATGTAAGTTAATAAATAGGCCTCGTTCAAAAAAAGAGGCTAAAATTTATTATAGGATAGATGCTGAAGATGTAACATATGAAAAAGATGATGAAAATGATGTGAGTGAATTAGAGATACAGAATATATTAGCACACTATAAAAGAATTGGAAATGATGAAGAAAAATATGTTGAGAGCTTTGATAGTATAGCAAGTCAGTACAATGATATACAACTTAAAGTAATCAGTAAATGTTTACCATTAAATGTTAGAGCTGTGCTTGAAGAAAAGTCACCTAAGTATCAACAAGTAAACTCATATACTAATAAAATATCTGATAAAGTACGAGTTGAGAAGAAAAAAGAAAAAGCAGGAACAAGTGAAATATTATTAAAAAATAGTCGAACTAAAAAACCAAATGAACCAGTAGTAATTCCGTCTGCAATAGGCTTAAACAAAAAGAAAATTTTAACTAAACGAAATCAAGGAATGGAAGACAATATACAACAAAATTCAAAATTAGCTAAACAGGAAAGTTTTGAAGATTTATATGAAACATCTCAAGACATTGGAACCGAAGGAATACAACAAGTAGAAGAGGTTGTTCAACCTGTAAAACGAGGAAGGGGACGACCAAGAAAGAACGCAATAGAGCCAGCACCAGTTGTAGAACAGCCTAAAAGAAAAAGAGGAAGGCCTAAAAAGGTTGTAGAAGACCAAGAAAAACAAGAAGAGGTATTGGAGCCGGATACAACATTACCAGGATTTGATTTTAATGCTGAAGAACCGGTATTACCAGGATTTGAAAATAACGAGGATGAAACAATATTACCGGGATTTGAAGATAATGAAGAAGAAACAACATTGCCAGGCTTTGAGGACGAAGAGGAAGAAACAACATTACCTGGATTTGAGGATGATGAAGACGAAACAATATTGCCTGGATTCGAAGAAAATAAAATAGATAATCAATATAAAAATGTTTTAAATAATTTGCGAAAAGAAAATGAACAAGACAAACAACATGATGAAGAAAATTTATCGGAAGAGGAGAAAATAGATTATCCGGAATTAGACATAAACAATATAATGCAACAAAATCAACAGTTAGCAGCATTTGTAGGAACAAGTAAAAATGGAACATCATTTTTAGTAAATAATGTTGCTGAAATATTATCAATGAATGGAATAGATACAGCAATATTAGATTTAACTCAAAATAGAAATTCATATTATATATATACAAAAAATGAAGAAGAATTAAGAAATCAGTCAAATTATATAATGAAAAACTTGAAAATTGGTAAAGCTAATGGAATACAAGAACATAAGAATTTAACAATTTATACATCACCATTTGAAAATGATGAAAACATAGAAGCAGTTGAGCCGATTATTGAAACATTATTAAAAATGCATACAGTAGTATTAATGGATTGTGATTTTTCTACTCCAATGAGATATTTTAAATATGCAAAAGAGATATATTTAGTACAATCAATGGATATATTAACAATACAACCACTCACAGCCTTTTTAAGACAATTAAGTGATAAAGGAATGTTTGATGAAACAAAAGCTAGAGTAGTATTAAATAAATTTATAAAAACAAAAGAAATTAGTGAAGAAATATTAATAGGAGGAATTTCGATATACAATGATGCTGCTATGACAGTTAGAAAAGAACTATTTAATCGAAGAACGGTACGACATATAGCAATACCATTTGATTTAAAATCATATCTAAGATATTTGGATGGATTAGTAACATGTGACATATCTTTGAAAGGATATTCAAAAGAATTTTTGCAAAGTATGCAAATGTTAGCTAGTATGGTATATAGAATTGGAAAAAAAGGTGCAAAATATGCACCACCATCAATAAAGAATAACAGTAATAATAGTTTTTCGCCAAGAATGAATAGTACATTAAATCAAATGAAACGAAATTATTAGTATTGGAGGGGAAAGAGGTTGATATTTATAGTCGTAATATTAGTTGCAATTATAATTGTATTACTAATTTATAATATAACAATACACAAAAAAATACAACAATTTAATAACTTGAGTAGGCAAGCTAATAATTTAAGGGTTTTGCAAGATTTTTTAAGCACAATAGGAGAATGTTCATCAGTTGATGAAAAGATACAAAAAATAAATGATATCTTAATAGAAAAATACGAAATAAAATATTCAACAATAGTAGTATTTAATGGGGCAGAATATCAGGTTAAGGCATCAAATGTTGAACCTAAGCATTGGAATACACTTAGTAAATTGCAAGAAGTTCCTATTTTCAAAGATAGTATAGCTACTGCAACACCTAAATATGTAACTGTAAATAGTGATACTGAGAGATTACCTTATCAAGAAATGGAATTTGGAAGAGCAAAATCTGCAATCTTTTTCCCAATATACATTGATAATGTATATATTGGATATTGGATAATAGAAAGCGGAGTATCACACGATTTTGATAATATAGATACTACAATATTTGAAGTAGTAAAAGAAAATATAGTATCTGTATTAAAAACAGTAGTACATCAAAAAACTTTAGAAGCAATAGTAAGAAAAGACTTATTTACAGGACTATATTCAGAAGAATACTTATATGGAGAGGGCAAAAAAATAATAGATAAATATACAACATCTGCGGTGTGTATGTTTAGAATAACAAATTTGGAAGCAATAAATGACACATATTCAAGAAAGTTAGGAAATCAAGTAATAATTGATGTCAGTGAATTTGTTGGAGATAATATATCAAATGATTATATATTTATAAGATATATGGGACCTAAATTTGTAATAGTGTTTTCAGGAGTAGATATAGAATCTGTAACAACGTTTGTAACAGATATGAAAAATGGAGCAGAAAATTTAGAAATATCATTACCAGTAAATAAAGATGTAGAAGAAGTAGAAATTGAAGCAGTTGATAGAAAAAAGAAAAAGAAAAAAGAAGAAAAACCACAGATAGTAAAAGCTAAACTTAATTTTGTGTTAACGACATATTATAAAGGAACAGGAATGGAAGAAGTATTAAAGAAGTTAGAACAATATATAGATAATGCTGACAAAAATGAAAATGATATTACATTTATTTAGTTAAAACAAAAGGAGGCAAGGTAATTATGGAATTTGATAAAACAATGAGTTTCAATTTTGAAAAAGAGAAAAATACAAAAACAAAAGAAATTTTAAAAGAAGTTTATGAAGCATTAGTCGAAAAAGGATATAATCCTATAAATCAAATAGTAGGATATATACTATCAGGAGATCCAACATATATAACAAGCCATAAAAATGCAAGAAATAAAATAAGACAAATTGAAAGAGATGAATTACTAGAAAGTATGGTTAAAGATTATATTGGACTTAAAGAATAGAGGTAATTATGCGAATACTTGGAATAGACTATGGAGATGCAAGAACAGGAATTGCAATGACAGATCCGTTAAATATAACAGTACAAGGATTAGAAACGATTCATAATAATGGATCTGATAAAATAATTTTAAAAAGACTTGATGAAATATTAAAACAATATGAAATAGATACATTTGTAATAGGAAAACCAATAAACATGGATGGAACTTCATCAAAAAGAACAGAGATAACTGAAAAATTTATACATAAATTAAAATGTAAATATAATAAAATAAAAATCGAAGTAGTAGATGAAAGACTTACAACTGTTGCAGCTCATAAAACAATGAACTTCTTAGATGTAGATAAGAATAAAAAAAGAAATATAGTAGATACTATATCTGCAGTATATATTTTAGAAACATATTTAAATAAAATAAAAAATTAGTTGTCAAAATAAAAAAAATAGTGTATTATATAAGTGAAAATTAAATTTGAAAGGAGTAAATAATGGAAGACGAAGAATTAGATAATATAATAGTTTTAAATGATGAACAAGGAAATGAGGTACAATTTGAATTTTTAGATTTAGTAGAACTAGATAATGAAGAATATGTAGTATTATTACCTGTAACTGATGAAGGAGAAGAAGATGAAGGAGAGGTTGTAATATTAAAATTAGAAGACACAGATGAAGATTCTGAAGGAGAATCATATGTTGGTGTTGAAGATGAAGAAATATTAAATCAAGTATTTTCAATTTTTAAAGAAAAATATAAAGATGAATTTAATTTTGTAGATGAAGACTAAAAAGTGTTGGGGGTGGAAATTGGATTTCTACAAGCCCCAACTTTTTTTTTAAAGGGAAGGAGAGTATCTTATGACAAATTTTTCAACATGGTTAATTGCAATATTCATGATTATGTTTTGGGTATTTAGAGCAGTAGTAGCATTATGCACACAATATTCTATTGATTTATTAGGAATAGTAGCATATGATTTTAATATTGAAGTAATAATAGCTTTTGCAACAATAATTTGTATTGTGCTAGTTGTAAAAAGAAAGATGTTGGGTTCATTACTTTATTTGGTAATATATGGTGCATACTTTGGAGAACATTTAGTTGCAAATTTAATACAATTTTTCCAAGGAAAAGCAACACTAACAGTAGACTTAAGTATGAATTTATTGTCAGATGCTGTGGCTATTATACTTGCTTTATTTTCTGTAATGGACATGTTGGTTGACAGAGGAAGAAAAATAAATCCTATAGATAAAAAAACGGATTGGTATTTCAAAAATGAGAAGTATGATGAAGAACTAAATGCAAGAGACCAAAGAGAAGATAAAAATGAATATAAATTTTTCTAATAATAATTATATACAAAAATTTAAATGTATTAAAAAGTGGAGTTTCTAAAGATGAAAATGAAAAAAATTTTATTTTTGATGATGATGCTGTTATTGGCATTATCAATAATGATGGTATTACCTAATAAAGTGTTTGCCAATGAAATGAGTGATGAGTATAAAAAACTTTTAAATGAAGATGGAAAATTGGTTATAGATTCAATAAAACCAAGTAATGAAGATGAATTTATTTCGGTGTTTGAATTGTTAGTATTAAAAGATGGAATGAGCTATTCTAATATAGCCAATGATTTTTCTTCTTGTGATTTAACGTTTAATAATGAAACTCACACTGTAGAAATAGCCTATAATTATAATAAAAATATTAAAAGTAAATTAAATGGGTTAGTTAAAAATTTTCCTAGTAATGTAAGTTATTTTAAAGTTCAGGATATGGAATTAATTAATTACTGGGCTAATACAACAAAGGACGGTGAAGACACATTTACATATTATTCTGGAGAACTTAAATCTTATTTAAACAATTATAATGTTTCTTTTCAAGTTGATAATAGAGCTGGTATGGATGGGTATTTATTAACAGAAAGAATAGGAATATTTCTTGTTAAATATAATGGAATTACATATTATATGAATAGCACACTTGGAGCTAGAGGAGAACATATTATTTATGTACCAACAACTACAGGAGATTCAAAAGAGGAATTAATGGCTGCTGCTCAAAAGAGAATTGATGAATATATTGGAAAAGATAAGATGAAATTATCTTATAGTGGAACCGCATATGATATTTGGTTACAACAAGAATATGAAGAGACTAGAGATATGTGGAAAGAAGCAGATCACAATATGACATTTGAACAATGGAAAGATTATGGAAATGTATTCATCCCTACTTATAACAATTTTGAAGAAGCCATAAATATAAAAGGTGTAACTGAGGCAGATAGTGTTTTTAGCATTACAGTTGGAGGAAAAAAACATTTTATTATTGTAAAGAAAGATAATTCTAAAATGATTACACCATCTTACAGAACTACAGATATAGAAACAGATGTAATGATTAGTTCATCAGATTCTGCTATTCCATTAGATACTAATATACAAGCAAAACAATTAACAAATGGTTCAGAATATAATAAGATAATAAAATCATTAAATGTAAAAGAAAGTGCAATGTTTGACTTAAAATTATATTCTAGTTCATTGGAGAATTATGTTACAAAAACAGATGAGGGAATATTTGAAGTAAAGATTCCTGTCCCTGATAACTTAAAAGGCAAAGAACTTGTTGTATATTATACAGACGATTCAGGAAAAACAGAAACATTTGAAGTTGAAGTAAAAGATGGTTATGCAATATTTAAAACAAAACATTTTAGTATTTATACTCTAGCAGAAATCGTATTAGAAGAAAATAACGATGGAGGCAATGACGAAAACACAACAAATAACAGCAATGATAAAAGTGACAGTACAGACAATAACAACTTAAATAGTGTAAATAATGTAAATAATCCAAAAACAGGGGATAATATTATTATAACTGAATTAATTTTTATAATAGCAACAGCAGGATTAATAATAATAAAACGAATCAATAAAACAGAAATAAATAATAAATTATAATAAATAGGGTGGATAACGTTGAAGTTATCTGCCTTTTATTGTATAATTATAGCAAGAAATAGACAGTTGGTAATATGTCAGACATTAGTGCATTCGGTGATTCTGTTTTAAAAGGTGTAATATACGAAAATAATGTATATAAAGTATCAAAGAATAGATTTTCAAATATATGTGAAGACACATTTGGAATACTAATAGAATATATAATATATTTCATATAAAAATAAATAAAGGAAGTGAAAATAATGAATAGTGAGAATAGTAATATGAATATTAACTGGTTCCCAGGACATATGGCTAAAACAAGAAGGCAAATAGCAGAAGATTTAAAGTTAGTAGATGTAGTTGTGGAGATTTTAGACGCAAGAATACCAATTTCAAGTCAAAATCCAGAGATAAGAAAGATTGTAAATAACAAGAAAAAAATAGTTATACTAAATAAGTGTGATTTGTCAGATGAAGAGGATAATAAAAAATGGGTTGAATTTTTTATACAACAATCAAGTAAGGCATTATTAGTTGATTCTAATACAGGAAAAGGAATAAATAATGTTATAAAGCAAATACAAGTGATAATGGCAGACGAAATGAAGAGTTATGTGGACAAAGGGCGTAAAGGAAAGAAGATCAGAGTCATGATTGTAGGAATTCCTAATGTAGGGAAATCATCATTTATAAACAGAATAGCTAAAAGAAGTAAAGCAGAAGTGGCAAATAAGCCAGGGGTTACAAAAAAGAAGCAATGGATACACGTAAACGATGAAATTGAACTTATGGATACACCAGGTGTACTTTGGCCTAAATTTGAGAGTGAAGAGGTTGCATTGAATTTGGCTTTTACTGGGACTATAAAAGATAATATATTGGAGATTACAGAAATAGCATATCATTTGACCAAATTTTTATTAGAAAATTATAAATCTAATTTGATTGATAGATATTCGTTAGATGATAATATGGTTAATAATATTTTGAGACAAGAACAAGCTGAAAATCAGAATATATATGAGATTATGCAGTTAATTGGGAAGAAAAGAGGTGCTATAATATCTGGAGGAAGAGTTGATGATGAAAAGACTTCTAGGATTATTTTAGATGATTTTAGAAGTGGAAAAATTGGAAGAATAACTTTGGAGAAAGTAAGACAGAAGAATGATAATAAATAGTTTTGATATTGCCAATTTTTGGCAAATGTATTATTATATATTGTAAATAAAAGAGGTAGATGTATATATTATATGAAAGATGGACTAAATTTAATAGTAATGTTAACAAACAATGATAAAACTGTAGATAATGCTTATGAAATTTTTGAAAAATGCAAAGATTCTAAAGCAAAATGTTGGGGATTTAAAGAAGAACCTTTACCTTTGGAAGAAATGAAAAAATTGTATACATATATGAAAAAATGTGGAAAGACAACATTTTTGGAAGTTGTTGCATATACAGAAGAAGAGGGACTAAAAGGTGCCAGAATGGCAGTGGAATGTGGATGCGATATTCTTATGGGAACTATGTTTTTTGACTCAATTAATGAATTTTGTAAAAGCAATAATTTAAAATATATGCCATTTGTTGGAAAGGTTGTGGAGCGACCATCTATTCTTGAAGGAAGTATTGATGATATGATAGATGAAGCTAAAGGATATCTAAAAAAAGGTGTTTATGGATTTGATTTATTAGGATATAGATTTACAGGAGATGCTATTAAGTTAAATAAGAAATTTGTAGAACAGGTTGATGTTCCAGTGTGTATAGCTGGTAGTGTAAATAGTTATGAGCGATTAGATGAATTAAAAGATGCTAATCCATGGGCGTTTACTATTGGAGGAGCCTTTTTCGATAATAAATTTGGTAATGATTTTAATGAGCAAATCAATAGTGTATGCGAATATATGGAAAAGGAACCAAGTAAGTTATAAAACATAGTATAAGAGGAGGACAATATGTTTAAAGTATTTTATCCTTATGAATATGTTGATAGTGTATTTTCTATTAATTATGATGAATTATATAATAAAGGAAATAGAGGAATAATATTTGATATAGATAATACATTAGTACATCATGGTGATGATGCAACTAAGGAAATAGAGGAATTATTTAAGGAAATTCATAATATTGGATTTAAGACTCTTTTATTATCTAATAATAACGAAAAAAGAGTAAAAAGATTTCTTAGCAATATTGAATCTTTATATATATGTAATGCTCAAAAGCCAAAAACTATTAATTATTTAAAAGCTATTGAAATGATGAATATAAAGAAAGAAGAGACTTTATTTATAGGAGACCAAATTTTTACCGATATTTTGGGAGCTAATAGAAGTGGAATTGCAAATATTTTGGTTAAGTTTATACAGGCTAAAGATGAAGTTAAAATAGGGAAAAGGAGACAAATCGAAAGGGTAATTCTTAAATTATATAAAAGAAATAAAACTTTTCAAAATAGGATAGGGAATATTATTAAAGAGGGGGACAAACTTGATGTTGTTTAAAAAAAATAAGAATTTTTGTGATATAAATCCATTTTTTTATTCGATTTCTATGTATAAGGGAATTTTACTTAGAAAAATAAAAGATTTATTAAGTAAAGAGAAATTTGCAAAAGTACGAGAAGAAAAGAAACTTCCGAATGTTGTTTATGAGTATAGTTCGACAATAATAAAAGAGGGTAAGGAAATAGATCCAAAAACTCAAGAAAATAAAGCTGTAAACATAAGATTAGCTTCTAGTAAAATTACAGGAATAGTAATACATCCAGGAGAAATTTTTTCTTTTTGGAGAACAATAGGAACTGTAAATAAAAGAAAGGGATATAAAGAAGGACGTGTAATAAGACAAAACAAATTGATAACTGGTACTGGTGGTGGATTATGCAATTTGGCTAATACAATTAATAATTTAATATTACATAGCACATTAGAAATTGTAGAATTTCATAAACATTCAGATGCCTTGGCATCTGATATAGGACATAGAGTTCCAATGGCTAATGGTACATCAGTTAGTTATAATTATATAGACTATAGATTTAAAAATAATACAGATCAAGATGTGCAATTACTATTGTGGTGTGATGAGTCGAAACTATATGGAGAGTTAAGAAGTGAATATGAATTTCCATATAGTTATGAAATAGTTGAAGAAGACCATCATTTCCAGAAGGAAGGAGATAAGTATTATAGAGTTTCAAAGATTTATAGAAATACTATTCAAAAATCAACAAAGAAAATACTAAACAAGGAACTTATTTGGGACAACCATTCAATGGTTATGTTTGATTATAACCTGATTCCGAAAGAAGAAATAAGAGTATAATTTAAAATATGGATAAAAAAATAATGGGAGTGATAGTAAATTATTCTATACTCTCGAACTTGCACTTTAGGTAATCTGTCTTAAAAATACATTTCTAACTATTTATAAAAATTCTAATTTTGGAAAAGTGTTAGAACTTTGCACATTTTTTATAAATTAAAACCTCAAGCATATCTTACGAACTACTTGAGGTTCTAATGGTGCAGATGGCCGGAATCGAACCGGCACGGTTTATTCAACCGCAGGATTTTAAGAATTTTACGCCATCTGCTTTTTACCATTAGATAACCTATTTTAGTTGTAGTTATTAACCTCTCTAGTCTGCTTGTTTGTAAGAAAATTATAACACAAGCATTGATAAATATGCAAGAAAAACAAAAATCTTCTTTTCTAAAATTTTGAATTAAGTGTTAGAACTTTTGATAGAATAACAGTCTAACTTATTATTGATATTTTTATAATATTAGACTTTTTTATTAAAATATGTTATATATTAATAAATTCTAGGAAAGGACTGATTATATGAAAGAAACACAAAAGGGATATTGGATATACTCTGTAATTGCTATAATATTTGGTATGGGACTATTTGCATTTTTTGCTTATCTTTTATATGATTTGATTGTTAAGCTTGCAACTACTGAAATTTCAAATGATACTCTAATTCAATCTTTAATAACTTTAATTATAACTGTTTTTATAGGAGGCTATTTTTCAAAAGGATTAGAACAAAGAAATAATAAGAAATTAGAAACATATAAAGTTCAAAAAGAAGTAGCATTAAATATTATAGATTTAATGGGCATGATAGTGAATAATAAGAATAAAGAACAAGCCATTCAGTTATTAATAGTAGAAAGCTATAAAGTAAAACTCTTCTTTGACGATGAATTATTAAAAAGCATTAATAACTTTTGCCAAGAGAAAGATACTAGTAAGTATAACCTATATTATATAGATATAACTGACAAACTGAAAAAATATTTTTAACAAGGAGTAAAATTTATGAAAAGTATATATAACTATTTTCAATTTCCTGAGATAGAAGAAGCACATAAAATTACAAAAGATATTGAGAAAATAAGAATACAAGTAAAATATGAAATACAAAATGATCCTTGTTATGGCGATGAGTTAGATTATTATGATAATGTTTTACCATGGATAAATGAATTTAACTTCACTATGTTAAACATAGAAATTCCATATATATTAGTTTGTAATTATTATAATAAAGGTATTCCAGAATATAGAGAAGTTGACCTTAATGAAAAAGAATATCAAGAAATAGATTATATAAATAAGTATTATTTTAATTATTTTAGTAGAATTTGTTTGTTTGAAATAAAAAGTAATTTCGAAAGAACTATACATATAATTAGTAACTTATATAATCTGGGAATAAATCATTATGAGAAAGATATAATATCTCGTGTAATAAAATATTTAAGAACAAATGATAAGAAATTATATAAGTATTTGATAGATATACAATCAAATCCAGTTTATAAGGAGATGGAGAATTTAAGGAACCAGTTAACACATAGTTTTTCACCATTAAATACTAGATCACTTCCAGAATATCATAAAAGCGGATTAATATCTTATGGCGTTAGACAATCAAAATCAAGTACTGAAATAAAAAATGTAATAGAATCCAGTTTAAAATTATTAAAAGAATATGTTGATTTTCTAGGCAAGCATATAGAACAGTTTTACATAGAAAAATTTGATAGAAAATAAATTAATACTCTCTCCAATTTAAAATCGCCACAAAGCGATTGTGAGGGCAAATTAAATAAGAATATTAGCGACAAAGTCCGTTTGTAGAATAAAAATCTACAAACGGGCTTTTTTATCATGCAAAGAGAAATGCAACACCTCTTAAAAAGTGTTTGGTGTGATGAGCCGATGCTATAAAGTTCATTCGTATTTGTATAAGTAGTCTAATTATACAAAGTACGTGAGTGAGATTTTAGAACACAGACTCACAATAATAAAAGAGTATTTGGTGGCATATTTGATATGGATTTGTAATTGTAAAAAGTTTGGGCAAGTATGAACAAAGATACTTAAATGTATCAACAATTATAGTAGTAATATCACTACTTACTAGACTACCTATGAAACGAGGCGAACGACCGACGGTTTCAGCTTATATAGGTGTAATAATTCTATTTTTCATGAATGGGCTTATTACACCTAATTCACTTTAGCTCTCTCCCTCTGGTTTCTGCTTTGTAGTTGCTAAAGTGAATACCAAAAAGCATAAGTGCTTTTTGGTTGTGAGTAAAAAATTTATTTTTTTGCTCACATTCATAAAAATTGCGATAAGCAAATTTTTATGAAAAAACCTAAAAATGCAAGTAGGCAATTTTAGGTTTTGGGGTGTGGGGTTAAGTAACCCTGCCACACAGACAAACTTTGTTTGTCTAGTGTGTTAGACATTGAAACAATATCTCGAGCGAAGAAGGAGGTGCATGGAGATATGAGTTACGCTATTGTAAGAAATGAAAAATTAACACGAGCAGAAATAAATGGAAAAGGAACTCACAATGATAGAAAAGCAAAAAATCATACTAATAAAGATATTGATCCAACAAGAACACATTTGAATTATTATATCAAGAAAAATGAATTAACATATACAAAAGAATTTGATAAGTATTTGAAAGAAAATAATGTACAAGGACATCTTCGTAGTAACAGCATACTAATGTGCCAAATGATGTTTACTTCTGACCAAGCATTTTTTGACAAAATTGGAGAAAAAGAAACAAAACGATATTTTGATGAATGTTATAAATTTATCTGCAATTATAAAAGTCTAGGAGAAAAAAATATAATATCAGCAGTTGTGCATTTAGATGAAGGAGCACCACATATGCACTTAATGCTTGTTCCTGTTGTTCACACAAAAGATAAAGAAGGTAACAATGTTGATAAAATTTGTGCAAGAGATTTTTGGAAAGGTCGAGATAGTTATAGAAAACTACAAGATGCCTATTTTAATCATGTAAAGTCAAAAGGTTTTGATTTGGAAAGAGGTATGTTTGTAGAAGATACTAACAGAAAACATTATACTGTTGAAGAATATAAGAAAATTACTAATTATGAAAATACTAAAAAAGTTTTAAATGAAATAAAGTTAGAATTACCAAATGTTCCTGAGATAACCGATATTAATAAATTTTCATTAAAGAGAGATGAAAAAATACTAGAAGAAATTATAAAACCTAAAGATGATTTAATTAAAGAATTATACAAAGATAATCTTTCATTGCATAAGGAATTATCTAAACAGTCTAAAGTTATTAATGAGGCTGAAAAATACCAAAAAGAAAGAGATTTTATACTTGCTGACAATAAAGAATTACACAATACTGTAGAACATTTAGAACACGAATATAAGAAAAAGAATAATTCTCTTGATATGGAATTTAATAATAGAAAAAGAGATTTAGAAGATGAATTTAAAAATAAAGAATTTGATATTGAATATAAATACAAAAGTAAAATTAGGTCATTGGAAAAGGAAAATAACCATTTACACAAAATTATTGATAAATTTTATGAAACAGTTGATAAATTTATAGTTTGGATTTGTCATAAATTTGGTATTGGCGAATCTAAAGAATTAGTTAAAAAGTTTGAAGATGAAACTCACACTTTTATTGATCCAGAAAAACAACTAAAACACGAAGAAAGAGAAAAAGAATGGGAGTTAGAAAAATAACTCTATTTTGCCACTATTGGTGACAGAATAGAGTTATCTCGTTCTTTAATTATTTATTATTTTACTAAACTTAAATCTCCATTTATTACTATCGGAGAAAATCCAGATATTTCATCATATAACATTCCTTCTGGAATAGCATTATACAAATATATTTTTTTATTTTTCATAAATGCTTCATATATTTCAATGAATGTTGCTCCACCTATGTAATTTTTCTTACCATTTTTATCAAAATTTAATGTTAATACAGCATCCATTGTAGCGATTCTTTCTTCACTCATTCTAAACATTCTAGCTTTAAATTTGCTATGTTCTTTTTCTCCTAAATCCCAACTTTTCTTTTCTGCATCTGGTTCATAATATGAATTTGGTAATTCTACTATGTGTCCCATTTTTTCTAAACTTTCTTTTATTGGTGCTATATCTTTATAAAATGCTTTACTACATATAATTAATATCTTCATCTTTTCTCGCTCCTTAATTTAATATAATTTTAATGATTATATCAATATAAAGAATAAAATGCAACTATTTTTAAAATTACTTTAAATAAGCAGAGTCCTGAATAACAGAACTCTGCTTAGCAATTCAATATTGCTCAAGTGTGAAATATTAAGTTTAAAGAGCTTTACTCATTTCCTGTGCAATCTCAATCGTCATACCACAAGCAGTAGAATATCTACCTTCCTGCAAATGAACAAAAGGTGCATCAGTAATAGAAAAACCGCCACACTTTGTTAAAGGTGCCTGATTCTCCAAATAATCTTCGAGTTCTTCATCAGAGATTTTGTCCATGCTTAATCTTGAAATATCAGTAATATTTGTTGACTCAAGAACTTCTGCTCCATCTGCAATAAATACTGCATTTCCAGTATAAGCATAAATATCATCTCTTCCTTGCATACTCCTAATAAGTTTACGTGCATTATCAATATTTTCAGGTTTACCATACATGTGTCCATTAAACACAATATTCTGGTCAGCAGCAATAATAAGACGTATTCCTCTCTCCGAAGTTTGACTTAAAACTACATTAGCTTTACGCATTGCAATTTCTGCCAATTGTGCTCTAAAAGATTTTGTTTCGTTAGGAGTTTCATCTGCATCACTAACGATTACCTCGAACGGCATACCTGCATCTATCATTTGCTGTTTTCTGACTGCAGATTTAGATGCCAAAATAATGCAAGAATGTTTGTTTACCACTTTTGTTTGATTCATGAGTATTCCTCCTTAATAATATTACATAAACAAAACATTATGTAGTTATATTATAGCACATTTAAGTATACTTGTATAGAAATTTTTCATTTTTTGAATTTTTAAAAATCATTTGACATATAATAAAATTGATGTTATAATAACATTAGCTAGCAAATCGAATGAACTCACAAAGGTTTGCACGAGATATGTGTCCGCATATCTCTTTTTTTATTGTTCAAAATAAAGAAAAGGCAGGTGTCCGCCTGCCCCAAAGATTAATCTTTGTTTGTGTCTTGGCTTTCATCATCATTATTACTTAAAAGTAACAAAACGATTAATCGCCAGATTAAATCAAATGAACTCACTCTAGTTGCACCTCCTTCCTCAAAGATTTCCTTTGGAAAAGGATGGATTTATTATACTTTAATTTTATTTTAAAAACAATGCTTTTTCTACAATTTCAACAATTATTTTTAATCAGCTTTATTTTTATTTCTGCTTTTATATACATTAGCTTGATTTCTACATTGGCTACTATCATATTCAGCTTTAGGGTTTTTAGCATAAAATACTTTACCACAATGCTTACAAATTTTTATTGGATTTTGTTCACTGCAAATCATAAAACCAAAAGCCATATCTAAAGCTTGCTTTAATGAATTTGGTTGCCATGCTATTTCAGGGGTATTCCCGTATGTATTAATTCTAAATGGTATTCCGGAAAAATAATAGTTATTTATAGTTTCTTTTGCTACATATTCATCAAAATCATATATATTCTCACTTTTTAAATCCATTGCTTTTTTAAATATGTTATACATCTTTTTTGCATAGTCTACAATCCAGTCAATTTTTTCACAATAAAAACTAGAATAAATTAACTGATTTTCAAGTGATGAACGACTTAACATTTTTTGTAGATCTGAATTTGTTTCTATTTTAACCTTACCATTTGTTACTGTATAACTCATTTCATCGTTAGTTGCAAATGGGAAAAATAATTCAAAATAATCTTTTGCCTTAATAGTACGATTTTTGCTAATAAAATTATTTTCTTTCAATGTTATTTCATTATTTAATAGAAAGTCTGTGCTAGTTGGTGCTTCAACCATAAAACCTAATAATCCATATCTTTCTGCAAATGTAGTAGCAAATGTGAATTTAGTTGCATCATTATCTAAATCTGAACACACTTTTCCCATATTTAATAAATCAACAAGAGCACTATCAATTTTACTGAACATATCATATACATCTCTAATATTTATAGTTGCTTCAGGATTTGGCACAAGATAGTATTCTGTTCCTTTAAATTTTCCTTGATAACCACCATATCTCATATATGAATATGGACTACTACTTTTAAAATTAAATTCCATAACTTACATCTCCTTAAATTTTTTCAAAAAGTTTTAAGTAATATATTGACATATTACAATTATTACTTTATAATGATATAAAATGTTAATAATTGAAATATAATAATATATTACAATAATTAATATAAAATGTCAAGTGCTATCCTTGTATAAAAAATATGTAGACAGAAATTTTACCAAATTGTTTGAAAGGTTGTGATTACTATAGATAACAAGAACTATATACTAGATAAGTATTATAATGAACATGATAAACCAACTAATATTGCAAAAGAATTAAATGTTAATTCATCTTATATAACAAAGATAATTAAAAACGATACAAGATATATTCAAGAAAAAGAATATAGAGCTCAAATAAGTAGAGAAAATCGTAAAATTGCAAAAAGAGAATGGATTAGAAACAAAAGACAAAGTGAAACTGATAAACAATTATATGAATTTGTTAAACAGCAACATATTGAAGCAAGTAAAGAATTATCTTATTCTTCTGAAATGAGTGATTTAGCATATAGAAAATGGAATGCAAGTGCTTATCATAGGAATAGTAAAGGTAATTTAGTTATAGATAGAAAACTAAAAGTTGGATCAGACATTCCTAAATCAATAAATATGAATATTAAACTACCAACACAGAAATATAAGAAAAAGTATTGTTATAGTATTTAATTAGTTCTATTGATGAATAGGACTTTTTTATTTTAAATTTTTGCAAAGGAGGTACAGAACTATGGCTGATATGAAAGAAACTTATACTTTAATGTTTACAGATTACCCAGACATTGTAAATCTTACACAAATGAGAAAAATGTTAGGTGGTATTAGTAACACTCTTGCATATCGTATGTTAAGAGAAAAGAAAATTAAAAGTAAAAAAGTTGGCAGAGAATATAAAATTCCTAAAGTTAATGTTATCAAATATGTGATGACAGAACAGTAGGAATTTTTTTATTATCATGGTATAATACACAAAATATCAATGATAAGTTAAATACAATCTGTTACAACGGAAAGGAGTAAAATGATAACAGGTAGCTTACAAAAAAAGAAAGGTCTTTATTATGCAGTTTTGAATTTATATGATGACTATGGAAAAAGAAAACCAAAATGGATTCCTACAGGTTATACTATAAAAGGAAACAAGAAAAAGGCTGAAGAAAAATTAGAACAATTTAAAATTGAATATGAACAAAAATCAAAAATACAATTAAGAGATCCGAATATATATGATAAATACAAAAACATCTTGTTTTGTGATTATATGTTGGAATGGCTAGAAAAACAAAAAGGAAAAGTTGAACAAACAACCTATATAGGTTATGAGCAAGTAATTAAGGGTAGATTATACAAATACTTTAAAGCAAAGAAAATAAAATTAGTTGATTTGAAACCTAAACACATTCAAGATTTCTTTGATTTGTTATTTGCAGAAGGTCTATCTGGAAATACAGTAAAACATTATAGAGCAAATATTAGTAAAGCTTTAAAAAGTGCAGTTATCACAGAAATAATAGATAGCAACCCTGCTACTAAATTGGAATCAATTAAAACTAAAGAATACACAGCAGATTATTATACACAAGATGAGTTACTAAAACTAATGGAAATTATAAAAACTACACCTATTGAATTACCTGTAATTATAGCTGGTGTATATGGATTAAGGCGTGAAGAAGTTATTGGTATTAAATGGAATGCTATTGATTTCAAAGCTAAGACATTAACAATTAGGCATACAGTAGGTCGTGGTAAAATTGATGGTGTTACACAATTCATTTTTAAAGACAGAGCAAAAAGTGATTCTGGTTATAGAACTTTACCTTTATTTGATTTTATTGCCGATTTACTAAATGCTTATAAAGATAAGTACGAAGAATATAAAAAGTTTTATGGCAATACTTATTGCAATGATTATAAAGACTATATTTGCTTAATGGAAAATGGAGAATTAATGAAACCTGGATATGTAACACAAACTTTTAGTAAAATACTAGAACAAAATAATTTAAGGCATATAAGATTACACGATTTAAGACATAGTTGTGGTACTTTATTAATTCAAAATGGTGTACCAGTTAAAGATATACAAATATGGTTAGGTCATTCTAATTTTCAAACTACTTTAAGATATGCACATGCTGATATAACAAACAAAAGAATTTCTGCAAGTGTCATTAGTGATAAACTTGCATTAGATATAAAAGATACAAAAAAAGAACAAATTACCGAACTCGCTATTTAGGTAATCTGTCTTAAAAAATACATTTCTAACTATTTAAAAAAATTCTAATTTTGGAAAAGTGTTAGAACTTTTGTTAGAACTTTGCACTATTTTTAAAATTAAAACCTCAAGCTTAATCTTACGAAACACTTGAGGTTCTAATGGTGCAGATGGCCGGAATCGAACCGGCACGGTTTATTCAACCGCAGGATTTTAAGTCCTGTGCGTCTGCCAGTTCCGCCACATCTGCATATGTTATAAACTGGCATTTGTCTTAAGACAATAGTTATTATAATATGTTTATAGCATTTTGTCAATAGAAAAAAGAAAAAAATATTTTTTTATTAATAGTTAATAGATTTTAAGTGATTTTTACTAAAATACATCTAAATATAAGCCTTTCATTACATAATTCGGCATATTTATGTATTAATTTATATTAATCATTAATTTTTGTAACTTTTTTGGAATAAATTAAGGAAAAGTCAATACAAATGGAGAATATATTTAAAAATGAAAATATAGGAGTGATAGACATATTAGAACGAATTTTAGACGTAGTATATCCACAATTATGTGGTATATGTGGAAAAATAAACACAAAATCATTGTGCAATAAGTGTAAAATTAAACTAGAAAAAGAATTTTTATTTATAACAGATAGTTATAAGACAGATTTACAAAAGAATTTTGTAGAGCATCATTATTTTTTTAAATATGATGACCTAATAAGAAAACTAATTTTATCTTTAAAATTCCATGAAAAACCTTATATTTACAAAACTATATCATATTTTTTACAAAATAATCAAAAAAATTTTGAAAATTTAAAAAAATATGATATAATAATTATAGTACCAATAAGTAAAAAGAGACAAAAGGAAAGAGGATATAATCAAAGTGAACTATTTGCTAGAGAAATATCAAATATTATTAATGCACAAATAATAAAAAATATATTACATAAAATGAAAGAAACTCCCCCTCAAAGCACATTGAATAAAAAGCAAAGGGAAGAGAATGTTAAAAATGTTTACAAAGTTGGAAAGATACAAAAAATTATGGACAAAAGAATATTGTTAGTAGATGACATATATACAACAGGAAATACCATTAATGAATGTGCAAGAATTTTGGTACAAGCAGGTATAGACAGAAAGCAAATAGGAGCATTAACGATAGCAAAGGATTAGGTTTCAACATATGAAATAAATAAAAAATAAAAAATTAATAATATTGAAAGGAAGTGATTTTATGTCAGGAAATTCAATACCATCTGTAATCATAGCTATAGTATTAGGGTTGATAGTGTTGTGTATGGTACCACTTGTAACTTTAGAAGAAAGAGTTGATAATGTTGCTCAACAAGATGTACAAAAAATAGTTGAAAGTACTGTAACAGAAGCAGCGAATACAGGAATTCTAACTAGGGAACAATACCAAGGAATGGAAAGTAAATTGGCTGCAACAGGAAAAACTTATGATATTGAAATTACAACTAAAATTTTAGACGAAAATCCAGGAAAAAAATTGGCACAAGCAAATTATACTAAAATAGGTGAAAATGTGTATGTTGAATATTATACAACACAAGTATTATCTCAAATTGGAATAAAAACAGGTAGTGAAAATGTAAATACTACTAATAGAGTAAAGACATTTAAGGTAGGAGATATTATATCTATAAGTGCAACAAGCAAAGATAGTGCTGCAAAAGATTTAAAGAGTAACATATTTAGTTTTATCAATTCTGATGAAGATGTAGTAACTGCTAGCAGTTCTGCAATGGTTACTGTAAATGGAACAACAGGTAACTAATATTAGAATGTTATATTCTCATGAAGTAAGAAAATTTTAAATTACTTCATGAGATATTTTAATTTAGATATTGACAATTAACTAAGGATATGAAAAAATATGAAATATAATGAAAGGAAGGATATAAAACATGGAAAAAGTAAGAGGATTTGAAGTTGCAAAAGGATTTGAAGATAAAGGGATAAATTTACCAGTAAGAAAAACTAAAGGGTCTGCTGGATATGATGTGGAAGCAGCAGAAGATACAGTTATTCCTGCATTTAAGCCTGGAATGAAACCAACATTAATAAAAACAGGATTAAAAGCATATTGCCCAGAAGATGAATACTATATGTTAGTAAATAGAAGTTCTAATCCAGGAAAAAAAGGGCTTGTAATGGCTAATAGTTTGGGGATAATAGATAGCGATTATTATGGAAACGAGAGCAATGATGGACATTTTATGTATGCATATTATAATTTTTTTGACTATGATGTTCAAATAAAAAAAGGAGATGTAATAGGACAAGTAATATTTTCGAAGTATTATAAAGTTGATGAAGACAAAGCTGAAGGTACCAGGACAGGTGGTTTTGGTTCAACAAATAAGTAAAAAGTTAGATAATTAATCTAAATTAAAAAATGGAAAGTTTAAAAAAAAATGGCAAAAGTTTTGACTTTTGCTATTTTTTGTAGTATAATTAATATGGTTCGAAAAATAATTACTTATGATTGAAAACCAAAATATATGGACTTGAAAGGAGTGGCTTACATGTACAATGTAGGAGACGAAGTAGTATACCCAATGCATGGAGCAGGGGTTATAGATTCAATAGAAGAAAAAGAAATATTAGGTGAAAAACAATCATATTATATACTGAAAATGCCAGGAGAAGTAAAGGTAATGGTACCTATATCAACAGCAGAGCAACATGGTATTAGAAATGTAATTGATAAAACAGAAGCAGCAAAAGTTATAAATGTACTAGAGCAAGATGAAACAGAAATGGAAAAAAACTGGAATAAACGATATAGAGATAATATGGACAAAATGAAAAGTGGCAATATATATGAAATTGCCGATGTTGTAAGAAATTTGAGTTTTAAACAAAAGGAAAAAGGTTTATCAACAGGAGAAAAGAAAATGCTACATAATGCAAAACAAATACTGGTAAGTGAATTAGTATTAGCAGAACATTCAACAAAAGATGAAGTGGAAGAGCTAGTTGATAACAAGATAAATACATCATTTGCAATGTTTAAAACTGATGTAAACAATATAGAGGTATCCACAGGAAGTATCGTCAACAAATTTATACCATTTGATGATAGTACAAGTTCATCACAAAATGCATAAAAAATCGAATAAAAAGAAAACCATAATTAAAATGTAAAATTATGGTTTTTTTTTCTTTTTAAATATAAAAAAGACTATTGTAAATTGAAAGTAAGTATGATAATATGATAACAAATTGAGGTGAAGAGAATGATATATACAATAACATTTAATCCAGCTCTAGATTATATACTGCAAGTTGATAATTTTGAAATAGGGAAAATAAATAGAACTAAAAATGAAAAAATACTTTCAGGAGGAAAAGGACTAAATGTATCAATAGTTTTAAGAAATCTAGGAATAAAAAGTACTGCATTAGGATTTATAGCAGGATTTACAGGAGATGAACTAAAACGAGATATAGAACAAAGAGGAATAGAAACAGATTTTATAAAAGTATCAAATGGAATCACCAGAATAAACGTAAAAATAAGTTCAAAAATAGAAACAGCATTAAATGGGAATGGACCGATAGTAACAGAAAAAGATATAGAAATATTGTTAGACAAAATAAAAGAGATAAAAGAAGAAGATATAGTTATACTAGCTGGAAATATACCAAAATGTATAAATAATAATATATATGAAATAATATGTAAAACATTAGAAAAAAATAAAGTAACATTCATAGTGGATGCAACAAAAGAATTATTAGTAAATGTTTTAAAATACAAACCATTTTTAATAAAACCAAATAAAGAAGAATTAGAAGAAACATTTAAGGAAAAAATAGAAACAAAAGAAGAAATTGTGTTTTATGCAAAAAAACTTCAATTAATTGGAGCAAAAAACGTGTTAATATCATTAGGAGGAGATGGAGCTATATTTGTAACAGCAGATGGAGAAGTGTATTTTTCTGAAGCACCAAAAGGAAAGGTAGTAAATACTGTTGGTGCAGGAGACTCCATGGTTGCAGGATTTGTTGCAGGATATCTGAAAAATGGAGATCTTAAAAAAGCTTTTAAGATGGGAATAGCTACTGGAAGTGCTAGTGCATTTTCTGACAATTTAGCAACAGCAGAAGAAGTAGCTAACCTATTAAAAGAAATATAAGTTTGACATAAAATTGTCATTCTAAATAATACAAGAGAAAGGATGATAAGAGGATGAAAATTACAGATCTGTTAAGCTCAAATGCTATACAATTAAAAGGTGTAGCACACAATAAAGAAGAAGTTATTAACAACATGGTAAAACTGATGAAAAATAATGGAAACATTATTAATGCAGATGAGTATAAAAAAGTGGTTATGGAAAGAGAAAAAGAAGGTACAACAGGAATAGGAGAGGGAATTGCAATACCACATGGGAAAACAAATGCAGTTTCAAAACCAGGGTTAGCTGCAATGGTAGTTCCAGATGGAGTTGATTTTGATTCTTTGGATGGACAACCTGTTAAATTAATATTTTTAATTGCAGCACCTGATACAAAAGACAATGTTCATTTAGATGTATTAAGCAGATTATCAACATTATTAATGGATAAAAAATTTAGAGAAGGATTACTAAAAGCAGAAACGCCAGAAGAATTTATAAAATGTATAGATGAGACTGAGGAGATGAAGCTAAATGAAACAAAACAACAAGACAGTAAATATGATATCTTAGCAATAACTGCATGCCCTACTGGAATTGCACATACTTATATGGCAGCAGAAGCATTAGAAAAAATGGGAGATCAATTAGGACATAAAATTAAAGTTGAAACTCATGGTTCTTCAGGAGTAAAAAATAGGTTTACTAAAGAAGAGGTTGAAAATGCAGAGGCAATTATAGTTGCGGCAGATACTAAAATAGATTTATCAAGATTTAATGGAAAAAAATTAATAAAAGCTAAAGTTGCTGATGGGATAAATAAACCGCAAGAGTTAATAGAACAAGTATTGGCGCCAGATGCAAAAGTTTATTATTCATCAGAAAAAAGCCATCAAGAAGACAATGAAAGAGAAGGTGTAGGAACACAAATTTATAAACATTTAATGAATGGTGTAACATATATGTTACCATTTGTAGTTGGTGGAGGAATTTTAATAGCTCTAGCATTTTTATTTGATGACTATAATATTGATCCATCAAATTTTGGAATGAATACACCACTTGCAGCTTTTTTTAAGACAATAGGAGGAGCGGCATTTAATGTAATGCTATATATTTTAGCAGGATATATAGCAATGAGTATTGCAGATAGACCAGGATTAGCAGTAGGATTTGTTGGAGGGATATTGGCGGTACAAGGTACGACGTTTGCATCATTAACTGATAGTACAATAGTATTGGTTAGTTCGGGATTTTTAGGAGCATTAATCGCAGGATTTGTTGGTGGATATATAGTAATAGGATTAAAAAAAATATGCAGTTATTTGCCAGAAAGCATTGAAGGAATAAAAACAATTCTTTTATATCCTGTATTTGGAATATTGATAATAGGAGCATTTATGCTATTAATAAATCCTTATGTTGCATCAATAAATACAGCAATAAATGATTACTTATCATCAATGGGAACAGCAAACAAAGTATTATTAGGTGCAATTCTAGGAGGAATGATGGCAATAGACTTAGGTGGACCAGTAAATAAAGCAGCATATACATTTGGAACAGGAATGTTAGCATCAGGACAATTTGAAATAATGGCAGCTGTTATGGCTGGAGGAATGGTTCCACCATTGGCTGTAGCATTACTTGCAACATTTTTCCCTAAAAAAATAGCTAAAAAAGATAAACAAGCAGCATATGTAAATTATATAATGGGTTTATCATTTATATCAGAAGGTGCAATTCCATTTGCATCAGCAGATCCAATAAGAACAATACCAGCATTTGTTGTTGGCTCAGCTGTAACAGGGGCATTATCTATGGCATTTAGTTGTACTTTAAGAGCACCACATGGAGGAATCTTTGTAATTGCTACGATTGGACATCCACTGTTATATTTAGTATCGATATTAGTAGGGTCATTAGTTGCAATGGGAATTATGACAATGTTAAAAAGAAACTTGCCAGAATATAATAAGAACTAAGCTAAGGTTTTTATGATAAAAACATTTTAAACACAAATACTACTTAAGTGGTTAATAAGGGGAAGAAGGGAATTGAAAAGATGAAAAAAGAAAAAGTAATATTGCAAAATGAAACGGGCTTACATGCAAGACCAGCAGGAGAATTAGCAAAATTGGCAGCAACATTTAAAAGTGATATAAATTTAAATGTAAATGGAAAAACTGTAAGTGCGAAATCAATTTTAGGAATAATGTCTTTAGGAATAAAAGCAAGTACTGAGATTGAAATTGAATGTGATGGAGAAGACGAAGAAATAGCCATGAAGGAAATTTTAAAAGCATTTGACAATAAATTTGGAGAGTAGAATTGTACTTTATTTGAGTCATAGAATATAGGAGGGAACATATGATAAGAGGAAAAGGTGTATCTAATGGAATTGGATTTGGAAATGTAGTAGTATTACAAAATAAAGAAAGAAAGATAAAAAAAGAGATAGTTGAAGACTCGAAAAATGAAATGAAAAAATTTAAAGGGGCATTTAAGAAATTAATAAATGAAACAGAGGAGATAGTAAATAAAGCAGACGGAACAGAAAAAGAAATAATGAGTGCATATTTAATGATAATGAAAGACCCAACACTAATTTCGGAAACGGAAAAAGCAATAACAAATTCAAATTATAGTGCAGAATATGCAGTTGAAGAAGGATTTGATAGTGTAATAAAGATTTTTGAGAATATGGACGATGAATATATGTCTGCAAGGGCAAGAGATATAGTTGATATAAAAAACAAAATACTTGCGAAACTTTTTAATGAAGAAAGTATAGATATCGGAAATTTAGATGCTAATACAATAATAGTAGCAACAGAGCTAACAACATCAGATACTGCTAAATTAGATTTTGAAAATGTAGTTGGGATAATAACTGAACTTGGAGGAACTAATTCACATACATCTATAATGGCAAGAGCACATGCAATTCCTGCTATAACAAAAGTAGAAGAAGCAACAAAATTGCTTAAAACAGGAGATTATGTTGCAATAAATGGCGAGAATGGAGAGATATATTTAAATCCAACAAAAAAAGAAAGAGAAAATCTTGAAGAACTTCAAGAATGTTTAATTAAAGAGAAAAAAGAATTGGAAAAATTTAAAGATGCAGTAACAAAAACAAGTGATGGATATGTTGTTGAACTTGTAGCAAATATCGGGATTCCAGCTGATGCAGATATTGCCTTAAAAAATGCAGCAGAAGGAGTTGGCTTATTAAGAAGCGAATTTTTGTATATGGATAGTGAAAATATGCCAACAGAAGAACAACAATTTAATGCGTATAAAGAGGTTGCCGAAAAAATGGATGATAAACCTGTAATAATAAGAACATTGGATATAGGTGGGGATAAAGAGTTAAAATATTTACATTTAGAAAAAGAAGAAAATCCTTTTTTGGGGTGCAGGGCAATACGTTTATGTTTAAATAATATATCATTATTTAAAACACAGTTAAAAGCTATATTAAGGGCAAGTGCATATGGAAATTTATCAATAATGTTTCCTATGATTTCGTCGATCGAAGAATTAAGGGAAGCTAAAAAAATACTTGAAGAATGTAAAAAAGAATTAGATATAAAAAAAATACCATATAAAAAGAATATTAAAGTAGGTATAATGATTGAAATACCATCAGCTGCATTAATATCTTATGGATTGGCAAAAGAATGTGACTTTTTTAGTATAGGAACAAATGATTTGATTCAGTATACTGTTGCTGTTGAAAGAGGAAATGAAAAGATATCAAATTTATATACTAAATATCATCCAGCAGTAATTAGATTGATAAAACAGGCAATAGATGGTGCACATGATGCAGGTATATTTTGTGGTATGTGTGGAGAGGCTGCAGGAGATGAATTATATATACCATTATTAATTGGTCTAGGATTAGATGAATTTTCTATGAATTCAAACAATATATTAAAAGCTAGAAAGAAAATTAGTGAATTGGAAAAATATGATTGCAAAGAACTTACAGAAGAAATCTTGGGACTAACATCAGCAGAAGAAGTTGAAAATAAGTTGAGAGAATTTGCAAAGCAATAGTTTAAACTAACTATGTTTTTGGACGTTTCTCTTTGTAATTGAGAACTGAAATTGGATAAAAATAATGTCAAAAACTTATAGAAAGAGGTATAAAATAATGAAAGAAATAAAAGTTTTAATAACAGAAGAGGAAATAAATAAAAGATTAGAAGAAATTGCAAAACAAATAATGGAAGATTATAAAGGGAAAGATATTGTGTTTTTGTGTATTTTAAAAGGAAGTATATTTCTTACAGTTGAACTTGCTAAGAGAATAAAGAATAATATACAGTTTGAATTTATAGAAGTTTCAAGTTATGAAGGACATGAAAGTACAGGAAAGATTAAATTAAACAAAGATATTTCAGGTGTTATAGAAGGAAAAGATATAATAATTATAGAAGACATTGTAGACACAGGAAGAACTCTTTCATTCCTTAAAGAATATTTGCTAGATAAGCAAATAGCTTCACTAAAGATTTGCACATTATTAGATAAACCTTCAAGAAGAGTTATGCCAATAGAGGTTGACTATATAGGATTCGAAATTGAAAATAAGTTTGTTGTAGGTTATGGGCTTGATGATAACCAAAATTATAGAAATTTAAATTATGTTGGATATATAGAAGAATAAAAAACACTTTCTTTGGAAATAATTATATTAACGTTATTTTCCAAAGGGAGGTTTTTTATTTGATTAATAAGGTAGAAATCTGTGGAGTTAACACTTCGAAGCTACCAGTACTAACAAATAAAGAAAAAGACGAACTATTTGTAAAGATAAAACAAGGAGATGGAGAAGCAAGAGCAACATTCATAAATGGTAATTTAAGATTAGTGTTAAGTGTTATACAAAGATTTTATGGCAGAGGAGAGAATGCTGATGACTTATTTCAGATAGGTTGTATAGGATTAATAAAATCAATAGATAATTTTGATTTAAGCCAAGGGGTACAATTTTCCACATATGCAGTGCCAATGATTATTGGAGAAATAAGAAGATATTTAAGAGATAATAATAGTATAAGAGTTAGTAGGTCAGTAAGAGATTTGGCATATAAAGCAATACAATATAAAGATAAGTTTAATAAAGAAAGAGGGAGAGAGCCTACAATAGAAGAAATAGCAAAAGAGTTGGGAGTGGAAAAAGAAGAAATTGCATTTAGTTTTGATGCTATACAAGATCCAGTGTCACTACAAGAGCCTGTGTACAATGATGGTTCAGAGAGCATATTTATAATGGATCAAGTTAAAGATACAAAAAATAGTGATGAAAGCTGGGCTGACAACATGACGATTGCAGAGGCACTTAAAAGGTTAAACGAAAAAGAAAAGAAAATTATAAAGAAAAGGTATTTTGACGGAAGAACACAAATGGAAGTTGCAGATGAAATTGGAATTTCTCAAGCACAAGTTTCAAGGCTCGAAAAAAGTGCACTAGAAAATATAAAGAAATATTATAAATGAGTAAAAGAGCTCTTTTTAGTAAAGCGTTTTATGCTAGACTTTATTAGAGCTCTTTTGGTTATAATTATTCAACTGTAACAGATTTAGCAAGATTTCTAGGTTTATCAACATCTAATCCTTTTTCTTTTGAAATAAAATAAGAAAGTAATTGTAAAGGAACAATTGATAAGATAGGTGATAGTAAAACATTAGTATCAGGAACAGTAATAATTGTATCGATATTATTACTTGGCAATTCTTGATTTGTAACAACCAAAGTTTTTGCACCACGGGTAATAACCTCTTGAATATTACTAATAGTTTTTTCAACTAAGTTTTTATCTGTTATAATACTAATAACAGTAATACCATTTTCAATTAAAGCAATTGGACCATGTTTCAATTCACCAGCTGCATAACTTTCAGAATGAATATAAGAAATCTCCTTTAATTTCAAAGAACCTTCTCTTGCAACTGTCTCATCAATACCTCTGCCCAAGAAAAATATATCTTTTTCTTGATAAATCTGCTTAGCAAATTTGTCAATTTTTTCATCACAATTTAAAACATATTCTATTTTTTTAGGTAATTCCAAAATGCTTTTCTTAATATCAACTAATAAATTTTCATCAGCTATACCAAGTATTTCTGCAAAATAAATTGCTAAAATAGTCATTAAAACAACTTGAGAAGTATATGCTTTTGTAGAAGCAACTGCTATTTCTGGTCCGGCATGTGTATAAATTGAATAATCTGCTTCTCTTGTTATAGAACTACCAATAACATTAGTAATTGCAATAGTTTTAGCACCTTTTTCTTTTGATAATTTTAAAGCAGCTATTGTATCTGCAGTTTCTCCTGATTGAGATAAGAAAATACATAAAGTTTTATCATCTACAATTGGATCTCTATATCTAAATTCTGATGCAATATCAACTTCTGTAGGGATTCTACAAAGTTTTTCAATAGAATTTTTTCCTGTAAGACCTGCATGCATTGCTGTACCACATGCAACAATATAAATTTTATTTAAGCCTGATAAATATTCTTTTGTAAATTTAAGTTCATCAAATTCACATTTTGAATTTACATTTATTTTA
>ENA-ORLY01000552-ORLY01000552.1-human-gut-metagenome-genome-assembly--contig:-NODE-552-length-51749-cov-5.027249_pt1 | contig 51749 bp, 45 predicted proteins | sample MGYA00243071_ERZ508832 | MGnify/ENA primary metagenome ERZ508832 (study PRJEB26277, sample SAMN04329777) | human gut metagenome | biome: human-associated habitat | host: Homo sapiens | place: USA... | reverse complement strand
GGTCTCACCGATCGCACGGCCGATTCCAAGGACAATACCTGCCAGGATTCCGGATTTTGCCGCCGGAACAACTGCAAAGAAAACGCTCTGGGAATGCGTTGCACCAAGGCCAAGGCTTGCTTCATAGTAGGATTCCGGAACACTTGTAATGGCGGATTCTGTTACACCGACCACGGTCGGAAGAATCATAACGGCCAGAAGAATAGATGCCGTCAGCATTGTGTTTCCGTTTTTTCCGGTCAGCTGTGCCATCAATGGGACGATTACAACCAGTCCGAAAAATCCATATACAACCGACGGGATTCCCGCTAACAGCTCAACACCCGGTTTGATAATTTTGTAAATTCCCTTTGGACAGAACTTCGCAAGATAGATTGCGGACAATACACCGATTGGTACTCCAATGATGATCGCTCCTGCCGTTACATAGATACTTCCAAGGATTATTGGCCAGATCCCGAAAAAATTATTTCCCGGTCTCCATCTCTGTCCGAAGATAAAATCGCCAAATCCGATCTTTTTCATTGCCGGTATTCCGTTCATGAATAGAAAAATACAGATTAAAACAACCGATATGATGGATATACATGCTGCAATGAGGAATATGATCTCCATCAGTTTTTCTTTTCCTTTATATTTGCTCATATCATTTCTCTCTCTATTTATTTTTAGATACTACGGATACCCGCTTGTCAGCGGGTATTGTTTCCTTTATTTGAATTACCTTGTTTTAAATGAGGGAAGGAGCCATAGCTCCTTAACCTTTTTTACAGCTCATCCCAGCTTGTTACATCTCCTAAGTAGACGCTCTTTACCTGGTCGGATGTGATGTCATCTAATGTATTGTTCTTGTTTACGATGACTGCGATTCCGTCCATTGCGATTGCTGTTGCTTTTAACTCGCTCTCGCTGTCTTTTAATTCACGGGATGCCATTCCGATATCACAGGTTCCTTCCATTGCTGCTGTCATACCTGTTGTGGAATCACTTTCCTGAACTTCAATCTCTGCTTCTTTGTTTACTGCTAAGTATGCTTCTTTTAATTTTTCCATAACCGGTGTTACAGAAGAAGAACCGGCAACTACGATCTTACCTTTTGCTCCGTTGCTCTCGAATTTTCCATCTGATACGGAAATGTATCCGTTGTCTTCGATTACTTTCTGTCCGTCATCACTCATGATGTAGTTGATGAAATCCTGTGCAACATCACTTACGTTGTCTTTTGTTGCAATGTTGAATGGTCTGGAGATTTTGTAAGAACCATCTTTAATGGTATCTACGCTTGGCTCTACTCCGTCTACCTTTAATGCTTTGGTTGTGTCATCTAAAGAACCTAAGGATGCATAACCGATCGCGTAATCATCTCCGGCTACTGTGGTCATCATAACTGCTGTGCTGTTTGCGATAACAGCTTCCTCTGTGGTCATGTCCACTTTTTCACCGTTCTCTTCCTGCTGTACTCCAAACAGTTCGATGAATGCTCCTCTTGTTCCGGAACCATCCTCACGGGATACTACGGTAATATCTGAGCTTGTATCAAATCCGTCTGACTTCTTTTCACTTGTTGTCTCTGTCTTTGCAGAATCATCTTTTTTGTTGTCTGCACTGCTGCCGCATCCTGTTAATGCACCGATCGTCATTAATCCGGCAAGTAATAAACACACTGTTTTTTTCATCTTTTTTCCTCCATATTATCTGCTTCTTTTTATAAAATTTTATATTTCCTTCTCTTTGGAAGGTATGATTTTATTCTAAAAACCCTATGTAAAATATAAAATCACTCTTATGTAAAATGGTGGTAAAATGTAATTAAAAAAATTACACAGACAAAACTCTATCATTTCGTCTGTGTAATCCTATAATTTTTCTGAAAAAATATTTTGTTTCTTAAACTAGCGGGCTGCACAAAATATGGAATGATTACAATGCGGTTACTTTTTCACTGATCTTCTTGATAATACGGACAACCGTTTCCATTCCTTCTACCGTTACATGCTCCATTGGTCCGTGATAAGCATATCCGCCGGTTCCAAGATTTGGGCAAGGCAGTCCTTTGTGGCTGAGTGTTGCCCCATCGGTTCCGCCACGGATCGGGTCAGGTGTCGGCTCTATTCCGTTTTCACGGATCGCTTCCTTTGCAATCTCAATAATCTCCATATGCTCACGGATAATCTCATTCATATTGCGATAGCTTTCCTGTATTGTCAAGGTAACTGTTTCTTTTCCATATAGATCCTGCATCTCTTTTTCTATTTTTTTCAAATAATCGATTCGATTCAAAAATTTCTGCATATCGTGGTCACGCACAATATAGGAAAGTTCTGCTTTTTCCACATTTCCGGAAATATCGGTCAGATGATAAAATCCCTCTCTGCCCTCTGTATGCTCCGGTGTCTCGTTCTTCGGGATTTTGGACTCTATCTCACAGGCAATGGCTGCTGCATTGACCATAATGTCTTTTGCTTCTCCCGGATGTACGTTCACTCCATGGATCAAAAATTCAGCACTTGCCGCGTTGAAATTTTCATAAGCTATTTCGCCCTCATATCCGCCATCTACCGTATATGCAAAATCTGCTTTGAAATAATCCAGATCAAACAGTTCCGCCCCACGTCCGACTTCTTCATCCGGCGTAAATCCTACCCAGATATCTCCGTGAGGGATTCCTTCTTTCTGGATTTCCTCTACCGCCTGCATAATCGCTGCTACTCCTGCCTTATCATCAGAACCCAGCAGCGTTGTTCCATCGGTTGTGATCAATGTTCTTCCTTTTAAAGAAGCCAAATGTGGAAAATCCTCTACTTTTATATAAGTTCCACTTCCCGGCAATAAAACATCCTCACCATTATAATTTTCGATGATCTGCGGCTTTACATTTTCTCCTGAAAAATCCGGTGCGGTGTCCATATGCGCAATAAATCCCACTGCTTTCTTACCTTCCATTCCCGCAGTTGCCGGAAGCAGACCATAGACATAACAATGCTCATCTAATCTTACTTTTTCTAAGTTGAGTTCTTTCAATTCCTGTTCTAATACTTTTGCAAGCTCAAACTGCCGCTTCGTACTTGGGATACTCTCCTGATCATCTTCAGAGGTTGTCCAATAAGATACATATTTTAAAAATCGTTTTTCTACTGCCATTGTTTCTTTCTCCCTTCTTCTATAGTTTTAGGAATCATTTTTTATTACACCTTTATCAATATTAAAATTATACTTTTTCGTAAATTAGCAGGCTACACAAATGAAGTATGGAACGTTTCTTTTTGTGCAATGGAAATGAAACTCAGGAAATCGTGAAGCCCATTGGCGCACACGATTTCTGCTTTCAGAGGTTCATTGGAATGGTCTGCACAAGGAAACGTGGAATATTTCATTTGTGCAGCCCTGCGGAAACATTTACAAAAATATAATTTCAATATCAAACCCTTATTGCATAAAAAAAGCACCATCCCCAATGTTCTTCTAACATCGAAAACAGTACTTTCAAAATGGGTCTTCAGGGGTTCGAACCCTGGACACCCTGATTAAGAGTCAGGTGCTCTGCCAACTGAGCTAAAAACCCATGCATTTTTCAACGCAAGAATGATTATACTGTACTTTTTTGAAAAATGCAATACATTTTTTGAAAAAAATTCGGATTTTAGAGCACATTCTTAAGAATTTTCACATTTACACATTGCTAACCAGTTTTTATGAATGGATGCAGATATATAGATTAGATAAGTTTTTTCAAAAACCTCTATAGAGTTTAAAAAAGCAGAGGAGAAACTTCTACTTTAATTTTTTCCATGCTTTTTCAATATGAATATTGGTTTTATCCTGTCCTCTGGTCTTAATCATTTTCTTTCTTATTTTCTTTTCAGCTTTAATCATCTTTTTTTGTTCTTTTTTTTCGGCTTTTGCCATTTTTCTTTGATATTTTTTATATCTTCGTTTTCTCTGTTTTCTCTCTCGTTCTTCTTGTTTAATAAGTTCTTTTTGATATATGATTCGATTTTTGTATAAGTATCTGAAAGTAACAGCGAATATAATAATTAGAACAAAGAGCTCTTGTTCATTTGTCATTTTCATAACTCCTTTTTTCCAATAGTTTAGCATAAGGGAATAAAAATTACAAATTCTAACAAAAATGACACCTCTTTCAAGGTGTCATAATATCATATATAATTAAAAGTCAGTGTTCTTCCAGCTGAGCTAAAAAACCATACATTTTTTAACAGATTTTTTATAAATTTGCGATTAATGCTGCAATTTCATCCGGAGTCATCATTTTGTTTGGATCTGACATATCCGGAATCAGCACTTCTTCTTCCTCTTCTTCAGCTTCCTCTGCCGGTTCTTCTACCTGGATAACCGGTTCTTCTGCTACCGGCTCCTCTATTAATGGTTCCTCAACCAGTGGTTCTTCTATGGTTGGTTCTTCCATCAGTGGTTCCTCTATGATTGACTCTTCTACTATTGGCTCTTCCATCAGTGGTTCTTCCATGATTGGCTCTTCTATGACCGGCTCCTCTATCAATGGCTCCTCTATCATTGGTTCTTCTACGACCGGTTCCTCAATCAATGGCTCTTCTACGATTGGTTCTTCCATGACCGGTTCTTCTATAATTGGTTCTTCCATGACCGGTTCTTCTTCCATCGGTTCTTCTGGCTGCACATTTTCCATAACAGGCGGCTGTACCGGCTGTTGCATGATTACCTGTGGCTGGGAAGATGTAATGGAGTTTACTGCCTGGAGGATCTCATTTCTCATATTCAATTCTAATTCTTTTATGGAAGAACTCAACTCCTGCTGTCTTAAAATCACTTCCTGCAGACGCTGTTCCATATTCTGATTCTGACCGTCTAATAATTTTTCATTATTGTTCTGCAGTGTTTTTTCAAAACTCACGATCTTTTCTAACAATATATCATTAGAATTCATAAGTGCGTCTGCATTTTCTTTACTTCTGTTAATATTGATCTTTGCAAATGCTTTCTGTGCTGTTAATAATTCTTCTGTCGGAAGCTGGAGATTTTTTTCAATATAATCCATTCTCTGAAAGACTTCATCAAATGATTTCTTGATGATCAGATAACTTGCTTTTTCTGACTTCAAAAGACCTTCATGCTCTTCTTTTTCTTCTCTTAACTTCTGATACTGTAGCTGCATTACGCTGTTCATCAGCACATAAGAAAAAATCAAAAATACCAGACCAAATCCTGCTAAGTAAATCGGATTTCCCTTTAAAATAATCATGGTATACAATTCTGCTAAAAATGACAGTACCATAATTAATACGGAAAATGTGATTTTCAGTTGGCTGTTTTCTCTTTTCTGTTCCCCTGAATTCCTTTTGCTCATGTGAAATACCTCCGTGTCATCTAAGTAAAGCGCTTTTGGGTGACAAAAGCATTTTTAGAACGTCATTATTAAATATATTATAACGTTTATGACATCGGATGTCGATGGTTTTCTGCAACAATTTCTCCCTATTTTACTTTAACTTCTCTCCATCCTTAAAAGCATTTCCCCAACCACGTTACCGTCTGATGAACACATTTTTTCAGTTGCATTAACTATGGTGTTGTGAAGTTCAATCAACTTTCAGCATCCGATACCCCACGCCAATGTGTGTTTGGATATATTGTGGAGAGTTCGGTTCTTTCTCGATTTTTTTACGAAGTGTTGCCATAAACACACGAAGGGACGCAATATCATTATCCCAACTACTTCCCCAAATGCTTTGCGTAAGGAAAGTATGGGTCAGAACTTTTCCTATATTTCTTGTCAACAGGCAAAGCAACTTATATTCAATAGGTGTTAAATGCAATTCTTCTTCATTCAAATAAGCACAACCTGCAGCATAATCTACACGAAGTTTTCCGTTTACAAAAACAACCGCTTCGGCAGGGGATACTTTTTGCATCATCGATAACCTTCTTTGCGTGACTCGTAGTCTGGCAAGCAGTTCCTCAACAGAAAATGGCTTTGTTAAATAATCATCTGCGCCAGCATCCAACGCATCAATTTTATCGGTATCTTCACTGCGAGCACTGATTACGATAATTGGCATGTTTGACCAGGTACGGATTTTTTTAATAATCTCAACACCGTCTATATCAGGAAGTCCTAAATCAAGTAAAACAATGTCAGGATTGTGTGAAGATGTTTCTAAAATTGCCGATTGACCATCGGGTGCCGTCAGATATCGGTATTCGTGCGTTTTTAAGGTTGTTGTAATTAAATTTCTGACAGATTTGTCATCTTCTACAACTAATATTAGTGACTTATTCATATACTTTGACCTCCCCTGCCGGTAATGTAAATGTAAATACTGTTCCGTGCGGTAGATTATCTGAAACAGTAAGTTCTCCGCCGTGGGCGTTAATAATGGACTTGCACAAAGATAATCCGAGTCCTAAACTTCGGCGGCTGTCTGCAATTTGATTTGCACCGCTATAGAACATGTCGAATATCCGTGGCTTTATTTCGTCAGCAATTCCGTTTCCGTCATCCGATATAGATACGATTGCTTGTTTTCCCCGCTTTTCTGTCCGAATAACAATATGAGAGTTTTTAGGTGTATATTTGATAGCATTATCAACAATATTGATGATTACCTGAACAATAAGCTTTGCATCCATTTTTGCAAGAAGAAATTCTTCTTTGCTTTCAACGGAAATATGATGTTCTTCACTCTTTCGGTTAATATGATGTAACGCTTCTGTGATCACGTCATCCATCAAATCTTCCGTTATACGGAGATTCAACCGTCCTTCTTCAATCCGGGTTACAGCCAGCAAGTTTTCTACAAGGTTAATCAGCCACATGGAATCATCATAAATATCCATGTACAGCTGCTTTTTTGTATCATTATCAAAGAAATCGCCGTTGGACAAAAGATTGCTGGCATTACCGGAAATGGATGTCAGCGGTGTCCTCAAATCATGTGAAATAGCACGCAGCAGGTTCGCTCGCAACTGTTCATTTTTTGCAAGAATGGCCGCCTCCTGTTTCTCACGGGCATTTTTCTCATTTTCCAAAGCCAGGGCACATTCTCCGAGAATGGATAGTAGAATACTGTTTTCAAATGGATCAAGAGGTATTTCCCCCATCACGATTCCAATAACTCCATATACCATACTGCTGCTGCGAACAGCAAGGTACAGGCATTTTGCATTGGAAAGCGTTCCTGTTGTAGCTCCGGCACGTTTATTGTTTTTCAATACCCAGCCGGCAACGGCCTTTTCATTTTCGGAAATACACGATTCCAAATTTTCTTCAGTTACAGAAAAAATATGCGGCGTATCCAACACTTCTCCATCAGCTAAATAAAAAACGATATCTTTTCTCAAGAGTTTAATGAGCTGATTTGAAGTTGCAGATACAATTTCATTTTTATCTTTTGCCTGTTGCAATAGCTGGTTTGTATCAAATAACACTTTGGTACGGTAAGCAGATTGTGCCGCCTGTTTTGCTTGGTTTTTAATCCGTATAGCAAGAGAACCGGTTAAAAATGCCAACAACAACATGATAATAAAGGTAACAGGATAACCCTGATCATACGCCTGCAAGGTAAATTGAGGTTCCGTAAACAGGAAATTAAAGACCAAAACACTTACAATCGAGGAAATTAGGCTGTATATCTGATGTTTCGTGATGACAGCGGTGACAAGAACACCTAAAACAAAAACAGTAATGATATTTGCTTCGTCAAATCCAAATTTCTGGAAAATCATTCCGACTAAACTGGATAAAATCAGAATCGCAGTAGATTTTAATGTATCAGTGACAGAGAATACGATATGATTCTTTTTCCTGCCCCCTCTTAACTGATACACTGCCGCATTAGAAACCGTATCCGGAATAATATGCACATCCAGGTTAGGGGCATAATCAATCAATTTTTCTGTCAGGGTCGGTTTGCTGAGCAAATGCCGTTTTGTAGCAGAACTACGTCCGATCACAATCTTTGACACACCGGACAAACGAGTAAATTCCGCAATCTGAAACGGAACATCTTCTCCGTAAACTGTTTCTATTTTTGCCCCAAGCTGCTCAGCAAGACAAATATTTGAACGCAGGCGTTTTACATTTTCCTCGCTCATCACCGAAAAATCTGGGGTTTCTACAAATAGAGCCGTAAACTCCCCTTTAAAAGCAGAAGCCATTTTTGCGGCGGTACGGATAATTTTCGCATTGGATGGAGAAGAAGATAGACATACAAGAATATGTTCGCCTGTGTGATAATCTCCATGATTTTTTATGCGGGTATTTTCTGTGAGGATATTCACCCGGTCCGCACATCGCCGCAGTGAAATCTCCCGGAGAGCTGTCAAATTTTCTATTGTAAAAAAATTTTCTACTGCCTGTTTTGCCTGTGTCTGTCTGTATACATTTCCTGTATTCAAACGGTTGATCAAATCCTGTGGTTCAATATCTATTAATTCAACCTGATCTGCATTATCAAAAATAGAATCCGGGATGCGTTCCCGTACAACAATTTCCGTAATGGATGCAACTGTATCACAAAGGCTTTCAATATGCTGAACATTGACAGTCGTATAGACATCAATCCCTGCATTCAAAAGTTCCTTAATGTCCTGATACCGTTTTGCATGACGGCATCCTTCGGCATTCGTATGCGCAAGTTCATCTACAAGGATAAGCTGTGGTTTTCTTTTCAACGCCATGCCAATGTCGAATTCGTCCAGTATCATACCATTATAAAAAACTTCTCTTGTAGGAAGAACTTCTAAGCCATTCAAAAGAGCTGCTGTTTTGGGACATGCGTGGGGTTCTACATAACCGGCTACCACGTCAATTCCCTGCTGTTTTGCCATATGAGCTGCTTCTAACATGGCGTAGGTTTTACCCACACCAGCCGCATATCCGAAAAAGATTTTCAAATGCCCTTTATTCCGGTTTTCTTCATCGGTTTGGAGTGACTTTAGCAACTGTTCCGGATTTTGTCTGCTTTCGCCCATACGGTCACCTCCCTGTACAAAAACAATATATAAAAAATTATACCACCTTTTCTTCTTTTTTTCCATTCGGGCGTGTAGCCGAAAGCAGAAAACGCTCCGAAAAATCACGCAATTTTTCGACAAATAGACCCTTCATACAATTAATGTCATTTTGCCATATCACTCTCGCTGGTTTCTCAATCGTGTTGATGGGATGTACCGCAATGTCTATAGAGCCTGGAGTAATGACACTTTGCTTTATTTGAAGGGATAAGGAACAATACTCATCTTTCAAAATATCGTTGGAATTTTCTATGATAAAGCCAAAATCAAGTTTATTATTTTCCAGCCCATTTATTATTTCACTTACAGAACCGTAGAACAGGTTCAGCTCATAGTCTGGGTATTCGCTTGAAAATTGTTCTAATAGATCTGCAATAGAATCTATGATTGCAGGTGTTTCAAATCCAATCCTGAGCTTAGAATCTGAAATAAGTTTTTGGGATTGATTTTCCTTGAGAAATTTATCCAGCTTTTCCATAAGAAAATAACCATAAATAAATGCTGCCAATACCACTATAAGTAAAACAAAGTCTTTCATATCACCAACTTCTTTCAAAAATTAAATATGAAAACATTTTTGAATATGTTTCGTCTCCCCAAGAACAAACATGGTACTGTCCTTTGACAACTGCGTATCGGAACTTATTTTCAAATTCATAATATCATTTGTTTTCAGCGCCATAATATTGACGTTATATTTTTTTCGTATATCCAACTGACCGATTGTTTTTCCTATCCATTCTCCCGGTATAGATATTTCAAAGATTGCATGTTCTTCATCTAGTTCTATGTAATCGAAAATATGATCAGCACTATAACGGATCGCAACCCAATCGGCAAGCTGCCTTTCGGGATAAACAATTTCATCTGCGCCGTTTCGTAAAAGAAATTTTGCATGAACATCACGAGCGGCACGAGACACCACCATTTTTGCACCGAGTTCCTTCAAAAGAGACGTTACTTCCAATGAATTCTGAAAGTTATCTCCGATAGCCACAATACAAACATCAAAATTTCCAACACCAAGCGAACTTAAAAAATCCTCATTAGTCGCATCCCCAATCTGAGCGTTAGTTACAAAGGGAAGTACAGCATCAACTCGAGTATCTTCTTTATCTACCGCCATCACATGATGATGCAATTCATCTAATTTCATAGCAATGTGCCGTCCGAATCTTCCCAGACCGATAAGTAATATTGATTTCATTTTTTTATTCTCCTTAACCTACTGTAATTTTTTCCTGAGGATATTTTGAACCGTTAGGCTTTTTTTCAGAAATGGTAGCAAAAATCAAGGTCAATCCTCCCACTCTGCCAAAAAACATCAGGCAAATCAAGATTATATGGGAAACAAGCCCCAGGTCAGGAGTTATTCCCAACGATAACCCTACCGTCCCGATTGCCGACGCCGTCTCAAACAAAGCGGTCATAAGTGGAATATCTTCTGTTCTGCTAATTACCATTCCTCCGACAAGGAATAAAACGATATACATCAAAAAAATCGTAGCTGCATTTCTGATAGTGTCATCCGGAATTTGTCTGCCGAAAAAATTGGTGTGTTCCTTTTTTCTAAATACAGATAATGCCGATGAAACGAGAACTGCAAGAGTTGTCGTTTTCATACCACCTGCAGTGGAACCGGGCGAGCCACCGATGAGCATCAGCATAATGATAAGCATTTGCCCAACTTCACTGAGCAAAGTCAAATCTGCCGTATTAAATCCTGCTGTTCTCGGTGTAACAGATTGAAACAAAGAAACCCATACTCTTTCTGTAAGAGGCACATTTGAAAACTCAAAATAAAAAAAGTAAAGAGCCGGTAAGAATATCAATATTCCTGTTACCATAAAAATCACCTTGCTTTGCATCCGGTATTTTTTAAAATGCCATTTATGATTCTTTATATCCTCCCAGGTAAGGAATCCAATACCTCCTGCAATAATCAGCATCATAATTACAAGATTTACAATCGGCTGTACAGAATAAGAGGTCAACGAGGAAAAAGGGGTTCTTATACCGATTAGATCAAATCCTGCATTGCAAAAAGCAGAAATAGAATGGAACAATGAATACCATATTCCTTTCCAAAACCCAAAGTCCCTGCAAAAAACAGGGGCTAAAAGAACCGCACCAATGATTTCGATAAGAATAGTAGTCCGAATAATAAATTGCGTTCTCCGCACAATACCACCCACCGTTGGAGCCGAAATTGCCTCTTGCATGGTACTTCGCTGCATCAACCCGATTTTGCGTCCGGAAACAACAGCAATCGCAATAGCAATCGTAATAATTCCCATACCTCCGATTTGAATCAGCAGTAAAATAACTCCTTGGCCAAATAAAGACCAGTAGGTTGCCGTATCATTAATAACCAGTCCCGTCACACAAACCGCAGAAGTTGCGGTAAACAAAGCATCCAAAAAGGAGGTACACTGACCGCTTTTTGTAGCAATCGGCAGCATCAAAAGCAGACTGCCTAAGAGAATCACGGATAAAAACCCTAAACTAATCACTTGAAATGATGTTATATGTCGATGTCTTGATCTGTTTGTCTGTTGCATAACTATATCCCCATCATCTTAATTTCTTTTTTATATTTCCTTTATTCTATCTTTATTTGTATTAAATGGGCGTAAGTAAGTTTGTTTTGAAATTAAGATTGTATAAAGATGAGCAGAAGTCTGAAATCTTGTATAAACAAAATGAGATCTCTTATGAAGTCTCGCTTTGTTTACGCAGTTTAAACTTTTGGTTAATGGTTTACTTAATAGATATATCATCTATAAATACATAATATACATCCCCATACATTTCTGTATGAACAAAACGACCATAATCCAAAACGGTTTTCACCGTTCCATCCTTACACACTATTCTATATTGCACCCGGTCTATGTCCTTTTCCTGCGTAATCTGACTTGAAATATCACACTCTACTATTTTCAGGTCATCAGGATGGACCATACCTTTAAAGGAATTTCCTGTAAGTTCTATAAATTCCTCTTTATTTTGGCACTTAAAAATCCGTAATAGTTCCCTGTTAAAAGTAATTAACTGTTCCTTTTCATCTGCATGATATACAAAAAAGCCTCCTGGCAAAAGTTCTGCAACCGTTTCTACCTTTTTCAAAGACTCTTCCGTATCTATATAGGTATGTGACCTCCGATCATGCCTTTTCTTTTCGTAATAGCTGCTCTTATCCATATACATCATTTCATCTGCAGCAGCAACACTTTTTTCAAAATCTATTGCATGCTCTTTCCAAATCGTTCCGATCGAAGCTGAAGATCCGTCTTTCCATGACGCCTCAAGCCTTTTGCATTTTTCATTAAATGCAGCTTCATTTTTATCAAAAGATAAGATTACAAATTCATCTCCTCCGAAGCGATACCGCCTTGCTTCAGGAAAAATCTCGGTTATTGTATTTGCAACAGATGCAATTAACTTATCTCCCGCTTCATGTCCTAAACTGTCATTTATTTTTTTCAAACCATTCACATCAGCAAATACGATTCCTACGGGACGCATATTCATCTTTGTATCCTGTTCGATCATATTAATATCTTTATAATATGCCTTACGATTTCTAAATCCGGTTAATGCATCCAGCTCCAGGTCAGAAATTTGTGAATTGATTTCTATATACTGCTCTAAGGATTTCAGTCTTTTTTCTATAGAATGCTTAATTATACGGTCTTTATAATCATTCTTTTTCTCTAAAGCATCCAACACCGCATCTTTATCTGATTTTTTAACAGCATACTCATATTTCAATTCGGAAAAAACAAGCCCTACCTTAATTTCATTCGTATATTTTTCTATATACCAATCCATCGAACGCAAAATAGTGGTCATGAGTTCATCATCATCCGAATCCATTCCACATTCAAACAGTTCTTTACATGCATCCATAAATTCAGCAGCATGCATGTCCCTTATTTTCAAAAGAATTTGTTGCTTATACTCTTTATACTTGTCCATTTTTCCCAATCTGTAATAAAGAGTTGCCGCACAACGAATCGCATCATCCGGGACAATTTTATCCGCATGATATTGATTGATACCAATTTCATATGCCTGCAGTGCCTCTGTCAATCGGTTTAACTTCTGAAGTGAGATGGATTTATTTATATAGATATATGCACCCATCTCTTCATCGCAATCTTTCAAAACATCTTCTGCAAATTCAAGATTTCTGATTGCTTCCGTATAGTTCTGTTCCGCAATGTACGTCAGTGCAATATTATTATACTCAAACGCATAATAAAACTTAGCACTATTTTCCTTTGCAATCTTTAATGCAATCTTATAAAAAAAGCGTGAAATACTGTATTCTGCTTCACAATGTGCTGCTACACCTATTAAATTAAAGCATGACAATATTTTTGGTGTATACGGATAACTCTGATAATCCATTACAATTGGTTCCATGATTTCTATCACTTTTCCAAAATTGCCTTCTTGATAAAACAAATGTCCATAATAAAAACTTGCATACACATAAAGCTCTGTTTTATCATGTTTATCTTTCAACAGTTGCTCATAGAATTTTTTTTGTTCTTCTATTGATAATTTCTCAATTTTTTCTTTTTCCTTCAAGAATTCATCAAAATTCATATTGATCTACTCCTCAAATACACATTCTAAATTAAAAGCAGCAATGACTTATCATCATTGCTGCACATTGAACGTTCCCAGGGGGAATCGAACCCTCAACTAGTGCTTAGGAGAGCTCGAGATACCACTGTAAATACATACAATGATTAGTCAACCTAAGTCAAGGAAATCCTTGGTTTTCCTAACTATTCTGTTACTCCCTGTCAAAATAAGAAAACCTGTTTTCATCTCTGTAAAGCACCTTTCGGTGCTCGTACGGTGCTCGGAGCACCCGGAGGATATAACCATTCCGTTCCATCGAGTTCACTCAGTTGGCCACCATTACGATTCAGCTTCGTAACAATGATCACTTGGTTTTCTTATTAGATTAACTATATTATAACGTGCTGTAGGTCGGATGTCGATGGTTTTTTGACCATGTTTTACTCTATTTTGAGTAGAATACCTCTGATTTGCGCCGTCATTAACAACTTAATATATTAGAAAAATGTTTTAATTTTCTTCTATTTTTTCACAATAAATAGGTGGCATCTCCTGAAGGAATTGCATTACATTTAATACATCTATAAGTCTTGTTTGCTTTATAAAACCAGGGCAATCTGAATATTGTTCTTCAATCTTGCCATTTTGAGCAATATAATACACCTTAATATAAGCACGTTTAAATTCTCTAAAGTCTCTATATATTTTTTGTGGCCAAAAACTGCCTGCAAAATAGAATATAGCTATTGGTAAAGAGTTATACCAATTGATAACGTCTTCAGTAACCTCTTCTATTCTACATTTTTCTGGCATTACCTGTTTATTAATCCATCGCTCCTTTAATTCCGAAAGTGAATTTAAAATTTGAATATAATCACGCATAGAAATATTAATTTCTAAATTTTCCAGTGCTAATTGAATTTTCTTAATTTCTTCCTCACTGAATTCATATTCATCCTTTGCAATCGATTCAACATATTCGTGTTGAGTATTAATACTTTCTAAGTCCACTTTTAAATCCACATATTTTTTCAAATAATTATGTGGATTATGAATACCCGATTTCTTAATTGCATTTAAGACTATTTCAGTATCAATAGTGTATATAATTTGTATGTTTTCATAACTTTCTAGCAATTGCACTGCTTCCAAAAATGACATTATAGAATCATTATTACATCTATCAAGTTCATCCACACAAAAGATAAAATGATAATTTTTCCATACCTTTATTATTTCTTCTATATATTCTTTAACAATAAGCTTATAGCCAAATTTTTCATTAACTTCTCTTTTTATTAATGATGATATATTAGTCTGAGTAACTTGCATTGTATCTACGATATCAGTGGCGAATGGAAATATCCACTTTATAATAAAAAATATAGTGATAAAAAAATTCATTCCAGTATTAAACAATTCCGCTGTTTCTTTACCCGCCCCCATTAACAGGCTAAAATTGTTAAAGAGATTGAATTTAAACAATACTATAATCATTAATATAACTAATAACAAATTGGTGAGTGGAATTATAAAATTTTTTAAGTTTTTTTTAATCCTTAAAAAGAAATAACAAAATCTCAATTTATAATCCTTTTTTACATTTTCCTTCATATTAGAAAAAAAATATGCCCATATTTTTTCTTGGTCACTGTATTCAGTTGCTTTTATATCAATTATCTTTGTTCCTTCTTTAGGCAGTTCCTCCTTTAGATATTCTAAAAATGTCGATTTTCCTGTACCCCATTCTCCAAAAATTCCAACTGTCTTAATTTTCTTTTCTGTTATAATGTTTGCTATTCTTTGGGCTTTTCTTTTTCTGTCAAGCTTATCCTCTACAGATTTACTTGTTTGCGTACGTATTATTCTTTTATATCCATTTGGATATTTTTTCTTAATTACTTCACATTGCTCTATTTTTTTGTATATATCCTCTTTTTTTTCAATTAAAAGATTGGTATCATAAAGTTCTTCTTCTGCTATCTCTATATCCGATCTCGCAGGTTCATAATTTTCATCTAATTCATCATAATCCCCCCTCTGCTCATATTGTTCATTCTGCTCAATAATTTTTACGCTTTCCTCTTGCTTTTTTCTTTTAGAATATAATTCTTTCAGCTCTTTTCCAGTATCATCTAAATTTAAAACTTTAGAATTCTTTTGCATTCCATTTCTCTCCTAATTAAAAAACTGTCCCATAAACAACATCTATATTCACCCCAAATAGGTGATTCATATTATATTACTTTCATTCATATCACTTGCACACTTTAATTGGCAATCTTGTCCTTTACATTCCAACCTAATTTTTTATTAGTATACCATAGTGACTATTAATTGTCGATTTATCCCTTTTTTCTATATCACATTATAAAAGACGATACTGTCTAGTCTTTTCAAATTACACAATATCGTCTTGATAAAATTATATCTTTATTGTTTTTGCCAGAGAAGTAAGCAAAGCCGCCATCTCCGGATTGCCAAGTACTTTCATCAGCAGTTCAGGATCTACTCCCTCCGGTATGGTAATCTTATTTTCTTCCTCTTTCTGCTCATGTATATCCGGATTAAGATTTTCCTTATTATAAAAGGCATTCTCCATTCTCTCTGCATTTTTTCGCCGGTCCTCATCAATAATATGACCATACACTTCCGTTACCATGTCCGCCTGTGCATGTCCGGAATCTCCCTGGACTGCTTTGATATCTCCACCGCTCAGTTTCAGCTTGTATGTAACACTTGTATGGCGCAGACTATGAAAAACCACATCCGGAAGCCCTTCTTTATTAATTACTTTCTGCATCTGGTCACGAATATAGCTGCCATTAATCGGCATTCCAAAAGTAGTCGCCATTATCAGGTTGTAATCGGTATACTCACTGCCAAGCGCCTCCTTTACCTCATCCTGTTCCTTCTTTATATCAATAAGGCACTGTGCCACAAATCCCGGTATATAAACTTTGCGCTCGCTGGTATCGGTCTTTGGTGTTTTCAGCACCCTGACCGTCTTATTATTCTTCCTTTGTGAGGGGAAGATCAGAATGACTTCTTTTGAATCCAGCTCCTGAACAGCTTCCTTTGATACACGCTCCACCTGTTTGTTAATAAAGACATATGCCCTGTTCTCTGAAATAGCTTCTTCTGATATATCCACACAGTCCCATGTCAGCCCAAGCAGCTCTCCTATTCGGACCGTTGCTGCGAATGCCAGATGAAGTGCTACTTTGAGCCATTTATTCTCACACGCATCTATTGCCTGCATCAGCATTTCCGCAGTCCATATTTCACGCTCCTCAGCTTTATACTTCGGCAGTGTTGCATCCGTTGCCGGATTCCTGTCCATCATATCCCACTTTACCGCCTGCCTGAAACAGCTCCTTAGTACCTTATGTATCTGATGAACTGTCGCAGCTGTGATCAGCTTGTCCCCATCCGGATTCCTTGAACTTTTTACAGCCGGCATTTTCAGAAGATCCGTATAGTACTTCTCCATGAAATGGTTGTTGATCTCAGACAGCTGCACCTCTCCGATCGTGGGAATAATATAGTTATTGATCAGTCCTATATTTCCATCATAGGTAGCAACTCCCCACTCATTATGTCCGTAGATTCTGACATATTCCTTTATAAGTTCTTTTACCTTGGTGCATTTTGGTACAACAAATGTTCCCAGGGACTGCTTATACTCAATCCCCTTTTTTCGCTTTTCGGCTTCTTTCAGCGTGGTATAGCCTTCCGACTTCTGGTGCTCCGTGCCATCTGCATCATTTACACGGTAGACAACACTGTATGATTTTTTTCGCTTCCTTATATAAGCCATATTATCCAGCTCCTTCCTGGTATTCTTTCAGCCATTGGAGAAATTCTTTGCGGTTTATTCTCAGAACTTTCCCGGCTCCAACACATGAAAAGCGTTCCATCTGCATCCATTTTGTGATTGTTCCGCTTATAACTCCTGCAAGAGCCGCTGCCTCTGATCGGGAAATATATTCTTTTGTCTCCATACTCTCCTGATTATTCTGATTTACAGGCCCCGGTTCCTTCACAACTTGATATACACTCTGCGCATTCAGAAAATGCTGAAAACTCCTTTTTGAAATCCACTTCTTATCCTCAAACACCTGAATTTCAAAGCAGTCCTTAAATCTGCTTGCCCTGGTGATTACAGACATCTTCTCCTTCGTGATTCCAAGAAGTGCTGCCGCTTCGTGCAATGGAATAAAATCTGCCTGCAGATCCGTGATCGTAGGCATCTTTCCTACTTTCTGATACATGATCTGATTCTCATACCATTTTTCAAATACCTCAATGGGAATTCTCTTTGTAAAATCTACCGTAAAAGTCTCAAGTTTTTCTTCCCGCCATATCTCATACAGATTTGAAGAATGGATTCCCAGAAGATTTGCCGCATCACGGAAAGAATAAGATTTCTTTGTCAGTTCAGCTCCCGGATCTTCGCCATTCACTTTTTTATGTTTTACCTGGTTTGCATACCATTTTTCAAAGCTCTCCAGATCAACACGCATCTGGCCATTGATGATCTCCGTCTTGAAAAAATTCCTGTGTACCAGCCAGTAGCTCTCTGTCTTTTTGACTCCAAGAAGTTTCCGCATCTCCGGAACAGACATTGTTTTCTTCTTTGCCAGCTTTCCGGATGCCATCTTTTCTTCCATCTCTTTTCTTATATTATCTGCACCTGTAAGATTATCCATAGCTTTGAATTTCTCCTTTTCCTGTCTTTTCCTCAATATACCATGATTCCTGTTAAATCTTTAGAACGTCAGCGACGTTCATAGACACCTACATGTCATGCTTCTGATCCAGCCATTCCGAAACCTGAATGAAACGGGAATGAACAAGGTGCTTGAATATATCAGAGATCTGGAAAGCACCGGCAACTATAAACCGGCAGATATCATTCCTATTCACGTGATCCAGGAAAGAAAAGTATTTTACAATACAGTTTCTGCCGGTACCGGCTCTTTCCTCGATAGCGATGAATATGAGATGATTTCCTCTCCTGATATTCCGGAAGCCGCAACCTTCGGTGTATATGTAGATGGTGACAGTATGGAGCCTAGATATCATAATAAGGATCTCATCTGGATTGAACAGACAGCATGCCTTGATGATGGCGAAATAGGCATCTTCTATCTTGATGGAAACGCATATGTGAAGAAATTTCAGAATAACAGACTCGGAACCTACCTCATATCGCTCAATAAAAAATATGATCCGATTCCGGTTACAGAGAACAGTTCTTTCAAAATTTTCGGCCGTGTCCTTTCGTAAGTCCTGTTTTTTGGACACTTGATCGGATAGGATTATCATAGCAGGACAGACCTGAATTATTCTGATTTTTGGAGGTACGCATATATGAACACTGATATAGATATAGACATAAACGCTGTTACAGGTACAGACACCATTACCTGCAGACTTGTTGAAGCCAGAGCGGATCTCGGCATCACACAGAAGGAACTTGCCACTGCAACCGGCATCAGTTTAAAAACTATTGCCAATATCGAAGCAAAACAGCATATACCTTCCCTACTTTATGCCATGAGGATTGCAGACTTTTTCCATAAGCCGGTAACAAGCCTGTTCTGCTATCATCCGAGTGTACAGCAGACACCAGCTAAAGGAGATGATCCGGATGAACAATAAGAATCAGTTGGATTTCCAGACTATCGCTGTCGATTTTGACGGTACCCTGTGTTACAGCAAATGGCCGGATCTCGGTCAGCCCAACCAGGCACTGATCGAATATCTTCAGGAATGGAAACGCAATGGCAACAAACTCATTCTCTGGACCTGTCGCGCCGGCGAAGCTCTGTCGAAAGCCGTCGAATGGTGCCGGGAACAGAATCTTGAATTTGATGCCGTCAATGACAACCTTCCAGAAATCATAGAATTCTACGGACACAACAGCCGCAAGATATCCTGCGACTACTATATTGATGACCGGATGCTGCTGCCGGAAAATGCAAAGGCATAGAACCTATGATGGGTGCTATGCCTCCTTCGTTTTACGCTTTACTCGTTCACCGCACCACCTGCAATAAGTTTCTTGTAAAACGCAACTGCCGCTGCAAGATCCCTATCATCTGGATGTCCTTTAGCAACACCGCCAATCAGCTTAAATGGTCCAAATGTATCAAAACCCTTGCACGAAAACCTTCCCACCAGATTATCATGCTTATCCTCTATAATGGATTCCATAGACTTAAAAGCCTCGCTTCCACCATATGTACACATCAGAAAAACATTTTTATTCTCTATCAGATTGACAGATGCAAATTTAAGTACAGACTGATGAAATTTTCCATAATAAACTCCTGACGCAAATCCTATCAGGTCATAGCAAGATAATTCTTTTTCTGTTACCTGTATAGCATCTATCAGATCAACTTCATTTGTCTTGGCAATTTCATCAATAATTTTCTTTGTATTCCCATGATGCACTGATGCATAAATAATTGCTGTCTTCATATATTGTTAGTTCCATCCTTTCCATACATCTGGCTGATATCCCAGTGTTGACTGCTTTCCATTCCTTACTACCGGTGTTTTGATAACCTGGGGATTCTCCAGAACCTTCTCCAACCTGTCCTCATCAGCTATATATTTGATAAGTGCAAGCAGATCCTTGTCTTTGCCATCCCAGTTGATCATATTATCCAGACCACCATTAACCTGAGCGACAGAATTAAATTCGCCCTTACTCATACCTTTTTCTTTCATATCAATAAACTGATACTTGATGCCACGCTCCTTGAAGAAACGTTCAGCTTTTTTCGTATCATTACATTTCTTTGTTCCAAATATCTGTATATTCAAATCAGTTCTCCTTTGCTCTGGCAAGTTCTTTCTCAATCCATGTCATAATTACATCCACCAGGTAATCCTGCTGTACCTTGCTTAATTCCCTGCCTGGCTGTATCTTATGCCATTTCCTGATACACTCCCGACAACAGGTTGCCGTTGCATGTTGTGCAATAAATACCGGATGTCCCTTAGTAGGTGTCTGCTTCCCATCATTCGGAATATATGCCGGAGCTTCACGCTTTGCTATAAAATCCTGTGCGTGTTGCTTTATCACATCTAATCCTTTTTCATTGATGTAATCAATATCCTTTTGCTTCAAATGAAAACTGCTCCTGAACTTCGAGGCTTCGAGATGTTCAAAGAGCTGTTTATACCATTCTTCCTTAGTCATCAGACTTCACTTCCATTATCTGTTTACAATCGGAGAAATAACCGGTTTTCCATCTCTGTCTAAAAGCGGTGTCAATCCCCCTGAATATCCTGCTGCATGATAAAGATAATTTACACCAGTTTCCTTATCTACCCAGATTTCTGTTACATTCATGGTTCCCTGTGAATATGTTTTTTCAAATCTTTCATTCTTTGCCATTGTTTTCTCCTTCTCTGTTCTGAATTGCCATGTGTATCATCTTTTCAAATGATTCGCTGAAATGTTCATCATCTTCTGGTGTCCGTTTCTTCGGTCCTTTTATATGATTCTTTCCGGATGACCTCCGGGCTTTCTTATTCAGATGCCGTTCCATAAGCATCCGGTCTATATTGTCATTTTTGTACCATTTCCCTGACTGATGGATTGCATAAGCTCCTTTTCCAAGTGCCATTGCCGCCACCCCATAATCCTGTGATACAACAATATCTCCCTTGTGGCAAATACTGATCAACTTATAATCGACTGCATCAGCACCGGCCCCAACCACTATCATTTCACTGTAATCTGACTGTAGCACATGGTTCGTATCACAAAGCAGAGTCACCGGTATTCCGTATTTCTCTGCAATTCTTCCTACTATATCAACCACTGGACAGGCATCTGCATCCACATAAATATGCAGATTTCCAATTCTCTTTGCCATTTCTTCCTGATACATTGTATATTCTGTTTTGCTCATACACACCGGTCCGATCAATGTCTCATATATCTGTCGGTCAGTAATATCTTTGTGCTCCTGTTCCATTCGTCAAATGCTCCTATATCACTATACCATTACAACCGTCAATCTCATGCTGAATCATCTGTGCAGTCCAACCGAAATATGCAATCAAATGGCAATGGTTATATAAATATTCCATTTATGTCAGCTCCTTGTATAAATGATAAATTGGATATTCTATAAATGTTTTCTTTGTCTCATCATCAAGCAGTCCAATATAATGATCCGCCAAGCGCTTATTTCCCATCAATATCTGAATACCGGCCTTGCTTTGTTGATTAATATCTGTTTTTAAAATTTCCATTAGTTCTGCAATTTCAGAGTCAGAAATCTCTCTCAATCTAATCTCGCATTGAACACGATTTATCACGTGAATGTAGTTTTCTGGTTCCTTTTCTTCTAACCACTTACACAGTTCAAGTGCCATTTCCAACAATTCTTTTTTCTTAGATGCATCATATGCTTTAATCATTTCTAATATTGAAAAAACCATACGATTTCTGTGTCCCTGATTATCATACTTCATAAAGGCCACTTTAATTTTCTCAATATTTATGTTGGCAGAATATGCGTAATCCCTTTCGTTCATAATGCAATATTGGGTAGTTGGATAATCTCCACTTTCGTCTAATTTGCAATCTATATCATATTCAAAAAAATCTTTGACATCATATAGTTCGTCGCTTCGCTGACCAAAAAACAATAACAAACGAATGTTAGATATTTCTAATGATACCACTGGAGGAATTTGTCCTTTTTCCTTAAACCCAGCACTTTTCTTATGAACGATTGTATTAATAAGCATCTTCACATAGTCTTCTTGTTTTTCAGTGAGCTTATCCATATCCAATGGTATAGATACATGCAAAATGTCCAACATTTCTTTTATTAATTCATAATATTTAAGAGTTACTCTTGCACCCTCGATATCAAAACTCTCTATCTCTTTTTTGGTAGGGCTAACCGGCAAATCCAACCCATTAACTGTAAGACACTTGGTGTCAAAAACATCAATGATAAAACGAAGATCTTGTAGCCTTTCATCAAGATTTCCTGTAAGCGCATATTTTAGCGTTTGCTTATCTCTTTCCCAGATATATTTAAAACTTTTACCAAAATAAAGTGTTAATGTTTCATCCTTGTGACGCTCTACCTTGACCAAATCATAATACTTACGTCCATTAGAATACACATTAATGGAACGCTCTGTAATTACGGATTCCACACTTTCCAAATGTTCAACTGGAAAGGAAAGCGTCCCGTCTGGATTCTGAATATGTAAATACAATTCATTGTTTTTCAGATACGAAAAGGGGTCATTTCTGTCATATCCAATGCATGTAAAATGACAATTCATCCTCATATTATCTCTGCCCAACAATTTTTCTACTTCCTCTATGGTCCAGTTCTTTCCTGTTTTCAAAATGCTCTGCTTTTGACTCTCTTCAATGAAATTAATAACAATATTCTCGAAATCATTTGGCTTATCGGGTAATTCTTTTAAGTTAATAGATATAGGCTTCTTACTCTGTGCTATTCTCAAATACTGATTGATAAGGAACGGTTGAAGTGCAGCGTAATATATTTTTTTATTTTTATCTGCGTCGATATGAACTACAAAATATAACACGCCTCCATCATTACGGTACTTCTCCAAATTTGTAATACTTACTTTGTATTTAGGATTCTTTTTAGAAAACCTCTTAACTGTTTTTCCTTTGACTTGCACAGGAGCACGTCCAATCAAATCATCATTTTTCTTGTATTTATTTTTGTATGCATATATAAATCCATCCCAGATAGGTTCCTTATCTCTCTCATTAATATACTGAGACAGTAAATCCGTATCCGCTAATCTAATTTTTATTGCAGCTGTTGCCGATGTCTCAATATCACCCATTACAACTCCTTAAATCTTTGCAATCAAATCAATAGTTCAATATCTTTCTGCCGTTTTTTCGGTTCCTGTTCTTTCAGTAAAATGTTCCTATATCACAATTCCATTCCGGCTCTGATTCTGGTTCTTCCATCATCAAATCAAATATAGTTTCTTCAATAACTTTCACACACTCATCTGTATTATGCAGAATATCCTCGCCCCAGAAACGTATCACTGTCCATCCCATAAACAGCAGTTTTTTATTAACTTCAACATCCCTCTGTCGGTTCCTTGATATTTTGTTAATCCAGAACTCACTGTTATTACTTTTTTCCAGACGCGGTTTTAATATTTCCCAGTCCTTCCCATGAAAGAACTCGCCATCACAGAATATAGCTATCTTGTATTTTGTCAGTGCAATATCCGGCTTTCCTGGAAGTGCCTTATAATTCTTCCTGTACCGATAACCTTTCTCCCACAATGCCTTACGAAGTCGAACTTCTATTTTGGTATCATTTGCCCTGATATGCTGCATATTCTTTTTTCTCTGCTCTTTTGTCAACACATCAGCCATATATAATTACCCATCTTTTCTAATTCAATTCTGTTTTACAAATCCAACAGCCTTATATCCATTTTTCTCTGTGTCAAATAATACTCATACATCATTGCTGCCGGAAGCTGTCTAATCTGGATATTCTCTAATCCAAGAGCTTCAAGCATAGGCATCCTTGCAGTTCCTTTTTTTATTATCTCATCCTTTTCAGTCGGCATGAGAAAACAGTTTTTTACCACTGCAATATGATGTGCCTCAATAAATTTCTTATAAGCAAGCTGATAGAGATACTGTTTTGTAACATCCCCAACGCCAGGATTACCTCTCAAATTCTTACCTTTTTCCAACTGGAGAAGATAATACTTGGCATCAAAAATAACAAAATAATCAACATCCCCAACACTTGGCATACTGATCAGATCCGGGATCAATGTGTCTTTAGCCGTCTGTGTAGTATCTGTACCTTCCCAGATTGGTTTTTCAATAATATCAATCAGTGAATCCTTTTTCTGACTCTGAAATTCCTCTGCCAATGGAACATGCATTTTCAGCTGTCCAATAGAGGTATTCAACTTATTATCAAAAACCTCTGCACATATCTTTTCCCACACTGCATGATATGCTGTCGTACCATACATACAAATTCCATCGTTGTCCTCAAACATTCTGCGGTTCTGTGCCACGTATGCATACAGCGTTTTTAAAAGAATCTGGCGGTGTGTATTAAACTGTACATTCAGTTCTTTTGAAATTCTCTCCAGAATATACTCCCTGTCTCCAAAGTCATCCAGAACGTCCTCCGACAGTTCTACCGTTTCTATTCCAAAAAGATTTTCAAGCTGTGCCTGGCGAAGCTGATTAGAGCATTCTGTCAGTATACACTCATGCAGTCTTTTAAAATAATCCATATCATCATCAACTGTTTTTCCAGTATACAGTTCAATATAATATGGTCTGTTATCCTCAATCAACGCAAAGCTCTCATCTATGGTTTTTCCCCACAGGATTTCGCCATCACCATTAACTTCAATAATATCCTCACTGTTTGTATATATGCCATATTCAAAGTAATCGTTCAGAAGATAGAGAATTACGGCCAGTATATTAAAACTTCTGTTTTCTCCATCACCATTGAACATGCTTACCATCTGTTCATCTGACCGGCTGTATCTTTCAAGAACCTTTACAACCTGTTTCATTTCTGAAAAATAGTCATCCCTCTGCTTCATCAGATATTTCGGATATACCTTAATTACTCTTGAACCACATGTAATAATTCCTACATAGGTAAAAACATAAAGACAATCTCCGCTTACCGCTGTTTCATCTGATATTTCAATATCATCATCCACAAGGTCAGACATTTCAAGCTGGTCTTCATTATTTTTAACGCTCTTTAATACTCCAAAGGCTTTCAGATTTTTAATAAAGTGCTCAACCGCAGATTCATCCATGGAGAAGATGCTTTTCAGATTATTCTTTGTATACCGCTGCTGTTCCCTGACATATCTTGAAACAATCTCCATTATGCATCATTCCTTTGCTTGTCATAATATAATTCCTTAAATGTATCTCCAAAGATTCCCATTCCCTTTTTATCAAATGCATCACAAACTGATGAATACTTGCTGCTGTCGCAGCCATCAAAGAAATTGTGTTTTCTCTGTTTTACAGCATCCTCATACAGATACATTATGACCTTGCTCTTAAATGCCTTGATAAATTTTTCTGTATCTTCTATCATTCCATCCTCATCAGACTTAATGATTTTTTTTGAAAGGAAGAATGGTCCCATCAACTTATCTTCATTGATTCTGAAATCATCCGAAGACAATTTTGCATTGATGGCTTTTCTAAGTGTATTCCAGTTAATAACATCCTCGCTTCCTGCCAATTTGATATTACCAATGGAAGCAATCTCTTCCTCATTTTCATTGATTCCAAGGTATTCAAAATTCCATCTTCTCTTAAATGCCGTATCCATAGGAAATACTCCCTGATCAGCACTGTTCATGGTAGCCCAGATAAACATATTGTTTGGAATCCTGATTTTTTTGTAATTATCAGCATCCCCACCGAGCTGTGAAGCAAGGTATCTTCTGATGTCCTCAGATGCTTGTATTTCGTACTCGCTCACACCATCATCATCACGATCCAACAGCTGAAATACATCACCAAATACTGCCGCTACCTTAGCTCTGTTAATTTCTTCAATCAGAAGCAAATGTGGCTGAGGTGCTTCCGTTCTTCCACTCTTTAATGCATCTACATATACACGCATGAATGGTCCAGGTACAAAATCATATCTTATGCTTCTGCCATCTGCATCCATCACCGGTTTATATGTTCCGACAAACTGCGAATAGGAATAATCTGGATGAAATGTAACTCTCTCATATGTACCAACTGTATCTTCCATCAGCTTGTCACAGTCATCTTTTAGCCCGAAACTCTTTCCTGTACCAGGGGCACCGAATACGATACGGTTTCTCTCATAATCTACATCTATGTTCGTATTATAAATCAGTTTCATATAGTCCTCCTCAGAATCAATCAGATATTGAATATATTTTTTCACAGCACTTCTCTGTGATCCATTTTTTTCAGGCTCTTTTTTCAATTCATCCATAGCCTGATTTACCTGTCCAATATCTGTCGTATAAAATACACTATGTTCTGCCACCATAGGAAGAGGAGTTTTCTCTATACTGTTTACATATGAGTCTATTGACTGCTCACTGTAAGGATTTCCGGCATCCGAATCCCCCTCTGGTTTTACCTGTAATCCCATCCAGTATCTGAAAAGCCTTTTATTTCTTTCTTCCGGAGCCTCGCTTTCCAGATTTACTTCAAGCTCCATATCATCATCTGGGTAATAGTATTTTCTGTAAAGATACATCAGATTATATTCTGCTGTTAGCTGATAACATGATGTCAGTTTTCCTTCCGATTTTTCAGGAAGAACATCTGCCGGAGTAAAATTTTCATGCCATCTGCCTGGTTTCATATGCGACATATCACTACTTGAATCGTAAAAATAGTTTCCTATTCCATCTACAAAAGCGATAAGTCTTTCTCCAGACATTGCAACGAATACTGTATCTTCATTCGTTTTATAGAATCTGACAAGTTCACCAGCTTTTCTTGATGCAGTCCTTGCATCATTTCCGTAATAAATCTCCTGCAGTTTATCAGCAATGGCTTTTTTGTCAATTCCATCACCATATAAATAGCTATCAAGGCTTCCTATATCCTTCCAGCCAATACCGACAACGGACCGCTTTTTCCATTCATCTGTATAATTCATCTTTTCGTCAGTGGTGCCTATCCTGACAAAGGTTTTCGGCATACCAAACTTATCAACGATAACATGATGCATGGCATTATAAGACATATTTGCATATCTTCTCACCATTGCAATCTGTCCGCTTCTTGCATAACTTTTTTCACTTGGTTTAATCAGAAGTGCATACAGAATATGGTACTTCCAGACATCGTTGTGATAACAACTAAGAATGTCACCGGTGGTGATTGCATAATATTTATGGAACCATGCCATGTTATAAAACTGATCCCCAATCAGCTCTTTCAGGTCATCATCCATCTTCTCACATTCTTCAATCGTCTGAGGATTAGCTTCTGCTATAAGCCTTGAACCATTAACCAATGCATCACGAATGGATTTTCCTAACTGTAATGCTTCTTCATCAGTCAGCTCCTTTGAATTATTGGCACTTCCAGACGTCCAGACCCCAGTATCTTTTTTCTTAAATAATCCAAATTTATATGCAGATCCACCCGAAATACTTCCAAAAAATTCACGGCACTGCGGATTTCTCTCAATCCAATAACATAATGATTCTGAATTATCTCCATCGGAATAAAAGATATACTCTAATAGTTCAGAATCAGACAACGCTTCCAGTTTGTCCGGAGAATATCTTTCCATAAATTCAGCTCTGCACTGCTCAGTAACATCATCATTTGAAGGCAATTCAAGGCCAGACTCTTCAATGTGTTTTGTCAGGATGTCCGCTGCACGTTTATATTCATTGTCATCCTGAATTTCTTCCTCATCATCTTCTCTTGATACATCTGAAATATCCATATCCATATAAGAACAGTATGATTCTTTTGTATCTCCATCCCAAAATGAATTACATGTTATAATATCATATATATCTGCCTTATTGTTTCTTGTTAATTCATCATTATCAATTACAAATTTACCGTCTTTTTCAGATATACAACCTGACCACTGTAATACTTTTAGCATTTCGCGAATCTGTCGATCTTCATGTTTCCATTCATGGTCAACTTCATTTAAGCTAACACTTGAAGGATAGTTTCCTGTCCTTCTATAATCAATAATATCCTTTATTAACTCTGAAATATTAGGAAATTTTGTCTTTGCAGCGGAATCATTATAAAATATAAAATATTTAATTTCATCCTTAGTCAAATATGCTGTTGTATTACCGTATAACAAACTCATCGCATATAAGAGTTTAATTATCAACCGCATAGGTACCAGCATTATTCCATCTTCTTTGCTTGCATTAAATGCAGCACTGGTTCTCATATTAGGAAACTGAAATTTTTTTATAAAATTTAGTACTACTGCTCTTGTATTTCCACTCTCCGCATTCTTTGCACAATTGCTGTTGCCATTCAAATTAAAATAAAATCCAAGTGTCATCATATTATTATTTGCACTTTTATCTTCTGTAGCTGTCGGCACAGTATTCGTAACAAAACAGTGTCCTGCTTTTTTTAATGACTCATCTAATACAGATATGCGCAAATCATTTGTAAACAGATAATGATACATCTATTATCCCTCCATTCTCTCCAATAGTTTTGCAATAGCTGCTCCTACCGCTCTTGCTAATTTTGGTGGTACCGCATTTCCAATCATCTGATAAGCATTACCTTGACTCCCTACAAAATCAAAATCATCATCAAAAGATTGTAAACGCGCTGCCTCTCTTACAGTTATCGATCTACTTTGTTTGGAATCATAATGAATAAATCTATTTCCATCTTTATATAAGTGTGCAATTATTGTTGTACTTGGTAAATCAGGTTCAAGAACATGATATCTATGAATAGGTGATTTAGACCCAATTTTCTGTTCATATAATTCACTTATTTTCTTACTGTCATATTCCCTTTTTCCAGTTTCAATATCTTCTGCCAATAACTTAAATGTATCCATATCTCTAAGGTTATGATATCTCGGTTTATGCCAGGTTACATTACACGTTGGTGTTTCATGTGATTTATGCTTTTTGTGACTTTCTTCATCAAAATTTGGTGTGCAAGAAGGTAAATCACCTATAGCCTCACGGACTGTAACAACTCTGTCTGCTTTAAACTCTGGTAAAATTTCTTCATAAAATAATCTAAGGTACTTATCGGCATCTTTATATCGTTTTGCATCAATGCCCACAATAATCATTCTTTCTCTATTTTGAGGCACTGCATATTCACTTGCATTTACTTTTGCAAATCTTAAATCATCAAGTATTTTATATCCAATCTTCTCAAAACCTTTACGTATAAGCTGAGTAATGGGTGTTCCGTCCGGTGCTGCACTTAAAATTCCTGGTACATTTTCAAATACAAACAATTTCGGTCTGTAACGATTTACAACATTCAGATAATGTTCAAACAGATAATTTCTATAATCATCCTTCATCCCATTCTCATCTCTTACTCGGCCAGCTACAGAATATGCCTGACACGGTGGGCCTCCAATAATGATGTCTATTCCATTTGCTTTGTTTACAAAATAGTCAAGTCCCTTCCCTGTACCGAACTCATCATCTTTCCATCCATTAAATAACTCATCTTCTCTCTGAATATCAAAATGCATAACTCTTTCCTCTGCATCTGATACGTTCCATTTTGTCTTTAATCTATTTACAAGTGTATTTACTTGTGGTTTCAACCATTCTACTGCTGCAATATCTATATACTTTCCAGTTTGCAAAAAACCATCTTCAAGTCCTCCACATCCTGCAAATAAATCTATCATTTTATATTTTGCCATTACTATTCATTCCTTTTTAAGTACTGTTTTAGCTGGTTCGCCACTACCTGTCCTAACATAGGAGGCACTGCATTTCCTACCTGTCTATATTGTTGCGATTTGTTACCATAAAAAATAAAATCATCAGGAAAGCTTTGTAATCTGGCACTTTCTCTCACTGTAGGAATTCTGTTCCACTTGTAATGAAAATGTGATCTATGTCCTGTGTTAATTGTATTAGAAGGTTTTTTGCTATGATATCTTGTTAATGCTTCATGATATTTATAAATTCCTTGATATTCTTCTGGTAGAGCTTTATAATTTTTGCCCTCTGGTACCAGTGATATCATCTTCTTGGTTTTTTCGATTGGTATGCTTCCTATATGATTATAGACTTTATCAGAATTCTTTCTCATCTTCTTCTGATAATCTGATTGTGGATTACTAACATAATTCTGGATTTCATCACCATATACTATTTCTCCATCTTCAGTCTGTAAGGAAGGTAAATCGCCTATTGCTTGTTCGCATGTTACATAATGATCCTTATCAATAGTTGCTTCAGGAAATTCAAATATACTATCAGAATCTCTTAATCCAACAAAAAAAACTCTCTTCCTTATCTGCGGGATTCCATAATCCGGTGCATACAATAATTTAGGTGTCATATTATATCCAATTTCCTTAAAATCCTGAATAATTCTTTTTGCGCCAATTCCACCATTTGTCTGCAACATTCCAGGAACATTTTCCAAAACGACAGCCTGTGGCTTTAATCTATCTGCCAGCTTGACCATTGCAAGATATAACGAATTTCTTTTATCATTCATATCTCTAGGTCCTGCAATCGAAAAACCTTGGCATGGTGGTCCACCTACAAGAACATCCAACTTAATATCTCTATCTTTAAGATAATTGATTATCACATCAATATTATCATGATCAAACAAATCCAATTTCATTGCTTCCGCTTTACCATGATTTTCCTTAAATGTCTTCAGTGCAGCCTCATCAAAATCCACACCTAATACGACATCATATCCCGCATCATAAAAGCCACGTGATAATCCACCGGCTCCAGAAAATAAATCTACGCAAGTAAACTTCTTACTCATTTTAACAATTTCCTCATTTCTTTATCATTTGAGCAGCAAGTCTACTCATTTTCCATATTTTTTTTCCGATTATCCATCGGCTTTGGTGCATCATCTGGTATTGCCCATACTTCTCCAACCTTAAAAGCACCTTGAATTCTATTTTCAGAACATAATACCTGAACACGTCGCTGTGAAATGTTCCATTTTTCTGCCGCTTGGCTTGCACTTAAATATCCCATACCGCACCTCACTTTACCTGATAATTATATTCCACGGGACGAATAAAAGCAATGTTAATATACATAATATTTTCAAATTAACCATAACAAAAAAGAGGCGGTCAATACACTCTCATACACCAACCGCCATCACTTATGAATCTGCTATCTTTCAGCTTTTTTGACTTTTCAATATTCACTTTTTTCTTTTCCTGCGTGATCTGCTTTGCCTGTTTTATCTTTTCTCTCACTGATGGCTTTTCCAGTTTTCTTTCCTGTGCCTTCTCTTTCAGGTACTGCTCTGCTGATTCCAGATACTCTGCAAGTAGTCCTGTCTTATCTTCTGTGATGGGATTGATGTCCACTGCAATACCAGCAATCTTAAAGTCATCCTCATGCACTATATTGAAAAAATCATCTTCCCTAACCGTCCCTTTATAGTCCACCACAATATCCAGATCCGAACAGCTTTTCTCAATCCCCCTGCACCTGCTACCGGATAAAATCACATTTTCCACCTGCGCATCTAGATCATTTTTTATAATCTTTGCCTTCACATAGTACGATACCATTTCTTCAATCTCTCCGACACTCATTCCGTCTACTGAGTGAAACTGCTCCATTGTTTTCTTTCTGAAATCTGAAATCACACTTACTGCAAGCTGATCTTCTTTTTCCCTAAGCTCCATCCAGAGATTACCAATCACATTCCGAAGGTTATGGTTATCATTTTCCATAAGCTCATAATACATCTCCCGGCAGTTCGATAATGAAGTCAATTTCTCTATTCTGTCGTGATAGGATCTGTACTGCACTTCATCCAACAGCTTTTCTTCCAGCCGGAAGGCTTCACTTCCTGAAATTCTATCCCAGATATCATCCTTTTCTGAACGGATCACAAGACCATATCCTTCATCATGCCTCTGCTGTACCATATGAATCTTGTCTTCTACACCTTCTATCTTGCATATAAAATCAAATTCATTGTATCCGGCATCCCAGTAATATCCTGCCTGAGTGAGTCTGATATCCGTCACCTCTTCTGCAGTTACGCTTATCTTCTCCTCTGTATTTTCTGTTAAAATTCTCTCTTCCATCTTGTCTCCTTTTCTTAAAATAGCGGCACACTAAGGCTGCAATCGTTGTTGCTTCGCAAGTTAGCAAGCAGTGCCCTCGTACGTACACGGGCGCGGCTTGTTGGAGGCACATCCCCAATCCCCTTAGAATGTCATCTTCGATGCCAAGCCGCGCCCTCACTTCGTGAGTGCTGATACATTCCTGCTCTGCCGGAATATAAAAAAGAGGGCAACCTCCAATTTATATTTTTGATGATTGCCCGCATGCTTATCTTTCCTGCTGCCGTTTCTTTTTCATGTCTTCCTCTATGTCCCAGCTCTGCTGAGCAGCATAGAAGGATTCCACATTTTGCTTCGCTATCTGATAATCCCGCATCTCTTTTTTTATTTTCTTGTATTCACTGTAAGCTGCCTTTTTCTCTGAAAGCAGTCTTACAAATTCCTCATTCAGATCCTTTACCTTCGGAATTTTTCCATCCAGCAGTTTTGCAAATGCTTCCTTTGCCGCCTTGTGAAGAGTGATTTCATCCCGGTGTGCCTCGTAAAATTTCTTATTGTACCCTGATTTTCGATAGGCAATGTAAGTTTCTCTGGTCTTGGCATAATTGATAATGTGAGTCTTGATCACTTTATTTGCTGCCATCTTCTCCTCTGCATCTTTGATGGTTTTCATAAGTTCATGGTATTTTGCAGAACTCCCATCCACCAATGCATCCAGCGTTTTCTTATCGTGAATAGCATGCTGCTGTAAAAACAGAATAGATTCCGCAAACTGTTTCACATTATATTTTTTCGCCCACTGGACATATCCGCCGTTCTTTCCATACCAACCAGATGATACCCAGTCTGCATCCCACCTCTTCGATATCCATATCACGTATCACCTAGTCGGTATCCCACACTTCTGCTCCCTTTCAATTGATACCCCTTTCCTGATATCCCTCTTCTCGGATGCACAACAAGCATATCACCTAGCCGGTATCTTCTGGCAACGGGTGTGCGTATCAGCTAGATGGTATGCAGCTATCGGAAGCCGTTTGTTGATACAAGAATTTACATACCAGTAAGGTGATACATGATAAACGTTGCCGAAATATACTGCATATCACTAAGGCGGTATGTGGTGAACGATATCGGAATATACTGCATACCTGTAAGGTGTTATCTGATGATCGATACCGAGGTATTCTGCATACCTATAAGGCGATATCTCATAATCAATACCGAGACATACTGCATACCTATAAGGCGATACCCCATAACAGATAGCGAGACATTCCGCATACCAATAAGCTGATATCGGATGTGCGCATACCAATGTTTTAATATCAGATAAATGGGTACTGTCGGGAATGGATGTCCAGAAAACGGATGCGGATAGAAGTGTACCGACTGAAACGATATCGATTGAACCGTATGCAGGCGAACCGGTATCTAAACACCCGGATTCAGAGTATGAGTATGCAAATGCTATAGGATCCGCATTACCGAGAACGACATAATGGGCGCAGATCTGTGGGAACATACTGGGTTTTAAGGGATATGGGAACAAAATGTTGGGTTCTAATTTATCAGGCGCCAAACTGTGCCAGAATACAGCATTGGAATGCAATTTTCTTGGTGTCCAATCAATGCGCGTGGCATAGTGAACCCTGTGTGCCATTCCGAGGATATAGAAAACATTACTTACTATATAAAGTAATAACGTAGTAGTTTGTTTACTAGTAGTTCTTTCACTAGTAGTTGTTTACATAGTAGTTCTTTCTAAAAATGTCATCTCTCTCGATTCCGTCTCTTTCAAAAAAATAAGAGCAGGACACATACCCGCTCTCACTTCGTAATCTTTTTACTTTGCAAATTTTATGCTTGTACACCAAGAACCTTACTTGTTGTGTGCCATTCCGTGGATATTGAATGCATTACTTAAATCTCTCCGGCAGAATTACAAATATATTGACATATCTTTCTGGCTTGATTATATTAAGACTATTGAGCAATGATTTTCATTTTTCTGATGCAGGTTATAAAAAGATGGTGAGACCTAACAATGTCGACGCCTCAAATCCTTTATTTTTCTGGCTTTGCGCTATTGGGGTAATGTTCAAGTCCCATCTCCTGCATTGATACATTTATTGAAAAGCCTTGAGAATAGTTATCTCAAGGTTTTCTTTTTATTGAAACAATAGAATGTTCGCGGAGCGTGCATTCTATTGTTTCAATAAAACACATTAGATGTTATAATATAGTCATAAATTCAGGAGGTACACACTATGCCATTACCAAAAGAATCTTCTTACACAACAGATTATATATTCTCTCTTCCGGAAGGGCAGAGAGCGGAACTGATTGATGGTGTTGTTTATGATATGGCACCACCAAACCGGCTTCATCAGGAGCTCGTTTCAGAACTTCACTATAAGATTACTGATTATATCAAAAAAAATAACGGTGCCTGCAAAGTTTTTCCAGCCCCATTTGCCGTTTTTCTAAACGCGGATGACAAAACTTATGTGGAACCGGATATCAGTGTTATTTGTGACAAATCCAAGCTGGATGACCGCGGATGTGTCGGTGCGCCGGACTGGATCATTGAAATTGCATCTCCAAGTACCAAACGCACGGATTACGGTGTGAAATTATTCAAATATCGCTCTGCTGGTGTGCGTGAATACTGGATTGTAAATCCTCTTACGAGAACAGTGAATGTCTATGATTTAGAAAAAGAAGAATTAAATGATCAATACAGTTTTGACGATGACATTGCGGTATGTATTTATGACAATTTGACTATCAATATTACAGAGTTACTAAAACAATAAAAAACTGCTTAGGCAAAACGGAGTCATCCGTTTTGCCTAAGCAGTTTTTTATTCATTTACTTCATACAGATAACTCTTGCCTTGTTTTCCAACCCGAACGACGATTTCAAGGTCTGTTAAGATCAGAAGAACGGTCTGCGCAAGCCGCACCGGGATTTTGGCGTGCTTTGCAAAATCTTTTGCAGTAAATTGTTCCGGCAGGTCATATGGAACAAACTGCATGTAATCTTCCCTTCGGTCGATACAGACTTCCTCTGCAAACTTTACCGGAATGCGGTCGTACCGCTCACTTCCCTTTTTCTTATCTCTGCTCCATCCATTTAAAAGGCGGTACTCCTCCATATCAAGCAGCGCCAGTTTTAAATGCAGATTTGGATTTGATAAATAAGGGCGGATCTTATAGAGCTCAATAAATGCCATATAGGGATTTCCGGTCTTTGGTGACTTGCGTTTCGGTGAAGTCTCCCCGGTTTCCTCGTCAATCCACGACAGCCACTTGATATGGGGAATTGGATAAACGATTGTAACCGGATATAGTGGCAGAAAAGCGTCAAGCTTCCGCCGCATTTTATTAAATGCCCTTGTCTGGATCTCGATGATCTCCTGACCGGTAAAAATGTCTGCCACAAAATTTTCAATCGGAATCTCATGCATATCCGTGTCCGGTGCATAATAATTCTTCATGACTGCATGCACTGTTTTTTCGGATAATGTACCGATTCCCTGCCGCATTCTCTGGCTTCCTACAATTTTATTTTTTGTATGATCAAATAAAGTTTTATCGATACACAAGTTTTCGACCTTTCAATTTTTTTATCCTGCAAGGCAGTTCGTAAATCTTCTATTTTTCCGGATGCTTCATATTTTTCAAAATATCGAAACAGTCAAATGTTGCAAAATAATCATCCGGTGTCTCTGCACGACGGATGAGCTGTGTGGAGCCATCTTCTTTTAACAGAACTTCTGCGGAACGGAGTCTGCCGTTGTAATTGTAACCCATGGAAAATCCGTGTGCTCCTGTGTCATGGATCACGAGCAGATCACCCATATCAATCTTCGGAAGCATGCGGTCAATCGCAAATTTGTCACAGTTTTCACAAAGAGAACCTGTCACGTCGTATTTGTGGTCGCACGGTTCATTTTCTTTTCCCATGACCGTGATATGATGATATGCACCATAAATTGCCGGGCGCATAAGGTTTGCAGCGCAGGCATCCACACCAATGTACTCTTTGTAAGTGTGTTTCTCATGGATTGCTTTTGTCACAAGACAGCCATAAGGTCCTAACATGAAACGTCCCATTTCTGAATAAATGGAAATATCGCCAAGTCCCGCCGGAACTAAGATTTCCTCAAATGCTTCTCTGACACCCTCTCCGATCACACGGATATCATTTGGTGTCTGATCCGGACGGTAAGGGATTCCCACCCCACCGGAAAGGTTGATAAATTTAATATCGCAGCCTGTCTTGTCCCGAAGTTCCACCACAAGTTCAAACAGCTGACGCGCCAGCTTTGGATAGTATTCATTCGTAACGGTATTGCTCGCTAAAAATGCATGGATACCAAAGTATTTTGCACCTTTTTCTTTTAAAATTTTAAATCCTTCAATGATCTGTTCATGGGTAAATCCGTATTTTGCGTCTCCCGGGTTATCCATGATCCCATTGCTCATTTTAAATACACCACCCGGATTGTAACGGCAGCTGATGGTCTCCGGGATATGTCCGATCGTCTGCTCTAAAAAATCAATGTGTGTAAAATCATCCAGATTAATGATGGCACCAAGTTCATCCGCAAATGCAAATTCTTCCGCCGGTGTATCGTTGGAGGAAAACATGATATGCTGTCCGTCAAATCCCTGGGAATCTGCTAACATCAGCTCGGTTAAAGAAGAACAGTCGCATCCGCAGTCGTACTCTTTTAAAATGTTTAAAATAAATGGATTTGGAGTTGCCTTTACCGCAAAATATTCGCGGAAGCCCGGATTCCATGCAAACGCCTCTTTCACTGCTTCCGCATTCTCACGGATTCCCTTTTCATCATATAAATGAAATGGTGTCGGGTATTTTTTCACGATCTCATCTAGCTGTTCCTTTGTTACAAATGGTTTCTTTTCCATAAATTCTGCCGCCTTTCGCCATGTATTTTCCTATAGTCTTATCCTGCTGCTATCTGGATTCAGTACTTTCCCTGCTGTCTGTGATATATTGCTCGATCTGTTCATCCAGATAAACATTAAATTCCTGCATGAACTTTAAAATCGTGTCTGTCTCCTCTTTGGAATAACGGGACAAAAACTGCATGTCACGCTTCTCCCACTGCTTATGACGTTTTTCATGTTCTTTAAAGAGAACCTTGCCGCGCTCAGTCAATTTAAAATATACTTCTTTTTTATTTGTCTCCAACGTGTATTTTTCGATCAGACCTTTTGCAAGAAGTTTTTTCGTCATCTTGCTGATCGCACCACGTGTCATCTGCATCTGTTCTGCAATTTTGGTGACATTTGGCAGTTCCAGACGTCCAATATTATCAATACAATGTGTCTCCGAATAACCATACTCATCGAGACACTGGCTTTCTGTCAATTTTGAAAGCATATCCTGATGCTCTAACATAAGAGCGATTTCCTGTAACAAACGTTGTTGTTCTTTCATAGCTCCACCTCGTTTTGTTTCCATGTCAACATTTATCATACCCAATATATCGCATTGATAATTTTATGTCAATGTCTCCAAGGCAAATTTTTTCTCATGAGTTTGCTTTGAAAAAGTTTCTCAGCTGAATGGAAAAAGTGATTGACATTTTACCCAAATTCGCATATAGTCTTTATGAAGAAACGAAGTTTACAACCGTATGGCTCATTGCCTAAGCGGGCTGCTCGTTTCTTTTTTTGTGCGCACAAAATCATATAAATATAATTTTCCATCCTCATCTCTTCTTACAAGCATTTTTGCAGAATATATATGATATCCTTCAAGTTCTCCATTTTCATCATATTTTGGTATGCCAAATCTTGTATCATAACGATACCAGCCTTTCTTTGCTTTCGCTTTTTCATTAGCCCCCTTCAACCTGATTTTATCTTTGGAATGGCAAAATTCATCTGGAAAATCGTTACCAATATAGATTTTTTCGCATGTTTCCAGAATCTCATATGTGTTTCCAATATACTCCTTTAAATATTCCTCAATTTCATTCCAGTCAATGTTTCGCCTTGATTTAAATCTTATATCATTTATCAACACAATGCTTTTATTATTTTCATCCTGAATAATATGAATTCTCTGATCTTTCTTACTGCTCTCTAACTGTATTTTATAAGCTAAAAGACGCAATACATATTCCGGCATTTTTCTTCTTCCAGCTTCCCACTCCTCTATAGTCCGCAATGGAATTCCCTGCTGTCTCGCAAACTCTGCCCTGTTAAATCCGGTGATATTTCTCAATTGTTTCATTCTTTCTGCTATCGTATACTGTTCTCCCATAATTCCCCCTAAAAATAATACCACTCATTGAGTGGTATTATTGTAACATATTCTATGTATAATTCAACTTATTTCACAGATTCTTCCGGAAAAACAGTTTTATATTATCTGTCTTTCCGGAGAGTTTTATCCATAAAAATGTGTATTTGCTTTTCCTTACATTGTCCTGGCAGCAACTCTGATTACATTTGCCGCATTAAACTGTAAATCTGCTTTCGTGATTTTATATCCATCAATCTCTTTTCCCGTTTTAACCGCTTCTACAATATCATCGACATTTTTCTGGCATCCTGGCATCTGGATGTCATTGCCTGCATAAATACAGCCGGTAGATGCTGAGATTGGATAAGCTGGTTTGAATTTTCCGGTAATCATCGGCATATCCTGTGAGGTGAACCAGTCGGTCATCACTACTCCTTTAAATCCCCATTCGTCTCTTGCCATTCCCTGGATCAGATCATGGCTGTTTGCTGTATGGATACCGTTTAACAGGTTGTACGAAGTCATGATGGATAATGGCTGTGCTTCACGCACTGCAATTTCAAATCCCTTCAGATAAATTTCACGAAGTGCCCGCTCACTTACATGTGCATTGACAAAGTAACGGTTATCTTCCTGATTATTCACCGCAAAATGCTTGATCGTTGTTCCCTTGCCCCTGTGCTTCTGTACTCCTTTTGTCATTGCTGCCGCAATTTTACCGGAAACATATGGGTCTTCGGAATAATATTCAAAGTTACGTCCGCAAAGCGGATTTCTGTGAATATTTAACGCTGGTGCAAGCCACAGATCTACATGAAATTGTTCCATTTCTGAACCAACCATATCTCCAGCCTTTTCTACAAGTTCTGTGTTCCATGACTGTGCCAGTGCCCAGCCAATTGGAATTGCAGTACAATACTGATAATAATTATCCACTTCCTTCTCATCGATATTTGGATTAAATGGTGTGTATGCATCCCCCATCACCTCTCCACCTGGAAGAAGTGTTCCATCCTTTTTCGTCTTAAAATGTGGCTGCAAGCGAAGTCCGGCAGGACCATCTGCAAGTATCATATTCTTGATTCCTCTTGATTCTTTGCATACAGAAGAGGTATCTCCTGCTGCTCCAGGTACAGTGTATGATGCATTTCCAACAACTTCTCCTCCGTCAGCACGTAAAGTACCCACACAAAATTCTGCTAGCTCTTCCGTTAAAAGCTGCGCCACTAATTCTTCTACAGTTGCTTTTTCTGAAAGAATATCCTGCATGGTAATTTTCTCTGTCTTATCTGTATGGTATTCCTTCCGCATTCCCTGATAAACAACCGTTTTTTGTGCAATTGCTATTGTGTCAAAGATTACTTTTTCTGCCTGATAACCAGCGGCTTCTTTTTTCTTTTCTTCCAATTTTACAGCATCCGGATGAATCTCATTCAGTGCGACATCCAGTGCAAACAAATTTTTTGCCTTTAATGTTTGTATATCTTCACAGACTTCTATAACTCCTGCAACTTTTGTAGAAGCCGAGCTATTTCCAACCCGGATGATATAGTCACCTTTTTCCAATATCCATGCTGCTTCTTTTTCTGAATAAGACGCCATCTGTTCTGCCTGATACTTTAAGACAATCTCTTCTGTTTCACCCGGTGCCAGCAATTTTGTTTTTTGGTACGCTGCCAGCTCCTGATATGGCTTTTCCATTACTCCGCCGGCTGCACTATAATATACCTGAACAACCTCTTTTCCGGCATAAATTTTTCCTGTATTTTTTACAGTTACAGGAATCTGAATTTCATTCCCTTCCACACTTATCTTTCCAGCTTTTATCTCAAAATCAGTATAAGATTTTCCATATCCGAAACAGTACAGTGGTTTCACACCAAAGCTGTCAAAATAACGATATCCAACATAGATACCATCTTCGTACATTTCATCATGTACACTCTCATTATGACTGAATTTTGCGGAAGATGGATAATCCATATAATTTTCTGCCCATGTATCTGTTGTCTTTCCTGATGGATTTACTTTTCCGGTCAACACATCCAGAAGTGCATCTCCACCAAGATTTCCAAGCTGAGTCATCAGGAGAATTGCATTGACTCCCGCTATTGATCTCATTTCCGAAAGATCCATAACTCCGCCAATATTTAATACAACAATCAGTTTATCATATACCTCAGCAAGCAGATGAATGTTTCCTCTTTCGTGTGGATATAATCTGTAATCCCCTTCCTCATCAAACCGGTCTGCTCCTTCCCCGGAATTTCTGGCAATCACATATACTGCGGTATCTGTCTCTGACACATCAATGTCATTGATCGTGATAATCTCGCAGTCCGGTTCTTTGTAAGGGTGGTCAAACATTACTGCAAGTTCAGATGTCTGTTTTCTCGCTGCTTCCTCCTTCATCCACTGCACATAAGCTGCTTTCGCAGCGCTGGTATTCTGCTCCTGTCTGTCTAACCATGCAGTTGTCGTAACCTCAATTCCGGCATTTTGAAATCCCTGTTCAATGTTCACATTATTTCTTGTGTTTACATCTCCTGATCCCGTACCGCCTTTGATCGTCGCACGCGCTCCATTTCCGAAAAGCGCCACTTTTTTTGTATGAATTGGTAAAGCTCCATCGTTTTCCAGAAGTACCATACATTCCCCTGCAAGTTTTCTGGAAATCTGCGCATTTATAACTTCTCTCTCTTCAATCTCAGCTGTTTTCGATGCGAAAATTTCTGCCATATGTCAATCTCCTCCTGCTATCCTTCCTTTGCATTCTCATTATACTATTATTATCATTTTGATTGTTCTATAATTTGATGGTAAATTTTATGAAATACTTACAAAGTTTTATCCAATCAAGACTTTCTTTCCCTCAAATGCAAAACCATAATGTCTGATGTTCTCTGATGTGATTCCTCTTGCGGTCAATTCGGCATCGTATGCTTTTTCCTCAATCTGTGCAAGTGCAGCCTTCACAGTACCTTCCAGTGACTGCTCTGATTCTTAAAGTCATTCACTCTCTTTCACTTCCTCTATCTCTTTTCCAGTGTCTTTACCGTTTCCTTCATCCGTGGCAGACAGGCTGCAAAGAACATCTTACAACTCTCGCAGAAATAATTCTGGTATTTTCCTGTCAGTTCATTAAGATCACGGTTTCTCTGGCAGCCACCATGACAGATATGAAAATATTCACAGACCTTGCATTCCTCATCAAGCAACAGTGAACGCTCTACAAATCCGATTTCTGTTCTTTTCGTATCAATTTCATCCAGTCGATTCTCATTAAAATTCCCTAATTTGTAATCATCCAGCATATAAAAATCACATGGATAAACACTTCCATCTGCCTCCACGACATTCTGGACTCCGCATGTTCCTCTCTGGTCACAGGCTTCAGGCAGATATCCTAACAAAATTCCAATGTAATTCTCGAACTGGCGGATATATGGCTGCTTTCCCAATTTCCAGTCAGCATACCAGAGATTGAAAAGTTCGATCAGAAATTTTCCGTACTGCTCCGGCTTTAGTGCATACTCATTCTCGCCATGTGCCTCTTCGAGCGGATCCAGACATGCAATATACTGCTGGTAATTCCATCCTTGTTTTTTATAGAACTCATAAATTTCTGTAATATTGGATGCCACTTTCTGATTCACAACAGTTAGGATATTGTATTCCACGCCATAATGACTCATCAGTTCTGCTGCATGACGTATGCGATCAAAAGTTGGTTTTCCATCTTTGGTGTGGCGGTAGCTATCATGGATTTCTTTCGTTCCATCAACGGAAAGCCCGATCAGAAAGTGATTCTTTTGAAAAAACTCGCACCATGCCTCATTGATCAGATATCCATTTGTCTGAAGTGCATTATTCACGCGGATACCATGTTTATTATACTGCTTTTCAAATTCTACCACTTTTTCAAAAAAATCAATTCCGCGAAGCGTCGGTTCTCCACCCTGAAACGCATAACTGACCGCCCCCTCTGCACGGAGCATCGTCTTGCGGATCACATTTTTTAAGGTCTGTTCTGACATAAATCCATAAGATTCCTGAATCCTTTTCTGTGTTTCATCACAATAGAAGCAATAATCACATTTCATATTACACATCCCGGAAGATGGTTTCATCAGTACACTAATTGGCGGCATATGCTTTTCCTCTTTTTATTCTTGCATAAATTTAAAAATGTTATAAATATTGATTACGATCATCAAGACCATAAGTGCGATAAACAGCTTGTCAACTGTCTTCTCATCAATTTTCTTATTGATCGCACGTCCACAGATTCCTCCGGCGATACCACCTGCAACCATAAGGATCAATACTCCGATCTGGAAATCCGGTACACTTCCTGAAACGATCGTTGAAACCAGGCTTGCAATCTGTGAGAAGAAAATAATGTACAGAGAATTTTCTGCTGCAATTTTTGTCGACATAGAGAAGAAGAAAAATAACACTACAAGGTTAATAGGTCCGCCACCAATTCCAAGGAAAGAAGACATAATTCCAAGAAATACACCAATAAGAACACACACAATTGCATTTTCTACTTTATAAGTCTTAATTTTCGCCTTATAAATCGTATAAATAAGTGTTCCAAGTGTAACGATCAAAAGACACAGTGCCTGAACTGCTCCTACCTTGTTTGGATCACTGCTCAAAGATTTTACATAGGAAAACAGCCATTTCCCGATCAGACCACCAACCGCTGCCCCTATTGCAAGCGGTAAACCAGTTTTCATGGAAACATGTGATTCTCCACTGATTTTGTTTTTCAAAACAGAATATGTTGTCATAGACAATACCGTACATCCTGACAAAAAGCTGATAGCTGTTACATCCAGCACTCCAAAAGAATCAAGTACCGGTTTGATGATCACTCCACCACCGATACCACAGATTGCACCAACAATGGATGCACCAAAGCATACAACTAAAAATATAAGATAAATCATTTCTCATTTCTCCTTTCAAACCCATCTGCAATTCTTCTAAGTAAGATCACTGCAAAAATTGATAAAATAAACTCTGAAACAAAACCTGCATAGGTTATTCCTGATGCCTGGAAAATTTTATTCAGGATCACGATCGCAGGTATCTCAAAGACAATCTTTCGCAGGATTGCAAAAACAAGTGCTGTTTTTCCCATTCCAACACTTTCAAATACACTGACTGCCAGAAAGTCGACCAGCATAAATGGCATACACATGCAGAAACCTCGCAAAAACATTGCACCGTATGTAATAACCTCTTCATTTTTCATAAACAGTCTGATCAGGGATGGTGCAAAAATCCAACATAATATCATAATAAGAACCATACACGGCACCAGAAGTTTCATAACTGTTTGAATTGTTTCCTCAAAACGCTGTTTATTTTTGCTTGCATAAGAGTATCCCACTAACGGCATTACTCCCTGCGTTCCTCCAAGTGCAACCTGAATTGGAACCATATACACTTTTTGTGCAATGCCGACTGCTGCTACCGCAGAAGAACCATATCCAGCAACAAAATTGTTTAAAATGGTCATTCCTGTTACATTTAAAAGATTTTGAATCGCTGCCGGTATTCCAACTTCCATTACACCAAAAACAATCTCTTTTGTCAACGACAGATACTTTGGATTCAGATTTATGTTTGTTTTCTTTTTTCTTACCATAAGAAGGACAAAAAAGTAACAGCATGCAAAACAGTTTGATAAAAAAGTTGCCAGACCTGCACCTGCTGCACCCATGCCCAATCCCCATGGGAGGATGAAAAACGGATCAAGAATCATATTTAGAATACATCCGCTCATAGTTCCGATACTCGCATGCAAGGATGCGCCTTCTGCTCTGACCATATATCCCATGACGACATTTAAAATTGTTGGTATCGCACCACATACAACTGCCCAGTTCATATATGCGGTTGTTGCTGCCGCTGTATTTATATCTCCTCCAAGAAGAACTACAAACGGCTGCATAAAAATATAACAGAGTGCAGACAATAGAGCTCCACTCACAACTGTTCCATAAAAACCCAAAGATGCACTTGCGCATACTGTCTTTAAATCTCCTCTTCCAAGTGCCCTGCTCATCATACTTGATGAACCGATTCCAAACAGATTGATCACAGCGTTAAATGCCAGAAGTGCCGGTGCTGCCAATGCAACTGCCGCATTCTGGATTTGATCATTCATCATTCCGACAAACAGAGTATCTGCCAGACTATACAGCACCGTTACAAGTGCACCTATAATCGTTGGAATCATCATTGTCTGAACTGCCTGTGGAACCGGAGTTTCTTCAAATAATTTTTTGTTTGTATTTTGCACAAATATTCCTCCAGAAATTTATTCCTGTCCTTTATGATATTCCGTTCAAAGAAAAACGAGTTGTAAAAACAACTCGTTTTTCTTTGATTAGGGTATATTTTTTATAAAGGAATTTCACTACACTCCCATAAAAGAATTGTCATGAATTTTGCATAGTGATTAGCAGCATCCACATCCGCCATTGTTATGACGATGTCCGTATTCATCCATGCAGTCATCTTCCGGATTCTTCATGCAAAGATGAACAGCTGCTTTCTTGAATGTCATAGGAAGCGCTAAGATGTTCGGGTTGCTTCCAACAAATTTCTTCTCAGCATCTGCTAAAGCTTCTTCAAATGTAGCTCTTGTCTTAAGACCCATTCCTCTTGCATATCCCGGTTCCTCAGCACCAACAATATAGATTGCACTTGTATTCATCTCGGCGATATGTCCACAGGACATCATAGAGAATCCGTGGAATGGATGGAATGCATTTGTGAAACGGTATTTACGGATATATTCTTCATTTGTTGCGAAGTACTCGCCGTAACGGTTGATATCCGGCAATGTATTCATATGATCATGCTGGAATAATTCATACTGTTCTCTTAAATATGGCCATAATTCATCATGGAAGTATCCGTTACAGATAGAAGAGCAGATAATTACACAGTTGTCACTCATAACACGTTTAAATCTTAATACCTGTGCACTTAATGCCTGCATCATCATGATCGGGTTTGTTCCCATTCCATCACCATAGTGGAATTTCTGTGGCATACCAAATACAAGTACATCGTACTTCTTCTCTGCCCAGTGTACATAAGTTCTCTTATCTGCAAGTTTCCAGCTGATCGGCATCATCTCTTTTGCATATCCGGAATAAATTGCAATCTGTCTTGAGCATGTATCAAGTACAGCGTCACAGCAGAAGAATGGATGACCCATCTTCTCTTCCATATGCATACTGATCTCATTGAATTTATCACGCATTAAGCTTCCGCCATTAACCGGTGTAAAGTCGTCTCTGTGCATAACAGAAGGTACATGATGGCTTGCAATACATCTCCAGTTTGTGATACCTGTTGCACTGTGTTTGTATCCGCCTGAATATCCACCATATGGATTTCCCTGTACATGACCGATCAGAATTGGAATATCACAGTCAAATACATATTTGTTCATGTATACCGGATCACCTCTGTGAGTTTTTCCAAGATATACCATATGCTCCTGATCCTCACTGTCATGGCTGATGATCTGACCTGTATGCCAGAATTCGTTGAATAATTCCTCACCGAAAATTGCCTTTGCATCAGATTCTTTACTTCTTGGATGTAAACCATTGGAAATAATGAACAGAATATCTTTCTTCTCAACACCTGCCGCATAAAGTTCTCTTAAGATGTATTTGATACTTAATTTTCTATGGCTAGTTGCCTGTTCTCCACCTTTAACACGGTCTGGAACGATAAATGTAACAGTGCTACCCTTATGAGCAAGCTCTGTTAAAGTTGGCATTCCGATTGGATGAGCAAGACTCTCTAAATAAGCTTCTTCTAATTTATCCTCTGGAATATAATCCGGATCTTTTACTGTTTCACCAGGGATAAAAATATCAGTATTATCTGGCAATTCAGCTGTCATAGTTCCCTGTCCATATTCGAAATCAATCTTCATATCTTTGTTCTCCTTTTCATTCATAATATAATTTACTGTAATCCGGGAAACCTTATTCTTCTCTGTTTCCGGATTCATTTTTATGTTCTCTGTCTTGTTCGAATTCTTGGGTTATTTACCCATATAAAGACGGATGATCTCAAGGTATTCTTCCGGATAATATCCGATCTCACCCTGGAATCTTGTAAGTGCGATCAGTCCTCCGTCGATTTCATCGATAGAAGCGAGCATTGCTGCATTATCCTGCTTTAATCCACCACCGTATACAATATCCATACCACCAGTCTGTTCTTTTACAAAACGTGCGATCTTAGTGATGTAGTCTTTTCCTGCCGGTGTTTTGCCAGGTCCGATTGACCAGATTGGCTCATAGGCGATCACGACTTTAGATTTGTCAACATCTTTTAATCCGATCTCAAGCTGTTTGCCTAATACTTCCTGCCACTGATCCTGCTCTTCACTCTTTTCTCCGATACAATAAAGAACTGTCATTCCTCTTTCAATGGCACATTTGATCTCCTGATTTAACAGACGATTCACTGCATCTGTATCTGTCACTCCTGCTTCTGCAAGAATTCCGACCTTATCGTTACGTTCTTCACAATGTCCGATGATTGTTGTCTCACATCCTGCCGCAACCATTGCAGATGCCGGTCTGTTTGTTGTAAATGCACCAAAATTGCCACCTACTGCAGTGTCTGCTCTGTAAACGCTCTGGCATCCAACCTTGATCGGGCTGTCCTCTGTTTTTGCTTTTGCTGCATTTAAAAGGTGAACCTCCGGAAAATACATTGCAAATTCTACTTCTGAACGATCATATTTTTTCAGTTCGTCCTGTGTATTCTTTACAATATACTCTGCCCAGTCAGCAACCGGTGCAATACGATTTACTCCACCAAATTCTGTTGGAACATCAAATCTTTTTAAATTCAGATAAATATGTTTCATGGATTTTCCTCTCTATCTGGTATGGATACCGGAAGCACCCGCTGCATCTCCGGCATCCATTATGATCAACTTACTCTTTCTTAGATTCCTGCTTTTCTGTAACGTTCTGCCATCTCGTCGATTGTAACGCGTTCTACCTTCGGTGCTTTTCCGTAGCTTCCAAACTTCACAAGTAATGGTGCGATTGCTTCTTTTACACCATCTTCAATGCATGTACAGATTCTTGCAACATCATCATCCGGAACATTTCCGTACATAATTGTATCCATGATCGGTGTGATGAATGCACGAGGATCAAATGCTGATTTCTTTGTCTCTAATAATTCATAGATCTGACCTACAGATGCACTGTTTCTAAGAGCAGCATCTTTTGCAAAAAGCTCTTTCATATTTCTTGTAACTGCCAGACGAAGATCTGTATCAACATTGATCTTATTAATGCCGCAGTGGCTTACTTCTACAAGCTGGTCTACATCGATTCCGTATGCATTTGTGATTTCTCCGCCAAGGGCATTGATCTCTTCTACAATATACTGTGGAACAGTAGAAGAACCATGGCTTACAAGATATCCCTCAATTCCTTCATGTAACATACATTCCTTGATCGCGATTGCAATTTCCTTACGGATCACTGCATTCTTGCCTTTGTTTGCACCGTGCATGGTACCATAGCTGATCGCTAATGCATCAACACCTGTTTTCTTGAAGAAATCAATTGCACTTAATGGATTTGTGTAGGTACTTGTTGCTGCGAATACATGATCTTCAACACCTGCTAACACACCAAGCTCACCTTCTACTGTAACACCTCTCTCATGAGCGTATTTTACAACTTCACGTGTCAGTTCTACGTTCTCATCGAATGGAAGAGAGCTTCCATCGATCATGACACTTGTATATCCGCCTTCGATCGCAGCGATACAGGAATCGAAATTCTTACCGTGATCTAAATGAAGTGCAACCGGAATATCACTGTCTGCCGCATATTTCTTTACTGCTGCTCCGATATTCTTAGCTCCTGCTTTCTTATCCTCTAATGTAGAATTAGCGAAATCTGTACGTCCACCCATAAATCCATTTGCAAGATCAGCTCCCTGAATGATCGCAGGGCTTCTTAAAATCTGATGAACATCTACAGCTGCTTTTACCTGGCATACAGCATTTACATTAAATGCACCCTGTGCATAACCATTCTTATCTGCTGCATCCAAAATTGCTCTCATTGGTACTAACATAATAATCCTCCTTGTTTTGCTTTCTATTGATATATGTTATTAGTTAAAAGAAATCATCTTAGGCAGTTCACCACCGATCAGTGGTTTGCACCATTCTTTGAACGCTTCCGTTACACCATTGCCCTCTTCATTAATAAATTCATCCGGCATGGTTCTCTCATACATCATGACTTTATCGATATCTACTAAAAATGGTTTCATCACATATGGTTCCGTAGAAACACGCTCAAATGCCACCATCTTTCCGGATTCACCATTCATGATCGCTTCGCAGGCCATCTTTCCTGCAAGCACTGCTTCTTCTCGGTCAACCGGACTCTGTTCATGTGCGGCTGCACGGCCTACCAGACCCGGTTTCTCACCTCTTGCTTTGTATCCGAGCTTCTTAATAATAAGATTAGCGAGATGCTGGCTGACATCACCAAAATAAGTTGCACGTCCAACCTGGAAGATTGGCTCAACAATTGGCTTTCCGTCTTTATCTCTTAAACCTTCACTTGCAACTACTACGATTCCGCTCTTCTTCTCAAGAAGCTTCTTCACGTCATCAAGGAATTTCTCCTCATCAAACGGACGCTCTGGAAGATAAATAAGATCCGGACCAACACCATCTCCATCGTCTGCCAATGCACTTGCTGCTGTAGTCCATCCTGCATTTCGTCCCAATGCCTCTACAACAACTACGTGGATTGGAAGTCCTTTGACATCTGCTGCCACTTCCTTCACACTCTGTGCCATATATCTCGCAATGCTTCCGTATCCAGGACTGTGGTCTGTGATCGCAATGTCATTATCATGAGTCTTCGGAATGCCCATTACTCTGATATCTAATCCTTTTGCCTGACAGTTCTTATAAAGCTTTCCGCAGGTATCCATACTTCCGTTGCCACCATTGAAAAGTACGTATTTAATATTCTTCTTTAACAGTACTTCGATCATTCTGTCATATTCTGCCTGTTCGATCTGATCTCTGGATGTTCCGATCGCACTTCCCGGCGTATTCAGTAAAAGTTCCAGTTTCTCATCCGGAACATTTTCAAGCTCAATCAGTTCTTCTCTCATCAGCCCGCCTGTACCATTCTTAGCGGCATAGATATGTTCGATCTCTTTATACTTTTTTGCTTCCTTTACTGCACCGTACAGTGATGCGTTGATCACAGATGTCGGACCACCACCATGTACGATCAGTATATTCTCTCCCATAGTTTTCTCCTCCTGATTTGAAGTATTTGTCTGCTATTTTGGTTGACTGCAAACAGAAACTGTGTTGCTGAAATTATAAAATTCCGACACTTCTTACGTTGTTTACATTATAACACATCCGTCACAAATTTTGCGTGGCATTTACGCAAACGTTTGTGATGTTTCACCAATATTTTATCACAAAAAACTTCGGACGTTCATTACAAATCCGAAGCTTTTTGTGTTCCATATTTCATGATATGATTAAACATAGTTTTTATTTTCCAAGTGCCTCAAACATCCACTTTTTATAAGCCTCTACTCCCGGCTGGTCAAATGGATTTACACCCATGATCTTGCAGGACAAATAACATGCGAACTGGAAGAAATAAAATAACTGTCCAAAATGATAAGCATCCAATTCATCCACTTCTATCGTAAGACAAGGGAGTTTTTTGCTATGTGCTGCCACAGTTGCATGATATGCGGCTTTGTTGATCTCCCAGAAATCTTTTCCATCCAGATAATCAAAATAATCTTCCTTTTCATCCGGTTCTACGATCAAAGATGCATTCTGCTTCTTTACATCCAAAAATGTCTCAAACATAATCGGAGAACCATCCTGGATAAACTGTCCTACTGAATGCAGTTCCTCCGAAAATTCTCCTGCCACCGGAAAGACTCCTTTATTATCTTTTCCTTCACTTTCTGCAAAAAGCTGGATCCACCATTTATAGAAGAAACGGAACTGAGGCTCAAAACTTGAAAGCATCTCCACACGGTATCCTTCTTTATAGTAGAGATTTCTAAGACATGCATACTGATATGCAATATTCTTTTCGGCACTCTCTTCATGTACACGGATCTGCATATCCCTTGCTCCCTTTACAAGTTCGCTGATATCAATTCCGGCTACTGCCATTGGAAGCAATCCAACATTTGTCATTGCTGTGTAACGGCCTCCGACATTCAGTGGAAATTCTAAAAATGTGTATCCATATTTTGTGCAGAGTGTTTCCAGGGAACTTCCCACGGTACCGGTAGCAATGATTCTTTTTCCTGCTTCCTCACCATATGTTTTTTCCATATATTTTCTTAAAATACGGAAAGAGGAACCCGGCTCTAATGTTTCGAAATTCTTTGCAATACAGTCAATATAAATGGATTTTCCCTCTAATCTCTTCATCATGCGGTTCATTGCATCCGGAGAGAGCGTATTTCCGGCATAGATAATTTCCGGTGCATCATCCTTCCTTAAGGCTTCGATCACGGAACGTGCTGCGTTATTTGATCCACCTACTCCGATCAGAACAAATGCATCTGCATTTTCACGAATCTCTTTTGCAATTTCTTCCAGACGTTTTATATTCTCTTCGCCTGCCCACTCCTCTGTGTCAAGCCATCCCTGACTGTCTGCATAGCAGTTCTCCCCTGTTTTTGCTTCTTCAAGTATTCTGATATTTTCTGATGCGATCACATCAACTGCTTTTTTCTGATCTTCCGACTGATTGTGAATGATTAAGTTTAACATATTTCTACCCTTTCCCAATCTGATAATTTGTTTGATTTTTTATAATTCTTATTTTAATCTGTAGAGTAGGCGGATGAAAATTTCATCCGCCCCTCATCAAACCGTGCATGAGGTTCTCCCTCACACGGCTTTCCGA
>ENA-ORLY01000550-ORLY01000550.1-human-gut-metagenome-genome-assembly--contig:-NODE-550-length-51793-cov-10.819920_pt1 | contig 51793 bp, 46 predicted proteins | sample MGYA00243071_ERZ508832 | MGnify/ENA primary metagenome ERZ508832 (study PRJEB26277, sample SAMN04329777) | human gut metagenome | biome: human-associated habitat | host: Homo sapiens | place: USA... | reverse complement strand
GCCCGTGCCGCTTTTCCGCACACATTTGGATATGAAAGAAGTCATCAGACCCCGCCTGAAGGCGCTGAGCGCGATGCTCATACTGCTGCTCGCCGCGTATTTCGCCTTTCTCATTCCCAGCGGCACGGCGCTTGAACTGCACGACCGCGACAGCGATACGCGCATCGCGTCCTGGCCCATCCGGGCGGGAGACGAGCTTTCGCTCGAGATCGAGCATTCCTTTGAGCACATCCCGTGGTATGAATTCTATACCGTGACGGAGGATTTGCAATTCGATCTGGATAAGATCGCCGTCGCCGGATACGGCGCGGGCATTCCCGCTGAGATGGATGTACCCACCCATATTGAAGACGGTCTTGTCTGGATGGAGGAGATCCACAGCCTGTTTCCCACGCTTCACTGGATCACCTCGAACAAATACATGAAGACCTTTACACTCAATGGCACGGAGATCTTTGATTTCCGCACCCTGCCCGACGCCAGCCGCGTCGAGGCCAAGATCATTACAACAAGGGGGTATCTCTTCCGTGGCTGATTTGGAAAAAACCGCCGCAGTGGAAACTGCCGACGCCGCTCCGCTCGACGCCGCCAAAGGCGCCGAGATCATGGAGAAATATGAAAAAGAATCCCGCACCCGCAAGTTCACGGCTGACTGGCTCAATAAGCTCGTCTACGTCCTCTGCCTTGCCTTTACGCTCTACCATCTGGCCTATGCCTCCGGCATCCATGTTCTCCAGATGGTCAACATCAAGCACCACGCCATTCATGTGGGCCTTGTCCTCGTAATCGGCTTCCTGCTCTATCCCGCGTTCAAAAAGTCCAGCCGCAAGAAGGTGGCCTGGTACGACTGGGTCCTCTTCGCGCTCTCCGCGGTCATGCCCATCTATGTCTTTATCCGCTACCCGGTGTTCATCTCCACGGGCTTCCAGGGTGAGACGATCGACATCATCATGGGCACGATCCTCATTCTGCTCGTGCTCGAATGCTCCCGCCGCCTGAGCGGCCCCGCGCTGAGCATCCTGTCCATCATCTTTTTGGCTTACGGCCTCTTCGGCCGGTATCTGCCGGGTATCTTCATGCACCGCGGCTACAACTGGCACCGCATCGTCACCTACCTCACGACCGATATCTACGGCATCTACGGCACGTCCGTCAAGGTCGCGGCCACGTACATCGTGCTGTTCATCATCTTCGGTGAAGTGATGAACAAGTGCGGCATGGGCCAGTTCTTCAACGATATTGCCAACGCCCTCGCCGGACACACCAAGGGCGGCCCCGCGAAGGTCGCGGTCCTTGCCTCCGGCTTCCTCGGCTCCATCAACGGCTCCGCCGTCGCAAACGTCGTTACGACGGGCACGTTCACCATCCCCCTGATGAAGAAGACCGGCTATTCCAAGGAATTCGCCGGTTCGGTCGAAGCCACTGCTTCCGTTGGCGGCCAACTGCTGCCGCCCATCATGGGCGCCGCCGCCTTCGTCATGGCTGAAACGCTTGGCGTCAAGTACGGCGTCATCATCCGCGCGGCCGTCATCCCCGCGTTGCTCTATTACATGGGTATCCTCGTGCAGGTGCAGATGCGCGCCACGAAGGAAAACCTCAACGGCCTGCCCAAGGAGCAGATGCCCAAGGCCGGTCAGGTCATGAAAGAGCGCGGCCACCTGCTCATCCCCATCGCGTTCCTGCTCTACATGCTCATTTGGAGTGGCCGCACGGTCATCTTCAGCGCATTCTGGACGATCATCGTCACGATCCTTGTCGCGGAGCTTCGCCCCATTAGCCGCATGAGCCTCAAGGATATCTGCGATGCGTTCGTCGCGGGCGCCAAGTCCACCGTTCCCGTGGCCATCGCCTGCGCCTGCGTCGGCATCATCGTCGGCGTCTGCGGCCTGACGGGTTTTGCGCTCAACGTGGCGCACGCCATCATCCGCATCGGCCAGTCCAGTGTCCTGCTCACGCTCGTGTTCACCATGATCACCTGCATGATCCTCGGCATGGGCCTGCCCTCTATCCCGTCCTACCTCATCACCGCGACCATCGCCGCTCCCGCGCTCGTCGAGCTGGGCCAGCCCGAGCTTGCCGCGCACCTGTTCTGCTTCTACTATGCGATGTTCGCAAACCTGACGCCGCCTGTCGCGCTTGCATCGTTCGCGGCGGCGGGCCTCTCCGGCGGCAGCCCGATGAAGACCGGCTGGCAGTCGGTGCGGCTGGCGCTCGCGGGCTTTATCATCCCGTACATGTTCATGTATAACCCGCAGCTGCTTTTGGAAAATGTCACACTGCTCAGCGGCATTCAGGTCGTCATCACCTCCTGCATCGGTGTTGTGATGATTGCCGCCGCAGTCGAGGGCTACCTCTTCGGAAACCTCAACTGGCTGCTGCGTATCGCCTCTATGGCCGGCGCGCTGCTGCTGATTGACAGCAAGACCATCACCGATGTCATCGGTATCGCGCTGCTGGTCGTGGTCATCGCGTACCAGAAGCTCGTCTATCAGCGCAAGCACAAGAGCGGCGAGCCGCCCGCTCCCGTTTCCACGGCGGTCTGACCGCCGCAGGGATCGCCTGCAAGACAATAAAAAGGAACGCTCCGCGAGGAGCGTTCCTTTTTTGCGTGCTGGGAATATCGGGGAGTGATCGGCGTGAGGATACCGGAAGATCAGAACCGCAGGTTTGTATCCTTGACGAAATTCTGCACGCCGTACAGCGCCAGCGCGTCGGTGATGTCGTTCTCTTTGGCGTATTCCGTCACATCGCCCTTGAAAAAGCGCAGGTCGAGGACATGGACCTCCGCATAGTCCTCCACGGGGAATTGGGAAAACGTGTTGCCGTAGGAGTCTTTAATAAGCAGGAGCTTGCCGCTCTTTCCGCTGCCTTCAATGACGGTCTGTGCCTGGTTGGAGTTCAGAAACACGGCGTATTGGTCGCTGCCGGACAGGTATTTCCGCTCGTAGATGCTGTCCGTCTCATACTGACCGTTGTTGTAGGACACACTTCTATTTATGTGCTTATACCATGCGGTGATCTCCTCGGCGGGGACAGAGGGCAGCGGGACTTTATTCCAAGTCGTGCCGTGGAAATTATCGCAGAGAATTTCCTGCGTCCATTCGTCCACATTCGGTTCAATGCCCCGCCATGCACAATAGGCATAGTAGGCCCCAAGGCTCGTCCAATGGTGGTCGGTACGGTAATAGATGTTCTCGCTGCTATGAGCGGCGAGAGCAGAAAGCACGTCTGTTGTGTTAACGCCCGCATCGGTCAGCACTTGCAGAATAGCGGTGTAGTCTGCCACTGGCGCATAGGCAGGGAGTTTATCCGTCAGCACCTGCGCCGCAATAGGGACAAGGATCGTATTCATAGAAACGCCCTCTGCTGCCAGTTTTTCCTGTAAATCAGCAAGGGCGGCTGCGTTGGCGGCAAGCTGCTTTTTGATATAAGATGTAAACTTGTCCATCAAATACTTGTCTTTGCAGATATAGACACCGCCGCTTTCCCTTTTGCCGATGGCCAGTTCCATATAGGTTTTCATCGTGACCCAGCCATCCCGCAGGGGAACTTGATCGGTAAGATACTTTTCCAGTTCGCCACTAAATTCGCCGGAGATAAAGTTGGCAACGGTAAATTTGGGCTTTTGCGTCAAAGTGCGCTTTTCTCTTTCGGAGTAATAGCGATCAGGCAACAGCAATCCGGCAAGAGTAGAAACCGCCAGCAGCAGGCAGAAAAAAGAGGTAATGATTTTATTTCGCATTTTTCTCACCTCAGAATCGGAAGTACAGGAACGGATTATAGCTGCCGCTGACAAGATAGGCCGCAGCCATCACCAGCACGCAGGCAAGACCGCCGCAGTCAACCACGGTCAGCGCCCGCTGCCCCAGCCGTGTGCCGAGTTTTTCATAAAAGCGTTTTCCCAGCGGTGTGGCTGCCAAAGCACAGATTGCCAACATCGGCCCATAAGTCAGCAGCAAATACAGACTACTGCTGTCAAACAGCACGCCGGAGAGCATGGCCTTGCACCACGCGGCTCCTTTGCTGATCTCTGTGAACGCAAAGAGTGTCCAGCTGATCGTTACCAGCACCAGCGCGTAGATATGCCGCAATACGGCGGGCAGCCTTTTGAGGCAGCGCAATAGGAACAGCTTTTCCAGCACCAGCAGTATTCCAAAATACACGCCCCATAGGACAAAGTTCCAGCTTGCCCCGTGCCAGAAGCCCGTCAGCAGCCAGACGATAGCAATATTGCTGAGCTGCTTAGCAAGGCCGCCCTTGTTGCCTCCCAGCGGGATATAGACATAATCCCGGAACCATGTCCCCATGGAGATATGCCAGCGCCGCCAGAAATCGGTAATACTGTCGGCAAGAAACGGATAGTTGAAGTTCTCCCAAAAGCGGAACCCCAGCATTCGTCCAAGGCCGATGGCCATGTCGGAATAGCCGGAAAAGTCGAAATAGATTTGAAAGCCGTAGGCGATGACACCCAGCCATGCCGTCAGCACCGTGGGAGCAGCCTGCGCGGATGCTGCCTCCCACAAAAGGCCGATGTTATTTGCCAGCAGTACCTTTTTCCCGATACCACAGGCGAAGCGTTTCACCCCATCGGCAAAGAGGTCAGCGGTGCAGTCCCGGTGCTCCAGCTCGTCCGCTACCGTCTGGTAGCGGACGATGGGGCCCGCAATCAACTGAGGGAATAATGTTACATACGCGCCGAAATTGATGATATTCTTCTGCGCTTTTGCATCCCCGCGATAGACATCAATGGTGTAGCTCATGGTCTGAAAGGTGTAGAAACTGATGCCGATGGGCAGCGGCAGATTCGGCTGGGGGAGCGCCGTGCCAAAAATCGAATTGACCGTATCGATCAGGAAGTCACTGTATTTGAATACGCCCAGCAAGCCAAGGTTTACGCAAACCGACACCAGCAGCGCGATCTTTGCTCCCCGCTGTCCCCGGTGCCGCTCTACCATTTGCCCGCAGGTGTAGTCCAACGCGGTGGAAAACAGCATCAGCACCACATAGACCGGCTCACCCCATGCGTAAAACAACAGGCTGAACAGAAACAGTGTACCGTTGCGCCATTTCTGTGGGACAAGGAAATACGCCAGCAGACACAGCGGCAGAAAGCATTGTAAAAATGTCAGGCTGGAGAAAACCATAGTTAGCCGCCAAGCACCGGATCGTTGTTACCTTCATCGTCGGTCATATCAAAAAAGCCACCGTTGTTGCTGCCATCCTCCTCCGGGATCGTAATACCGTTGTCAGCAGAACCGAAAATACCTCTCCATACATCGTCCACCTTGGCAGCCTCCTCAGCAGCAAATTTAGCCTGCACCTCATCACTGGCCTCCCAGTCACCCTGCGCACCGAGGATCAGCAGCGCCACATAGTTGCCGTTCACGAACAAACGAGCCTGCAAGACCTTCTGCAAATCCATGTTGTACATCCGGGAGTAGCTGAGAATTTGCTCATAGCCAGTCTGCAAAAGTGCGGCAGCATCCTGTGCGTAGCCGTCCTTAACTTTAACAATAACAGCGTAACTGGAATTGACTGCGGAATTGGAATTACTCATAGATGCCCAGCTTTCCACTTGCCCCATATCCAGTCCCCAATAACCGCCTATGTTATCTTCGGTTTCAGTGACGTCGCATCCAAAACTGTCACCCAGCTTTTCTTTCAATGTGTCCATAATCTCTTGTGCAGTCATGGTCACCTCTGTCTTGCCCTTATTGTCATCGGCCTTTCCGCCGCAGGCGGCCAGAGACAGCACCATCGTGAGTGCCAAGAAAAAAGTCAGAATGCGTTTCATCTCTATTTGCTCCTTTGTAGTTCAAAATTCATTTTATAGGAGGGGCAGAGCGGCGTCTCCGGAAACGCCGCTCTCTTGCCTGTCCATACATCTATACGAGGGAACGGCGCGAAATGTCGGACGAAAAATAAAAAAATTTCGGAGAGTGAAAACTCTCCGAAATTCAAATGATTCAGTTGCTTTCCATCAGCGTATCGGCGACGCCGGTGATGGCCGATTCCTCCGCGCCGTCGAAATTCGTCAGGTAATAGCTGACACCGTCCTTGCTCCAATGCACGCGCCAGACGTCGGGCGAGAGACGGTCGAGCGTCGCGTCGTACTTCGCGTTCAGCGACACACTGCCGATGGCTTCGCCGTCCGCGCGGGAGAAGTTGCCGTCCAGCTTAGCGGCCTCGTAGGTGTAGTCGTGACGGCTCAGCGTGAAGTCCACGCGGGCGATCGCGCCGTCATAAATGCAGTAGGTGACATCTTCCGCGCCCTCCGGTGCGTCGATGGAAAAGCCGAGCGGTTCAAAATCCTCCGCGCCCTGCACATCCTCGAACGGGGAGCCGACCATGACCGGCGGGTCACTGGCTTCGCTGCCGCGGTTCAAGAACGGGGATAAAAAGCCGAGCGTGACCGTTACCACCAGCGCAAGGCACGCAGCCATCGCGCTGCAGCGCTTCCACATCGGCGTCGGACGGCGGACGGGGAGGGAAACGACTGTTGCGGACGCATCGTTTTCTGCCGCGGGCGCGTCGGTTTTCTCCTCGGGAGCTGCCACTTTCTGTGCCGCCGCTTTTTTCAGAATGTTGGCGTACATCCGCTCCTGTGCGCCGCTCTCCGGCTCGATCCTGTCGAAAGCGGTCTTCACTTCGTTTTCGTTCATGCGTCCTCACCTCCCAATGTGAGCTTCAGTTTTGCGCGGGCGTCGCGCAGTTGGTTTCGCACCGTCGACGGCGGCCTGCAGAGCATCGCCGCGATCTCATCGGTCTGGTAGCCCTCGTAATAGTGCAGCCAGACGACTTCCTTGTATTTGACTGGCAGCGCCATGACGGCGTTCGCGACCTCGCTCTTTTCATCCGGTTGCGCAGCGGTTTGCTCGGTGTCTTCGTCGATGGGTGACACCTTCTGCCGCCACCAGCGCTTGAGCTTGTCCTTACAAATATTCATGGCGGTCGTCGTGAGCCACGAGCGCTCATGCCGCTCGTTTTCAAAGGAGACGTCGCTCGTCATCGCCTTGACGAAGGTGTCCTCCGTGCAGTCCTCGGCGTCCTGCGCGTTTTTCATAAAGGCATAGCAGACGCGGTAAATGGTCTTGAAGTGCCGCAGATAAAACGCTTCAAAATCTCCCTGCATGGCCCCGCCTCCCTCCGTAATCATAATACGAATCAAGAGTACAAATTGTCGGAGGGAATGTCAAGAAAAATGAAACCATCGAAAATAAAGATATTCAAATCGGCATACTATTCGATCGATTAAGCCTTTGTACAGGGATTCCTCAAAAGAAACAGAAAATTATACCTGAATCATTCTTAGATTATACCTGAATCATTCTTAGATCGTCTTGCAATACAAAACTTTTGCGCATATAATGTAAAGATATTATCAACACGCAGGATGTGCAGCACGAGGATGTCATCACAGACAAGCTGCGATTGAATCAGATCCTCATCAACATTGTGGGCAATGCCATCAAATTTACGCCCGTCGGCGGAGATATCATCATCCACCTTGTGGAAAGACCCTGCTCGACAAGCGGATATGCGGCTTACGAATTTTCCATCAAGGATACCGGCATCGGGATGTCCTCTGATTTCCTAGGCCACGTGTTCGACACCTTTGCGCGTGAGCAGTCTGCCACGGTGAGCGGCATTCAGGGCACCGGCCTTGGCATGGCGATCACGAAGAATATTGTTGAGATGATGGGCGGTACGGTCGAGGTGGAGAGCGAAGAAGGAAAGGGCCCCAAATTTACCGTTACGCTGATGCTACGCCTTGCCGACAAGCCGATCAGATATGAGCCGATCGCCGAGCTGCAAGGCGCGCGGAAGCTCGTGGTGGATGATGACATCGAGACCTGCCGCAGCGTTTGCAAGATGCTCCGCAGCATCGATATGCAGCCCGACTGGACCGTGACCGGGAAAGAGGCCGTCCTCCGTGCGCAGGACGCCGCTGAGCTGAAGGATGAGTACAAGGTCTACATCGTGGATTATCTGATGCCCGACATGAACGGCATCGAAACGATCCGCAGGATCCGTCGGGTGATCCATGAAGATGTACCGATCATTGTGCTGACGGCGTATGACTGGGCGGATTTTGAGAAGAAAGCAAGAGAGGCCGGCGCGACGGCCTTTGTGGCAAAACCGATCTTCATGTCGGAGTTGCGAAGCGTGCTGACAAAGCCTGTCCAGATGGAAGAGCCGAAGCCGGAGGAGACAGAAAAAACATTCGACTACAGCGGCAAGCGCATCCTCCTTGTGGAGGACAACGCGCTGAACCGGGAGCTCGCTCTGGCAATTCTGGGAGAGAGCGGGATGCAGATCGACTGTGCCGAGGACGGCATCGAGGCAGTCAATCAGATCAACGAGGCTCCGGAGGACCGGTATGATCTGGTGCTGATGGATATCCAGATGCCGCGAATGGATGGCTACACGGCGACAAGGGAGATCCGCACCCTGCCCAACAACCGAAAGGCAAATGTCCCCATCGTCGCCATGACGGCCAACGCCTTTGAAGAGGACCGAAAAAAAGCCTTTGAATGCGGCATGAACGGACATATCGTCAAGCCCATTGACAGAAGGAGCATCTCAAAGGTGCTCGACCAGATCTTCAAGGAGGCAAAATGATCCGGAGCTGTAAAGGACCGTTCACTTGCCGAATAGCGTTTGTGCTGCCGAAAGAATAGTGCAATAAGAGAATATCCAGACCGCTGTCGCTTTTCAAAAGAGAGCAGTGATCTGGATATTTAATAGGAAGAGTTTAAGGCGTTGGGAAGCTGTCTTCCTTTTTCTGCTTTGCGGCTCGGAGCGAAGCGGGAATTTCGCTATCGCCATATGCGCCGATGTATGATAGAATATAGACATCAAATGACGACGCGGGTCGAAGAAAGGAGCTATCATGCCAAGTTTATTTCTCAGCCACAGCAGTGCGGACAAGACTTTTGTTGAAAAGCTGGCCAAAGATCTTGAGGGCGTCGGCGTCAACGTTTGGTTTGACAAATGGGAGATCAAAGTGGGAGATTCCCTTACGGGGAAGATCGAGGAGGGCCTTCAAGCCAACGATTACCTTGGGCTGGTATTGTCGCCTGCGGCGGTGGCTTCCGAATGGGTAAAGGCGGAGCTGAGCGCTGCCTGGTGCCGACAGATGAGCTCCCGTAAGATCGTCGTCCTGCCTATTTTGTATCAGGATTGCGAGATCCCATTCCTTCTCGAGGATAGAAAGTATGCGGATTTTCGCACGAGCTATGATGAGGGCTTTATGGCGCTTTGTGCGGCTCTTGGGCTAAAGCATTCAGAGGCTTTGAGTGAAAACAACTGGCGCCTTTTCATGGGCGACAGAGAAGCGGACTGGAAATATTACCGCGAGCAGGAGTATAAGAGGCTGGTCACGAGGTTGGTCGACCGTGCACGGCAATACAACTGGTCCAGTTGAACAGGTGGGACCAAAAATCCGCTTTCCATCACGTTCAGCGCGTTTATTGACCGCAATAAGGAAAAGTGCATTGCGCTCCGCATGGTGAAGGGCGCTTATATGGCGGCGGAGACCGATGAGTGGAATCCAAACAATACAAAGCTGTCACTGTATACAGAGTATATTGGGAACACGGTCAACGAGTGCGAGGAATATGTGTGGCGCGAGATGGAAAAATTCCGAGCGACATACGGTGACCCAACGGGAAAGTCGGAACACTTTACAAGCCGTTTTCTAAATGATGGGCAGAAATTGAAGATCATCTCCGAGATGCTCCAGAAAATGGACTGGTATCAGGGTGATATGGAGGACGAGAAGGATGAGGAATGAGGCTGTTTTTCTGCGGCTGCTATTGTAAACAAAGAGAGAGCCGGTTTTGACCGGCTCTCTCTTTGTTTACATAATATAAATCAGCCTTTGATCGCAAAGCGCTACTTTGCGGCGCGAGTGAAGATGGCAACGGCGGTGGTGATCAGCCCCATCACGGCGAAGATGCCGAGCATTCCCTGCCCCGTGATGAGCAGCGCGATCTCAAGATTTGTCATATCGTTTTCCTCCTTAACCCATGAGCTGCGGCACGAGATTGAGGATCATGCCGCCTGCGAGCACCGATGCGATCTGGCCGGCGACGTTCGCGCCGACGGCGTGCATCAGCAGGTGGTTGGTGCAGTCCGCCTCCTGCCCCATCTTCTGGATGACGCGCGCGGACATCGGGAAGGCCGAGATACCGGCCGCACCGACCATCGGATTCACCTTGTTCTTGCAGAAGAGGTTCAGAAGCTTTGCAAACATCACGCCCGCGATGGAGTCAAAGACGAAGGCGACAAGGCCCAGCGCCATGATGATGAGCGTTTTGAGATTGACGAACTGGTCGGCCTGCATCGAGAACGAGATCGTGATGCCGAGAAGCAGCGTGATGAGGTTGGCAAGGTCGTTCTGCGCGGTCTGGGAAAGACGCTCCAAGCAGCCGCACTCACGGAGCAGGTTGCCGAACATCAGAAAGCCCACAAGCGAGACCGACATCGGCGCGATGAAGCCGGCGATGATCGTGACCATGATGGGGAAGCAGATGCGCAGCGTGCGGGAAACGTGCTTGGGGTTATACGGCATGTGCATCGCACGCTCTTTCTTGGTGGTCACGAGCTTGATGGCGAACGGCTGGATGATCGGCACGAGCGCCATGTACGAGTAGGCGGCAACCGCGATGGGGCCGATATAATTAGAGTGTAAGACCTGTGAAACAAGGATCGACGTCGGGCCGTCCGCCGCGCCGATGATGCCGATGGAGGCTGCGTCCTTCAAGTCAAAGCCCAGCATGACCGCCGCGATCATCGCAAAGAAGATGCCGAACTGCGCCGCCGCGCCGAAGAGGAACATCTTCGGGTTCGAGAGCAGCGGGCCGAAGTCGATCATCGCGCCGATGCCGATGAACAGCAGCAGCGGCAGCGCTTCGCTCGCTTCGATCGTCGTTTCAAAGAGCCACTGAATGATGCCCTGACTCTCGCCCACGCCCGCGACCATCTGATTGAGAACGCCGGACATCGGCAGGTTCACGAGGATCGCGCCGAAGCCCATCGGCAGCAGAAGCGAGGGCTCATAGTCCTTTTTGATGGCGAGATAGATGAGCAGCGCGCCCACCACATACATCACGCACTGCTGCGGTGTGACCGCGCGGATGCCGTCGAGCAGATAGCTCATGGTCTCACCTCGCTTACGTCCACCAGCCGATGTTGGCGGCAATTAGAACGGCGTTGAAGAAGTCGATGAACATGCCGCCGACCATCGGGATGGCAAAGTACGCCACCGGCGAGGGACCGTATTTCTTCGTCACGACCTGCATGTTGGCCATGGCGTTCGAGGTTGCGCCCATGGCGAAGCCGATGAAGCCAGCGGTCATGACCGCCGCGTCGTAATTGCGGCCCATGACATTGAAGACCACGAAGTAGGAGAAGAGGAACATCACAACGCACTGGAGCACAAGGCAGATGACCATCGGCATCGCAAGGTCGACGAGCTCCCAGAGCTTGAGGCCCGCGAGCGCCATGGCGAGGAAGATCGAGAGGAACATATTGCCCATGGTGTCGATCTCTTCGGCAGGGTAGGAGACATGTACGCCGTCCATCACGTTGCGGACGAGCACGGCGACGAGCATCGCGCCGATGTAAGCGGGGAAGGTGAGGCCGGTGAGCGCCGTGAGCCATACGCTGACCTGATTGCCGATGCCGACGGCCAGCAGAAGAAGCATGAAGCCCTTGACAAAACGCGGGCTGTCGGAGATGAAGCGCTCGTCCTCGCTGGCCACGTCGGTCGCAAGGGCGGCAGAGGGGGCTGCGCCGACGACAGTCGCCGGAGCGGGACGCAGATCATGCTTTTCGATGAGACGCTTTGCCGTTGGGCCGCCCATGAGTGATCCGGCCACAAGGCCGAAAGTCGCTGCCGCGATGGAGACGACGCTGCCGCCGACCGCGCCCGCGGCTTCAAGGTCCGGGCCGAATGCCGCCGCCGTGCCGGGGCCGCCGACCAGGGCGATGGAACCGCAGCCGATGCCGAGCAGAGGGTCGCGCCCGAAAAGCGCCATCACGCCTCCGCCGAGGAAGTTTTGCAGCGGGATCATCACGATGGAGATGGCAAGGCACAGGATGACAGCTTTGCCGCCCTTGAGCAGCGCGGGGATACTGACCGTGAAGCCGACGGTGGTGAAGAACATGATCATAAAGACGGTTTGCAGCGTCGCGTCGAAGGTGATGGACGCGATGCCCGTGGAATAGAGAATGCAGTTGAGGATGGAAAAGCACAGTCCGCCGACCAGCGGAGCGGGGATGCAGTAGCGGCTGAGCAGCGAGACCTTGTCGGTGATGACGCCGCCCAGCCAGAACAGGAAAGCGCCCAGAGCAACAGCGTGGTACATGTTGAGTTCGATCGTCAGCATAATGATTCCTCCTTTTATGTGTCCGGTTCGGCGCGCGGCAGCCACATACCACTCTGCCGTGCACCCTTTCTATCAGCAGTCTAATCCGGAATCGCGAAAAGGAGTTGTTAAATTCAGTCAAATGAGATAATTTCCACATTTCAACCGATAAAAATGTTATGAAAACGGATAATTTGACAGTTTAAAATACATAAATATCAATAAAAAGTTTAGAAAACGCTCTGGAGCTGTAAAAGAGAAAAATAAAACCAAACAAAAAATTGATACACTGCACTGGCATGAAACACATCTGCTTTTATACGAACGAAGTTCACGGCAACAAAAAACGAAATAAGGAGCGCGGCTGCACAGCCGTTGGAAGCGGCTCGGGCGGAATTGACCGCCGTTTTCGAGATTCGATAGAATTTGCATGTGCCGTTTTCGAATCTTTATACAGTCCGCCATGAAATCGCGCTTGCAGAACCGCGGGGAACGCTGTAGAATAACAGACAATATCGGTCAATTATCGACAAGGAGTATTCATTATGCAGCAAAATGCAAAATTCATCCGTAAACTGCCCATCCCGATGGACATTAAAAAAGAGTTCCCCGTCACGGAAGAGGTCGCCAAGGTGCGTGAGGCGCGCGTGGAAGAGATGCGCGCGATCCTCGACGGGCGTGACAGCCGCCTGATGCTCATCATCGGCCCCTGCTCTGCCGACCGCGAGGACAGCGTGATGGACTATGTCTGCCGCCTCGTCCCCCTGCAGGAAAAGGTCAAGGATAAGATCCTGATCGTCCCGCGCATCTACACGAACAAGCCGCGCACCAACGGCTCGGGCTACAAGGGCATGCTCCACCAGCCCGACCCGAGCAAAAAGCCCGACATGCTCGAGGGCATCATCGCCATCCGCCGTCTCCACACCCGCGCGGTGCAGGAGACCGGCTTTGCCTGCGCCGACGAGATGCTCTATCCCGAAAACTACCGCTATCTCTCCGACATTCTGGGCTATGTCGCTGTCGGCGCGCGCTCGGTCGAGAATCAGCAGCACCGCCTGGTTGCGAGCGGCATTGACGTGCCCGTCGGCATGAAGAACCCCACGGGCGGCGACTTGAGCGTGATGATGAACTCCATCTATGCGGCGATGGGCGACCACACGTTCCTCTACCGCGGCTGGGAGGTCGAAACCGCGGGCAACCCCTATGCCCACGCCATCATGCGCGGCTATGTGAATGAAAAGGGCGACAGCCGCCCCAACTACCACTATGAAGACCTGGTGCAGCTGCACAAGCTGTACGCGGAAAAGAGCATCAAGAACCCCGCCTGCATCGTCGACTGCAACCACGCCAACTCCGGCAAGCAGTATTTGGAGCAGATCCGCATCGCGAAGGAGGTCCTGCACTCCAAGCGCCACTCGAATGACATCAACGCGCTCGTCAAGGGCCTGATGATCGAGAGCTACATCGAGGACGGCAACCAGAAGATCAGCGAGGGCACCTACGGCAAGAGCATCACCGACGCCTGCCTCGGCTGGGAAAAGAGCGAAAAGCTCGTGCTGGAACTGGCCGATTTGCTGTAAATCAGCGTACGATAAAATGAAAAACTTCCACGGTTCCGGTATCACCGGAACCGTGGAAGCTTTTATGTCAACTGCAAGGCGAAACTTATTTCGCCTGCTTCATGGAGAGGCTGATGCGCTTTTTCTTCTCGTTGACTTCCAGCACGACGACCTTGACAACGTCGCCGACGGACACGACCTCGGACGGGTGCTTGATGAACTTGTTCGACACCTGCGAGATGTGGACAAGTCCATCCTGATGCACGCCGATGTCCACGAACACGCCGAAGTCGATGACGTTGCGCACCGTGCCGGTCAACACCATGCCGGGCTTTAGGTCTTTCATTTCAAGAACGTCGGTGCGCAGGATGGGCTTTGGCAGCTCGTCGCGTACGTCGCGGCCGGGCTTTAAGAGCTCCGAGACGATATCGCGCAGCGTGGGAACGCCGACGCCGATCTCACCCGCGGCCTTGTCCTCACCGTAGGCCTTGACGCGATCGGGCAGATCGGCGAGCCTGCCGCCCTTCACGTCGGCGAGCGTGTGGCCGGTCAGATCGAGCAGCGCCTTCGCGGCGTCATAGCTCTCGGGGTGGACGGCGGTGTTGTCGAGAACGCTCCTGCTCTCCGGCACGCGCAGGAAGCCTGCGCTCTGCTGGAAGGCCTTGGGGCCGAGCTTTGGCACTTTCTTGATCTGCGCGCGTGAGGTGAACGCGCCGTTCTCCTCGCGGTACGAGACGACATTTTTCGCCGTTGTGCCGTTCAGGCCCGCGACGCGCTGCAAAAGTGACGGCGACGCCGTGTTGATATCCACGCCGACGGCGTTGACGCAGTCCTCGACCACGCCGTTCAGCGCCTCGTCGAGCTGCTTTTGCGGCATGTCGTGCTGATACTGCCCCACGCCGATGGCCTTGGGGTCGATCTTCACGAGCTCGGCAAGCGGGTCCTGTAATCTCCGCGCGATGGACACGGCGGAGCGGAGGTTCACGTCGTACTGCGGGAATTCCTCGGCGGCGAGCTTGCTCGCCGAGTACACGGACGCGCCCGCCTCAGAGACGATCATGTAGCTCACGTGCGCACCGCCCTCGTTCACCTGACGGATGAGCTCGACGGCCATCTGTTCGGTCTCGCGGCTGGCCGTGCCGTTGCCGATGGCGATGTGCTCCACACCGTGCTTTTTGATGAGCGTTGCCAGCGCGGCGATGGCTTCATTTTTCTGCCGCTCGCCGTAGGTCGGGTAGACCACGGCGGTATCGAGCACCTTGCCTGTGCCGTCCACGACGGCGACCTTGCAGCCCATGCGGTAACCGGGATCAAGGCCCATCGTGACCTTGCCCTTGACCGGCGGCTGCATCAAAAGCGGCTTTAAGTTGAGCGCAAACTGGCCGATGGCACCCTCGTCTGCCTGCTCAGTGAGCTGATTCCGCACCTCGCGCTCGAGCGAGGGGAAGATGAGACGGTCGTAGGCGTCCTCGGCGGCGGACTTGACGAATTCCATGGCGGCGGAGCCGGGCTTCACGACCGCGCGGCGCAGCAGCGGGAGCGCCTGCTCGCGGTCGAGCGCGACGGTGACTTTCAAAATGCCCTCTTTTTCGCCGCGGTTGATGGCGAGCACCTGATGCCCCTGCAAGCGGGCGACAGACTGCGTAAAATCGTAGTATAGGCGATAGACGCTGTCGTCCTCGGTCGCGGCCCTGCTCACAAGCTGGCCATGACGGGAAATGAGCGCGCGAAGGCTCTTGCGGATGGCGGCGTCGTCAGAGATCTGCTCAGCGATGATGTCGCTCGCGCCCTGCAGGGCGTCCTCGACCGTCTCGACGCCCTGTTCGGGGTCGACAAAGTTGCGCGCGGCCTCCTCGGGCCGCGGGCAGTCACGCTCCTGCGCGAAGAGCAGCGCGGCGAGCGGTTCAAGGCCCTTTTCCTTCGCCATCGTGGCGCGGGTGCGGCGCTTTTGCTTGTAGGGGCGGTAGAGGTCTTCGACCTCGGCGAGTGTTTTGGCGCTGTCGATGGCGGCAGCGAGCTCATCGGTCAGCTTGCCCTGCTCGTCGATGGACTTTTTCACCGCCTCGCGGCGCTCTTCAAGACCACGGAGGTATTGCAGCCGCTCTTCGAGCGTGCGCAGAGACGTGTCGTCCATCGCGCCGTGGAGCTCCTTGCGGTAGCGGGCGATAAAGGGGATGGTGTTGCCCTCGTCGAGCAGATGCACGACGTTTTCAACGTGCCGGGGGTCTTTGCCGAGCTCGGCAGCAAGGGCCTGAATGAGATCCATAAAATGTTCCTTTCGTATATCGGGCGCCGAAGCGGCGCGGTCAAGTGAATCAGCAATGTCCGCCCGAAAGCGGGCGGAACGCAAAATTTATTATACCGCATCGCGCGGCGATGCGCAAAGCCTTTTGCACGGAAAAAAGGCGGAGGATCGGCGCGACGGCTGGGGCTTTACATTTTGCCGCTTTGACGGTAAAATACGACGCAGCGTTCAAAGGCATCGAATGCTTCGCTTTGCCGCTCAAAGGCGGCATTTTTCAGCAAGAGAAGGAGAAAGCAAAATGCAGAAGAAAAACAACAAAGGCGTCATCGCCCTCATCATCGTGCTTGTGCTGGCGGCTGCCGCGCTCGTCATTTGTCAGATAAACAAGCCGGAGACGCAGCAGGGCGGTAAGGAGATCACCATCAACGTCGACCACTTGAACGGCGACGACACGACATTCACCATCCACACCGACGAAGAGTACCTGCGCGGCGCGCTCGAGCAGGAAGACCTCATCGAGGGCACAGAGAGCGAGTACGGCCTCTATGTGCTGACTGTGGACGGCGAGACCGCCGACGAGAGCGAGCAGCAGTGGTGGGGCTACAGCGTGAACGGCACGTTTGCCGAGCTCGGCGTGGACAGCCAGCCCGTCGCGGACGGCGATGTGTACGACTTTGTGCTGAATGTCGGCTGGTAAGTCCGCAAGACTCAGCATCCGCGAGATCGCGGAGCTGTCGCTTTTCTGCGCGCTGATGGTCGCGGGCAAGGAGTGCCTGCGCCTTATTCCGAACGTGCATCCGGTCACGCTGCTGCTGCTTTTGGCCACGGCAGTGTACGGGGCGAAGGCGCTCTATCCGGCGTTCGGCTTTGCCCTGCTCGAGATCGCGCTCTACGGCGCGGGGCTTTGGAACCTGATGTATCTCTACGTCTGACCGATCGTCGTGCTCGCCGCGCTGCCGTTTCGCAGAAGCGAGAGCCGCGCGCTCTGGGCGGCCATCGCGGGGCTGCACGGGCTGTGCTTCGGCGTGCTGTGCGCCATTCCGTATTTTTTCATCGGCGGATGGCAGATGGCGTTTTCATGGTGGGTCTCGGGCATCCCGTATGACGTCATCCACTGCGTGTCAAATACGGTCCTCGTCTTCGTGCTCTTCCCGCCGCTGCGGCGCGCACTGGAGCGCGCGAAGAAAACGTCGGGCGGAAGAGAATAGGGAAAAGCACCTGCCTTCAAGGCAGGTGCTTTTTGCCTGGTCGTGTCGCTTTTCAGCGTATAAGTGTCAGAACAGCGTTTCCTCGTCCTCGGAGAACAGCCGGTCGTTGACGGCGAAAAGGTCCATGCCATGCAGCAGCCCGTAAATGATGATCGCATCGCGCCGGACCTTGGGATAGAGCTCGGCGAGGCCGCACAGGCGCAGAAGCTCCTGCGTCTCCTCGAGCGAGGCGCTCAATCCAAAGCACAGGCACAGCATGCGGCTGCGCGAGGGATTGCGCCGTCCCGCAAAAATCTGGTGCAAGTATATTTCGCTCATGCCGGACTGCTTGGCGAGCGCGGCCTTGGAAAGACCCTTCTTTTCAAGCATTTCGTTGAGTCGCGCCACGGCGCTTGCCGAGGAGAAGTTGTCCTCGTTTGCCGCAAGGAATGTCGTCAGATCAGGTGTGTCCATCAGCTCACTGCGCAGATTATCCGTGCTTTTTCGTGCCATATCGATCTTCATCCATCTTCCGCCTTTACAAAAATTCAAGTCCCCAGTATAATACTTCGTGTTTATTTTACCGTTTTCAACAGGCGAAAACAATATGCTGGCTGCATAGGGTGTGAAATTTATGACGCTGTACGAGAGCTTTTGGGAGGCTGTGACAACCGAATACGACACGCTCCGCGTGCTGAAGCAAAGCCCGCGCGGGACTGTCTCCGTCGTGCGGCATAAGAAAAGCGGCACGCGCTATGTCTTCCGCCGCTACAGCGGCAGCGGCGAGGTCTATCGCCGTCTGCTGCCGGTGCTGTGCCCGCATCTGCCGCAGATCATGGAAGCGGCGGAGCAGGACGGCCAAACCGCCGTGCTGGAGGAATACGTGCAGGGCGACACGCTCGCAGAGCTTCTGATGGGGGCACGGCTCACGGAGAGGGAAGCGCGGCAGGTCACGATGCAGCTCTGCCAAGCGCTGCATGTGCTGCACTCGATGGGCGCGGTGCACCGCGACGTCAAACCGGAAAACGTCATCCTGCGCGGCAGCGACGCCGTGCTCATCGACTTTGACGCCGCGCGCATCTACAAGGACGAGTCCGAGAGCGACACGCAGGTGCTCGGCACGACGGGCTTTGCCGCGCCCGAGCAGTACGGCATCTTCCAGTCCGACGAGCGGGCGGACATTTTTTCGCTCGGCGTGCTGCTCAATATCATGCTTACGGGCAAGCACCCCTCGCGCGAGATGGCGGCGGGGAAAATGGGACGCATCGTGCGCAAATGCACGATGACCGCGCCGGAGCAGCGCTATCAGAGCGCGCGGGCGCTGATGGAGGTGCTGTGAGATGAATTTTGAGGAAAAGCACTGTCCGCATTGCGGCGCGCTGCTTGTCGAAAACGCTTCGTTCTGCCCCTACTGTGAAAGCGTGCTGATCGAAAAGCGCCCTGCGGAAATGCCAAAGCCGAAACGCCGCAGGCGCATCACCGCGGCGATCTTGCTAACGGCGGTGTTGTTGGTGACATTAACGGCGGTTGGATTTGCCAACCGAGGAAAGATCATCGACGCGCAGGGCGCGGAGCTCACCTACGAAACGGACGGGCAGACATTCCATCTGGCGCTGAGCTTTGAATCGCAGGGAGGCGCGCCGTTTTTCGGCCAGCCGCTTTTCACCGTAGAGGTCCGCGAGGATCAGGTGCGCGGCCAGGTGTCGAGCTCCCGCGTTTTTGTCGACAATGGCGGCGGCGTGGACAAGAAGAATGAATTTCTCGCCCTTGTGGATCACTACGAGGTGACGACCACGCCGTGCGATGGCATCACGCTTTTACAGATCGACGAGACATGCATCCCGACGAACTCCAACGCGGCGATCGAGGCCATCCCGAGCTATCACACCGAGCAGCTCAAAGAGGGCGAGGGCGACGTCATCTGGACGATCTACCTCAAAAACGGCGACACGCTGCGCCTGCGCCACACAGTCAAGATCACGCGCGTCCCGGTCGTGACGCTGACCGAAAATGACTACCCGATGGCGACGGTCGACGATCTGAACGTGCTGCTCGACACCCTCGCGCACGAGGCGGATCGAAAGTCGGTCTACATTTTGCAGCTGCCCGCGGTGACATACGAGGGTGGACTGACGATGAAAAATTTCTGCTGCGATCTGGTCGGCAGCGAGGGCTGCACGACCTTCACCGGCACGGTGACGATCGCGACGCGCGGCATTCACCCCTCAAACATCACGAACGTCCGCTTTGTGGGCGACGGTACGGGCATCGGCCTTTCGGCGAGCGAGGGAGCGTTCCTGCACCGCTGCACGTTTGAAAACTGGGAGATCGGCGCTTACGGCGGCCTCGGCAGCTGGGTCAACGCCACGGGCTGCACGTTCCGCGGCAACGGCGTGGGGCTGTGGCTCGACAACCGCGGCGGCGCGACGTGCTCGGGCAGCTACTATGGCGACAGCGTGTACGAAGATAACGGTACCGCCGTGCGCATCGCCGCAATGCCGGGCACGGAGACGCTGGATTTCAATAACTGCGTGTTCCGAGGCAACGGGGTAAACGTCGAAAACACGGCGGGGTACGCCGTCGACCTCTCGCAGATCGTAACGGCGGACAATTAAAGAGAAAAAGGAGGAAACGCGACGTTTCCTCCTTTTTTTGCAAAGGGTATGCTCCCAGCATATTGTTTTCCCGCACGGAAGCGTGTATGCTAATAAAGAATGCACAGACCCCGGAAATTTGTAGGAAATGAGGAGAACACACATGAAGCATAGAGCACTGAGCATGCTGCTGGCGCTGGTGATGGTAGTGAGTTTACTGCCAATCGCCGCGATAGCAAATGGAGCGGAGGAGAATACGGCTGCGGAGGAACGAAAGGAAACCGTTGAAATGAGGGAGAATGATTCTCAGCAGGGCGGCGATGGAGAGAAATCTCAGCTGCCGACAGAAGAGAATGAAAAGACAGCCATTCAGCTCTATGTCGAGAAAAAAGGTGGCGCGACCTCTTACACACGGTATCAGTATGATGAGAATGTTCGCCTGCCGTGGCTGGTTTATGTGAATGAGAGCGACAACGCGGTCGTGCCAGCATTCCTTACGTTTTTTCAGAGTAAGGCTGAATGCTATGCCATTCAGAAAGCGGCAGACGGAACTCGTACGAAGTTTGGCCAGATTGAAATTCATACAAATGCGGAGGGACTATTCGCATTATGGAAAGACTTTCCTAAGGACTTGAATTGGAGTGAAGCTGAGAAAGCCGACTATGTGCTCATGTTCCACTGCAACGGACGGTGGTACAAATTTAATGCGCAGCTTCGTGCGGGCAGCGCACCGCTTGTCGGTGAGCTGGTGCTGCAATACAACGGCACGAACTATTCCGGAGAAGATGGAATGATCCTTCCTGCCGGCGTGCATCAGGTGGCTCTGACGCTGCAAACGCAGAATGGTCGTAAGATGATCACATCCGGTGAGAATTTGGAATGGGACAATACAATCATTACGGGGTTGAATCCAATTGATGACAATGGCCTTTGGAGAATCGTTCTTGCTGAGCCAACGGGCAAACAAGCAACCGGATACATTGAATATACTGATGGCGAACGTCATACAAGCCGCGTTAACATCACCTGTACCCGTTCCTATGGCGACGAAGTTACAGGGGAAGTTATTAAGCAGGACTCAGATGAATACGCAGAGATCTCGGACAATCTGGTTACGAGATTCCCTTGGGATGGAAAAATCTATTATCTCGGCACGGCGGAATATCAGAAAAACCTCGGAGATGTAGGCCCCTTCGGACAGGATGAGAGAGGCGTGATCCGTGAGGATGGAACCTATTATGATATGTTCTTTGCCCCGCGCGTTTTTGAGTACATCGAGAATGATTATAAACTGCGCGAGGATGTCCGTAAGGAGATCGAAGATGCCGGTTACATTTTCAAACTGGAGCTTTTGCCGACCGACCACGGCTGCGAATACTATCCGGTCACGATTCCTGTGGAATTGGACAGCGTTGATCCAAATACTGAGAGACCTGTGACTGAGACATGGGAGCAGCACCTTGTTACGGAGAAGTCCGTCGGCAGTTGGATCTATAAAGTGAGCATTGTTAAGAAGAGTGATGGGATCGTTTTCGCTCAAAATATGAGCATGGCGAGCTATCTGCCGAATGTCTATACTTACGTTCCAGTGACAGGGAATACCGGCGAAACAATCAGCAAAAGTATTAAAGCAGGTATCAAAGAGCATTGGGATAAACTTGATGAAGGTATCAAAGAGCTGGTAGAAACGGGCCGGCGTAATGACTTTGTTGTTTTTCAGCTTCCGAGCGGCGAGATCAACGGCCAGATCGAGATCCCGGATACCCTGAGCCTCGTGACGCTGCGCGGCGCGGGATTTGAAGATGACTTGATTTCCACCACGATTCGCGGCGGTGTGAAACTCGGCGATGTTTCCTGCAATATCGATGGTGTCCACTTTATCGGCGATGGAACAACAAATGAATACCTTGCAGATGGGGTTACACGAAACTCCGCGATTTACGGCAAGGGGCAAGGCGTCTATAACGGCTGTATCTTTGAGAACTACTACTGCGCGATCCACAGCAGCGAGGATTGTGCGCCAGCGTGGGGCGGATGGAGCTCCGTGTTTTACAAGAACGGCACCGCACTGCACCTCGATACAGACCTGGGCGGAAACCTTGAGATGGTAGACAACTGGTTTGTCGGCAATAGCACAGCCATTTTGATGGATGATGCGCTGGAAGAGATCTACTTTTTGCAGGCAAGACAAAACCGCTTTGTCAACAACGACTGCGATTTGGTGAACAATTGCGGTAAGACGATGTGGATGTCGCAGAACTTCTTCTACCATGCTGCCGGAAGTGAAGCTTCGTGGGAGCCGGTCTTGTGGGAAAAGGTCACAGCGGAGAACAGCGATGATGTTATCGGGCTGCAGCTGAAGCGGAAGGGCGAAAATGGCGCGATCCTTGCAGAGAATATGCCCGCGTTTGAGACCACAGAGAACTACAACGCTTTGGGCGCAGATGGAAATCCGCAGTACCTCAATTTCCTGCCGCGGTTCGATGGAAGTTCTAAAACAATGGCATATCCGCTGGCCAGAACGCAGGAATGCGTTTCGTTCTTCTATCCCAACTGGCGCAACCCCAATTTCTGCCCGCAGTGGTGGTCGAAGAACGATCCGTACTATCCCTCTTACGTGCAGCAGGGGGTGACCATCAGCGAAAACGAGCTGGACGGGCTGCGCTTCAGCTCCTACGACAGTGCGAGCGACAAGGCGGTCGGCACATTTGAGTTCAGCGCTTCGGCCGCTGAGACGGAAAATTGAGGAGGCGGCACATGAAAAAGTTACTTTCCTTTCTCCTGGCGCTGACGCTGTCGTTGAGCCTTGCGACCTTCGCGCTGGCGGATGATGACGGCGGCAGTTCCGCGCAGTTCGACCCTGAGGTGACCGTGGAGGAAAACGGCAGTACGATGACCGTTACATTGAGCAGTGAGGGTGCAAACGATGAAATTCTGGCATCGAAACGACCCACGCTGACGGTGGCCTGCGACTACGCGCGCGCAGTCGTTACCGATCCGAACGGTGTTCGGATCGAATCCACCCTCTCAGGCGGAAAGATCAGCTTCACTGTCACAATGGGCGGCAAGTATACGATCACGAGGATCGGCACGTCCGCGCCCTCGCCCAAGCCCGCGGAGGACGGCAAGACCGACGAGCCGCAGCCGGACGACGGGACTTATGTCAACCCCTATTCCGACGTGCAGGCGGGCGACTGGTACAGCGGGGCCGTGCAGTTCGTCACCGAGGAAAAGCTGATGACCGGCACGGGCAAGGGCTTTGAGCCGAACGCCGCCACGACCCGCGCGATGCTCTGGACGATTTTGGCCCGCATGGACGGCGCGGACACGAACAGCACGGGTGCGTGGTATGCCGCCGCGCAGGATTGGGCGGTCAAGCATGGCGTGTCCGACGGCACGAGCTCGGACGGCAAGATCACGCGCGAGCAGCTCGCGACGATGCTCTACCGCTACGCGCAAAGCCGCGGCTTGGTCAAGGCCGATGTGCAAGGTGATCTGAGCGCGTTTACTGACAGCGCGAGCGTCAGCCTCTACGCGGTCGAGGCGATGCGCTGGGCAGTCGCAGCAGGCATTGTGAACGGCATGGATGGAAGTCTCGTCCCGCAAGGCGAAGCCACGCGTGCGCAGATGGCGACGATGCTGATGCGCTACGCAAAGCTCGCTGCATAAAGCGAGAACAAAATGAAAAAGGAGTTCCTCTTGAAGGTAAGAGGAACTCCCTTTTTGCAAAATTCAGATATTCAGCACGAAGTGCTCTTTATGATAGTCCAGCAGGCCTTCCTTTTTCATTTTTCCAAGCTCGAGCGACAATCCGCTGCGCTCAACGGCGAGAAAGTCCGCGAGCTGCTGGCGGGAGAACGGGATGTCAAACTCGACCGCGCCGCGCCGCTGTGCCTCGGCGGAGAGATAGGACATGAGCTTGGCGCGCGTCGTGCGCTGGGCGATGTGCGTGAGTTTTTCATTGAGCAGCAGGTTTTTTCCCGCAAGGTCGCTCAGAAGGTTTCGGATGATGCGGCTGTGGTGCGCGCAGGCGGAGGGACAGACCGTCAAAAGGCGCTTGACGTTCAAAAACAGCACCGTTGTCGGCGTTTCGGTCACGACGCTCACATTGGAGACACTGTTTGGCGCGCAGGCGAAGGCCGCGGCGTAGGTCTGCCCCGGCGCGGTGCGGGAGAGAATGTTGCGGTTGCCCCAGATATCCTCCTGCACGACGAGCGCGCAGCCGGAGAGCACCATGCCGATCTCCTCGACCGTGTCACCGGGATGAAGGAGAAACACGTCCTTGGGAAATTGCTCGATCTTTGCCGCAAGGCAGGTGAGCATCGCGTCGAGCTCGTCCTCCGTGACGCCGGAAAAGAGCGGCGAGGCGGCGAGAATGGGAAAAAATTCTTTCATGAAAAATCGCCTTTCGTTGAAAATTCAACCGACTTGCTGGCCGCATTCTACTATAATACGCTTGAAAACGCAAGGAGGTATTGCAATGAAACGGAGAATCATTGAGATCGATCAAAATAAATGCAACGGCTGCGGCGCCTGCGCTGCAGCGTGCCACGAGGGCGCTATCGCCATGGTAAACGGCAAGGCGCAGCTGATGCGCGACGACTACTGCGACGGCCTGGGCGACTGCCTGCCGACGTGCCCGACCGGTGCGATTTCCTTTGCCGAGCGCGAGGCCGCGGCCTACGACGAGCAGGCGGTGCTTGAAAACAAGCAGAAGAAAATGCAGAAGGAGGGGATGACACTGCACCACAGCTGTCCCGGCATGCAGCTCAAGACCTTTGAGCACAAGGCGGCGAGCGAAGCGGTGGTTCCTGCCGCGCAGGAGAGCCAGCTCTCCCAGTGGCCGGTGCAGATCAAGCTCGTGCCCGTGAACGCGCCGTACTTCTCCGGCGCAAAGCTGCTCATCGCGGCGGACTGCACGGCGTACGCCTACGCGGCCTTCCACGAGAAATTCATCAAGGGCCACATTACGCTCGTCGGCTGCCCGAAGCTCGATAGCGTGGATTACAGCGAAAAGCTGACCGAGATCATCGCAAAAAATGACATCAAGAGCGTGACGGTCGTGCGAATGGAGGTCCCGTGCTGCGGCGGGCTCGAGAACGCGGCAAAGACCGCGCTGCAAAATAGCGGTAAATTCATCCCCTGGCAGGTCGTGACGATCTCGACGGACGGGAGAATACTGGATACGATTTGAGTCATCCTATGATCGATAAGACCACAGAATGAGGAGGATTTTTTCGGTGGACAACAAGATGTTTTGTTTTCAGTGCGAGCAGGCGGCGCACTGCACGGGCTGCACCGGCAGCGCGGGTGTGTGCGGAAAGAGCGCCGAGACGGCAAATTTGCAGGACGAGCTGACCGGCGCGCTCATCGGCCTTGCCCGCGCGACGGACGGCAGCCCCAGCGTGAACGAGGGCACATGGAGCCTCATCATCGAGGCGCTTTTCACTACGCTCACGAATGTGAACTTTGACGAAGCGGCCATCCGCGATGTGACTGCACGCGTGAAGGCGGAGAAGAGCCGTCTTGTGCCGGACTGCGCGTCCTGCATGTCGCCCTGCGGGCACAACGACGACTACGATGTCTCGCGGCTCTGGACGGCGGACGAGGACATCCGCAGCCTCAAGTCGCTTATCCTGTTCGGTATCCGCGGCATGGCGGCGTACGCCTACCACGCGATGGTGCTGGGCTATACGGACGGCGAGGTCAACCGCTTTTTTGCCAAGGCATTGTTTGCCATCGGCGAGGACTGGGGCATGGATGACCTGCTCCCCCTTGTGCTGGAGGTCGGCGAGAAAAACTACCGCTGCATGGCGCTGCTCGACAAGGCCAACACGGAGACCTACGGCACGCCAGAGCCGACCACCGTGCCGCTGACGGTGGAAAAGGGACCGTTCATCGTGGTTTCCGGCCACGACCTGCACGACTTGAAGCGCCTGCTCGAGCAGACGGAGGGCAAGGGCATCAACATCTATACGCACAGCGAGATGCTGCCCGCGCACGGCTACCCGGGCCTTAAAAAGTATGCCCATCTCAAGGGAAATTTCGGCACGGCGTGGCAGAACCAGCAAAAGGAATTTGCCGACATCCCCGCGCCCGTACTGTTCACCACGAACTGCCTGATGCCGCCGCGTGCGAGCTACGCGGACAGGGTTTTCACCACAGCAGCAGTCTCATATCCGGAACTCAAGCATATCGGCGCGGACAAGGACTTCACGCCGGTCATCGAAAAGGCGCTGGAACTGGGCGGCTATGCCGAGGATAAGGCATTCACCGGCATCAACGGCGGCAGCACAGTCACGACGGGCTTTGCCCGCGGCGCGGTGCTGGGTGTGGCTGACAAGGTGGTTGAGGCCGTCAAGTCCGGCCGGATCCGCCACTTTTTCTTAGTCGGCGGCTGCGACGGCGCGCGCCCCGGCAGGAACTACTACACGGAATTCGTCAAGCAGACGCCGCCCGACACCATGGTGCTGACGCTGGCCTGCGGCAAGTTCCGCTTCAATGACTTAGATCTTGGCACGGTGGCGGGGCTGCCGCGCATCCTGGACATCGGCCAGTGCAACGACGCTTACAGCGCCATCCAGATCGCGCTGGCGCTCGCGGACACCTTTGGCTGCGGTGTGAACGAGCTGCCGCTTTCGATGGTGCTCTCGTGGTATGAGCAGAAGGCGGTGTGCATCCTGCTGACGCTGCTGTATCTCGGCATCAAGGACATCCGCCTCGGTCCGACGCTGCCGGCGTTCCTCTCGCCGAACGTGCTCGACTACCTTGTCAAGAACTTTGGCATCGCGCCCATTACGACGCCAGAGGAGGACCTGAAGGCCATTCTGGGGTAAAACTGAAACGTACCGGCGGGCATTTTGCCCGCCGGTATTTTTTGCAGAGAAAGAAACGCAAAAATTAAGCGTGACTTTTGACGCGAGATCTGATAAAATAAAATAACTCTGCGCAACAGCAGGGGAAAGAGAGAAATCAACAGGAGAGATCAATGAAAAAACAGTTTGACCTCAGCGCCGCGGCGCTGCACATTTTAGCGATGGCCTTCATGCTGCTCGACCACCTGTGGGCGACGCTTTTTCTTTCGCAGGAGTGGATGACCTGCGTGGGACGTCTCGCGTTCCCCATTTTTGCCTTCATGGCGGTGGAGGGCTTCTTCCACACGCACAGTTTCAAAAAATACGCGCAGCGGATGCTGATTTTTGCGTTGCTGTCGGAAATTCCCTTTGACCTGATGTACGGCGGCACGTGGTTCTACCCTGTGCACCAGAATGTCATCTGGACGCTGCTCATCGGCCTTCTCGGCATTCGGGCGATGGAGGCCGTGCGGGAAAAGGGGAAGACATGGCTCTATCTTCTGACTTGCGTTGCGGTCACGGTGCTGGGCTTTGCGCTCGGCACGCTCGGCATGGTAGATTATTACGGCATGGGCGTTTTGACGGTGTTTGTGTTCTATTTCCTCCGCGGCAGAGAGTGGTGGAAGCTGCTCGGGCAGATCGCGGCGCTCTATTGGATCAATGTGTCGCTCATCGGAGGACAGATTTTCCCGATCGAGCTTTTCGGACTGGAGTTTGAGGTCTGCGAGCAGGGGCTTGCACTGCTCTCGCTCGTGCCCATCTGGCTCTACCGCGGGCGGCAGGGACACCACAGCAAGGCGTTTCAGTATGCCTGCTACGCGTTTTATCCGGTACATATGCTCATCCTCGGCCTTGTCCAGCTGTCTCTGTAACAGAATACGAAAAAAGCGCTGCCGAAAGGCGGCGCTTTTTTGCGCTCTTTTCGGAACGTTCACAATTTGTTTATTGACTTTGCAGAGGAAACAACTATAATGATGACGTTCTAAAATTAGAAGATTCTCATTCGATGACGAGCAAGCGCGGCGCGTGACCGAATGAGGTCGGAAAGGAACCGATATGATGCCGAAGGAACCGATGCGCGGGGCAACGCTTTTCAGCCACGCCAACAAGATGACAAAGGCTTATCACGTTATGTTAACTCCGCTGTGCAAGGAGGCAGGCCTGCCGCCGCTGGCGCTGGACATTCTGCTCTTTCTCGCCAACAATCCCGAGCACAACACGGCGAAGGACATCTGCCGCCTGCGCGGACACAAACCGGGTATCGTCTCCGTGCATGTGGAAAGACTGGTGAATGACGGCCTTCTCGAGCGGCGGGAGATGCCGGGCGATCGGCGGCAGACAAGGCTTATCTGCACCGAACAGGCGCAAGCGCTCATTGAGCGCGGACGGCAGGTGCAGTGGCAGTTCGGAAGACGTCTGCTCGAGGGCATCCCGGAGGAGGATCTGGCGACGATGCGCCGCTGCCTTGAAAGAATGGATGACAATCTGAACGGCATCTGCAAGGAAAAGCGCTGAGGGCCCAAAGAAGAAATCAGGAGAACAACAATGATCAAACTACTCAAAAACATGCGCCGCAAAGAGGTGCTCATGGTGCTGCTGTGCACCGTGCTTGTGGCGGTGCAGGTCTACTTTGACCTGCGGCTGCCGGATTACATGACCGATCTGACGACGCTCATCAAAACGTCGGGGGCGACGGCGGATATCCTGTCCGTCGGCGTGAAAATGCTTGGCTGCACGCTCGCAAGCGCCGTGCTGGCCGTGGGCTGCGGGTATCTTGCGGCTAAGGCGGCGTCGGGCTTCAGCTTCACGGTGCGCGAAAAGCTCTTCAGCCACGTGATGGACATCGGCAGCGAGGAGATGCAGGATTTTTCCGTCGCCAGCCTCATCACGAGAACGACGAACGACATCACGCAAATTCAGATGATCGTGGCGATGGGCCTGCAGATGATGATCAAATCGCCGATCATGGCCGTGTGGGCCATCATCAAAATTCTCGGCAAGAGCTGGGAACTCTCCGCCGTGACAGCGGCATTCGTCGTGGTCATCTGCGTGACGGTGATAACGGTGATGAGCATCTGCATCCCGCGTTTTCGCATCGTGCAGAAGCTGACCGACCAGATCAACCGTGTGGCGCGCGAAAACCTGACGGGCATCAACGTGGTGCACGCCTTCAACGCCGAGCAGTACCAGAACGACAAGTTCAACAAGCCGAGCCTTGACATGATGAACGTGCAGGTGAAGAACCAGAAGCTCTTTGCCCTCGTCCAGCCGACGATGACGCTCGGTATGAACGGCCTGGCGCTTACGATCTACTGGCTGGGTGCGGCACTGGTCAACAACATCGCGCTGACCGATTCCGTCGCACGACTCACGATGTTCAGCGACGTGCTGGTGTTCAGCACGTATGCGACTTACGTGGTCATGTCCTTTATGATGCTCGTGATGATCTTCATGCTGCTGCCGCAGGCGCAGGTCTCGGCCGAGCGTATCAACGAGGTGCTCGAGCGCAAGGCAAACATCCGCGAGGGCAGCGTGAGCGAATGCAAAGAGCACGGCACAGTGGAGTTCAAAAACGTTTCGTTCCGCTATCCGCACGCTTCGGAGGATGAACTTTCGAACATCAATTTCCGCGTGAACAAGGGCGAGACGCTTGCCGTCATCGGCGCGACGGGCAGCGGCAAGATGACACTTGTGAGCCTGATCCCGCGCTTTTACGATGCGACGGAGGGCGAGGTGCTTGTCGACGGCGTGAACGTCAGGGACTACACGTTCGACACACTCTACAACAAGCTCGGCTACGTGACGCAGAAGGCGGTGCTCTTCGCCGGCAGCATCCGCGACAATGTCTACTTTGGCGAGAGCGAAGCGCCGGCGGACGATGAGGGCCTTGCGCAGGCCGTCGAGCTTTCGCAGGCGAAGGAGTTTGTCGACAAGCTCCCCGACGGCACGCAGCACCATGTGGCGCAGATGGGCCGCAACATGTCCGGCGGCCAGAAGCAGCGCCTTTCCATCGCACGCGCGCTGGCGAGAAAACCGGAGATCCTCGTCTTCGACGATTCGTTCTCCGCACTCGACTACCGTACGGATGCGAAGCTGCGCGAGGGGCTATCCAAGCAGCTGCACGACACGACGAAGATCATCGTCGCGCAGCGCATCAGCACCATCCGCCACGCGGACAAGATCATCGTGCTCGACCGCGGCGAGGCTGTGGGCATCGGCACGCACGAAGAGCTGATGCGGAATTGTGACGTTTACCGCGAGATCGCGACCTCCCAGCTCAGCGCCGCGGAGCTCGCGTAAAGGAGGTGAGAGAAGATGAAAAAGAAAAACAGCGATCCCGTCGGCGCGCTCAAGCGCACGGGTGTCTATATGAAATCGAGCCTTGGCGTCATCGCTCTTGCGCTCGTGCTGGCGGCGCTGAGCGCCGTGATGACGATCATCGGCCCCGACAAGATCGGCAAAATGGCGACCATCATGTCCGACGGCCTGTTCACCGGTATCGACCTCGCCGCCATTGCGAAGATCGGTGTGTTCCTCGCGGCCATCTACGGCCTGAGTGCGCTTTTTGGCTTTATCCAGCACTATATCATGGCGGTCGTGACGCTGAAAATGTCCTACCGCATGAGAGGTGAGCTCTCGGAAAAGATCAACCGCGTGCCGCAGAAGTATTTCAACACCACCTCGCAGGGCGACATTTTGAGCCGCATCACAAACGATGTGTCAACGCTCCAGCAGGGACTTACCAACAGCCTGCCGACCATCATCAGCGCCGCGACGCAGTTTGTCGGCTGCCTTATTATGATGTTCGTGACCGAATGGCGCATGGCGCTCGTCGCACTGTGCATCACGCTCCTTGGCATGGTGCTGATCGTCGCCATCATGTCGAAGTCGCAGCGCTACTTCACCGCGCGGCAGAAGAGCCTCGGCGAGCTCAACGGCTATGTCGAGGAGATGTATTCCGGCCATGAGGTCGTGCGCATCAGCCGCGCAGTCGATAAGGTCCTCGACCACTTCGACAGCCTGAACGCGGCGGTCTATGACGCAAACTGGCGCTCGCAGTTCCTCTCCGGTGTGATGCAGCCGCTCATGAACGTGATCGGCAACCTCTCGTATGTTGCCGTGTGCGTGTTCGGCTCGGTGCTGGCCATCAATGGCACGATCGAATTCGGCGTCATCGTCTCGTTTATCCTGTATGTGCGTCTGTTCACCACGCCTCTGACGCAGATCGCGCAGGGTATGACGAATTTGCAGACGGCCTCGGCCTCTGCCCACCGCATCTTTGACTTTTTGGAGAGCGAGGAGCTCAGCGACGAGAGCGGCAAGACCGAAAAGCTCGACGCCGTGCGCGGCGCGGTGACGTTCGACCATGTGCGCTTCAGCTACCCCGATTCGCCCGACAAGATCATCATCAAGGATTTCTCCGCTGAGGTCCATCCGGGCCAGAAGGTCACCATCGTCGGCCCCACCGGTGCGGGCAAGACCACGATGGTCAACCTCCTGATGCGCTTTTTCGAGGTCAACAGCGGCCGCATCACGATCGACGGCGTGGCGACGACCGACCTGCGCCGCCCCGATGTCCACAAGCTCTTCGGCATGGTCCTGCAGGACACGTGGCTCTTTGAAGGTACCATCCGCGAGAACCTAGTCTACAACATGGAAGGTATCACGGACGAGCAGCTCGAAACGGTCTGCAAGGCCTGCGGCCTCGACAAATTTGTCCACTCGCTGCCACAGGGCTTTGACACCGTGCTTAGCGAGAGCACGACCATCTCGGCGGGACAGAAGCAGCTTTTGACCATCGCCCGCGCGATGCTCCAGAATGCGCCGATGCTGATCCTCGACGAGGCAACGTCCTCGGTCGATACGCGCACGGAACTTCTCATTCAGCGCGCGATGGACGAGCTGACAAAGGGGCGGACGAGCTTTGTCATCGCCCACCGCCTGTCGACCATCAAGAACGCCGACCTCATCCTCGTGATGCGCGACGGCGACGTCATCGAGAGCGGCACGCACGAGCAGCTGATGGAGCAAAACGGCTTCTACGCCGAGCTCTACAACAGCCAGTTCGCGCAGGCGTCGTAAAGAAAAACCAGCGCAGGTGAGCCTGCGCTGGTTTATATTTTCTGCGGAAGAAGTTAAAAGAAAGTTTATTGCCGAACTGGGAAACGGTGGTATAATAAGAAACATTCAAGGGCTGACAAAGCCCGCACCGCGAAAGGAAGCGGAAACATATGAATTGGTTTCAGAAATTGCTGTCGAATCCCTTTTTGCTCATCGGCCTCTCGTCGTGGTTCTGGGCGCAGCTCATCAAGACGATCATCCATGCCATTGTGACGAAGAGCATCGACTTTACGCGCCTGATCGGCGACGGCGGGATGCCGAGCGGCCATTCGGCCACGGTCTCGTCGCTCGCGACCGCGGCGGCGCTCGTCTACGGGCTCGGTTCGTTTGAATTCGCGATGGCGTTCATCTTCGCCATTGTTGTCTGCAAGGACGCGATGGGCGTCCGGCTCGAAACGGGGCGGCAGGCCGTTATCATTAACGACATCGTCGAGGCCTTCAACTCGCTCGCGTCGGAAAAGCTGCCGGAGGCGAAGCTCAAGGAGTTCGTCGGCCACACGCCGCTGCAAGTCATCGCCGGTATTCTGCTCGGTGTGGCGAACACATTTATCATGTACTACTGCGTACTGTGAGGGAAAGGACATGACGCTTTTTATTAACTGCTGCCCGCGCGGAGAATCGCGCACGGAAAAACTGGCCCGCGCGCTGCTTAAAGCGCTCGGCGAATACGAGGAGTTGCGCCTTTATGACGAGCCGCTGCACCCGCTGGGGCGCGCGGACATCGCAAAGCGCGACGCGCTGCTCGCGGAAAAGAAGTATGACGATGAAATGTTCTGTTACGCCCGTCAGTTCGCCGCGGCGGACAGAATTGTCATCGCTGCGCCGTATTGGGATCTGTCGTTCCCTGCGCAGCTCAAGGTGTATTTGGAGAATATCTATGTCACGGGCATCGTGACGAAGTACAGCGAGGCGGGCAAGCCCGTCGGCCTGTGCCGCGCAAACGAGCTCTACTATGTCACGACCAGCGGCGGGCCGTTTGACGGCCGCTTTGGCTACGACTACTGGAAGACCATCGCGCAGGACTGCTTCGGCATCCCGACCGTCAAGCTCCTGGAAGCCGAAAACCTCGACATCGTGGGCGCAGACGCGGAAAAGATCGTCGACGATGCCATCAAGGCCTACGGCCCTGCGTAAAATCAAACTTGTATAGCAAAAAAGCTCCGTGCCTTGACACGGAGCTTTTTTATCGGGAAAAATCAGTGGACGCTGCTCTGCTCGCTTTCGGGCAGGAGGTTCGTCATGCTCTTGAGGCCGATGGCGAGCGTGGACATGTTGTGCAGCAGCGCCGAGGTCGTCGGCGGCAGGATGCCAAGCACGCCGAGCACGATGAGCGAGAAGTTGAAGCCCACGATGAAACGGTAGTTGCGGTGGATGCGGGCCATGAGCTCCTGACTGAGAGAGCGCAGCGTGACGAGCGCAAACAGATCCTCGGACGAGATGGTAATGTCCGCGATCTCGCGCGCGATGGCGGCGCCGGTCGAAATGGCGATGCCTGCGTCGGCTTCGGACAGGGCGGGGGAGTCGTTCACGCCGTCGCCGATCATGATGACCTTGCGGCCCGCGGCCTTTTCGCTGCGGACGAACGCGGCCTTGTCCTCGGGCAGGACTTCTGCGTAGACGGCGTCGACGCCGACCTCAGCGGCGACGGCTTCGGCAGTCTTGCGGCTGTCGCCGGTCATCATCACGACCTTGTCGATACCGAGCTCGTGCAGCGCGCGCACGGCGGCCTTCGCCTCTTTGCGCAGCGGGTCATGGATGCAGATGACCGCGGCGAGCTCGCCCGCGATACAGAGGTACAGGTGCGAATACTCGGGCGGGAGCGATTCAAACTTGTCCTCTTCGCCCTCCGGCACGCGGCAGCCCTCATCCTCGAAGACGAAGTGTGCGCTGCCGATGAGCACTGTTTTCTCGTCCACCATGCTCGAAATGCCGTGCGCCACGACGTACTGGACCTGAGAGTGATACTCCTCGTGCGTCAATCCGCGGTCCCTGGCCTCGGCCACGACGGCGTTGGCGATGGAATGGGGATAGTGCTCTTCGAGGCACGCGGCGAGGCGGAGCATCTCGCTTTCCTCATTGCCGCCGAAGGTGACGATTCTTGCGACCTTGGGCGTGGCGTAGGTGAGCGTGCCGGTCTTGTCAAAGACGATGGTGTTCGCCTGGGCGACGGCTTCGAGGAAGCGCCCGCCCTTGACGGAGATGTGATGGCTGCTGCTCTCGCGCATGGCAGAGAGCACCGCGATGGGCATGGAGAGCTTGAGCGCGCAGGAGAAGTCGACCATCAGCACAGCCAGCATCTTTGTGATATTGCGCGTAATGAGATAGGTCAAGATCGTGCCGCCGAGCGTATAAGGCACGAGCCTGTCGGCAAGGCGCGAGGCCTTGTCCTCAGCCGTGGATTTGAGCTTTTCCGACTCTTCGATCATGCGCACGATGCGGTCATAGCGGCCGCCGCCGAGCGCCTTTTCCACGCGCACGACGCACTCGCCCTCTTCGGCGACGGTGCCTGCGTAGACATAGCTGCCCTCGCGCTTGGGGACGGGCATGGACTCGCCCGTCATGGACGCCTGATTGACCATCGCCTCGCCGGAGACGACCTTGCCGTCGAGCGGGATGAGGTTGCCGGTGCGGACAACGACGCAGTCGCCCGCCTGAATATCGCCGATGGGAACGAGCGTTTCCGTCTCGCCCGTCTTGAGCCAGACGTGGTCAACGTTGAGCGACATGGCGCCCGCGAGATCCGCGACAGACTTCTTGTGCGTCCAGTCCTCGAGGATTTCGCCGAGGCGGAGCATGAACATCACGGAGCTCGCCGTTGAGAAGTCGCCGCGCACCATCGACACGGTGACGGCGGTGGCGTCGAGCACGGCGACGGAAAGCTTGCCGTGCAGCAGCGCGGAAAGACCCTCGCGGATGTACTTGATCGAGTGATAGATGGCGAGCGCCGTGGTGACGGGGAGCGGGAAGAAGAGCTTCGAAATCACGCGGCGGATCACCGTCCACGAGAGTTTGTCTTCAAATTCACGGTTGAGTTTGCGCGTCGTATGGTCGGGGACAAGGTCCATTGTTTCGGCCTTGTCGAACGAGAACGCCGCGAGCGCGTGCACGAGCGCGGCGCGGTCCGCGCGGTAAACGATCACGGCATCCTGCGTGCGGTCAAAGACCGAGACCTCTCGCACGCCGTCCACACTGCGCAGATAATATTCCAGAACGTCCGCCTGATGCAGCGTCATGCGGCGGCAATTCAGATGCACGCGCATGCGCCCGGCGGATTCGTGCAGAATTTTGCATTTCATAGTGTATCAATTCCTCCGAAAGTGAAAGAGAGCCGCGCGTCGCGGCTCTCCTGCGATTTATTCCTCGTCCGCTTTTTCCTCGGACGCGTCCTCAATGACTTCGGCGTCCTCTTCCGCTGCGCGGCGCTCGTTGATGTCCTTGGCGTCGGCGTAGACGTCCTCAGCATCCTCACGGACGTTCGTGACGGCCTGCATCACGCAGTCCTTGGCACGCAGCACCGCGGCGGTGGTGTGAGAGTAGACCTTTTTGGCATCCTTGCTGGAAAGGATCTTGAGGCCGGCGGTGCCGAACAGCACGCCTGCTGCAAATAAACCGAGATGTTTCATTGAAAAAACCTCCTGTTAGTATGAATTAGAGTTCTTTAACATAGTGGGAATATATCATAACGCCTTTTCAAATGCAAGTAGCGAAATGTTAAAATTTGACGGAGAATGGAAACCGCGGATTTGTTATGTTTTTTCAGATGTTCGCGCGCTCGTCCCAAAGCGTCAGAATGCCGGATTGCAGCGTTTTCGGAACGTCGATGATGCGCTGGTTCGACGAGCCGCGAAAGCGCAGCGAGATATCGTGCAGCGCGTCCACATAGCGCCCGTCGACGAGCACATCGAGCAGTGACAGCAGTTCGTCCGTCACCTCGCAGCGCGGGTATGCGGCGGGGTCGTGCAGCTCCTCCCACGTAAAGCCTGTGAACGACCAGATCGTCTTTTGCGGCAGCTCACGCCTCACGCGGCGGAGAAATGGCAGCAGCGCGCGCTGATTTTTAGGCTCGAACGGCTCGCCGCCGAGCAGCGTGAGACCGTTGATATAGTCGGGGGAGAGCAGGCGGATGAGCTCGTCCTCCGTTTCGCTCGTGAAAGGCTTGCCGTAGCAGAAGTCCCACGTCTGCGGCTGAAAGCAGTTTTCGCAGTGGTTCGTGCAGCCGGAGACAAACAGCGTCACACGCACGCCAAGACCGTTGGCGATGTCGCAGTTTTTGATCTCGCCATAGTGCATGGGAAATGACCTCCTTATCAGAAAAAGGTGGGAGCGCGGTGCGCTCCCACCTAAACAGCAATTTTATGGCGCAGCCTTACAGATGCAGCACGCGCTCTTTGATCTCCTGCGTGCGGCCCTGGTTCCAGAACTGGGTGCCGATGTAGCCGCAGGTGCGGCGGGCGACGTTCATCTTGTCCTGATCGGTGTTGCCGCACTTCGGGCAGCGCCAGATGAGCTTGCCGCCCTCCTCGACGATGTCGATCTCACCGTCCCAGCCGCAGACCTGGCAGTAGTCGGACTTCGTGTTGAGCTCGGCGTAGATGATGTTGTCGTAGATGAACTTCATCACCTGCAAAACCGCTTCAAGGTTCTGCTGCATGTTGGGCACTTCGACATAGCTGATCGCGCCGCCGGGGGAGAGGTGCTGGAACTGCGCCTCGAACTTGAGCTTGGTGAACGCGTCGATCTTTTCCGTCACGTGGACGTGGTAGGAGTTCGTGATATAGCCCTTGTCCGTCACGCCCTCGATCACGCCGAAGCGCTTTTGCAGGCACTTGGCGAACTTGTAGGTCGTGGACTCGAGCGGCGTGCCATAGAGGGAGTAGTCGATGTTTTCGGCGGTTTTCCACTCCTTGCACTTGTCGTTCATCTTCTGCATGATGGAGAGGGCGAACGGTGTTGCGCTGGGGTCGGTGTGGCTCTTGCCGGTCATGTACTTCACGCACTCGTAAAGTCCCGCGTAGCCGAGCGAGATCGTGGAATAGCCGTCGTAGAGGAGCTTGTCGATGGGCTCACCCTTTTTGAGTCTTGCGCACGCGCCGTACTGCCAGAGAATGGGCGCCGCGTCGGAGAGCGTGCCCTTCAGGCGGTCGTGACGGCAGCGCAGCGCGCGGTGGCAGAGCTCAAGACGCTCTTCAAAGATCGTCCAGAACTTTTCAATGTTGCCGCCGGAGGAGAGTGCCACGTCGGGCAGGTTGATCGTGACGACGCCCTGATTGAAGCGGCCGTAATACTTGTGCTTGCCGGGAACATAGTTGCCGGCATTCGCGATGTTGCCGACGCCCGCGTCGGTGAAGCGGTCAGGCGTCAGGAAGCTGCGGCAGCCCATGCAGGGATACACATCGCCCTTGAGCTCGAGCATCTTCTTTTCGCTGATGTAATCGGGCACCATGCGGCGCGCCGTGCACTTGGCGGCGAGCTGTGTGAGGTAATAATACGGCGAGTCGTCGTGAATGTTGTCCTCTTCGAGCACGTAGATGAGCTTGGGGAAGGCGGGCGTGACCCACACGCCCTGCTCGTTCTTGACGCCCTGATAGCGCTGCTCGAGCATTTCCTCGATGATGACGGCAAGGTCGCGCTTTTCCTGCTCGCTTCTCGCCTCGTTGAGGTACATGAAAACGGTGATGAACGGTGCCTGACCGTTCGTGGTCAGAAGCGTCACGACCTGATACTGGATGGTCTGCACGCCGCGGCGAATCTCCTCGCGCAGGCGCTTTTCGACGATTTCGGTGATCTTGTCCTCCGTGGGGTCGACGCCGAGGGCCTCGACCTCGGCGAGCACCTGCTTTCTGATCTTCTGGCGCGATACGTCGACAAAGGGGGCAAGGTGCGTCAGCGAGATGGACTGGCCGCCGTACTGGTTCGAGGCGACCTGCGCGACGATCTGCGTCGCGATGTTGCACGCGGTCGCGAACGAATGTGGGCGCTCGATGAGGGTTCCCGTGATGACGGTGCCGTTTTGCAGCATGTCCTCTAAGTTCACGAGGTCGCAGTTGTGCATGTGCTGGGCGTAGTAGTCCGTGTCGTGGAAGTGGATGATGCCCTCTTCATGCGCCTTGACGATATCCTCGGGCAAGAGCAGACGGTTCGTCAGATCACGGCTCACCTCGCCGGCCATATAGTCGCGCTGGGTGGAGTTGACGACGGGGTTCTTGTTGGAATTCTCCTGCTTGGCCTCTTCGTTGTTGCACTCGATGAGGGAGAGAATTTTGTCGTCCGTCGTGTTGCTCTTGCGCACGAGCGAGCGGTTGTAGCGATAAGTGATGTAGCGCTTGGCGACCTCGAACGCGCCGTGCGCCATGATCTGGTGCTCGACAAAGTCCTGGATCTCTTCAACCGTGGGCGCGCGGCCAAGGCTCTGGCAGGAGAGCTCCACGCTCTCGGCGATGCGCTGGATCTGGACGGGCGTCATGCGAGCCTCCTCATCCACAACGTTGTTAGCCTTAGTCACTGCGGCGATGATCTTGACGATATCAAATTCTACTTCTGCGCCGTTGCGCTTGATAACTCTCATGTATTCCCGTCTCCTCTTCTTTTGGTATGTCCTTTACATAACGCAACACTACATCTTGTGGTGATCTTCATAACTGCAAACTAATTATTGCACATGAGGCTCAGCATTGCAAGTCCTAAGTGCTGAAAAAGGAAACAATATCAGAGCCCCAACTTTGGACACTATTGACGAAACACCTTGAATGAAGCGGAATAGCGCATTATTTCAATTTGACGCAAAAATCAACAAGACATAAGTAATGCTAATGATAGCTATGCAAAATTAACTCTTTTCATGGGCGAAAAATGTGACTATAATAACTCGGTTGAAAAATTTGAGCAGGACTCGCAGAGCGGGCCCGCTCCGGATCGGAGGATCAATACAATGGCAAATTGCGCGATCGTAGGTATCAACTGGGGCGATGAAGGCAAGGGCCGCATGGTCGACTACCTCACGGACCATTATGACGTGGTCGTCCGCTATCAGGGCGGCGGCAACGCGGGCCACACTGTGGTGAATGAAAAGGGCAAGTTTGCCCTGCACCTGCTGCCGAGCGGCATTTTCCGCGACGGCGTTGTCAACATCCTGGGCAACGGCGTGGCGCTGGACTGCGAAAACCTGCTCAAGGAGATGGAGACGCTGCGCGCCGCGGGCGTTATCATCACGCCGGAGAATCTGAAGGTCAGCGACCGCGCGTCGCTGCTGCTGCCCTGGCACCGCGAGCTCGACGCGCTCGAGGAAGCGCGTCTTGCCGACAAGAAGTACGGCTCGACCAAGCAGGGCATCGCGCCGTTCTATGGCGACAAGTACCAGAAAAAGACCGTGCAGGCGGGCGAGCTCCTGCACCCCGAGCACTTAAAAGAGCACCTTGCCGACCTTCTTGAGTGGAAGAACCTGACGCTCCAGAAGATCTACGGCGCAAAGGGCTACACGATGGACGAGCTCATGGCGTGGGTCGACACCTACTGCGGCGCCATCAAGCCCTACATCACCGACACCGGCCGTTTCCTGAGAAACGCGCAGAAGGAGGGCAAGTCCATCCTCTTTGAAGCCCAGCTCGGCGCGCTGCGCGACCTGGACTACGGCATCTATCCCTACACCACCTCTTCGAACGCCGTTGCGGCGTATGCGCCCGTCGGCTCGGGCCTTCCCACGGCGAAGCTCGACGAGGTCGTGGGCGTGGTGAAGGCGTACTCTTCCTGCGTGGGCGAGGGCCCGTTCGTCTGCGAGTGGTTCGGCGAAGGGGCGCAGCAGTTGCGCGACGCGGGCGCGGAGTACGGCGCGAAGACCGGCAGACCCCGCCGCGTCGGCCCCATCGATCTGGTCGCGACGCGCTACGGCGTGGAGACGCAGGGCGCGACGAACATCGCCCTGACGAAGCTCGATGTCCTGAGCTACATGGACAAGATCCCCGTCTGCGCACACTATGAATTAGACGGCGAGCAGACCGACGACTTCCCGTTCCCCGTGCTGCTGCAGGACGCCAAGCCCGTCGTCGAGTATCTGCCCGGCTGGCAGTGCGACATCTCCGGCGCGCGCAAGTGGGAGGATCTGCCCGAAGCCGCCCGCAATTACGTCGAATACGTCGAAAAGGCCATCGGCTGCCACATCGGCTTCGTCTCCGTCGGCGCGGAGCGCGAGAGCCTCATCATCCGCTGACACACCAAAGTAAAGAGGGGACGAAGGCCCCCTCTTTACTTTTCTATTGCAACTTTGCTTCATTCTATATAAAATACGAACAGCGACCGCTGAGAAAGAAAAGGAGAACCCTATGCGCAAGGATATTTACGAGTCCCCGCTTTCGTCCCGCTATGCGTCCGAATACATGCTGCACCTCTTTTCCCCCGATATGCGCTTCCAGACGTGGCGCAGACTGTGGGTGGCGCTTGCCCGCGCCGAGCACGAGCTGGGCCTGCCGATCACGCAGGAGCAGGTCGACGAGCTCGCCGCGCACATCACCGACATCGACTACGAGGTCGCCGAAAAGCGCGAGCACGAGGTGCGCCACGATGTGATGGCGCATGTGTACGCCTACGGCAAGGCGGCGCCCTCCGCTGCCGGCATCATCCACCTCGGCGCGACGAGCTGCTATGTGACGGACAACGCCGATTTGGTGCTCTATCGCGACGGCCTCAAATACCTGAGAGGGCAGCTTCTCAGCGTGATGGTGAATCTTGCGGCCTTTGCCCGCGAATACGCCGCCACGCCGACGCTCGGCTACACGCACTATCAGCCCGCGCAGCCCGTGACGATCGGCAAGCGCGCGACGCTGTGGATGCAGGACTTCCGCTCGGACCTTGAAGAGCTTGATTTTGTCATCGGTTCGATGCGCTTCCTCGGCTGCCGCGGCACGACGGGCACGGAGGCGAGCTTTGTCGACCTCTTCGAGGGCGACGGTGACAAGGTCGACGAAATGAACCGCCGCATCGCCGCGGAGTTCGGCTTTGAAAAGTGCTTCTCCGTCAGCGGGCAGACCTATCCGAGAAAGGCCGACAGCCGCATTCTGAATGTGCTCTCTTCCATCGCGCAGAGCGCCTACCGCATGGCGAACGACATTCGCCTGCTCCAGCACGACCGCCAGGTCGAAGAGCCGTTTGAAAAGAACCAGATCGGCTCGTCCGCGATGCCCTATAAGCGAAACCCCATGCGCTCCGAGCGCATCTGCTCGCTCAGCCGCTACCTGATGGCCGATGCGGCCAACGCGCCGATGACGGCCTCGACCCAGTGGCTCGAGCGCACGCTCGACGACTCAGCCAACCGCCGCATCTCGCTGCCGGAGGGCTTCCTCTGCGCCGACGCGGTGCTGCGCCTGTGCCAGAGCGTGACGAACGGCCTGCACGTGAACGAGAAGATCGTCGAGCGCACGCTGCGCGAGTATCTGCCGTTCCTTGCGACCGAGAACATCATGATGGAGGCCGTCAAGCGCGGCGGCAACCGTCAGGAACTGCACGAGAAGATCCGCCAGCACTCCATGGCCGCGACCGCCCGCATGAAAGAGGGCGAGCCGTGCGACCTCTTAGACCGCCTCGCGGGCGACCCCGCGTTCGGCATGACGCGCGGGGAGCTCGATCAGGTCATGGAGCCCAAGCTCTACATCGGCCGCTGCGAGCAGCAAGTGCTGCGCTTCCTCGACGAGTGCGTGCCGCTTTTGCGCGATGCCGCCGCGGAGGACGGCGCGATCGACCTGTAAGCGGGCAAAAATTGAGAATGATCCCTGAGCGGGAGGGATGGACGAGCCATCTCTCTCGCTTCTTTTTTTACCTGAAAAAATGTGCGGCGGCGCGCGTTGCCTTGGCAAAAGCGGGCAGAATACCAGTAAGTGAACAAATTGTAAAGGGTGTACGTTCCTATACAAAAGGTAGCGAGTGTCCATGGATTCGGGTATCGAAGTGTGCTATAAAGAAGCTGTAAAGAAAAGTGCACAAGAACGATCACTAAATTGCATAACATATTTGAAAAATAAATATTGATTTATTTATTGAAACAATCTATAATATGGAAAAGCTGAGCGGGAAAGATTTTCCCGCCGCAGTGCTAAAAGAGGTGAACGACAACATGGCAATGGAAGAATTACAGCAGGTGCAGGAGCTCGAAAAAGAGCTTGCAGCGCAGTATGCCGCCGCGCAGGCGGATGCCAAGCGCCGCATCGCCGTTGAGCAGCGCGCCGCTGCCCGAGAGATCGAGGACAGCCGCCGCAACGCCGACGTGGAGGCGCGGCAGTTGATGGCGGAGGCCGAACAGCGCGCCGGTGAGGAGACGGAAAAGATCCTCGCCAAGGCGCGCACGGAATGCGAAAAGATGCAGAGCGCGGCGCGCGCAAACCTTGAGCGTGCGGCGCAGTGGATCGCGGAAGAGGTTGTGAACGACAAATGGCAATCGTAGCAATGAAGCATCTCCGCCTCCTCGGCATGGAGAGCGAGCGCGAGGCGCTGCTCAAGGCCATGCAGGACATGGAGTGCGTGGAGATCTCAAGTATCGACGGAAGCGAAGAGGCACTGAAATCAGGCTTTGCCAAGCCTGACGACAAGGCGCTGATGAGCGCGCAGGAAGCGTCGCGTGCGTACCGCACGGCGCTTGCCTCGCTCGACCGCTTTGCGCCAGAGAAAAAAGGCATGTTCCGCAAGCGGCAGGGCGTTTCCCGCGCGGCGTTTTTCAGCGCCGAGAGCGAGGAAAATGCCCGCACCGCGGCGGAGACGATCAACAAGGACACACGCCGCCTCGGCGAAATCGAGAGCGAGCGCACGAAAAATGAGGCGCTGCGAGCGACTCTTGCCCCGTGGCTGACGGTCGACGCGCCGCTCGGCGGCGCGGACGGCGCGCTTGCGGTGTTCTTTGGCACGGCGGGCCTGAATGTGACGGACGATGCGCTCAAAGCGCTGGCCGATTCGCTGGACGGGCTTCTCACCTGGCAGCAGGCCTCGAGCGACAGGTCGCTGCGATATCTTCTCGTGATGTGTCACGGGAGCGTGAAGGAGCGGGCGCTGAGCGCGCTGCGCGACCTCGGCTTTTCGACCGTGAGCTTTCGCGGCATGACCGGCACGGCGAAGGAAAACGACAAGGCGCTTGCGGAAAATCTCGCTGCGCTCGAAAAAGAGCGGCAGGAGATCGAACAGCGCATTGCGGGCCTTGGAGGCAAGCGGGAGGCGCTCTTGGAAGCGAGCGACCGCGCGGCCATCGCGCTGCGGCGCGAGGAGGCGAAGAGCCGACTTGTCGGCACTGACAAGGTCTTTTTATTGGAGGGCTGGCTGCCCGCCGACCGCTGCGCGGAGATCGAGAAAACGCTCAAGCCGTTTACCTGCGCAATCGAAACGCGCGAGCCGACAGAGGACGAGTACCCGCAGGTGCCGGTGCAGCTCAAAAACAACAAGCTGACGCGGCCGCTCAATATGGTCACGGAGATGTATTCGCTCCCGGCCTACGGCACGCTTGACCCGAACCCGCTGATGGCGCCGTTTTTCATTTTGTTCTACGGCATTATGATGGCGGATATGGGCTACGGCTTACTCATGATGATCGCCTCGGTCATCATCAGCAAAAAATACCGGCCCAAGGGCACGAGCGGCGAGCTGTTCAGCCTGCTCGGCCTCTGCGGCATCAGCACGTTCATCATGGGCGCGCTGACAGGCGGATTTTTCGGCGATTTCCTCACGCAGCTCGTCGCCATCGTCAGCCCCGGCACGGTCTTCGCGCTGCCGAAGCTCTTCGACCCGCTCGACGATCTGACGATGATCCTGATCGGCTCGATGGCGCTCGGCATGGTGCAGATCGTCACCGGCATGGCCATCAGTTTGATCGAAAAGTGCAAGCGGAAAAAGTTCCTCGACGCCTTTTTCGAGGAGATCACGTGGTGGATCGTGTTTATCGGCATCGCGCTTTTGGCGCTCGGCAAGGGTGCGGCGGTGCTGTATGTCGGATGCGCGCTGGTGCTGCTCGGCCCCATCGTGCAGGGCAAAGGCTGGGGCAAGCTTACAGGCGTGTTCGGCTCACTCTATAACCACGTGACGGGCTACTTCGGCGACATTTTGTCCTACACGCGACTGATGGCGCTGATGCTCGCGGGCAGCGTGATCGCGCAGGTGTTCAACATGCTCGCGGCGATGCCGGGGAACGTGATCGCGTTCATCATCATCTCGATGCTCGGCAACGCGATGAACTTCGGACTCAATCTCCTTGGCTGCTACGTGCACGATCTGAGATTGCAGTGCTTGGAATTTTTCAACAAGTTCTACGTCGACGGCGGAAAGCCCTTCCGCCCCATGACGCTGGACACGGAATATGTCGATTTACAGTAAATTGCAGAAAAAACGGAAAAACCGTAAGGAGGATAAAAAATGGGTATCTTTGAACTGACGACGGGCGGCGCCATCGGTATGCTGGGCGCGGGTCTTGCTGTTTGCCTCGCGGGCGCGGGCAGCGCACGCGGCACGGGTCTTGCCGGCGAGGCCGGCACGGGTCTTCTCTGCGAGGATCCGAGCAAATTCGGTAAAGTGATGATCCTGCAGGTCATCCCCGGCACGCAGGGCCTTTACGGTCTGGTCATCGGCTTCCTCTGCCTGATGCGTATGGGCGTTCTGGACGGCACGTATGTCGATATGTCGCTTCAGGAGGGCCTTCGTTACTTCGCGGCCTGCATGCCCATCGCCATCGGCGGCGGCATTTCGGCAGTTGCGCAGGGCCGCGTCGCCGCGGGATCGATCAACATCTTGGCGCGCCAGCCTGAACACTGGTCGAAGGGCATGGTGCTGTGCATCGTGGTCGAGTTCTACGCGATCCTTTCGCTGCTGGCGTCGATCATGATGCTGCTCAACATCGGCTGACGCGCCCACGGAAAGGCGGAAACGCAATGAACGGAATGGAAAAGATCACCGCGCGCATGAAAGAGGATGCGGCGCGCTCGCTGAGCGAGCTGAATGCGCAGACCGAGCAGGAACTCCGGCGCATCCGCGAGGAGAGTGCCGCACGCGCGGAAAAAGAGCGCGAGACGGCGGGCGGGCGCGCGCATCTCGCCGCGCAGGAGCGCTACGAGCGCCTCTGCTCCGCGGCGGAGATGGAGACACGCAAGCTGACGCTCAGCGCCAAGCAGAAAGTGCTCGCCGAGACCTACGACCGCGCGCTGGAGATCCTCTGCTCCATGCCGCGCGAGCAGTATCTTTCGCTGCTGGTTCGTCTGCTGAAAGCGGCGGGCGGCAAGGGCAACGAGAAAATCGCCCTGAGCGCAAAGGACCGCGATGAGATCGGCGAAACGCTCGTCGAGCGAGCGAACAAGGAGCTGAACGCGCACTATACGCTTGCGGGCGAAGCGGCAGATATCCGCGCGGGCCTCGTGCTTATAAGTAAAGAATGCGACGTGAACTGCTCGTTTGAAACGCTTCTCGCCCTTTCGCGCGAGAAGACCGAGCGCGGCGCGGCAAAGCTCCTCTTCGCAGAATAAGGAGGGGATCGGATGCAGCAGTATCGGGATACGGACTACGCAGCGGTCTCCGCGGCGCTGCATGCGCGCGAGGCGAAGCTCCTGACGCAGGCGATGGCCGAGCGGATGATCGACGCCGCCACGCCGGAAGAGAGCTACAAGACGCTTTTGGAATGCGGCTACGCGCCGCTTGAGCGATGCACGCTCGAAAATGTGGAACACGCGCTCTCGCAGGCGCGCAGAGAGCTCTACCGCGAGGTGAGCGTGCTGGCGCCGGACAAGCGCATCGTCGAGCTGTTTCAGGTCAAGTACGACTATCACAATGCAAAGCTCGCGCTCAAGAGCAAGCGCAGCGGCGAGGACGTCTCGCGCCTTGCGATGGACTGCGGCCGCGTCGACGCGCAGAAGGTGCTTCGCGGCGAGACGAGCGCGGTTTCCGCGGCGATGAGCCGCGCGATGGCGCAGGCGGAGAGCGAAGTGGGCCACAGCGGCGATCTCCGCATGGCGGAGCTGCTGCTCGATCGCGCCTGCTACGAGGAGATGAGCGCGCTCGCAAGCGAGACGGGCAGCACGTTTTTGAAGGACTATGTCGCCTTGCAGATCGACGCGGTCAACCTGCGTACGCTCGTGCGCGCACGGCGCATGGGCTGCGAGGACGATGTGCTTGCTGCGGCGATGCTGCCGGGCGGGCACATTCCGGCGGACCAGCTCAGAGGCGCGCGCGGCGATCATTTATCGTCGCTCACACACGGCACGCCGCTTGACAGCGCGGGCGAGCTCGCGGCCAAACTGCTTGACAGCGGCGGGGGCCTGACGGAATTTGAGCGCGCGTGCGACGATGCGCTCATGTCCTATTTGCAGCGGGCGCGGCGCACGCCGTTCGGCCCAGAGGTCGTGGCGGGCTATCTTGGTGCGAAAGAGGCGGAGTTCACCGCCGTGCGCACCATTTTATCCGGCAAGATCGCGGGCATCGCGGCGGAGGACATCCGCGCGCGGCTGCGCATGAGTTATCTCTAAGGGAGGCAGCAGCATGAATAAGATCGGAGTCATCGGCGGGCGTGACAGCGTTTTGGGCTTCCGCGCCCTCGGGCTCGACACCTGCATCGCGGAAAACGGCGAGCAGGCGAAAGCCGCCCTCCACCGTATGGCGAAGGAGAACTACGCCATCATTTATATCACCGAACACCTCGCCGCGCAGATCCCCGCGGAGATCGAGCGCCGGCGCGAGGACGTATCGCCCGCCGTCATCCTCATCCCGGGCAGGGAGGGGAGCCTCGGCATCGGCACAGCGGGCGTGCACGCGGCTGCGGAAAAGGCCGCCGGCGCGGACATTTTGTAAAAAAGGAGCAAAAGCCTTATGGGAAAGATCGTTAAGGTCTCCGGCCCGCTGGTCGTGGCGTCGGGACTTTCGGAAGCGAATATGGCGGATGTCGTCCGCGTGGGCGAGCAGCACCTCATCGGCGAAATTCTGACGATGAGCGGCGATTCCGCCGCCATTCAGGTGTATGAAGAGACCTCGGGCCTCGGCCCGGGGGCAGAGGTCGTGACGACCGGCGCGCCGCTGTCTGTTGAGCTCGGCCCCGGTTTGATCGAGAATATTTACGACGGCATCCAGCGCCCGCTGGAGGTCATCCGCCAGAAGACGGGCGGCAACTTCCTGCCGCGCGGCGAGGAGGTCCCCGCGCTCGACCGCGAGAAGAAGTGGGACTTCACCGCTGTCGCCAAGGTGGGAGACCACCTGATCGGCGGCGACGTGCTCGGCACGGTGCAGGAGACGCCGTCGATCCTGCACAAGATCATGATGCCACCCAAGATGAGCGGCACTGTGAAGGAGATCAAGGCCGGCAGCTTCACTGTGGAGGACGTCGTCGCTGTTATTGAGACCGACAAGGGCGAGACGAAGGAGCTCACGATGATCCAGAAATGGCCTGTTCGTGTGGGCCGTCCCTACACGAAGAAGTATCCGCCCGTCACGCCGCTCCAGTCCGGCCAGCGCATTGTGGATACGTTCTTTCCCGTAGCCAAGGGCGGCACGGCGGCGATCCCGGGGCCGTTCGGCAGCGGCAAGACCGTCATGCAGCATGCGCTTGCCAAGTGGGCGGACGTGGATCTCGTCGTTTACATCGGCTGCGGCGAGCGCGGCAACGAGATGACCGACGTTCTGCGCGAATTCCCCGAGCTCATCGACCCGCGCACGGGCGAGAGCCTGATGAAGCGCACGGTGCTGATCGCCAACACCTCGGATATGCCGGTCGCGGCGCGCGAAGCGAGCATCTACACCGGCATCACGATCGCCGAATACTTCCGCGACATGGGCTATGCCGTCGCGGTCATCGCGGACTCGACCTCCCGCTGGGCGGAGGCCCTGCGCGAAATGTCGGGACGTCTCGAGGAGATGCCCGGTGAAGAGGGCTATCCTGCGTACCTGTCCTCGCGCCTCGCGCAGTTCTATGAGCGCGCGGGCGTGGTCGAATGCCTCGGCAGCGACGAGCGGCAGGGCAGCCTGACCGCCGTCGGCGCGGTCTCGCCTCCGGGCGGCGACCTCTCCGAGCCTGTCTCGCAGGCGACGATGCGCATCGTCAAGGTCTTCTGGGCACTGGATTCGTCACTTGCCTACCGACGCCACTTCCCGGCCATCAACTGGCTGAATTCCTATTCGCTCTATCTCGATTCCCTGCGCCCGTGGTACAGCGAGCACCTGGGCCACGAATTCCTCGAAAACCGCGAGTGGGCCATGGCGATGCTGCAGGAGGAATCGAACCTTAACGAGATCGTGCAGCTCGTCGGCAAGGATTCGCTCAGCGCGAAGGACCAGATCACGCTTGAGGTCGCGCGTATGATCCGCGAGGACTTTTTGCAGCAGAACTCGTTTGCCGACAACGACGCCTATTCCGAGTATGACCGTCAGGCGCGCATGCTGGCGATGATCCGCCAGTACGACACGCAATGCCTGAGCGCCGCCGAGCGCGGCGGGAATTTAAGCGAGCTCTTCGCCATCCCCGCGCGCGAGAAGATCGGACGCGCCAAGGGTGTGCCCGCCGACCAGTACAAGGACGCCTATGCGAACCTGCTCGTCGAGATGGAAGAGCAGATCGCCGCGATCGCTGAGAAAGGAGAGAAAGAAGAATGATCCGTGAATATAAGACGATCCGCGAAATTTCCGGCCCTCTGATGGTCGTGGACCATGTGCAGGGCGTCACGTATGACGAGCTGGCAGAGATCGTCCTCTCCGACGGCAGCACGCGCCGCTGCAAGGTGCTCGAGGTCAACGGCGACCGCGCGGTCGTGCAGCTGTTTGGAGCGTCGGCGGGCATCAACCTCGCCGATTCGCGCATCCGCTTTTTGGGCCATCCGCTCCAGCTCGCCGTGTCGCGCGACATGCTGGGCCGCGTCTTCAACGGCATGGGTCAGCCCATCGACGGCGGCCCCGCGATCATCGCCGACGAGCATCGCGATATTAACGGCCTTGCGATGAACCCCGCGGCGCGCAACTACCCCAACGAGTTCATCCAGACCGGCATTTCGAGCATCGACGGCCTCAATACCCTTGTCCGCGGACAAAAGCTGCCGATCTTCTCCGGCTCGGGCCTGCCGCACGCGCAGCTGGCCGCGCAGATCGCGAGACAGGCGAAGGTGCTGGACGGCGAGAGCAACTTTGCCGTTGTCTTTGCCGCCATCGGCATCACATTTGAAGAATCTGAGTTCTTCGTCAACGAATTCAAGCGCACCGGCGCCATTGACCGCACGGTGCTGTTCACGAACCTTGCCAACGACCCCGCGGTCGAGCGTATCGCGACGCCGCGCATGGCGCTGACCGCCGCGGAATACCTCGCGTTCGACTGCGGCATGCACGTGCTCGTCATTCTGACGGATATCACGAACTACGCAGAAGCCCTGCGTGAGATCAGTGCGGCGAAGAAGGAAGTCCCCGGCCGCCGCGGCTATCCCGGCTACCTCTACACCGACCTTGCGACGATGTACGAGCGCGCGGGCCGTCAGGTGGGCAAGGACGGCTCGATCACGATGATCCCCATCCTGACGATGCCCGAGGACGACAAGACCCACCCCATCCCCGACCTGACAGGCTATATCACCGAAGGGCAGATCATCCTTTCGCGCGAGCTGTACCGCCGCGGCATCAACCCGCCGGTCGACGTACTGCCGAGCCTTTCCCGACTGAAGGACAAGGGCATCGGCGCGGGCAAGACGCGCGAGGATCACTCCGGCACGATGAACCAGCTCTTCGCCGCCTACGCAACCGGTAAAGAGAACAAGGAACTCATGTCGATCCTCGGCGAGGCGGCACTGAGCCCGACCGACCTTCTCTACGCCAAGTTTGCCGACGAGTTTGAAAAGCGCTATGTCGCGCAGGGTACGGACGAGAACCGCTCCATCGAGCAGACGCTCGACCTCGGCTGGGAATTACTTTCCCTCCTGCCGCGCAGCGAGCTCAAGCGCATCAAGCCGGAGTATATCGACAAGTATCTCAAAAAGGAAGAGTAAGGGGGGAGAAAAGTGCCTACGACCACTGTCAATCCCACCCGCATGGAGCTCACGCGCCTCAAGGGGCGGCTGCGCACCGCCCAGCGTGGGCACAAACTTCTCAAGGACAAGCGCGACGAGCTGATGAAGCAGTTCATGGAGGTCGTGCGCGAGGACTTAGCGCTGCGGCAGAAGGTGGAGCAGTCGCTCACGAAGGCCTACGGCTCGTTCACCGTGGCGAGCGCGCTGATGTCGCCGGAAATGCTTGAGCAGGCGCTATTGTGCCCCAAGCAGAGCGTTTCGCTCGAAACGGGCACGGAGAACGTGATGAGCGTCGAGGTGCCGCGCTATGAGTTCAAGCTCGCGAGCGAGGACGGCGGGAATATTTATCCGTACGGCTTCGCCCAGACGAGCGGCGAGCTCGACGACGCCGTGCGCGAGCTCGGCGACATTTTACCCGACCTGCTCCGCCTTGCCGAGGTCGAGAAGGCCACGCAGCTTTTAGCTGCCGAGATCGAGCGCACGAGACGGCGCGTCAACGCGCTCGAATACGTCAAAATTCCGCAGATGCAGCAAAGCATCAAGTATATCACGATGAAGCTCGATGAAAACGAGCGTGCCAACACGATCCGGCTGATGAAGGTCAAGGACATCATCCTGAAAGAGGCCATCGAAGAGCGCCGCGAGACCGACAAGGCCGAGGGCGCAGGCCTGATGTGACAAGGATAAAAAAGAGGGAACCTTTAAGGTTCCCTCTTTTTTGGCTTTTTACTTTTCGGCCTTGGTCTCGCAGTACAGGCAGCGGTAGGTGCGCGTTTCCTCGTCGGTCAGCGTGAAGATCTGCGGCAGCTCCTGCTCAACGGAGGTGATGCAGCGCGGGTTCTTGCAGCGGATGACGTTCGTGATGCGCTCGGGCAGCTTGAGCTGGCGCTTTTCGGCGAGTTTGCCGTCCTTAATGATGTTGACGGTGATGCCGGGGTCGACATAGCCGATGACGTCCCAGTCAAGGTCGAGCACCCGGTCGATCTTGATGATGTCCTTGCGGCCGAGCTTGCCGCTCGAAACGTTCTTGAGCAGCGCGACCGAGCAGTCAAGCTTGTCAAGACCGAGGATGTTGTAGAGCTCCATCGCCTTGCCGGCGGAGATGTGGTCGATAACGATACCGTTGGAAATAGCGTCGATGATCATTTATAAGTCCCTCCCTTATTCGATACCAAGCAGCTTGAGGATCAGTGCCATGCGGATGAAGCGGCCGTTTCTGACCTGCTTGAAGTAGCAGGCGCGCGGGTCATCGTCCACGGCAACGGAAATTTCGTTTACGCGCGGCAGCGGGTGCAGGATGCAGAGATCCTTCTTTGCATTCACGAGCTTTTCGGGCGTGAGGATGTAGCTGTCCTTCAGGCGCAGGTAATCCTCTTCGTTGAAGAAGCGCTCGCGCTGCACGCGGGTCATGTAGAGAATGTCAAGCTGGGGCATGACGGACTCGAGATCGGTCGTCTGCTCGTAGGGGATGTTGTTCTTCTTGAGCGCCTCGGCCTTCACGTAGCTGGGGAGCTTGAGCTCTTCGGGGGAGATGAGCACGATCTTGATGCCGGTGTAGCGGCTCAGGGCGCTGATGAGGGAGTGAACTGTACGGCCGAACTTGAGGTCGCCGCAGAAGCCGACGGTCAGGTCGTTGAAGCGGCCCTTTTCACGGTTGATGGTGAGCAGGTCGGTCAGCGTCTGCGTGGGGTGGTTGTGGCCGCCGTCGCCCGCGTTGATGACGGGAACCTCAGAGTGCATGGAAGCGACCAGAGGCGCGCCTTCCTTCGGGTGGCGCATGGCAATGATGTCGGAATAGCAGCTCACGGTGCGCACCGTGTCGGAAACGCTCTCGCCCTTGGCGGCGGAAGAGCTGCTTGCGGACGAGAAGCCCAGCACCTT
>ENA-ORLY01000538-ORLY01000538.1-human-gut-metagenome-genome-assembly--contig:-NODE-538-length-52425-cov-30.906205_pt1 | contig 52425 bp, 63 predicted proteins | sample MGYA00243071_ERZ508832 | MGnify/ENA primary metagenome ERZ508832 (study PRJEB26277, sample SAMN04329777) | human gut metagenome | biome: human-associated habitat | host: Homo sapiens | place: USA... | reverse complement strand
TCTTCGGTGCAAATCTTCCTGGCCTGGTCACGGGCGAAGCGGCCTTCGCCGACGACCAGTTTGTCCATGATCTCCGGTATATCGGCCTGAAGGGCGACCAGGGCCTTCCCGAAGTTCGCCAGTCCGTCCAGCTTCATTCCCATCGTCAGACCTTCTTCGTATAGGACAGGCTGATCCAGCCGGCGCCGGACTTCAGGCGGCCCCAGTTGCCCTTCTGCTCGACGATGGTATAGACGCCGCGGTCCTTGATCTGGCCGGTGACGGCGTAGGTCGTGCCAGGGCCTTTTCGGATATTCAGGACGGACGCCGTGATCCGCACCAGGTAGGGGGTGAAGGTGGCGCCGCTGGGCGTCTGGCTGGGCTTCTTCTCCGGCTCCGCCGGCGCGGCCGCGCCCAGGCGTTCGTTCACCTGGGCCGCGATCTGGGGGTGGAGGTTATAGAGATAGTCACCAGGACAGGCCTTGTTCGCGAACCACCGGTGAACGGTCATGTTCTGCTTGTCCACCTGGCCGATCAGGGACTTGTCGCCCTTCCACAGAAGGGCCTTGATCCCATTCCGGCGGCAAATATCCACCAGAAGGTCGATCAGGGCGGCCAGGGCCTGGTCCGTCACCTTGTAGGGGTGCTTCGTGTCGGACGCGACTTCGATCGTGATCGCGCGGTGGTCGTTGGAGCGGGACGAACTGCACCAGGACCGGTCCTGTTCCTCCACGGACAGGCCGATCGAACCGTCCTTCCCGACGACGTAGTTCGCGGAACACTCGCGGCCGGTGGTGGCGAAGTAGTCACAGCCTTGCTTCGCCGTCCATTGTCCGACAATACAATGAATCGTGATGGTGTCGATCTTATGATTCCTGGGGCTGGTCCTGTTCGGGCTGATCCTGGAATACGCCACTAACGGGCTGTTGCTCATGCTCTTTTTCCTCCTTTGCGGGTACGGTGTCCGCCGGCGTGTTCAGGATCGCGACGAACTTTGTGAAGGCTTCCTTGATATACTTACAGGCGACCAGAAGGACTGCGCCGACGATGATCAAATCGGCGAACAGTTCCGCGTATTCGTCAGGAATCGTCCAGCCGACTTCCGTCGCGAAGATCGGAAGGGTGGTGATCGCGATACACAGAAGGGTCAGTCCGACGATGAACGTCAGCGCCTTCAGGCCGCCGGTCGCCAGCTTTTCGCGGCTGAAGGGTTCACAGTTGATCTTGATGTTGTACCACAGGGAGAACACGACGTTCGCCAGGTAGGCACACAGGAAGATCGCCATAGCATAGCCGATCTTGATCAGGTTTCCGATGATGATTTCAAACATGGGTTCATTCCTCCTTGTCAACCAGGTCGCCGTATTGCCGGCGAAGTTTGATTCTGTTTTCAGTCTTTGCCTTGCTGTAATAAAAGCCGGTCGCCGTGGCGGCTTCCCCGAAGATGGCCGGTATCAGGTAGGCCAGGGCGTCCGTGTTGCTGGTTCTCCACACCATGACACAGGTGAAGACCGTCACGGCGATCGTGACGGCCCCAACTGTGCAAACGATGATTTTGGAGAACTCGCGGTGGGGTTTACTGCGCCTTTTCAAGGTCTTCGATCCGGTGGTTCGCGACCTTGATTCGCTCTTCGATAAGGGCGGCCTGTTCTTCCAGCTTGAAGGTCCGTTCGATCACGGAATTATGTTTGTCGACCTTCTCTTCCAGCTTATCCAGGCGATAGGCAATCAGGGCGGAACTTTTCCGGTTCGCCAGGTAGGCACCGGCCAACGTGCCGACCATAGAAAGAACGGCGATGATGATCCCTTCGGTCATGCCGTCACCTCCGTCCAACCGTAGACGCCAGGTTCCCAGACGTTCGACGCGACGTTGGACGTCCAGTGCTTCCCGTTATGGGACACCTTCGCGCCGGCGTTATAGGCGTCATGGGCGCCGACCGGCTGGGACCATTCCGGCCATTCCTCCGTCGGGTCGCCGATCTTCGACCACAGGGACGCGGCGGCCGCGGGGGTCCAGTCGGCTTGCGAAGTGTGGTCCTGGTTGCACCGGTACAGGTCGGAACCGTAGCGGCGGATATTGCCCTTTTTGTAGGCGATCGGGTAGGCCCAGGGGGCGAACTGCTCGACGTTCTCCGTGGCGGTGACGTCGTCGATCTGGCCGCCCTCCGCCAGGACCACGAAGGCGATGGACGCCGCCGCCGCGATCTGGGTGACGGGGTTGTTCTTTTCCTGTTCCTGGGCTTCCTTCATGCTGACGGTTTCGCAGTCGTGCGAGTTGAAAGACATTTTGCTTCCCTCCTTTCATCAGGCGAAACGGATCGTCGCCTGGGTGATCTCGATTTCCTCCGTTCCCTTCAGCAGATAGAACCGATAGCCCAGGCCATAGCCATTTGCGACGGTGCTGTTCGCGAAGGTGTGGACCAGGCGGTTCGCCTTCTCCGTGATGTCCTCCCAGGCGGGGTTCGTGTCGAACGGGTTGTTCGTCACTTCCAGGTGGAGCGTGGAACCGGCCGGACGGTCGGACGGGTACAGGGAAACGAAGACCTTCGTGACCTTCGCGTCGGTGTTGAAGGCGCGGGCCGCGGCGATCCTGGTGACGGTGCGGCTGAAGGTGATGTTGCGGACGGCCGTTCCGCCGTTGCCGTCGGAAGCGGTGATCTTCAGGACGTGGGTCCCCGCAATCAGCCTGATCCAGACGGACGACAGGTCGGCGGTGTTCTGGGCGCCGGCCGTGGCTGTGTAGGTGCGAAGGGTGATGGTTTCCGTTCCGTTGATCAGGGTTTCCGTCACGGTCAGGGTCTGGGTGGCGGACTGGGCGTCGGTGACGGTGTATTTGTAGGTGAAGGGGTCAGTCTTCGCGCCCATGTTCTGGTCGGAACCGCTGATCACGGGTGGGGTGTTGTAGGAAATGGCCTTTCCGGAACCGGTGCAATACGCCGATTCATTCCCGACCGCGTCCACGGCCTTCACGCGCGCGTAGTAGGTTGTTCCGCTGGACGGGACCGTGTCCTGGATCGTCTTCGCGGTGGTGATCCCGATCTGGGTCCAGACGCCGGAATCCACCTTCCGTTCCCAGACGTAGGAAATGGCGTCGCCCTCCGGATCGGTCGATCCGCCGGTCGACAGGGTCAGCTTCTGCCCCGCCTGGGGGGTGCTGTAGGTGATGGAAGACGGAGTCGTGGGCGGCTGGTTCCACAGAAGGATATAAGCGCCGTCTGTGTCGGTTGTATCGGATACCAGATTCGAAGATGCCAAATACAAAGCCGGCCGGACGCCGTCGCCGCCGTCGCACGCGTAGTTGTTGTACAGACTGCCGTCCGTGTAGACAAAGCGCGCGCCGTACGCGTAGCCGGCGTACGGGGTTCTTAGCCACCACCACCAATATTGAGAAGCGGACAGGCTGGAATTGGTGTAGGTGGACTTGCTGACGGCTTCCGCCGTGGGGTAGCACTGGCGGCGCGACGCGGAATTGAAGTAGGACCACAAGGAACCTTCGGCCACGCCGTTTTCGTTGGAAAGGCCGACGTTCGTGTTCGAAAGTAGAAAGACCTGTCGAACGATGTCTTCATAACCGCCGCCGTCGGTGACGGTGTTCTTCGCGACGCGGATCGTGGAATCCAGGATCGCGTTCCTGAAGTCGGCTTCGAAGTTCGCCAGGAAGCCGGCTTCGGTGTCGTAGGGGTTATAGCCGTTCCAACAGTTCGCGGACGTGGGCGGGGCGTCGGCTCCGTGCTGTGCGGCATACCAGGACGCGGCCGCACTGTTCAGCCACTTGTCGATGTTCGAAACGGAATAACGGTTATTGCCGTAACTCCGGCGGTTGCTGTTGCTGTTGCCGGACTCCTTCGCGTCGAAGCATTTCAGGGTGATCATCTTTTCCGTCACCAGGCCCGTTCGGCCCTGGGACGTGTCCTGCGTGCCGACGATCCACCTGATCGCCTGTCCGTTGTACTTTGTGTTCGCCGACTTGACGACGCTTCCAACGGGCAAAGCGGATAGAGATTTCGCCATAGGGTTTTCCCTCCATTTCTTCCCTGAACAGGTTGAAGAACAGGTCGTCGATCTCGCTGATCAGGTGATAACTGTTGCCGTGTTCGGCGTGGCCGGTCCAGGAATTATAAGACTGAAGGACCGTGTCGAAGTCGACACGGCCTTCGTCTACCAGGTGGCGGAACTTCGTGATCTTCCGCCTGATCCGGTTCTTGCTCTCACGGCGTACCTTCCGGACGACCTTTCCGCTGTCCGTCAGGTAGGTCCGAAAGCCCAGGAAGTCGATTCCCTGGGATAACGGAAATATGGCCGTCTTCTGGTTCAGTTCCAGGCCCAGGGGGACCAGGAACCGGCGGATTTCTTCAAGGCAGAACTGCAAATAAGCCCTGTCCTCATGTATCAAATAGAAGTCGTCCATGTAGCGGCCATAATACTTGATTCCCAGACGTTCCTTGATCATGTGGTCCATGTCGGACAGGTAGAGGATCGCGAACCATTGTGAAGTGTGGTTCCCGATCGGAATCCCTTGTCCCTCCGTGGAGTCGATGATCATGTCCAGAAGCCACAGGACGTCGCGGTCCTTGATCAGCCGGCGAAGCTGGGTCTTCAGAACGTCGTGATTGAGCCGATAGAAATACTTGCGGACGTCGCACTTCAGCACCCAGCCGCCGGCGCCGTTCTTGCGGTAGTAGGCCGCCATGAACGCCTTCAGTCGGTCAAGGCCGAAATGGGTCCCTTTGCCCTTCTGACTCGCGTAGTTGTCATAGATGAATGTCTTCGAAAGAAGCGGTTCAAGGACCTGTTCACATAAACAATGCTGAACGATCTTGTCGCGGAAGCTGTTATACATGATCAGCCGTTCTTTCGGTTCATGCACGAAGAAGCAGTTGTACGGGGACAGGCGGTATTTGTGGCGCTGAAGCATGACCTGAATGAACAGAAGGTTTTCCAGGACGTTCGCTTCATACTTGCACACGGAATACTTCCACCGTTTCCCTTTGCGCGCTTCTGTAAACGATTGATATAAATTGTTGAAGTCCGTCACGGACGCGAAGTCATGGGTGGGCGTTCCCTGATCCTTCATAAAGAAAAATCCTCCTTGACGCTGATAGTCCGGCCGTCGCTGTTGAAGGCCTTTCGTCGTCAATCATGTATTTACCGAAGGGACTGTCGCGGCCCTTCGGAAGGAAACGATCTCCTTTGTTGGTGATACTCTGTTTTCAGGCTTTCCGCCCTAATCAGTCCCGTTTTCCACCAAATCCGGCCGGACGCCGTTGTTGCCGTTGTACGCGTTGTTGTTGTTCAGACTGCCGTCCGTGTTGACATTGCGCGCGTTGTTCGCGTTGCCGGCGTTCGGGGTGACAGATCGTTCCCTAATGATTTATGATCAGCCTTCAGGAATCGGGCCGGCCGGCTCGACGGGGATTCCCGTTTTCCGTTCGGCGTCGTACCATTTGGCGGTCATACGTTTCACGTCGACCGTCAGCTTCGTCCAGTAGTCGAAGGTCCCGCTGTCAATATAGCCGCGGTCCTTCGAAAGCTGGATCATGTGCAAAAGTTTCTTGCACTCCGTCAGCGCAGCGCGCTGAAGTTTCAGGCGGTCGGCCTTGTCCTGGTCGTCCATTATGGGGAAGATTTCGTTCGCTTCGACCAGGTAGTCATAGATCGCCAGGGCGTGGCCCTGGATTTTATTCGTCACGGAAAATCTGATCTTCTTCGGAAAACGCTTCGGGTTGTCGGTCGTCGACAGGGTGAAGCCGATCATTTTGTCCGCGACGGGCAGTATATGAAGCGGACTTTCGCCCTTGCTTGGCTGGCTCCGCTGGTAGTTTCTTCGCGATCCCATTGATACACCTTCGATTCCGGATATTCTCGACCACAGCGGCGTCTCCGGTAAAGTCGAAGCCGTAGTCCCGAAGGACCACGGCTTCTTCCGTGCCGGCGTAGGTCATGCCGCAAAGAACCACGCTGTCGCCCTCACAGAAGCCGCACACGGGACGAAGTTCCGTGAACAGGTTCGATATAAGGCAAGAGGTTTCCGACGGCGTGGCGGCGATCCTGGTCACAGATACAGGCGGTTCCTTGTCTGGTCCAGAATCCCTTCGGGAACTCCGGTCCCGTCATAGCCCTTCCAGTAGGGAAGCTGCGCGGGGGCGAAGGTGTGGGTCACGGTGGTTCCGGTGAAGCCGGTGTTCAACTGCTCCTTGATCGCTTCGATGTCGCTGTCCTGGCGGCGCTGGACCTGTTCCGTGTTCTCTCCGGTGGTTTCGGTGATGGTGTCCGCGCCCTGGGTGTGGACCAGGGGCGCCGCGTAGGTGGTCATTTGCTCACGGGTGACATAGGAACCAGGGGCCACCTGTACGGACACGGACGCGGCTTCCTGGTTCGTCACGAAGACGGCCAGGTCGTGGATATGGACGGTGTCGGCGTCTTCCTCGAAGGACGTCGCCGGAAGGACGTTGTCGCTGTCGTCGCCGTCCAGCCAGCCATAGCAGAACATGACTTCTGTGTTGTCGATGGTGTTCCCGTAGACGGCGACTTCCCTGATCCAGACAGGGGCGTCCAGGCCTTCGTTCGTCACCTGGACGGGGATTCGCATGATCGCGGGGTCGCCTTCGATCAGATCCTTTTCGCCAAGGCTCACGGCGACGTTCTCCGGTGTCACGATCCCCGTCAGGGTGTTCGGGCTGACGGTGGCGACGCCGCTTCCGGCCGCCGCGTGTGTCAGGATCAGCGGCTTTCCGGCCGCGATCAGGGCTGTCAGGGCCGCCGCGCCGGCGTCCGTGACGATAGACTTGAATCTTGCCATGTGGTTTTCCTCCTTATGTGGCCGGCGTGTAGACGTGCCGGTTCATAGTGACCATGACGGAACAGGCCGCCGTCTGGGCCGGTTCGTCCGTCTGGGGAATGTCCGCCTTCAGCCGAAGGACCAGGTTCGCGGGGATCATCTGGCCCAGGGTGGCGATCAGGGCGTCCCGCTGGGAATAGCCTTCCAGGCGGATTCGAATGAACAGGTCATAGGCGTTTTCGTCCAGGGTGACGGTGAAGTCGTCCGTGATGGTCTTCAGGTACTTCAGAAGGGTCCTGTATGTATAGGGAAGCTGGTCAAGGTACTTGATCAGAATCCGTTCGCGGCGCGCTTCCAGGGTGTCCCCGTCGGCCGTATGAAGGCCCATGATGGCTTCCCAGCGTTGACACCCATATTCGGATAGGGTCGCCAGGAAGAAGTCGTCAGCGGCCGTCCTGACGTCGTCCAGGGCCGTTTCGAACTCCGGCTGTTCCGCGTTGGCGATCTGCTGGAACTCGACCAGGTCCTGAAGACAGCGCGGCCAGTAGTCTTTAAGTTTCATTCGTGATCCCTCCCATGACGGGGATCGCGTCGGACGCCAGGACGATATTCTGGGTTCCGCCGTTGATCGTCGTCCCCGTGATGTCGATCACGCCGTCCACGGACAGGACCTTCGTTTCCACCTGGGACACGCGGACGGTGATCCCCGACTGGTTCGCCCAGTCCTTCGCCAGGGCCACGAAGTAGTCCTGGATTGCCTTCGTGACGGCGGTCTTCACGGTGTCCCAGGCGTAGCCGGTGGCGAAGGTCAGCTTGAAGGACACGCTGATCGCCGTTCCGGTGACGCCGACGGCGGTGACGACGTGGCCGATCGGCGCGATCCCGGCGCCTTCGCCCTGGTTCTGGGTGGGGTCGACGGCGGTCTGGACGGTGTCGACCAGGGTCGAAGACGGGACGCCCCAGTCGCTGTTCACGAAGACGATCTTCACGGTCCCGCCGCCGTTCCAGACGGGGAACACCTTCACAGCGCCCACGCCCTGAAGCAGTTCGACCTTCGTCCGGTAGTCGGCGATATTGCCGCCGTATGCCTGGGATTCCAGGCTTTCCTTATATCGGGCCAGAAGGTCGGCGTCGCTCTCTTCGTCTTCGCCGTTGATCAGAATGTCGGCCAGACGCGCGGCGCCCAGACCTTCCACATAGTCGATCGGGAAAAGGTTCCCCTGGTACTGGTTGCCGGCGGCTCCGGCCGTTTCACACAGAAGTTTGAACTGGCCGGTGGCGATCTTCTCTGTCACGACGTAGTTCAGGGCGTCGCCGGAATAGCGGGAACCGATCGGGACGTCCATCGCCCCGCCGTCCCCGTCCTCGAAGTAGCCCTTCCGGACCGCGGCCGTGGCCGGCGTTCGGAAGACGCTTCGTTCCTGACACTTCAGGGTCAGGTCGTCGCCTTCCTCTGTGTCGGGGAAGGCACGGTCCAGAAGGTAGGCCAGTTCGATATACATGATCGCCAGTTCGGCGGCCGCCGGCGCGATCGCGTCGTAGACGACCGAACCTTCCCGCTTGTCGATGGAAGCGGCCACGCGGGAAAGGCACCGGTCCATGATGTTTTCGAAGGTCATGTTCTCATACAGCATTGTCGCCGACCTCTCTTTCGATAGGGATTTCGCCGAAGATGGTTTCGGCGGTGAACTTCACGGACGCCGTCCGCTTGTCGATCTGGGTGACTTCGAAGTCGGTGACGTCGGTGATCCGGCTGTCCGCCAGAAGGGCTTCGGTGATCACGCGCTTGATTTCACTTTCAAACACCTGATAGCTTTTTCCGACGACTGCGTCCAGTTCAATTCCATAGTTCCAGGAATAGATCAGGTAGGCGAACCGCTCCGTCTGAAGGATTTTATAGATCGCTTGCTTCATGGCTTCCGTTTCATCGCAGAAGCCGCCGACACGGCCGGCGTCGAAGTCGATCTTGTAGGTCCGCGAAGGGGCTTCGGCGGCGGTCTGGACTTCCAGGTCTTCGCCGATCTTCACGGTGGTCGCGTTTGGAATCATAGGTCACACCCTCCCCAGGACAAGAAAGGCCTGTCCGCCCTGGTTCCGAAGAAGGATCACCTTGTCGCCGACGGCCAGTCCGTAATAGTATTCCGACGTTTTGTCGGTGTTGGTTTGGTAGTTGTTCTTCAGGACGTGGGAATGGGAAGCGAAGGCCGATTCGCCGCTCCCGCCGCCCTTCTCTTCGGTGGAAGGGCCGCCCTTCATGCCGGTGTGGTAGTGCGTGGGATAGTAGCCGGCCTGAAGTTCCTTCGGAACGACGATCGCTTCGCCGGATATGTCGAAGCGGTTATCCACGCGGATCGTCAGGGGCGACGTCTTCGTCACCTTCCCGAAGAACCAGGCCGTCGGCGCACCGGCGGCGTTGGTGTTCTCCGCGACTTTCTTCATCGTGTCTAAAAGGCCCATGTCACACCACCTTTAATTTCAGGGTCATTGTTTCCTTCAACAGGTCATGCGTGGCTTCCTCGATCAGGAAGAAGGACTTCACGCCCACGGCGCCGATCCCGATATACAGGACGCGGCCGGCACGGACGGACAGGTCCGCGATCGCGTTCAGGCTGAAGGACCGCGACGGCCGGTTGTAAAGTTCCAGCATTTTCGCGCCCCGCTCCTTGATCTGGGCTTCGTTCATGCTTTCGTCGACCGTTTCATAGTCCTGAAGGATTCCCCACAGGGTCATGTTCTTCGAATCCTGGTAGATGTAGACGTCGCGCTTTCCGGTGGTCTTATTGTCCTTGACCAGCTTGATTTTGTTGTAGGTGTCGGAATCTATGTCCTGGTCGTATGTGTAGCCGGTGGCAAGGCTCCCGTCGCCCACGAACAGGTCCAGTTTCGCCGTTTCGACGTCCGTGATCGCCAGGGAACCGAAGTCGTCCCACAGGACGAACATTTTCCCCGTGTTGATCAGGGTCAGGTCGATCGCCTTCAGGGCGATGTCGAAAAGCGTCTGGCCGTCCTCGATCATGGAGGGGATCGCGTAGCCGGTGTTCGCCAGGGTGCCGGCCTTCAGCTTGAAGTCTTCGGCGATCTGCTTCACGATCTGGTCGGCGCGCTTGCCGGTGAAGACATAGGTTTCCTTGTTTTTCTTCAAATACCAGGTCTGATCGTAGGCTGTGATCTGGGCCTGGTCCTTTTCGCTCTGGCTGATCTTCACGACATAGCCATAGAAAAGGCCCGTGGAACCGTCCTTCAGGACCAGAATCCCGCCAGGGTTCCACGCCACAGCGTTGTCGACGATCGCGGTCACGGTCAGGGAAGCGGGGGAACCGGACCTTTTCGTCGTCCACTTTGCCGCCGTGATCAGCGTCGTCACGTCATGCGCGGCGCCGGTCACGTTGTTCTGGTAAAGAATAGAGATAGCCATATCAGGGGATCGTGAACGTCTGTCCAGGGTAGATCAGGTTCGGATTTTTCCCGATCGTCCCCTTGTTGGCGTTGTAGATTTTCGTGTAGTCCGCCCCGTTGCCGTACAGCGCCTTCGCGATGTTCCACAGGCAATCCCCAGACTTCACGGTGTAGGTTTTCGGTTTGCTGGCCGGCTGGCCGGCCCTGGTCGGTTCCTGGGCCTTCGCCGGTTCCGACTTCTGGGTGGGAAGGGTGATCCGCTTCGCGGAATAGTCCCGCCATTCATACAGCTTGATCGAATAGTAGAAGTCCCCCAGTTCGCCGGACCGCTCTTCGTACTCGAAGGACTCCACGCCCATTTTGACGTTCATGTCCAGGTCTGTTCCGGTGATCAGGAAGCGAAGGGGCGTCCGGCTGTCCCTGGCGGACTGGATCGCCTGAATAATGGCGGTCGGGTTCCGGACCTGGCCCGTGGTATAGGGTGCGCTGGACTTCGGGAAGAAGCTGTCCCATTCGATGGTCCGAAGCCCCTTCTTCCGAAGGATCAGGACTTCGCCCAGTTCAAGGACGGTCGTCCGTTCGTTCTTGCCAGGGGAAGACACCTTCAGAGAAGCGGGAAGGACGGGAATGTTGATTTCCCGTCCCCCCGCGATCAGGGTCATTCTGTATCGGCTCATTAGTTATACACTCCTTCCGCGGCGGCGATGAACTCACCTTCCAGCTTCCGTTCGATCGCGCTGACGACGTCGTCCAGGTCCACGCGTTCGCTGATCTGGGCGTCCATCGCGACGGTCGGGGTCAGGGTGACGAAGTTCTGGACATAGCGCATTTCGGCCACGTCGCGAAGGAACTTCAGGTCTTCGTCGGCGATATTGACGTCGCTGTCGATCTTGCCGACGGAACCGACGCTGTCCAGGTCCCCGCCGTTGATCGTGCCGGTTGAGCGGGACACGTCCCAGGAAGAAGTCAGGCTGTCCAGTTTGCCGGTGATCTGGGAAAGGTTGTTCGCGATCCCCTTCGCGCCGGTGGACCAGGCGGCCGCCGTGCTGGCCGTGTCGATCTTCTCCATACGGTCATAGCGGACGGCGTTTTCTCCATAGCTGGCTTCGATCTTCGCCTGAAGGCCGCTTCGCCAGTTGCCGACGGCGTCCGACAGGCTCGATCCGAAGACCGCGTCGATCGCGTTCGCTATGGTTTCCAGGACGCCCAGGACGGAATCCGCCAGTCCCAGGAACAGGCGCTTGATGGAACCGATCGGATCGACGAAGACATTCGCGAAGAACTCCGCGAATGTGGCGATGAAGTTCCAAATGTCGGCGATCAGGTTATAGCCGAAGGCGTACAGGCCGCCCAGAAGGCCGCCCACGAAGCCCACGACGTCTTCAATGGTGACGCCGGCGTCCATCGCGGCGGAGATCAGAAGGGCGACCAGGGCGATCATCATAATAAGCGGCGCATTTGCAAGCGCCCAGGCCGCGGCCTGTGCAAGGACAGGCGCCACGGTAGCCCACAGGCGGGAGATCATAGCCGGAAGAAGGACGATCGCGATCGCCGTCAGGATCGCGGACACGGTGGGCCAGTTGTCGACGACCACCTGGGCGATCCAGGACACGGCGGTCGCCGCATAGCCCAGAAGGCCCATGATCACGTTCAGGACGACACAGACGCCGTCCAGGGCGCCGGTGTTCTGAAGGGTGTCCAGAAGGTTCGTCACCGCCGTCAGAAGGCGCATGACGCCGCCGACCAGCTTCTGGCCGGCCGCTTCGTACAGTTGGCCGATCTTGTTCTTGAACTGCTCGATCTTGCCGGTGGGGGTGTTGGCGTAGGACTCGGCCAGTCCCTTCCAGGACTGATTGATCACGTCGTTGATCACAGCGACCTTTTCCATGTCGGTTCCGGTTTCTATGATCTTCTGCTGGGCTTCGGATAACTCGAAGCCCTTCTTCTTCAGGCCGTCATAGGTGCCATCTAAGGCCTTGCCAAGCTGGGTTGCGTATTCGACCATCTGGCTTTGATCCACAGACGGGCCGCCCATGCCGGCGGCGTAGTTGGCAAGGGTCCCCATAGCCGCGGAAAGGGCTTCGGGGTCCTTCAGATAGGTTCCCAGTTCGGCCGCGCCGGCGACGAAGGTATCGCCGCCGAAGGTAGTCTTCGATTCAAGGGCGGACGCCCTGTCGCGGATCGCGTCGAAGGCTTTCTGGTCCATGCCGGCGTTCTTCATAACGACGCCCAGTTGGACTTCGGCGTTGTACTGGTTCGAAAACTCTTCCAGGGCCTTTTGAATCTGGCCTTTGACGGCGGCGACCGAAAAGACCGCCAGGGCCTTCTTGATCAGGCCTTCCGTTCGTGACCAGGCGTCGGAAACTTCTTCCGCCCCCTTGCCGGCGTCCCTCTGCCTGTTGATAAAGGCGTCCAGGCGCTTTCGGGCGCGGTCGATCAAAGACGCGCTGTTTTCCAGTGTCCGGCCAGGGTTCACGGCCTGGGTGGCCTTGTCCGCAGACCTGGCGGCGCGCTCCATTTTTTGAAAGGCGGACGTGATCCGCTTCAGCTTCGCGGACATACCGTCGCGGATCGTCATAGGTGTCGAAACACCAGGCACGGTTCATCACCGTCCTTTCTTCCCCCGCCGCGCCGCGGCCCGTTTCTGCTCCTTCTTCTCTTTCTCGACCTGAAGGTCGATGGAAGCATAAATGAAGGCCCGCTCCCGAAGGGGAAGGGCCATCAGCGCGCCAGGGAGGATTTTCAGCCGGTGAAGGGCGTAGTGTGCATAGACGGCTTCGCCGTCCGCGTCTTCCTCACGCTCTCCACCGGTGATCAGTTTTTTGCTTCTTCGCGAAGGTCGTTCACGTCGTCGGTGAAGCCGTTGACGTCCTGGATCGCGACCAGAAGGTCGACGAACTGTCCAGGCTTCAGAAGGACGTCGATCAGGGCTTCGGCGCCCATGACGCCATACTTCGCCTGAAGGTCGGCGTCCTTGAAGTTCGGGTCCACGCAACAGGCGATCACCAGGCGGTTATTGTAAAGGTCCATATCGGTTTCCGTGGTCTTCTGGTGGGTCTTCTTGTCGAAGTTCACCTTCTGACAGGTCTTCCGAAGAGCCTTGTTCTCGCCCTCTGTGATCGACTTGACGGTGAAGGGGACGGGGAAGCCGCTGATCGCGACTTCCGCCGTCACCTGTGCGCGCTCTTCGCTCTGCATAAGAAATTCCTGAAGCTTACCCATTTGTAATTCCTCCTTCTGAATGGTGGTGGTTAAATCTTATTGAAGGCCTTCAGAATGTCGAAGTCCTCAAAGGTGAAGTCCGCGTCTTCGTCCAGGGCGTCGTCGCTGTCGCCGTCCAGCTTCGCCAGGATCACGGAATCCAGGTTACAGCCGATCAGAAGGGTCGTCTGCTTGCCGGCGGCGGACTCTTCGTCGTCGTTCTCGACGACCATGTCGAAGTAGACGTCCACGCCGGTTTCCTTCCACTGGCGGATCAGTTCGCGGAACAGGGGCGTCATGTAATAAAGGGTCATGGAGCCGGTCCCGTTGGCGCCGGTGGTCTTATGGCCCGTCATGCGCTTCCCGATCGCCTTCACTTCGGACTTGTTCTTCTCGACGGTGGCTTCGATGGTCTTCGCGAAGAACAGTTCTTCGTTGTTGCCGTTGATCTTTGCGTAGGCACGGCCGGCCTTGCCGGAAATGGTATCAGGTGCGTTCAAAGTCTTCATTCTGGGTCACTCCTTTCGTCAGTTCACGACGACGGTCATATACAGCTTTTCCATGCTGTCGTTCGGCTGAAGGGCGCAGTCGACCGCGACGTCGCGTTTGCCGTCGCCCTGCTGAACGGTGATGTCGTCGGACTTGAAGTTACTGATCGCGTCGATCGACTGATACTGAAGGGCCAGGGACACCAGGTCAGCCTTGAAAAGCTGGCGGCCGGTGTCGCTGTTCGTCACCAGGCCGATATAGGACTCACCGAAGATACGGGCGACGTCGTTCGCCCAGCCGTCCATGACGCGGACGACGCGGTTCGACACCCAGTCGGAAGACATATTCTGGCCGATGGTGGTCAGGCTGTTGATGTCCGTCAGGACACGGGCCTTCCCGTAGTCGGCATAGAATACGAACTCGCCGGCCTTGATCGCGGCTTCGAACTGGGACTTCGTGTATTTGATGTCGACGTCCACGGCGTCGTCGTAGGCGGTGTTCGTCAGGGACTCGTTCACTTCCGCGCCGGCGGAAGCGCCAGTCACCCAGGCGACGGCCTTGTCGCCGGTGATGGTGGTCCCGTTGGTCAGGACGACTCCGTTCTTCACGTTGATCAGGCCCATATTGTCGCCGTCGTAGCCATACAGGACGCCGACGATCTTCTTCCCTTCGTCGTCACGAAGACGCTTGACGAAGGCGGCATACAGGGACTTGATGTCCTCCACGGTGCCAGGGTAGCCGATCACGTTGAAGGTTTCCACTTCGAAAGCGTTCAGGGCGGCGGTGTGCTTCGCGGCGTTGACCGTGGCGTTCGCGCCGCCGGTCAGGGGGGTCGCGGTGGCGGCGGCCAGGGTGGCGACGGTGCCGAAGGTGACGAAGTCGTTCGCGACCAGGGAAGCGGCGCCGCCGGACTTCGCGACGGTCTGGCTGTCCATGACCATATCGTCAAGATAGGTCACGACGTCCGCCTTCGTGGCGTCGTCGACGTTGGTGATCACGGCGACCTTGATCGCGTTGCCGCGGGTGCCGCCATACTTCGCGGTCACGGTCATTCCGCCGACGGTGGCGCTGGCCTTCGTGCCGCCGCCGTTCACGCGGTAGATCAGAAGGGTCTTCGCGCGCTTCATGGCTTCACGGACCAGAAGGATATTCGCGTCGGTGGGATCGTAGCCGAAGACCTTCATGCTGGTCGCGTTGAAGTCCGCTGCGTCCAGCTTGAAGACCTGGCCTTCAGGTCCCCAGTTCAGTTCCAGGGGAAGGGCAGCGACGCCGCGTTCCCCCATTTTGGCGTTGGTCCCCATGCTCACGAAGTTGATGTAAGCACCAGGAAGGACCTTGTTCTGTACGGTGAAAGAACCTCCACCAATAGGCATAGTTACACGCTCCTTTCAAGGAAGTCGGTCACAAGGCGGACCGCTTCTTCCCGTGTGTAGGTCTGGCCGTCCTTCAGGATCGCCGCGACGGCGTCCTGGGGGACGCCCAGGGTTTTAGACTTGACCAGTTGTTCCTTTGTGAAGACCGGCGCTTCCTGGTCGACGGCGACGGTCTTTTTCTTCTGGGCCATTTGTCAGACCTCCGATCTGATCGTGTTGTTCTGATCCAGATAATACATGGACGGGATCACGTCGGGCGTGATCACGAAGTTCAGTCTGGCGTCGAAGCGGAAGGAAAAGAACCGTTCGTCGCCGTCCTGGTTTGCCGCGATGTTCGTCAGCCGAAGCGACCGGAAGACGTCCGTCCCGTCCTCGGTCTTCTCGAAGACGGAAAGGGTTTCGAAGTCGTCCAGCATAGCTTCCAACCAGGTATTGAAGGACAGGTTGTCCCTGTCCGCCTGAAGATAGCAGACTTCGAACCGCGTCGTCCTGACGCGGCGGCGGTCCAGCTTCTGTTCCTGGGTGGTTTCGATCACGCGGACATAGAAGTTCCCGTCAGCTTCGGCCGGAATCCGGTTGACGAAGACGTGACGGACGGGCCACCTGGCGATCAGCTTCTTCGCAATCGCTTCCAGGAAGTCGTTCAAGGTCACGACAGATCACCGTCCTTTACTTTGATTTCCTGGTGGGTGGCATACATCGACGGGCGGCCGATCACTTCGAACGTCACTTCCTGGGTGCTGGAAGGGTCGTCGCGACCGAACCGCTTCACGACGATCGTGTCGCCAGGAAGGACCTTCAGGTCCGGACCGGCAAAGACGACGGCGTCGTGGTCGATGTTCTGTTGTGCGTTTGTCTGCATACTGCTGTTTGTACCTGAATACGACAACGCGCAAATGATACCAGAATACACCACGTCGGGGACGCTTGCGGACAGGCCGTTCGCGCCCCTTTTTGGTGCTGTCCGGTAGACGGTGGCGGTGTCTTCATAGGTGCTTTCGATCGCGGCGCGCTCCGCCGCGGGGCTTCCGAAGGCCATTCCGTCACCACCTTAACTTCCGGTATTCGTTCAGGACTGTCTTCCAGCCGAAGAAGTCCCCGTTGTCGTTTCCCAGGTTGAAGGTGCCGGCCGATCCGGAAGAACCGGAACCGACCGCGAAGGACGTCTGGACGTCGCCGCGCTTCACGGAAGACACGGCCCCAGGCGCCGCCGCGGTGGTTCCCAGTCCGGCGGCCTTGTAGTAGCTGACGCACATGACAGCCAGGACGTTTTCCAGTTCCAGGGGGAGTTCGTCCCAGTTGATATAGCGAAGGACCAGGGTCTGAACGGTCTGGATCACATATTCCAGAACGTCGTCCTGGTCCTCCGTGGTGATCCCCAGAAGGGTTTTTACCTTCTGAAGGACCGTCTGTCCGGACATAAGCGTCCGAAGGACTTCGGCCCTTTCAAGGTCGGTCAGGCCTTCCAGGGAAGCAAGGATTTCTTTCAGCATGATAGACCACCTTTCGGCGGCCCCGTCAGTTCTGCTTCAGGGCTTCGATCAGGTCGATGATCTCCGCCTTCTTCGCGCCGTCAGGGACCGCAATTCCGGCTTCCTGGGCCATTTCCAGAAGTTCGTCCTTCGTGAACTTCGACAGGGGCTTGTCGCCGTCGCCAGGGGCGGCGACAGGCTCCGGATCGTCGAATGGGATCAGGTCAGGGGACTTCTGGAACTGTTCCAGAACGAAGTCGCTATGGGGTTCCAGGATCGCGCCGGTTCTAATGTGCTTGAACTTCACGTTCTGTTCCTCCTTTCAAACGGGCGTCACGCCGATCAGGCGGAAGTGACGCTGGTGGAGTAGGTGAAGATCAGGTCGGGGGTCAGGGCCTTCGTGCCGTAGTCGAAGAACATGGACACGCCGTAGTCGTTGGACAGGGGGATCTTCTCCGGCTCCTTGTAGGGGTAAATGACCGCCGGCTGTGCGATTGCGCCTTCAATCATGGCGACGCCGTGACAGGTGGTGGTCTTCGTCTTGCTGGTTTCCACGGTTTCGGTCTTCACGGGAAGGTTGATGGAGGAATAGACGCGGACGCCGTGGAACATGGCGAAGTCCTCCGCCGCGGTGTCGACGTTGGCGTTGTTGGTGTTCTTGTCCAGGTAGTTTCTGGCCTTGCCGTAGGTGACAGGGTCCAGAACCAGGCGGATCAGGTTACGGGGAACGCCGCGGACGTAGTCGTTCTTCACGGTTTCCACGCTCTGGATCAGGCCTTCCAGAATGTCTTCGATCGTGGCGCTGGCGTCGGGGGTGTAGGCGGTGCCGGCGTCGAAGGCGGTCTGGAAGAAGGCGGCGTCAAACTCTGCGGCCACGGTGTCGACGTGGTTGTCGGCGCGGCGCGCCATGATGTTCGTCACGCCGAAGGTGTCCAGGTCGAACTTCGCGGCTTCCTCGACGATCTCGCGGTGGGTGTCCAGGTTGACGGGGGTCGGGGGAACGGTGATCGCGGTTCCCTTGTTCGCGGTGCGCGCGGTGCCGTAGGGCTGGGACGCGCTGTTCTTGAAACGCTTGAACTCGACGGAACCGCTGGCGGGGTTGCCGGTGTAGGCCTGGGACTTCAGGCCCTGGGCCAGGGTGTCCTTCTGAATGTTCGCGATCACCAGGCCGGACAGTTCGGCCAGGTCGGCCTTCGTGGAACCGCTCTGGATCAGGCTGATAGCTTTAGTTCTTGCCATTGTGTATCATTCCTTTCGTTTATGGTGGTGTGGTTTACAGGCAGACGGGGCCGTCTACCTTGCCGGCCGCCGGCGGCGTCTTCGGGCCAGGATCGGCCGGCGTCGCGCCGTGGACGGGTGGGGTCTTTGCGGGGTCTTCCTTGAACAGGTACGCCTTCGACTCCTTGATCGGCTTCAGAAGGCCTTCCAGGTCGGTTTTCAGGCTTCCGTCGTCGCTGACTTCGATCTTGTCCATGTCCAGAAGGCCGATGATGTCGGAAGGGTCATAGACCTTCCCGTTCAAGGCCATCTGAAGGGCGGATCGCTTGCTGATCTTCGCAAGTTCGGCGGCGTGGGTCGTCTGAAGGGTGTCGAACTTCTCCTTCGCGACCTTGACGTCGTCCGCGATCTTCGCCGGATCGCCGGAACCGCCGACAGCTTTCAGGGCTTCCGCGGCCGCCTTCAGGGCGTTTTCCGCGCTGGCCTTCCCGCTGGTGGCGCCGTTGTACTTTTCGGCCGGAACGAAGGTCCCGTCGTTCCCGATCACCAGGTCGACGTCCTTTCCGTCCTTGCCCTTGCCCTTCAGCGCCGCTTCGACCTGCTTCGCCAGGTCTTCGCCCAGAAGATTTCTGATTCCTTCAATGATCATAGGTGTTCCTTTCTCCGCTGTTTATATGGCGGCTTCCACGCCCTTCGCGGTCCCGCCTGGTCGCCGGACGGGTGCGGCTTGTATTATGAAAAAGGCGCCGCCCGAAGGCGACGCCTGTTCCACCTGGAAAAGGGTATAAGAAAACGCCGGCCGACCGGCCGACGTTCACTTCTTCTTCAGTTGTTCCGGAAGGTAGTCCTTCAATAGGGCTTCTTCGATCGTATCGCCGTTTTCGTCGAAGAACTCGACGGTGTAGGCTTTTCCGTCGCCCTGGATATAGACGACGGTCCCTTCCGTGCCGGCCTTGACGCCGGCTTCCGGATCGTCTTCCAGAAGGACGACGGTGTCATATAATTCAAACATAGGCTGTCACTTCTTCCTTTCCGGCGTTGCCGTGATGAAATGCGGGTCCTTCCCGCCGGTGTCGATCTGCCAGACGGTGTTCAGGCGAAGGAAGCGGTCCTTCCGGCCGTACAGGATCACGGGGACGGTGTACCGTTCGCCGAACTGCGTGGACACGGTCTTCGTCACAGGGGACTTCCGGACCTCCGTCAAAAGTTTCTTCTGGAAGGTTTCCCAGTTTTCCACATTGTAGCCCAGGACCTGGTTGATCACATGGGCCTTTTCCTTCCCGCGGGGGTGTTCATGGTTCAGAAGGTAGCCCTGAAGTTTGTCCTGGGGTGCTGACGCGGACGCCGCTTCGGGAAGGGTGCCGCGGCTGGCGGTGCTGTTGTAAAGGCGGACCTTCGCCTTCATCTGGCGCCATTTCTCCGGATTCGTGTATTTCACATTCTGGAAGGCTCCTAATGTGGAAGGAACTTCGTCGTCCGGAAGGACGCCGCGGAAGGCGTCGAACAGTTCCTGGTCCGCTTTAATATTATACGACTTTTTTCGCTCGACTTCAACCGAACCTTGACCGTTCGCGGCCGTCTGCCGGCTGTACCATTCCTGATAGGTGGTCCGCTTCGGCATAGGCTCCCCGCTGTTCAGCCAGTCCAGGGCCTCTTCTGGGTCATATTCGACCGTCGTACAGCGACAGTTCGGGTGAATGGGCGGGTAGTTGACGCCAGGTTCCGCGTCGGACACCTTAAAACGCCGGCCGTCCAGGCCGCCGCAAGTGTCACAGGTGCGTTCATTGACCGCGGCCATATATTCATATTCCGCGACGCCGGCTTCCTTGTAGGCCCTTCTGTCGGCTTCTGCGTGGATATGGGCGGTTTCGGTGCGGATCAGGCGTTCGGCGTTTTTGTAGGACTGGCCCATTCGGGAGGAAAGGGCGGACGCCATGACGCCCACGCTTTTCCCCTGGATCAGGCCCTGGGTGATGATCTCCCTGGTGTTGAAGACCAGGGCCTGTTTCGACTGCCACAGGCGATCGGAGAACATAGCGCCGGACCAGGGATAGGACACGGCGTCTTCGACGGCGGAAGCGTCGATCTTCGCGATCTCATTGTAGAAGCCGGCGCGGCTTTGGAGGTCATAGGACTTCTTGTAGTAGCCTTCGACGAAGCCTTCGCCCAGTTCTTCCTTCATCTGCTCGACGCCGCGTTTCCACAGGTCGTTCAGGATCATGTCTATTTGACCTTGAAGGGCTTCCAGGCGGGAAATGGAACTGTTCGCCGACAGGGCGTCCAGTTGCGCCTTCAGGACCGTCTTCACGCTGGGGTCGGTGGTGGCTTCGATGGTGGCGACATAGTCGCCCAGGGTGGCCTTCCACTCCTGGAACTCCTTCCTGGACAGAAGGCGGACCGCCTGGTCGTAGGTCAGGCCGTACTTGCCGGCGTACTTCGAATAGAAGCTGTCGATCTGCCTTCGGATCGACTTCGCCGCGGTTTCGTACTCCCTGAACATTTTCCCCGACAGGTTCGCGCCGCGAAGATAGGCTTCATTCTCGCGCGTCAGGGCGCGTTCGGCCCAGTAGTCACGTTTATTCGTCGCCATCGGCTCCACCGCCATTCACGGGGTCGCCCTGGTTGTTCTGGCCCTTGCCGGCGCCCAGGGCGTCGCCGAACAGGCCTTCGCCGTATTCCTCCATAGCGGCCTTCTTCTCTGCGTCGATCCGCTCCATTTCTTCGTCGGCGTCCGTCACCCAGGGGTGGTTCTGAAGGATCGTCCGCTTCGACAGAAGACTTTCGCTGGCGACGGCGTTCTGGATCACGTCGGTTTCGTTGACGGGAAGGTCCATGTTGAAGACGATGTCGAAGGTTTCCTTCGAAAAGTCGCCCTTGCCGGCGATCTGAAGGTAAACGTCGATGAACAGTTTCAGGCGCTGGAAGGTGTCCTTCAGTTCGGTCGCCAGGGAATCGCAGTCGGACGACAGGTCCATATAGCGGAAGTTGATCGCCGTTCCGGACGCGTTCCCCAGGTCAGGGTCCTTCGTGTCGACGGCCGCGGCGAAGTCATAGACGTCGCGGCGCTGTTTATCCAGGAAGGCCATGACGGCGTCGATATTAAGATCGGCCTGAAGTTTGTCCACACCGCCGTCGGTGGTGACTTTGATCGCCATGTGTTCCTTCAGGTCCTTGATGAACTCGCCCAAGTCCTGGCCGCCGTAGTTCTTCAGGATATAGATGAACTTCGCCACGTCGCGGAGAACGTCGGCGGTCACGGACGTCTGCCAGTTGATGTCGTCGATCAGGTCCTTGATGAAGTAGCAAAGGGGAAGTTCCTCTTCGTTGTACTTCAGCCAGACGATCGGGACGGTGTCCCAGTTGTAGGCCTTGTTGCCGACGGTGAAATGGGGTTCGGTGTAGTCGTTGGTTTCGTCGCCGTGTTCGGTGTCGACGATAAAGTCGCCGGCGATGGTGCCGGCGAAGGCGTCGGTTTTGAAATACTTGACGCCGCCGGTCCACCACAGTTCGGCGTGGGTGATCGTGTGCTTTCTGGTGCCGATGTAGATCACCTGGTCATAGAAGCGAATGAAGGCGTCCAGCTTCGTTCGCTCCGCGTCGCGCCAGATCGGAACCAGTTCCGCGGACGGGATTCGCATGAAGGCCAGTTTCCCGTCGTCGAAGTAGGGCTGAAGCCATGCAATACCGGACTTCACGGCGCCCTTCCCCAGGGATTTGATCTTCCGGCGGAAGGTCTGGTCGAAGACGTCGTTCAGGGCGTCGCCGTAGGAACTGTTCTTCGTGTCCACGGTGAAGGGCTTTCCCAGAAGGTAGTTCGCCTTCTGGTCGACCAGCTTCTTCAGAATCGGGTGTTCGATCCTGGTATTCGACCGGTTCGCGACGTCGTTCGTCTTCCGCTGGACGTCGGTCCGGTTTCTGTAATAGGCTTCGGCCTGGATCATGTTCGCGTACTGCTCGGACGCCTTGAACTCCCTGATCTCTTCGGTCACGATCTGGGCCAGGGTCATTGTCGCGTGGTCCGGATCGGAAATAATCATGTTGATCCGGTCCATAACGGAATATTCGGCCATGTGGTGTCACTCCCTCATTTCAAAACTTCAATAGCAGAACCGCGGCGGAGTCGTTCGACGGAGTAGCGAAGGGCCGCCATAGCGTCGTCCATGAACTCCACGGGTTCGTCGATATAAAGGCCCGTGGTCGGGTCCTTTTTCCACTTCCATTGTTGAACTTCCTTCAGGACGTTCACACAGGAAGGGTGAATGTGGATTTTCCGGCCCTTCAGCCAGTCGATTTGTGCCTTCACGCTTCCAGGCTCTTTCTTCACGGGGTAGGCACGGAAGCCGGCCTTCTGCCAGGTCTTGATCCGGTCCGGCTCCGCAGAATCACAGAACATTTCCACACGCCGGTCGACCTTCGCCTGATTTGCAAGGCCGATGATCTCTTCGGTGTCCTTCTCGAAGACGTAGATTTCGGAACAGATATAGACTTCTCCGTCCTTCCAGCCGACGCCCAGGATCGCGTTCGCGTGGTTATAGCCGAAGTCCTGGCCGTAGTAGAAGGCGTCGAAGGCGTCCCTGTTGACCTTGAAGTCGTGGACTTCGAAGTTCGTCAGGATCAGGCCGCCCAGTTCGCCCCATTCGCCCAGGCCATAGACGCGATAGCCTTCAGGGTCTTCTTCCTTGCGGCGCTCCATGCGGCGATAATAGGCGGGGTCTATGAACCGGTTCGTCTTATAGGTGGAATGATGGGCCAGGACGTCCGGATCGGCTTTGTCGAAGTATCTGGCCTTGATCCAATGCGTCGCGCTGACGGGGTTGAAGGTCATTGTGATCTGGTAATACAGATTCGGGTTCATGCCGTCCAGCTTACCGCGAAGACGGTCGTCCAGAATGTCGACGTCTTCAGAAAGAAGTTCCGTCGCTTCTTCACACCATATCCAGACAAGTTTTCCGTTCTTGAAGGTGATCGACTTCACCTTCTCGCGCTGACGCTGGTCCTTCACGCCGCGGAATATAATCCGGTTCCCCGTGATCTTACATTCCAGGGACAGGGGGTTCAGGTTGACCTTCCAGAAGCGATCGGCGTATGGGCCGAACATTCGATAGATCGCGGCCTGAAGTTCCGCGAAGGTGGAATCGCGGTTCGTTTCCTCGATCTTTCGGACGACCAGAAGGTTCGCGCCGGTATAGGCGGGGTCAGACAGCTTCGCTATGTAGTCCTGGGCGATGTTCACGGATTTCCCGGAACCGGCCGATCCCTTCAGAATACGATAGCGGCCGCGCCACTCATTGACAGGGCGGAAGACTGGGTTGAACTGGGCGGACGCCTTGAACTCAATCTTCGCCGCCGTAGTCATAGTTGATCACCACCGTCACAGGCGCGTTCCCTTCGGGATTGTCCTTGAACATTCCCAGGTGACGACCGCACAGTTCCAGGGCCTTCAGCTTGTCGGCCATCTTCACTTCGCGTTCGACGCTCGTTCCGAACTCCGTCGGGGTCTGCTTCACCTTGACGCCGGCGATCACCGCCAGGTCGTCTTCGACAGCAGTCCCCAGGACTTCAGCCGTGTTCAGGTCGATCACGTCCTTCGGGTTCAGGAAGGCGATCCTTCCCAGTTCGCGAAGGACGCGGTCAGCGTTGATCCCCGTCCGCTTCGACCTTTCGGCCATCGCCTGATCAATGCGCGCGCGAATTTCAGGTTTCTTCAGTAATTCGGAACCAATACTTCCCGCGGCATTCGGAGAATATCCGGCGCGGATCGCGGCCTGGGTCGCGTTCAGGTCGATCAGATATTCTTCACAGAAGACTTCATTCTTCTTCGTGATCTTCGCCATGATTCACACCGTCCTTTCTTCGTGGTCCTCTGAAAGCGGGTACAAAAAAGACGCCCCCGAAAGGACGTCTTTCTGTACCCTATTCAAAAGGAGGGGGAACACGCTGTTCCCGACTATAATTCTACCACATGGTTTTCCAGATTGAAAGTCTCATGTGTATTCACCTGTATTCATCTTTCAGCGGAAGGAATCAGATTTATACATGGCGGCGAATAGGGAATCCAGGGCCGTTTTTCTCTGGCGGTAGATCGTGGCCTTCGCCATGTGGAGGAAGCCGGCCGCTTCTTTGTAGGATCGGAAGGGGTAATACAGGGCCAGAAGGACGCACTTCGATTGACTGTCCATTCCCAGGATCGCAGACAGGACGTCTTCGATCTGTTGGGCCTGACGTTCCAGGGTGCCGATCCGTCTGGCGGCGGTGTTCCGGCGCTTCTCGGCCCGTGTGACCATGTTCACCATTCGGGCGTCTGGGTCTGGGGAAGACTGGACGCGGACGCCGGCGTCTGAAAGCTGTCCGGAAGGGAAGGCGGATTCCATGATTTCCTTCAGGTCTTCCGCCAGGGCGGCGCGTTCCGCGGCGATCCGGGATTCAATGACGCGCGTTTCCTGGTCGTGGTTCCGAAGGACGTCCATGACGCGGAAGCGTACCCAGGCTTTCCGCTTCTCTTCCTTTTCAATCTGGTCCATGTGGTTCACCGCCTTTCCTCTGGGTGTGTTCAGAACGGAAGTTCTCCGTCTTCGTCTTCAATCTCCGTGAACTGCTGGCTTCCGCCGGCGGCCATCTGGTCGGCGGCGTAGGAACCGGCGCCCTGGTCCTTGCCGTCTGCGAACTCCACGGAATCGGCGATCACCTCAACCGACTTCCGGTCGTTCCCGTCCTTGTCCTTCCACTTTCGGACCTGGATTGAACCGGTCAGGGCGACGCGCTTCCCCTTGCGGAAATACTTGTTCACGAACTCCGCCGTCCCGCGCCACGCCACGCAGTCCACAAAATCCACGGTGTCACGCTGGAAGCGGCGGTCGACGGCCAGGGCGAAGGACACGACGGGCGTCCCCTTCTCCGTGCGCCTTAATTCCGGTTCACGGGCCATTCGGCCGATCAGTTGAACTTGATTCATGGTGTCGCCGCCTTTCAGAATCGCTTCCCGTGCTTATAGGGGCGGTCGGCGTTGCAGGCCATCTTCTCCGCGATCACGGCGTCCAGGTCGATTCCCAGGTGGCCGCACAGGTCCGCGATCCGGATCACGGCGTCGGCCAGTTCCACGGCCGCGCCTTCCGGCTTCTTGTTTCTGTACTGACAGGCGTCTTCGTGGCCGTACTGGAAGCACTCCGTTTCGTCCGCGGGATCACAGGGAAGGGACGGGTCGCCTTCCGTACAGTGATACCAGACCAGGGGGTGGCCGGCGCGTTCCTCTTCCAGCGCTTCGGAAAGTTCGCTGTGGATCAGCGCGATCGCCGTTCCGAAGGGAAGGGGCGGGTCCCAGAAGCCGTGTTCGACGGCGTTGTCGTGTGCTTTTCGAACGATGTCTTTGATCTCCATGTTTGTTTTGCTCCCTTTCTGCACGATAGCAAGTCGGACTTCGTCCGCTTGCCCGTGCTATCATTTGATTTCAGCTTCTTTCAGTCGTTCACTATGTAGAACCGGACATTCTGGCGTCCGAACTGACGGGCGTCGGCGTGGCTCTCGAAGTAGACGTCGATCTTCTGGCCCTGGATCGCTCCGCCGCGGTCCTGGACGATCATTTCGCCCAGGCCTTCCACGAACAGGACGGTCCCTGGCGGGTAGATCGACCAGTCGGCGGCGATCGTCACGCCCTGGACAGCTTCGGCGCCGCTGGCGGTGTAGACGATCCCGTTCGGGCGGTTCAGCGCCCATTCTCCACAGCAGATTTCGCATGAACAGTACGCGGTCGCCGTGGCTTCGATCCACTCCGGTTCGGGTTCTGGCTCCGGCGTGGTTGTTGCGATTTCTGCAACGGCCACAGAAGGCCCCTGGAAGGCCGCTGGCGGCGTTTCCTGTGTGGGTGGTCCGTTTACACTCCCGCCGCCTTCTAATCGCGCACAGGCGAAGGACGTCAGGACCAGGGCCGTTCCCACGGTGATCGACAGGACGCCGATCAGAAGGCGCTTCATCATGTGCCTTCACCTTCTTTCTGCTCTTCGGGGATCGGCCGGAAGCAGTCACAACGGACGACACGGTCGTCGTCGGCGTGGATCGGGTTCGGCCGCCCCTGGTCGAAGGCTTCCACACACGCCACGCAGTAGTCGCCCAGGCGGCCGCGCGCGGGGTCGTCGATGAACTGGATATTGTCGCACTTCCGACAGTTGAAGTCGTAACGCCACTTTGGCAAGTCCTTTTTCCTTCTTCCGATCATGGCTTCTTTTTCCTTTCTATGGGTTGTCCGCACTCCGGACACGCTCGCGGGATTCCGGCTTCTGTTCGTGCAAGTTCAGCACAGCAGAAGGGGCAGACGAAGACGTCGCCGCCTTCAAATATGGAATACTGGATCGCCGGCGGGACGCCCTGGCGCTTCTTCTGGGCCATTCCAGGATCAGGGCTTCCAGTCCGGACACGGCTTTTGTCCGAAGAAGGGCGGATAGTTCGGAAGGATCAGTTTGTCGTGGGCGACACAGCCGATCAGGGTCCCGCCTATGCGGACCAGGTTTCCGCACGTCGCACACGCCTTTTCTTCCTTCTCGACCTTCCGGCGAACCTCTTCAAGAAACGTCATGGTCTTCACCGCCTTCGTGGTATTTCTGATCGTAGAACTTCCCGTCGGCCCCGATGTAGAAGGAATCGGCGTCCCAGTACGCGCCGCACCGGTCCGCACAGCCGGCGACGCTTACTTCCATCGAACCGCAGTCGGTGACAGTGTAGCGTCTGGACACTTTCCCGCCCTTCCGGACTTCAAAGTCACGGGAGGTCTGATACAGGTCGGAAACGACAATCTTCCCGCCGCACAGCGGACAGCGGTCGCGAACTATTCCTTCCATGCTCCGTCGCCTTTCACAAGTCGGGCTTGCTCCCAGAAGCCACGTTTGCCCTTCGTCCTGGCCCGTGCGGTTTCCAGGGCCTTTTCATAGTCACGATACCGGCCGCGTTTTTCTGTGACGCCTTCCATGATGTCGGCGATTGCCTTGTCCACCATGTCGGGCGGATAATAAAAGCGGGGGTATTCTCCGGACGTTTCTATTCCCAGGCTCTTCAGGGTCGTGATGATATTGAAACGGTAGTTCAGACCGGCTTTCCCTATATGGTCAGAAAGGCGAAGACTGTTTCCCAGGCCGTAGTCGAACTTCAAGTAGACGCTGTTCGTGGAATAGGCGTCATATCTATGAATCAGGACTTTTCCGGCCAGTTTGTCGCAGACATACGCGGCAAGGTCTTTTACTGTTGCCATGCTCCGCCGCCTTCCAGGGTCGCTTCGGCCGCTTCCTTCGTCAGGAAGACCGTCTTCCCGATGTCGTGTTCGGTGAACTGCTCTGACGACCAGGCCGTCGTTCCCAGGCGTCCACGAAGGACGCTGAAGGACGTCAGGCCGTCCGCTCCCGCTCCGACGAACATGACAGTCGCCGACACGACGCGGCGGCGCCGGATCAGCCAGACAGTCCCGTTCGGCTTCACAGGGAGGATCACACCGCCGGCGTCACGGAAGTCGGCCAGAAGGTCCAGGGCCAGGGCGTCCATGACGCCCTTCCCGATCTCGTATGTGTGCCGGTGTTCGTTGGCGTGGAACGCGATCCGGTCCTTCAGCCGCTGGGCCAAGTCCGCGTTCTTACCGAAAATACCTTCATTCATTGATTGCACCGCCTTTCAGGTCATCTTCCCTCCGGAAGCGCTCTTCCAGGTCGAAGACGCTTTTCCCAGGCCCTTTCATAGGCCGGTCTGTTCTGCTCTGAAGGTCCTTCAGACGGTTCCAGTATTTCGGAAGGTGTGTCCGAATGTTGCGAAGTTCCTTCAGATTCTTATTCGCACAGCACCAACAGGACACGCGGTCCAGAACGTCATAAAGCCGGATTCCGTTTTCCTCCCAGAAGAAGCCGCGGTCGTAGCAATAGGCCAGGGCGTCGGCTTCGGTGAAGCCGAACTTCGCCAGGGGGGCGACCTTATACAGCGGAAGGCGCTGAAGGCGTTTCTGTTCGTCCGCGGCGAACCCTATGTACTGAATGACGTCCCTTCCGGCCGCCTTCGCGTGTTTGTCCAGGGCGCTTGTTTTGTTGGCGGTTCCCCAGCGCGCACAGCCGCCGCACCAGGAATAACCATAGTGAAGGCCGTTCTTCTTGCTGGTCACTGGCTTTTCAAGCATATCGAACATGAAAGGCCGTGGGGGACGAAGTTCAGTGTATTTGACGCCGTGGTCGTACAGGATCGGAATGATCCTGTCGCGGGTGTCATAAATCGCTTTGAACTCCATTCCGGTGTCGTAGAAGACCACTTCGTCCAGGGGAAGACCTCTTTCCGGGATCAGAAGGACCATCGCCAGACTGTCCTTCCCGAAGCTGACGGAAGCGATGTGTCTGTCAAAACTCACGCTGTCGCCCTCCTTCCGTCATACCTGGCCGCCAGGGCCATTTCGCGGATCACGTCGGAGATCAGAAGTTCCAGGTATTCGTCGCCGCGGTCCAGGCCCAGGGCTTCGTTCTGGAAGGCCATCTTCCGTCTGGCGTATGCTTCCGCTTCGTCGAAGATCGCCTTCGGCACCTTCACGCCAAGGGACCGGTCGACGGCCGCCCGAAGGCGCCGCCGACTGAACCACTGGCGGATCGTCACATGGTCATTCATGGCCTTCCACCGCTTCGCCGCCGTCGGATTCCAGAATGATTCCAGATTCCGCGAAGAAAGCCGGCCGGACGCCGCCGCCGCCGCTGTACGCGTCGTCGTGGTTCAGACTGCCGCCCGTGCTGACACCGCGCGCGCCGTGCGCGTATCCGGCGTTCGGGGTGACAAGCCACCACCAGTCGTCCAGGGCCAGAAGGGCCTTGTACTTCAGGAACAGGGCTTCGGGAAGAAGGCTGATCTTCGCCTTCATGTTGCCATAGCCGAAGCCGCCGCGATGGTCCGCCAGGGACCAGTTCGCTTCCACGATGTTCGCGGAACGGATCGGGCCGTCGGCGGCGTCGAAGGCCGCCAGGAAGGGGCCGTTCAGTTCGTCCTTCAGGTAGGACAGGCTGAAGTCGTTCGGGTAAGGGGTAGGGGCTTCCTCCGGACGGGTCTTCAGGGGTTCCAGGGAGAAGGGGCGCCATGCGATCGCCTTGTCGGCGATCAGAAGGGTCGTTCCGTTGGTCATGTGATCCAGGACGCGGACGTCGATCGGACCGGCGTCAAAGACGGTCCCAGGGGTCAGGTCCTTCAAAGTCTTAATATTTGCCATGTCGTTTTCCTCCTTCAAATATCTCGATAGTCACTTCCACGCGGGGGTTCTTCGGGTCCACGGCGAAGTCGTCCGTGAAGCCCTCGATCTGGTTCCAGCCATCGTTCACCAGGACGCCGGCATGGACCAGGCTGTCCTGAATGAACTTCTTCGCGAAGGCGACGTTGTCCTTGTCGCGGCGGCGGTTCGGCTCGATCCAGCGGTAATGAATGATCACCGGCCGGTCGAAGCGGACGCCGCGAAGCTGGGTCTTTACCATGAAGCCGATCACGTTTTCGGCCTGTTTCTTCATGGCGGCGGCCTTGTACTTGCCCTTGACGGCGCGTTCCGCGTCTATGTACTCATTCAGGCCAGGTAAAAGGCCAGGGATCGTCACTTTCCAGGTTTCCACTTGCGGCCCTCCTTCACATTCCCAGGATTTCCTTCGCCCTGTCGCGGCGCGCGGCCGCGTTGACAGTCCTTCGGGAGTCGCCGGCCAGTTTCAACTTGATCGGACACATTTCCAGGACGCGGTCATAAATACGGGCGTAGCCCATAGACGACGGGTTCCGAAGGTCGTCCAGGGACAGGTTCGTCGTCACGATCAGGGGCTTCCCTGAACGGGACCTGGCGTCGACGACGTTGTAAATCTGCTCGACGGAATAGGACGTGTCCCGCTCGACGCCCAGGTCGTCGATCACCAGGCAGTCATAGCGGTTCAGCTTGTCCAGGAAGCCTTGTTTGTCCTCTCCGAATCCCTGAAGGCGGTTCATAATGCGGGGGAAGTTCGTCACGCTGGCCTTCACACAGCGGTCGATCAGGGCGTTCGCGATACAACAGGCCAGGAAGGACTTTCCAGTTCCGACGCCGCCATAGAACAGGATTCCGATGTTGTCGGCCTTCATTTCCTCCCAATGGTCGACGTACTTCCGGCACACGTCCGAAACGGCGGGGTTCCGGTTGTCGTCCTGGGCGAAGGTGTTGACCAAATAGGACGGGTCTGTGATCCCGTCGCGGCGAAGCCGTTCGCAGTCCTGGCGGAACTTGATTCGCTCTTCTTCCTTGCGCTGGGCTTCCTGGCGCTCTTCCTCGCACTTGCACATGACCGGCACTGTGACCACCTTCGGCGGGTCGGTGTCCAGTTCCAGTCGGTGTTCCTTCCTGGTGCGGCACCGGCCGCAATACAGAAGACCGTCTTCGCCGTGGTAGTCGCCGGCGCGCTCATGGCCGCGTCTGGCGTTCTGGGCGATGGTTTCCAGGACGTCGGTGAAGTCATTCATGGTCGTCACCGCCCAGGAAGTCGTCCCCGTCGCCGTAGTCCTTCGCCGCCGGCGGAACGGCGGCCGGCTTCACGCCGTCGGACTCGTTCCAGCGTTCGCCGCGAAGGAAGGTCGCGGGGTAGGGAATGAAGCGGCCTTCGTCCTTCGTCCATTGTTCGGACCGCTTCCAGCGTTCCACGCCGGCCACGATCCGGTCGACCAGGGCGTCGTCAGGGCTGATCTTCTTCCAGACGGCCACGGCGTCCTTCTTCCCGACACGTCGGGGATAGGAAGCCCAGAACCGGTCAAAACCGTCCGCCGCCCCGCGCCCCGAATGGGCGCGCTTCTCGTTTTCGTTATCGTTTCCGTTTTCGTTCTCGTTTACGTTTACGGGTGCATTTGCAAGCATTTGATTTCCGTTCACCTGTTTGCATTTGCTATCAAACGAAGACGGTTCAGGGTATTTGCTGGACTTCGCCCTGGTCTGTTGGCATTTGCCCCAGTTCAGAAGTTTCAGGTACTTCTTCCCGTCTTCGGGGGCCGTGTAGGTCCCCACCATGTCTTCCCGAACCAGTTCGTTCAGCCAGGATCGGATTTTCTGTTCGGAAGGGGGCTTCTGGGGGAAGCACAGGGAAGCCAGAATGCGGGGGTCGCCATAGTACAGGCCGAAGTCGTCGGCCTTCACGACCAGGCGCCAGAAGAACCGTTCGGCTTCGGCACTGATCGCGGTCAAAGACTCGCTGATGATGATCGTTTCCTTAATGATACGGCTGGGCATTGTCTACACCACCTTTCACGCGTTGCGCTGGCACTTGCGGCACAGTTCGCGGCCGTACTTCCGAAGGGAATAGTCGCGCTCGGCGCCGCTGATCGGGCCACCGCACACAGGACAGACGGCACCGCCGGCGGGGATCGTGGTTGTCTGGCCGCCCTGGGGCGCTCTCTGGGACGTCTGGGGCGCTTGCGTTGTCTGGGGCTGTGTCTGTGTCTGTCGGCCGCTCTGCGCGTTCTGGCGGCTTCCCTGGCCGCTCTGGTTGGCCTTCTTCTGGACACCGCCTTCGCACAGGAAGCGGACGTTTCCGAAGCGGTCAACGATCGTCAGGTCCACGATCTCGCGGCGGTCGTTGTAGCCGATCTTCGTGACGGAGAACTTGACATTCGGATAGGTACGGTAGACGTCGCGGCCCTGGACCTTCTCCACCTTCCATTCACCGTCATTCAGTTCGACATAGGTGAAAGGGGCGGAATACAGTTCGCGGCCGATCCCGACGTTGAAGCCGGCACGTTTGAAGGCGTCGGACGCCTGTCCCTTTTCCTTCTCCGTGTTGCTCTCGACGCCGACGTCCTGTTTCTTCACCCAGGCCGCCTTTTCGTCGTCCCAGATTTCGATCGTACAGAACAGGTTCCCGTTGATCAGTTCGTGGGTTCTCTGCCAGTTACCAGGCCCGAAGACCTGGTCCAGGATTCGCATATCGACACGGGCGTCCTTGTAGAGAAGAAGGACCGCGCCGACCGTGCCGTTCTTCGCCTTGCTGACGGACTGGACGCGACAGTCGATGTCTTCAGCCGTCAGAAGGGGAATGTTGAAGTCCTTCACGCTGATTCCTCCTTACTTGATCTGAAGGTTCTGATTCTCGACCAGGACAGCGCCGGCGACGGCCTGTCCGGCCTGGATTGCCTTCTTGATTGCCGTTTTGTCCGGCTTCGTGGTGACGGTGGTCGTCACGAAGTCAGGGGGAAGGGCGCCTTCGTCGTCGATCTGAACCTGGGTGGACTTGCGGAAACTGATCTTCGTTCTGGCCGTTTCGACCTTGTCGCGGCCGACGGACAGCATGGAGGACGCCAGAAGGTCCTTCAAGCGTTCGACACGCTTTTCGGCGGACTTGCGGCGCTCCGCCAGGGCGGCTTCCTCTGCCTTCACGTCGCCGACGAAGGCGGTCAGGTTCTTGATGTAAAGGGCGGTCGCTTCAGCCTTTTCGTCGAAGGCGGCGGAAAGGGCGTCAAGCTGGTCAGCGTTCAGCAGTTCGCCGGTGTCGGGGTCAACCTCGATCGCGTCCAGGGCGGCCAGGAAGTCGGCGCTGATCTCGTACAGGGTGTTATTCATTTCGCGGCGCCCCCTTCCGTCTTTTCCGGTGCCAGGATCAGAAGGGCTTCTACGACCATGCGGTCAACGTCCTTCCAGCCGATTTCGACGCCTTCCTGACGCGCTCCATTGAAGGCGGCCAGCTTCGCGATCGCGGCCTTGATATTTGCTTCGGCGGCTTCGGCGCGCGCCTTCTGTTCCTGATACTGTCCGAACCAGGTCTGGGTCTGGCGACGCTCGAAGTCGGCGTCTTCACGGGCTTCCTTGTTTTCGATCAGGGTATTCAGCAGAAACGCCTTCACGGCGTCCGTATCATAAAAATTCAATTTAGGCATTGAAAACCGTTCCTTTCCGTGATATGATTCACTTAACCTTTTTGGAATGGGCCGTTTCGGTTGTTGTGGTGACGACGAAACGGTCCTTTCCTGTTTCTTCGATCGTGATCTTCTTTTCGCCCAGAAGGACCAGGGCCTTCACGGCCTGTCCGACCTGAACGGGCGACAGGGTCGCCGTGTACTTCATCTTCTCCGTTCCCTCCTTCCTTCGGTGGTGTCGAAGGCTCCGGCGACGGCCAGAAGGCCGGCCCAGATCAGAAGGAAGCCGAACATTCGGATTGCGCCAGGGAGAAGGGGGACCAGGTCCTGTTCGACGGCTCCGACGCTTCCCAGAAGCGCCAGGAAGGCCACCAGGGAAAGAAGACTGGCCGCGTTGCGGATTCTCCGGCGCGTTCGCCGTTGCCTTGCTCTGGGGGTCATTCTGCCGGCCCTCCTTTCCTCCGGCCGCGTCGGCGAAGGCTTTCCTGGGCGCGCTTCTGGGCCAGGTCTGCGTCGTAGGACGGCCGGAAGTTCTTGTCCAGCTTGTCCCCTTCGCGGCCGCGCTTCAGTTCGGCGTAGATGGTGCGGGGTGCGACGCCGATTTCCTTCGCGATCTGTCCGGCCTTCGCGCCGGCGGCGTAAAGGGCCGCGATCGCCTTTCGGTCCGGATATTCGATCGTTTTGTAACATTCAGCCACGTTTTCACCGTCCTTTCTCTGGGAGAAAATAAAAAAAGTGTAACTGCAAAAAGCCTGTCGACTTAATGCAATTACACTATACACGGGGGCCTACCGAGAAATCGAGGGGAAATAAATTGCCATTTGACTTTTCCCGTGGTACAATGAAAGAATCGAGTAGTATCGAAATTCTTCCATCGTCACCGACAGAGCCGCCCTGAGCGCGCCCTGCTTCATGATATAAAATAAGGAACGGGTTTTAGGAAACATGGCAAAGAGAAAACGCAAGACCTCCGGGCGCAGCACAGCCTCGCGCCGCAAGAACCGGACACAGGACCGGATGCCCGCGGGGCTCATCACCCTGTTTGCGGGGCTGGTGCTCATGGCGCTGGCTTTCGTGCCGGGCAGTTCGGCCTGGCGCACGATGCACGATGTCCTGTTCGGTGTGTTCGGCTGCGGAAGTTTCGTGCTGGGCGCAGCGCTGTGCTATCTGGCCATCCTCTACACCCGGGGCGAAGACCTTCTGCCCCATATCGCAAAGCTGGTGCTGGGGCTCATCTTCGCCAGCGGCACGGTCATCGTCTTTTCTGACATCCCCACCGACCAGACCGCCGCGCAGATGACTGCCGCCTGTTATCATAATGGTATGAGCGCATGGCTTTCGGGCGGTGCGCTGGGCGCTGTGCTGGGTGGGACGCTCCTGCTGCTCTGCGGCAGACCCGCCGCCAATCTGGTCATGGCGGCGCTGGCGGCCTGCGCCAGCCTGTACATTTTTGACGTTACGCCCGCCGAGTGCTGGCAGTGGCTCTGCAACGTGGGCGGCAGCGTCCACGAAAAGGGCCTTGCCGTCCACGAGCAGAATGCCGCCCGCCGAGCCGAGCGTCTGGCAGAACGCGCCGCCGAGGAGGCCGAGGCGGAGGAATACGAGGCCTATGACGACGACCTGCCGGAAGACGAAGTGGGCGAAGGTGAGGACTACTACGGCGGCGAAGAGCCTGCCGCGCCCGCCTTCCATATCCAGCCTCCCGGCTGGCTGGCTGGCGTCTTCCACTGGGGCCATCAGGTGATGCAGGGCGGCGAACAGGCGGAGCCTGCCCCTGCGCCCGCACCGGAAGCGCAGACCCCGCCTCAGCCCGAGCCTGCCCCCGTACAGGTGGAAAAGTCCCGGCCTCGTGCGCCCTTTGATATTGATTTAGGCCCTGACCATACCACCGTCACCGAGGGAGGCAGTGAGCCTATCGAGCCCATCATCCTCGGCCCCGGCGGCACCTTCGGCATGGACCCGCTCCGCCGTGCGCCCATCCGCGCTACCGTGACTCCCATCGTCCCGGACGCTGTGGATACTGCCGCTGAGGACTTCTTCACGGCCCAGCCCGAGCCGACGGTGACGCCCACCGTTACGCCCGCTGCCCCGGCAGAAGAGCCGGAACAGCAGCCCGCGCCTGAGCCGCCGCTCTCCTTCGGTATCCCGCTCTATGATTTGACCCCGACTCCGGAACCGGCCCCGCAGCCGGTCAGCGCCGAGAATGCGGTGGCGTTCCGCTCTGAGCCGGATGAGGACGGCTGGATCAGCATCACCAGCGACCCGGTGGAGGAAAAAGATCTCAACACGCTGGTGGCAGCCGCCATGGAAAAGCCTGCTGTCTCCGAGGAGCAGGCCGCGAATGCCCCCGCCGAAGAGGCGGAGACGGAGGAGAGCTTCCAGTATCAGTACCCGTCCATCGAGCTGTTCGAGCGCGCCCCGGAGGAAAGCGACTCCGGCGCGGAAGACGAGCTGAAAGCCAACGCCCAGAAGCTGGTGGACACGCTGGAAAGTTTCGGCGTCCGCACCCGTGTGCTGGATATTTCCCGCGGCCCGTCGGTCACCCGGTATGAAGTCCAGCCCATGGCGGGCGTCAAGATAAGCCGCATCACTTCGCTGGCGGACGACATCGCCCTGAATCTGGCGGTGGCCGATGTCCGCATGGAGGCACCCATCCCCGGCAAGCCTGCCGTGGGCATCGAGGTGCCGAACCATAAGAAAACGCCGGTCTACATCCGCAGCGTCTTCGAGAGCCAGAGCTTTTTGCGGATGACCTCGCCGATGGGCATTGCGCTGGGCAAGGACATCGCCGGCGTGGCCCAGGTGGCCGACCTGTGCAAGATGCCCCATCTGCTCATCGCGGGCAGCACCGGCAGCGGTAAATCGGTCTGTGTCAACAGCATCATCATGAGCCTGCTGTTCCGCTCCAGCCCTGAGGACGTCAAGCTCCTGCTCATCGACCCCAAGGTCGTCGAGCTGGCTGAGTACAACGGCATCCCCCACCTGCTGATGCCCGTCGTCACCGAGCCCCGCAAGGCGGCCGGCGCACTGGGCGGCGCAGTGCAGGAGATGGAGCGCCGCTACCACCTCTTCGCGGAGAACAACGTCCGCGACATCAAGTCCTTCAATAAGCTGGCTGCAACGGACCCGAACCTCGAGAAGATGCCCTATATCGCCATCATCATCGACGAGCTGGCCGATCTGATGATGGTCGTCGGCAAGGATGTCGAGGACTCCATCTGCCGCATCGCCCAGAAGGCCCGCGCCGCCGGTATGCACCTCATTGTGGCGACCCAGCGCCCCAGTGTGGACGTCATCACCGGCCTCATCAAGGCCAACATCCCCAGCCGCATCGCCTTCGCCGTGTCCAGTCAGGTGGACAGCCGCACCATCCTCGACGGTGCCGGTGCCGAAAAGCTGCTGGGCATGGGCGATATGCTCTTCATGCCCGTGGGCGCACCCAAGCCCACCCGTATTCAGGGTACCTTTGTGCGGGATGAGGAGATCAGCCGTGTGCTGGACTTCATCAAGAAGAGCGCCACCGTCCAGTACGACGAAGCCATGATAGAGGCTATGGAAAAACACGCCATCCAGGATGGCAAAAAGGGCAGCAGCTCTGCCGACTCCGACGAGGAGGGCGGCAGTGACCCGATGCTCAAGCAGGCCGTGGAGGTGGTCATCGACGCCGGCCAGGCGTCCACCAGCCTGCTGCAGCGCCGCTGCAAGCTGGGTTATGCCCGCGCCGCCCGCATCATGGACGAGATGGAAGAAAAGGGCATCATCGGCCCCTACGAGGGCGCAAAGCCCCGCGCTGTCCTCATCAGCCGCCAGCAGTGGCTGGAAATGCAGATGAATCAGCCGGATGAATAACCTCTCAGTCAAAGCCGGACGGCTTTGCCAGCTCCCCTACTAGGGAAGCCACTGGCGTACCGGACAGGCTCACGCTGGATGAATAGAATTTTTGATTTCGGAAGCAATAGAGCCCTGCTGTATAGGGCAGGCATAATGAAAGAAAAAGGATAACTATGGAACATTACACCGAATTTCTTCCCATCAGCCGGGCCGACATGGAGGCCCGGGGATGGGACCAGCTGGACTTCGTGGTGGTGGGCGGCGACGCCTATGTGGACCACCCCAGCTTTGGCACCGCCATCATCAGCCGCCTGCTGGAAGCCGAGGGCTACAAGGTGGGCGTGCTGGCCCAGCCCCGCTACACCGACTGCGAGGACTTCAAGCGGTTCGGAAAGCCGAAGTACGGCTTCTTCATCGGCGGCGGCAATGTGGATAGCATGGTGAGTCACTATTCCGTCGCAAAGATCCCCCGCGCGGAGGACGAGTATTCGCCCGGCGGCAAGGGCGGCGCACGGCCCGACCGCAGCGCCACCGTCTACACCAGACTTGCCAAGCAGGCATACCCTGACCTGCCCGTCATTCTGGGCGGTCTGGAAGCATCGCTCCGCCGCTTTGCCCACTATGACTACTGGCTGGACACCGTCCTGCCCAGCATCGCCGAGGACTCTGGCGCGGACATCATCAGCTTCGGCATGGGTGAACACCAGACCGTGGAAATTGCCCGCCGTCTGGCGGCAGGGGAGCCGGTGGAGAGCATCACCGATGTGGACGGCACCTGCTACCTGACCGACTTCGACCACCTGCCCGAGCGGTATGTGGAGTGCGCGGGCTTCAAGAAGGTCGCCTCCGATAAGGTGGCTTATGCGAAAGCCTGCCGCATCCAGATGGACAATCAGGACGTCGTCAGCGGCAATATCATCGTCCAGAAGCAGAGCGAGAAGTACCTCGTGCAGAACATCCCCGCAAAGCCCCTCGTCCGCTGGGAGCTGGATAAGGTCTACGCCCTGCCTTACACCCGCCGCTACCACCCCATCTACGAGGCCATGGGCGGTGTGCCTGCCATCCGCGAGGTGCAGTTCTCCATCATCCAGAACCGCGGCTGCTTTGGCGGCTGCAATTTCTGCGCCATCCAGCTGCATCAGGGCCGACGCGTTACCAGCCGCAGCGCCGACAGCATCGTGGCCGAAGCAGAGCGGATGACCCACGAGCCGGATTTCAAGGGCTACATCCACGATATCGGCGGCCCCACCGCCAACTTCCGTTTCCCATCCTGCCGCGAGCAGATGCTGCGGGGTATGTGCAACGGCGGCAAGCACTGCCTCGCCCCCACCACCTGTTCCCACATGATCGTGGACCACAGCGATTACCTGAAAATTCTCCGCCGCGTCCGGGAGCTGCCCGGCGTCAAGAAGGTGTTCATCCGCAGCGGCATCCGCTTCGATTACCTGATGGCCGACCCCGATGACACTTTCTTTAAGGAGCTGGTGGAGTACCACGTCTCCGGCCAGCTGAAAGTCGCGCCGGAGCACTGCGCCCCCAACACCCTCGCCTACATGGGCAAGCCGCCGATCGAGACCTTCAACAAGTTCAAGGATAAGTTCTACGAGCTGAGCAGGAAGGCAGGAAAAAAGCAGTACCTCGTGCCGTATCTCATGTCCAGCCACCCGGGCAGCACCCTCAAGGATGCCGTCTATCTGGCCGAATACCTCTACAAGAACCATATGCGCCCCGAGCAGGTGCAGGATTTTTATCCCACGCCCGGCACCGTGAGCACCTGTATGTTCTACACCGGCCTCGACCCCTATACTTTGAAGCCGGTGTTTGTGGAAAAGACCGCTGAGGGCAAGGCACTTCAGCGCGCCCTGCTCCAGTATTATGAGCCCCGCAACGCCGAAAAGGTCATCAAGGCGCTGAAAATGACCCACCGCGAAGACCTCATCCCCCTGCTGGTTCCCGCCGAGGGCCGCATTGCGGTCCAGCGTTCGGTCCGCAGAGCCGAGGCCGCCGATGTGACCATCCATGGCGACGGCACCTACACCGTCCGGCCCAGAGGCAAGGGCGGCAAGCCGCAGAGCCGCTCCACCGCCCCGGCGGGCCGCAGCCCGGCAGGCCGTCAGCCCAGCCCCGGCGCACGTTTTGCGCCCCATTCGGCTCCTGCGCATAAACCGAAAAGTAATCAACAGAAAGAGAATACATCGTGGAAAACTTCAAAAAAGAAAAAGTGACCGCTCAAACGCTCATGAGCCGCCTCGCTGCGCTGGCGCTGGCCGCAGCCCTTGCGCTGGGCCTCGTGGGCTGTGACACCTCTTCCATCGTCCCGGGAGGCAGCGGCGACGTCATGCCGAACCCGGCAGTTTCTCAGACCGAAACGACGCCTTCCGACGGGCAGGACGCCGCCTTCCAGATGCACTTCATCGACGTGGGGCAGGCGCTGAGCGTGCTGGTGGAGTGCGACGGACAGTTCATGCTCTATGACGGCGGCAATGTGGACGACGGCAGTCTGGTGGTATCCTACCTGCAAAAGCAGGGGGTGGAGCAGCTGCAATATGTGTTCTGCTCCCACGCCCACGAGGACCATGTGGGCGGGCTTGCCGCCGTAATGGCAAAGTTCCCGGCGGGACACGCTTACAGCCCGGTGACCGAGAGCAGCACCAAATGCTTCAACGATTTTGTCAAGTACACGCAGCAGCAGGGCTTGCAGCTGGAGGTACCCTCCGTGGGCACCGTCTGGCCGCTGGGCAGCGCCACCGTCACCCTGCTGGGCCCGGTAACGCAGTACAGCGAGACCAACAACACCTCTCTGGTGCTGCGCATCGACTACGGCAGCACCAGTTTCCTGCTGACCGGTGACATGGAAAATACCGCCGAGACCGACCTTGTGAACAGCGGTGCCAACCTGAAGGCCGATGTTTTACAGGTAGGGCACCACGGCTCCAGCACCAGCACCGGCTACCTGTTTCTGAACGCTGTTCTGCCGGAAATGGGCGTCATCTCCTGCGGCGCAGGCAACAAGTACGGCCACCCCCACGAGGAGACCCTGAGCATCCTGCGGGACGCAAAGGTGGACGTCTACCGCACCGACCTGCAGGGCACCATCACCATCGGCAGCGACGGCCAGAACTTCACCGTGGGCACCGAGCGCTTTGTGCCGGACAGCCAGCTGAACCCCACCGACCCGTCGTCCTCCAGCACGGCGCAGCAGGCTTACATCGGCAACGTGAACAGCAAAAAGTTCCACCTGCCCACCTGTCCCAACCTGCCTGCGGAAAAGAACCAGGTTCTCTTTTCCAGCTATGACGAAGCCATTGCCGCAGGCTATACCCCCTGCGCAAGCTGCATCAAATAAAAATATTTTTATAAAAAGAAAGATACCGGGCAGCCTACAAAGCTGTCCGGTATCTTTCTTTCATAATCGTTACTGCGCTGCCGGGAACTCCTTCTCCCGCTCTTCCTTCAAGATAGCGGTGGCGCGCTGCATGGTGGCAGCGGCGCGGCGCAACTCTTCGTCTCCAAGCTCGGCGCGCATCCGGCGGTAGCAGCGCTGCAAAAGCGCCTGCTCCTCCGCCATCAGTTCCACCGCCTTGCTGGAAAGCTCCACATAGGTGCGCCCGGCCTCACGGTCGGTTTTCCACGTCACAAAGCCGCTGTCCTGCAGCTTCTCGATGCCCTTGGAAAGCTCGGTCACCCGCAGCCCCATGGCGGCGGCAAGGTCGGCAAGATAGAGTTTTTCGCCGGGATGTGCCTCCTGTTCTACCTTGATATAATACAGGATGAGATAATCTGCCCGCTGGATGGTGCTGAACACCTTATCCACGTTGAGCTCGTGGAGGAAGAACCATTCCCCCTGATGCTGCTGTAACTCTTCCATACTGATGCCCTCCCTTTATGCCCGCTGGCTGCGCGGGATATAATCGTGGGTGCCGCCAAGGCTCTTGTAGGCCGGGCGGATGATCTTGTTGGCGCTGAGCAGCTCCTCGATGCGGTGGGCGCTCCAGCCCATGACGCGCGCCACGGCAAACAGCGGGGTGTACAGCTCCATGGGGATGCCCAGCATCTCGTACACAAAGCCGCTGTAAAAGTCCACGTTGGGGCTGACGCCCTTGAAGATCTTGCGCTCCTGCGCGATCAGCTGGGGTGCCATGTGCTCGATACGGGTATAGAGGGAAAGATCCTTGTCCCGGCCCTTTTCGTGGGCAAGCTGCTCCACATAGCCCTTGAACACCACCTCGCGCGGGTCGCTGAGGGAGTAGACGGCGTGACCCATGCCGTAGATCAGACCCTTGCGGTCAAAGGCCTCGCCGTGGAGCAGCTTTTTCAGGTAGGCTTCCAGCTCCTCGTCGTCCTCAAGGTCGTGGAGGTTGTCCCGGATGTTCTGCATCATGTGCATGACCATCAGGTTTGCACCGCCGTGGCGCGGGCCCTTGAGGGAGCACAGCGCCGCCGCCATGGCCGAGTAGGTGTCGGTGCCGGAGGAGGTGACCACGCGGGTGGTAAAGGTGGAGTTGTTGCCGCCGCCGTGCTCGGCGTGCAGCAGCAGCGCCACGTCCAGCACGCGGGCTTCCAGCGGAGTGTACTGCATATCCGGGCGCAGCATCCGCAAAAAATTCTCTGCGGTGGAAAGGCTGGGGTCCGGGCGGTGGATATACATACTGGCGTCTTTTTCGTAGTGATTATAGGCGTGGTAGCTGTATACCGCCAGCATGGGGAAGATGCCCGCCAGCTGGATGCTCTGGCGCAGCACGTTGGCGGTGTCCAAATCTGCCGCCTTGGGGTCGTAGGAAGCCAGCGTCAGCACGCTGCGCGCCATGCTGTTCATGATATCGTGGCTGGGTGCCTTCATAATAACATCGCGGGTAAAGTTGGTGGGCATGGTGCGGCACTCGCCCAGCACCGCACAGAACTGCTCCAGCTGCTCCGGGGTGGGCAGCTGACCAAACAGCAGCAGATAGCCCGCCTCCTCAAAGGCAAAGCGGCTGCCGCGGCTGCCGTTGATGAGGTCTTTTACGTCATAGCCGCGGTACAGCAGCTGACCGTCTGCCGGGTGCTTGACCCCGTCCACATACTGGAACGCCCGGATGTCCGAGATGTTGGTCAGACCTGCCAGCACGCCCTTGCCAGTCTCATCGCGCAAGCCGGCCTTGACCCCGAACTCCCGATAGAGGTCCTTGGGGATGCGGTCGTGCTCTGCGCAAAGGGGCTGCTGCTGGTCGAAGTAACTTAATACATTCTGCAAATGATCCATGTGTCTGGCTGCTCCTTTCCTGTTCGTCCATATCAGTTTCTCATTTTTTAATAGCTTTTATATTACAGAACGGATATTTCGCTGTCAACCAACATTTTGTAAAAAAATATGAAACAATTCAGCCATAGGGGTCGTACAAATCGTACTCCTCCGTCTCCTGATGCTTCTCCTCCAGCACCCGGATGGCCTGCTCCAAGGCGCTCTGGGAGCAGCCGCTCTCGCTTACCAGCGCATGGACGGCGGCGGCAAGGTCGCCGTCAAACAGGGTATCCAGCCGCTGCCGCATACAGTACACGTCGTAAGCCCGCCGGGTGACCAGCGGCACATACACGTTGCAGTTGCCCTGTTTTGCCGACCTGACCCAGCCTTTTTCCTCCAACCGGTAGAGAAAATTCAGCACCGTGGCTGCTGCCCAGCCGGTGGCCTTGAGCTTCTGGCTGATGTCCCGCCGCGCCGCCGCGCCCGGGCACGCCCACACCGCAAGCATCACCTGTTCTTCCGCCGCCGAAAGCGGCCGCAGGGTATCTGGTAAGCCGTACATCTGTTGTACCTCCTTGAATGATTCAATTCCCCTTAGTCACCGTTTTTTGCGGTGGGGCGATTTAGAATGGTCTCCGCTTCGCTCTGACCATTTTCAGCGGAATGACTATTTTATTTCGCGTTTGTCGCGGCCTGCGGGCCGCTCCAAACGCACTTTCACAGTTTGGGCTTCGTTTTTCTTTTACATTTGTCTTATTTTTCCCAGTATACCGCATTTCTGCCAAAGGTGCAAGGGCGGAAAATCCGCATGGAATCAGGGGATCGTACGCTTCTTTTACAATTGTCTTATATTTTGTCTCCGCACGGCGTACATTTGTATGCTTTGTGCTCTCATGCGGGGTGCAGGGGCCATATCTTTGTGCAAAGATGCTCTTGTTTTCGGCATGGGAAAACCGGTATACTACGGCTACAGAAAGTAACAGACGCACCGCAAAACGGCGGTGCTGCGTGATAGGTATACCACAGGAAAAGGAGAGGTTCATTATGGCACGAGTATATAACTTCAGCGCAGGCCCCAGCATGCTGCCCGAAAAGGTGCTGCGGCAGGCGCAGGCCGAGCTGCTGGAATACGGCGACAGCGGTCAGAGCGTCATGGAGATGAGCCACCGCAGCAAGTGGTTCGATGCCATCATCAAGGACACCGAAGCTTCCCTGCGCCGGGTGATGAACATTCCCGATAACTACAAGGTGGGCTTCTTTCAGGGCGGTGCTACCCAGCAGTTCGCCATGGTGCCGCTGAACTTTATGACCACCGGCAAGGCAGACTACATCGTGTCCGGCAACTTCTCGGGTCTGGCTGCCAAGGAGGCCGCCAAGTTCGGCGAGGCCAAGATCGTAGCATCCAGTAAGGATAAAAATTTCACTTATATCCCGGATGTAAACGCTATCAACTACGATAAGGACGCCAGCTACATCCACATCTGCCAGAACAACACCATCTTCGGCACCCAGTATGTGGAGCTGCCGCAGGTGGAGGGCGTGCCGCTGGTGGCAGATATGAGCTCCATGATCCTTTCCAAGCCGGTGGACGTCAGCAAGTACGGCTGCATCTACTTTGGCGTGCAGAAGAACGTAGCCCCCGCCGGTATGGCCATTGCCATCATCCGGGATGACCTGCTGGGTCACGCCGCAGATAACGTACCCACCATGATGAACTACACCACCCTGCTGGCGAAGGACAGCATGTACAACACCCCGCCGTGCTGGTGCATCTACATGACCGGTCTGGTGCTGAAGTATCTGGAAAACGACATCGGCGGTCTGGCCAATATGCAGAAGATCAACGAAGCCAAGGCCAAGGTGCTGTACGACTATCTGGACGGGCAGGAGTTCTTCACGAACCCTGTGGAGCACCGCTACCGCAGCACCATGAACGTCACCTTCACCAGCCCCAACCCGGACATGGACAAAAAGTTCTGCGCCGAAGCCGCCGAGGCGGGCTTTGTGAACCTGAAGGGTCACCGTCTGGTAGGCGGTATGCGCGCTTCCATCTATAACGCCATGCCTGCCGAGGGCGTGGACAAGCTGGTGGACTTCATGGAGAAGTTCCGCAAAGAGAATGCATAAAGAGGGGTTTCAGATATGTACACCATCAAAACGCTCAACGCCATCAGCCCGGTGGGGCTGGCAAAGCTGCCCAAGAACCAGTTCGATGTCACGGTGGATGCCGACGCCCCGGACGGTATTCTGGTGCGCAGCGCCGACCTTTTGAACACCACCTTCAACGACAATCTGCTGGCTATCGCCCGCGCCGGTGCGGGTGTGAACAATATCCCGCTGGAGCGCTGCAGCGAGCAGGGCATCGTGGTGTTCAACACCCCGGGTGCCAACGCCAATGCCGTGGCGGAGCTGGTCATCGGCATGCTCATTGCAGGCAGCCGCAACGTGACCGCCGCCGCCCAGTGGTGTCAGGGTCTGGCCGGTGACCCGGCCATGGCCAAGAGCGTGGAAAAGGGCAAAAAGCAGTTCGTGGGCAACGAGATCAAGGGCAAGACCCTTGGCGTCATCGGTCTGGGTGCCATCGGCTCCCGGGTGGCAAACTGCGCCATCGAGCTGGGCATGGAAGTCTACGGCTACGACCCCTACATCTCCATTGAAGCAGCATGGAACCTGAGCAGTCAGGTGCACCACTGCGTAAACCTGAACGATATGCTGCCCCTGTGCGACTACATCACCATCCATGTGCCCTACCTGCCCACCACCAAGGACACCATCAACGCCCAGACCCTTGCCCTGTGCAAGGACGGCGTCAAGATTTTGAACTACGCCCGCGGCGAACTGGTAAACACCGCCGCCCTGCTGGAAGCCATGGACAACGGCAAGGTGTCCGGCTACATGACCGACTTCCCCTCTGAGGCCATTCTGGGCCGTCCCGGCATCGTGTGCACCCCGCACCTTGGTGCTTCCACCCCGGAAGCCGAGGACAACTGCGCCATCATGGCGGCGCAGGAGCTGAGCGATTACCTGCGCAACGGCAACATTACCCACTCGGTCAACCTGCCGGAGGTGCATCAGCCCCGCGCCGGCGGTAAGCGCATCTGCATCATCCACAAGAACGAGCCGGGCATGATCAGCCAGATCACCGCCCTGACTACCGAGGCCGGTCTGAACATCGAAAACATGGTGAACAAGAGCAAAAAGAACATGGCCTACACCATGCTGGACGCCACCGGCTCCGTGGATGCCCGCCTGAGCGAGAAGCTGAGCAGCATCCCCGCCGTCATCCGGGTGCGCATCCTGTAACAGCAAAAATACACGAGACACAAAAAGGTGAAGTGGCCAGCGGTCACTTCACCTTTTTTATAAAGGATCCACGCCCGGCGAAGCTGGCCGAGGCAGTCATCACATGAGCTGCTTTCATTCATGATATGAACCAGATGAAAAAACAGACGGGTCATATCCCTTGACTTCAGTCCTCCGGGGGAGTATACTCCGTGGCAGTGAAATATTCGGCTATGACGAGAAAGAGTACCCGGAAAGAATGCCGCAGAGAGCTGCCGGCTGGTGCAAGGCAGTGCAGGGCGTCCGTGGGAAGATCCTCTCCGAGCTTTCCGGCTGAATGGGCGGTGTCTACGCCCCAGTAAGCGGGAACGGCAGGCCCCCGTTATCACGGGCCGCGCATTGTTGGATGCGCACTGAGGGGCCGGGCTTTGCACCGGCAATAAGAGTGGTACCGCAGAGGAGTTTATACGCCTTTGTCTCTTACGAACCGTAAGGGACAAAGGCGTTTTTGTTTGCGGGAAAGCCATTTTCCGGATGTTTCATTGCCTTTGCATCCGCAAAAATAAGTGTTCAGGAAAAAGGAGAGTTTATCATGAAAACATTGGAAAAAGTAAGCGACTTTGTGGGCAAGTACATGGCCGCCATCGTCATTGTGGTGGCGGCACTGTCTCTGCTGTTCCCCGGCACCTTCAGCGTGGTAAAGACCGCATGGGTCAACACCCTGCTGGGCATCGTCATGTTCGGCATGGGTCTTACCCTGAAGCCGGAGGACTTCAAGGTGGTGTTCAGCCGCCCGAAAGACGTGATCATCGGCTGCATTGCGCAGTTCACCCTGATGCCCTTCCTTGCATGGGCGCTGACGCAGCTGTTCCACCTGCCCACCGAGCTGGCTATCGGCGTCATCCTTGTGGGTACCTGCCCCGGCGGCACCTCCTCTAACGTGATGACCTATCTGTCCAAGGGCGACGTTGCACTGTCCGTTGGTATGACTGCCGTTTCCACCGTGCTGGCCCCCATCCTGACTCCCCTGCTCACCCTGCTGTATGCCGGCCAGCGCGTGGATGTGAACCCTGTAAATATGTTCCTGTCCATCGTCAAAGTAGTGCTGGTGCCCATCGCACTGGGCTTTGTGGTCAACCACTTCTTCCACGCCTTCACTCAGAACGCCATCCGCGTGCTGCCGCTGGTCTCCACCACCGCCATCGTGCTCATCATCTGCGCCGTTGTTTCTGCAAACTCCGCCAAGATCATGACCAGCGGCCTGCTGATCCTTGCCGTAGTCATCCTGCACAACCTGCTGGGCTACCTCACCGGCTTCGGTGTGGGCAAGCTGCTGAAGCTGGATTCCACCAAGTGCCGCGCGATCTCCATCGAGGTCGGTATGCAGAACTCCGGTCTGGCCACCTCTCTGGCCGCTGCCCACTTTGCACAGTATCCGCTGGCAACCATCCCCGGCGCTGTGTTCTCGGTGTGGCATAACATTTCCGGCGCCGTCCTCGCCAACTTCTTTGCCCGCACCGCCGAGAAGAAGGACTGATCTTATACCATAATAAAAATGGCTGCTGCGCAGGATTTCTTCCCGGTGCAGCAGCCATTTCTTTGTTTATTGAACGTGATCTGCGCGGTTTTCCTGTCTTTGCCTGTTTCCCGGGCTGTTGCGCAAGCGCAAGCATCCCGGGAGCAAAAAGGCACCCGAACCCCAGACCCCCTGCGTGTGATGCATGATGACTTTTCACTTTTTAGAACGATGATTCGTCAAATTGATGCAATTTGCTACAGATCTGCTACAAACAGAAAATTTAATCTGCTTTTTTCTTCGCACAAAAGCATTCAAACATCGTTCCTTTCCGACGCTCATATGCTCCTTTATAGTCAAAGTCTGGCGGAGTCGGTTTGAAAGTTTTATCTTCTTTTTGACCACTGTATGCTTTCATTTGGAATTCCCGAAGCTGTTCCAAATCAATAGTTCCAACATGTGCTGTTGCATTACTTCCTCCTTTTATTCTCAGGATGTCCTTATTTTCGGTTTTAGACGGTTTTGTGATTCGGCTGTCTCCATACTCGGAGGTATTCGTCTGGATGCAGTAGCAGTGAATATCTCTACTTAGTGATTCAATTATATTGCTATAATAGTTCACATCATGATTCCACTCGACTGCGATCACCGCATCAATATAGGATTGAAAAATCGAACGATCTCGAATGGATGTAAGCTCAAAGCAGCAGTACACTGTAAACCAAAATCCGTTCCAGCTATACAACTCATACTTTGCATCACATTTAGCTTCAGAACTTTCTATTCCTTCCATAGCTCTTAGATGTAAGCTTTCAATCATCCTTTTTTCTTCAGGTGCAAAATGATTCTTTGAATGGTACAGAATCACAGAGTGCCACTGACCTGTCCACTTTTCTTCATACGGAAGAATCACTGCTGTCAGATTATAAACACAGTTATCCTCAATAATATGCTCTACCCCTGTTACAACTGCCAAATGATTTTTTTCGCAAGTTCTAGCCAACGTTGGCAGCCATTCTTTTGGAGTACACGCTTCCGGCATTACCAACATATCTGCTTTTTCCCGAACAGCAGTATTCACCAGTTCTGCTATCTGCTGATATCTTCGGTAGCTTCTGTTCGGTTTACGCATAACAGCCTGGTCAAAGTTTGAAATGTCCATTTGGATATTGGCAACGGCTACCCTAATCTTTGAAAAGCTCGGCTTTCCGATTTGAAAAACGGGCTGCTTATTGAGTTCACCAGTTTTTATATTTTCTTCTATAAATCTATTATTTGTCCAACCTTCAAATGGAAGTGGGCTATAGTTCAACTGCCAGCATTGTTTGAAAATTTCCTCGATTTTATTCAAATCTTCTAGATCTTTTTTACGAACAAGATCATACATCAATCTTGCGAGCATCAGATCTGCCGGTTTGATAAGGTAGGGGTAATAGATGTATCTCTGATTTATAATCTTGTTCATTTTTTCTTGAAAAGTTTCTGTGCAGGTTTCTTTTTTCAGAAGCTCCACTACATTATCTTCATTGGTCAGATCCTTTTTCTGCGGATTCTCACCACCACAACTCACTAGTTCTGGCCAGATAACACACAGATTTTTATCCAGCATTTTGGCTTTAAAATAACCTTTCGAACGATTCTGTGCTTTTGTCAAAAGTTCTTTCATCTGTTCGCTGAGCAGGCTCTGCGCATCTTCTAACTTCCATTCCTCAAAAGTCTCCCCATCATGAAGTGCCATCGGACGAGCTATGCTGGAAATGAGATGTTCTTGCAGTGCCTCTCGCAATGCATTTGTTACAAATCCGGTATCATCATCCACTCCTTCTATGGCATAACTTGTTTTATCAAGCGTGTCTATGACAAGGGCAATAAACCTAAGTAGTGCCTTATAGGATTTTTTTACAAATAAGATCGCAATTACTCGTTCCCAGAGTGTATAATTTTCAATTATTGTTTTTGGCGTAAATATTTTATGGATGTCACGGACAAAATTATACTCTTCTCCTTTCGTCTTCTCCGAAATCAGTCCATTTATCCTTTGTAACTTCCCCAGATATTTCGAAAGTGCGTATTTATCAACCGCTATATCGTCCACTTCACGAAGTTTATTCACTCCATGGTGGCTTAGTTCAAAAACCTCCGAATAATCGTCCTCCTGAAACACAGCGTCATCTTCCGGCATCCAGCGAAATTCCGATTTGTTTTTTTCAATGCTATTCTTAAAACAAGTGATCAATGCATCCGATTGTCCACGCTGAAAGTAGAACAACTTAATTTTGCTTGCCTGTAATTGGATTTTCGTGGCGCTTCCCAATGGTTTTGTAAACTCTGGCAAAATACAGTAAGTTCCACATTCGTCTTCTTCTTTTTTGAAAACAGCCCTCGCATTCCGGTTTTCTTTACCCGTCCAGCGTGAATTATTTACCGTATAATATTCAAAGGCCTCATAGAATTCCAGTTTACCATCCTGCGCTTTTTGAGCGATTCGGCTTCCCTCTTCCACCTTTTCCACAAGCAATATATCATCTACATACCGTCCATAGTAAAGTGGATTCCATCCGTCCAAAATTGCTGTATCAAATTTTTTCAGACACTCGTTTGCTAAAACCCCCGATGGCAGAAACCCAATTGGTAATATACGGCGAATCCACTCTTCTCCGCTATGCTCTTTGTAGATTTGTGAATATCTTTTGATCACACAGTACACAAAGTCATTTATCCTACTCAGATATTCTTCATTGTAATCAGATTTTCCTTTTACCCCAGTAAGAATCTCCTTCATGAATTCCTCTGATACATCCACGGAGTAGTAGTAGCGCTTAAAGTCTAGCGTAAAAATCAGAACATCATCTTGTTGCATACACTTCTGTGCCAAAGTTAATGCCTGATCTCGCCAACTCTCATAATTCTGAAAATACGGCTCAAACAGCGCTGGGGAAAAGGTCGGTTCTTTAGAAAATTCATTATATAGCGTCTTTCGTATACGATTTCCATAGCAATTGGTATAGGATTTATCTAACTGCCATCCTATCATCATAATCCATAGAACGCCAAGAATCATTCCCTCAATCTTCATGTCAATGAAATATTGTATCTCATCAACTTTGACTTGTTTTGCTGGCACTCCACTAATCAAAACGCCTTTTGTTCCGTCCGAACAATTCTTTTCTTTCTTTGTATCCATAATCTTTTTCGGAAGCAGACGACAGGAAATGCTTTTCAAAATATCTTCTTTTTTCCTTTCCCACTTCGTGCTATCTGACGCTACAAACGCTTGGTGCAAATCCTTCAAGCGTTCCTCTATCGTTATATTGAGAGTGTTTTCCGCTTTCGCAATCCGATCTCTCAAATGGAGGTTTGTCTTGTCATAATACGCAGTTGATTTCAATTTTTTATATGCTTTTTGAAACAAATCATACTTTGGGACGCTATCTTCCATAGATACCTCCTCATTTTTACATCAAAACATTAATTTGTATTTCATGTCGACCATGTTAGCAAGGAATCCATCTTAAAAATATTACAGTATAATCTTTTAGACGAGTATCCCATAAACACCAAATTGTGCCATATAAACTTTCCCCTTTATTCAACACCCAATGCTTTGAACACTGCATCCTCTGCGCTACTATAAAAGATTAAATTAAAACTTCCCACTAATTCGGGAGGTACAGTTCCAAGATCTGCAGCGCTTGTAATCGGCAGCAGAACTTTCTTCGCTCCGCTGTCAAGACATACCTGCAAGCTGTTTGCAAGCTCGTCTACCTTTAGAATTGTACCACTGATACTAATTTCACCCAGAACAGCAAGGGTACTGACTGTTGGCCGTCCAAGCGCAATACTGCACAGCGCAATCAGCGTAGGCAATGCTAATTTTCCTGTCATGCCAATACCTTGCAGATCCTGATAATTGATGATGTAGTCTTTAGATGCAGTGCTGATGCCTCCGCTGATGCGTTTTCCATTTGCTTTTAGGAAATTGAACGCCGTATTCGTTGACTCTTTGCAGTCACGGTCACTGCCAAGACCTGTGCGCTCAAACTTTCCGCTACCAGGCAACATCTGACTTTCCAAACGGAATACACCAATCATGCCACTTTTTCCGCGAGATACTGTGTAGACCTGTCCTGGATTGCACATACCGTCTGGAATCAACTTGCCACCGCCCTGTTCAGGAACCGACACATAATGCTCCGACATGTCTTCCAAGTCGATATAGGAGAAATTCACATCGTAGAATTCCATCCCGCCCAGCTTTTTCAACTGTTCTTTTACGCGGCGACGCATCTCCAATGAAATCTGCAGAACTTCTTCCAGTTCAGATTTATCAAACACTCCATCTGGGTACATCAGTTTCAGATAACCATCCACCATACGCCGTACAGCAATGGTATCACGCTGATTCAAATTTTTGCCCAATCGGAAATAATGATCCAGCGCATCACCATACTGTTCTTTCCGCAGTTCCCGGATAAACTCAGCCAGATAATCGCTGATGAAACCATAGTCATTCGTAAAATGTTCGGGTCGAAATTTCGGGATCTCCCAGCCGGGCAAATAGCAATGGATACGATCCAGAAATGCAGTGTCCGTTCCCATTTCGGGCGGGAATGGGTCAAACAAGCTGGAGGTTTTCAGTAGCACATCCACGCTCTGGTTGATATTTCCTACAAAGACCATCGAGGCCGAGGCTGCCTTTTCCTCTTTACCACGGGCAAAGGACCCGGATGCCATATAGTCCTTCATGATCTGGATGCCGTCTTTATCCTTGAACTTGATTCCGGCAACCTCATCAAAAGCCACACAGTCCCAAAGACCAACCAAGCCAACCGATTTGCGCCCCATATTGTAGAACAGGTTTGCAACGGTCGTCTGTCCACCAGAAATCAAAATGCTGTTGGGCGAGATTTCTTTATAAAGATGCGATTTTCCCGTACTGCGGGGACCAAGTTCACAGAGGTTGAAATTGTTCTCCACCAGTGGAATCATTCGTGTGAGCAGGAGCCATTTTTCTCTTTCCGTGAATTCGTCCGGTTCCATGCCGATAGAACGCAGAAGGATATCCAGCCACTCATCCTTTGTAAAAGCTTTATGGCCACGCTTTAATTCGTCGATATCGATATGCGGCATCTGGATCGGTGTTAGTTTACGGATACTGATTGGAGTAAGGTTCTTCTGCTTTTTCTGGCTGGACTGCAACGGTTCACCGCCCAGATCAACAAGGCCAAAATTATTGTCACCCTCTACTTCATAATCCAGCTGTACAATGCACCAGATGCCTCCGCAGAGCAGCCGATCATATTTTTCCGGATATTCATCCGCAATGGGCACCTTGTCCAATCCCAAATTAGAGAAACTGGCAAAGAAGCAGTTCTTCTTAATGTCAAGATTGACCGTGATCATATCAATAACAGTATGGCTTCCCTTTTTTCGCAGCTGTGACAGAATTTTCTGTGCCTCATCCGGACGAACAAAATTGTCCGCCAGAATCCGTTTTACATTTTGTACGCCTTTCTCAATAATGGCTTCGTCATCTGAACTGCAGTACTGGCCTAATAAAAACTCTAGCACATAAACCGGAACGTTCGCACCTTCCTTGATCTTTTTGGTCAGGTCCTTGCGAACGATCTTTCCGTCAAAGTTCTGCCGTAACTTTTCCTTGATTTCGTCTCGGCGGCAGCTGTTTTCCGCATTCGGCTCCATTTATAGTTCTCCTGCTCCCATCAATTAAAAAAATCGAACTCATCAATCGCAAATGCAATATCAATCTGGAACTGTTCCCGCTGCTGCATCTGCTGACCCTGCTCATCCGCAATCACCAGATAATA